>Ga0209491_10006036_pt1 | contig 17174 bp, 16 predicted proteins | sample BON02_FD_187213 | JGI IMG/M metagenome (GOLD analysis project Ga0209491, IMG submission 187213) | Freshwater microbial communities from Lake Bonney liftoff mats and glacier meltwater in Antarctica - BON-02 (SPAdes) (version 2) | ecosystem: Environmental > Aquatic > Freshwater > Ice > Glacier...
CAGAATGCGGCCATTCCGCCAGCCTCGGCTAGGCCATAATCCGGCATTGACAGGCTGATTTCTGCTGCGAGATCGTAGCCTGCTGTGAAGGCGCTTGCGGCTTGCTGCTGGACCTGCGGGACAGTGCCGAAACCATAGATTTGCCCATGCGGGTGATGCAGCGTTACGCCCACAGCATCGCCGCGATTTTCAAACGGCAAAACATAAGCGCAGCCTGCGTTGAACATAGCCTCGTAACGGTCGATCCACACCGCAATCAACAGGCGGCGGCGGTCTTGGCCCAGTGAATGCAGATTGCCCTCAGCATCGGGGGAATAGACGATCACTTCGCATTGCCCGATGGCTGGCTGTTGCCGGATCCCGGCTAATGCAGCTGGCTCGGGCGCAAGAGGGTGCAATCCGGCAAATTTATTGTCGAACACTGCCAATTCAAAATCCTCGAAGGGGATTTCGGTTGGTGGTCCGTTCGCTTTGGTGGGTGCCAATGGATCGGCGCTGGCGGCGGGCTTGAAGGTCCGGTTCTGCCGGTGCGCGGCATAAATATTCCATTCCCCGCGCAGGGGGTGCAGCCGCAATTCCCCGCCGGTTGCAATCCGGTCTGTGTCCCGCGGCAAAAAAGGTAAATTGTGCTGAGTATATCCATACAGGTGCAGCATCCGTCCGTCGGCCTTGGCCAGACTGCGCCGAAAAACCGACCTTCCAGCGGGGGCAGAGGCTAGCTCGGCCATATGTTCAGAATTGCTCACGCCGCCTCGTCTGTCTGCAAATGCAGGATGATACAAGTATCGGGATAGAGCAGCGGCAGCTGGATGCCGTGTTGCATTAGCGCGCTGCCGCTAAATACTCTGCCGTCTGCGAGCAAGTCCGCCGCTTCGATGATCGATGGCATGGTGATCGACGGGTGGCTTTCCGGCCAGATCATACGCAAGCGGTATTTGCGGTCCGGATCCAACCCGTCCAACCTAAGGTGCGGGGGTAGGGGAGCTGGATGGGTGTCTAGCAAAGCGCAGGAAAACAGCGCTTCGGATTGGTCCGTGCTGACAACACCCATGGCATTGAGGAAATCCGGCGTGTCGATCCGGTAATGGTCACCCGAATGCAGCAGGGCGCGATGCTGATTATACAGCGCAATGGCGCGGGCGAGGGTGGCGCGGTCGGCAGCACTTTCTTGGGCCAGGGCGACTTCCATCCCCATGTGACCGAACATTGCGGTAGCGGCGCGAAAAGCCATTGGCAGCGTGCGCCGGGTGATGTGACAGGTGGCCGGGCCGACATGGCTGCCGGTGACCGATAGCGGAAAGAAATGGCTTGCCCCGCGCTGGATTGCCTGACGGGAGCGGGCGTCATTATTGTCCGATGTCCAGATCCGGTCGGTATGGTGCAGTATACCATAATCGGCGCGCCCGCCGCCAGACGCGCAGCTTTCGATTTCGAGTACGGGGTGGGCGCGGCGCAGGCGGGCGATCAGATCATACAGCGCCCGCGTTTGCCGATGCATTGCGGCGCGCCCGCCGCTGGCTGAGTGTAGCGTTTCGCGGTTCATGTCCCACTTGATGTAATCCACCCTGTATTCGCGGATGATCGCATCCATCGCTTCGAACAGATATTCGAAAACCTCTGGCTTCATCAGGTCGAGAGCCAATTGGTTGCGGAATGGGGTAGTCTCGTGGCCCTTGATTCCAAGCACCCAATCGGGATGTGCGCGATACAGATCGCTGTCGAGATTGATCATCTCTGGTTCGAACCAGATGCCAAACTCCATCCCCAAATCGCGAACCCGGTCTGCCAGCGGGCCGAGGCCCTCGGGATAGACATCGCGCGATACAGTCCAGTCGCCCAGTCCCGCACCGTCGCTGCGCCGCCCGCCGAACCAGCCGTCGTCGAGCACAAATCGTTCTGCCCCAACTTCGGCGGCGAGTTCGGCCAACTGAAGCAGCTTTTCGGGTGAGTGATTGAAATAGACCGCTTCCCATGTGTTGAAATGCACCGGGCGTGGTTTGTCGGCAGTCCGGCTGTCCAGTACCTGTGATCTCAGGTGCCGGTGGAAACGCTTTGACAGGCGGCTGAGGCCATCATTGGTCGTTGCTGCGAACATCACCGGCGTTTCGTATCGCTCGCCAGCAGCCAATTGAATCTCGCCCGGCAGCAGTAATTCGCCCATCTGAAGCACGGCGCGGCCATCGGCGAGGCGGTCGACCCTCAGCCGGTGGTTGCCGCTCCAACCGAGGTGGAAGCCAGCGCATAGCCCATCTCGTTCGCTTGTATGGGCGGCGCTGGCCAGCAGGCCGGGGAAATTGTCATGACTAGTCCGCCCGCCGCGGTTCTCGCGCAGATAACTGGCGGTGCTCAGCTGATGATGCTCGGTGGAAAACTCTCCTGCCCATTTGCCAGAGAAGCCGGTCACTTGGTTCAGTCGGTCATCCTGCGGCAGGCATAGCGCGGCGCACCAATCCACTGTTAGCGGCTCGTCCCGAAGGTTCTCAACCACGCAGCTCGCGGTCAGCATATCTGTTATGGAATCAATTGCCAGATGATGCGTGACTTGCACCCCGCATCGCGAATCCGTGCAGCAGATCGTGGCCGTATGTTCGCCAGTCTGTTCGGTCCTTACCACCCGTAAATCGGGGAGCCAGTCCATCCCCTGCCGTTGTATCACAAGCCCCGGAGGAGCTCCGCTCCAACCGCCCAATTCGCCGGACAAGGTGGGGTGGACCACTTCGGTCGGACCGCCGTGATAATGCTGGCGCGTGGCCAGCAGCGACAGCTCCGCCGGATCGAACCCTTCGAACAACGCGCCCCAATAGAGGATGTAAGGCCGTTCGCCCGCCACAGTGGACAGCAGCAATAGGCTCCTCTCGCTGCGGATCAGGGTCATGCTGTCAGGAACGATCATGAACGGCATTTATCAGGTCTGCGCGTGAATTCCACTTTGGAAACAGCCGCGTCTTTCGGTGGCGCTTTTGGGCCCATGCGGCTAGGTGGTCTGGAATGTCAGATACCGCACGAACCAACGCCCAGAAAAAACCTGCGCCCCACGGCTGGATCATCCTCGACAAGCCGCGCGGGCTTGGCTCGACGCAGGCGGTTTCCGCGGTGAAGCGCAATTTGCGCGAAGCGGGTTATGCCAAAACCAAGGTAGGTCACGGCGGCACACTCGACCCGCTGGCCGAGGGGGTGCTGCCAATTGCGCTGGGCGAGGCGACCAAAATGGCTGGTCGAATGCTGGACGCCAGCAAGACCTATGAATTCACCGTGCAGTTTGGCGAGGAGACCGACACACTGGACACTGAAGGCGAAGTGATCCGCCGCAGCAACCAGCGCCCGCCCATGGCGGCAGTTGCAGCGATACTTAAGCACTTCACCGGCGAGATTGATCAGGTCCCCCCTGCCTATTCGGCGCTTAAAGTTGACGGCAAGCGTGCCTATGATCTGGCGCGGGCGGGCGAGGAAGTGGAGCTGAAGACGCGGCGCGTGACGATTTACTCGCTCCAGCCGGCGTCGACCTATGAAGCCGGTGAATTGCCCGATTCCACCTTTTCAATCAGTGCTGGACGGCCCGATCCATATGACCCCGGCGCGCCGCTTGAAATGGCCGATGCCGTTACGCTGGTTACAAATGTAAGCAAGGGCACCTATATACGGTCCTTGGCGCGCGACATTGCCCATGCGCTGGGCACAGTTGGCCATGTGACCTATCTGCGCCGGATCAAGGCCGGTCCGTTCGATGAGTCCCAAGCGATTTCGCTGGACAGATTGAACGAAATCGGTAAGGGCGCGCGACTTGAAGACGTAATTCTGCCGCTGGAGGCAGGGCTGGACGACATCCCGGCTCTTACCCTCAGGTCCGACACGGCAGAGGCGGTCCGCCAGGGCCGCGTCCTCACTGGACTGCCCCAAGCTGACGGGCTCTATCTTGCCAAGCACAATGATGTGCCTGTGGCGTTGATGGAGGTTTCCGGCGGGACGGTGAAAGTCGTCAGGGGTTTTAACTTTCCCGATGTCGCGGAGTAGAATTGAATGACGATTACCGCTGAAAAGAAACAAGAAGTTATCAAGGACAACGCACAGACCACGGGCGATACCGGTTCCCCGGAAGTTCAGGTCGCGATCCTTACCGAGCGCATCCGTAATCTGACTGACCACTTTAAGGCGAACCACAAGGATAACCATTCCCGCCGTGGTTTGTTGATGATGGTCAACAAGCGTCGCAGCCTCCTTGCATATCTGAAAAAAATCAATGTGGAGCGCTACAACGCGCTGATCCAGAAACTGGGTCTGCGTAAGTAAGAATTTCGTGAAACGGCGGCTCCAACGTGGGCCGCCTTTTTGCATATGGGCCGACTCTGCAATTCGGCGGAGAGCCTACAGGGCGCAAACAGCCCTGAACCGGTCCGGGCGTATTCCCGGAAACAAGAAGGCCCCGCGCGGCAATATGGCTGGCGGGTTCATAAGGAAAATACATGTTCGACACTAAAACCGTATCGATGGAATGGGGCGGCAAAACCCTCACCCTCGAAACCGGCCGCATCGCGCGTCAAGCCGATGGCGCCGTATTGGCTACTTATGGCGAAACCGTGGTGCTTTGCGCCGTGACCGCCGCCAAGAAAGTGAAGGAAGGCCAGGATTTCTTCCCGCTGACCGTTCACTATCAGGAAAAATTCTCCTCCGCAGGCAGGATCCCCGGCGGCTTCTTCAAGCGTGAACGCGGCGCGACCGAAAAGGAAACGCTGACCAGCCGCCTGATCGATCGTCCACTTCGCCCGCTGTTCCCAGAAGGTTTCTACAACGAAATCAACGTTATCGCGCAGGTCATGTCCTATGATGGCGAGACCGAGCCTGATATTCTGGCGCTCATCGCTGCTTCTGCCGCGCTGACCATCTCCGGTCTGCCCTTCATGGGTCCAATCGGCGCAGCTCGCGTCGGTTACGAAGACGGCGAATATACGCTCAACCCATCACAGTCGACCGCTGCCGAAGGCGCCCTCGACCTGATCGTGGCCGCCACCGGCGATGCTGTAATGATGGTCGAATCCGAAGCAAAAGAACTGTCGGAAGAAATCATGCTTGGCGGCGTCATGTTCGCGCATGACGAGATCAAGAAGGTCGTAAACCTGATCATCGATCTGGCTGAACAGTCTGCCAAGGAACCTTGGGAAATTGCTGTTTCGGACCATTCGGCAATCAAGGACAAGCTGGCCGGTGTAGTCGGCGGCGATATTGCCGCAGCTTACAAGTTGACCGACAAGTCCGAACGTTCCAACGCATTGAATGCAGTCCGGGCCAAGGCCAAGGAAGCTTTCGCTGACGAGGACGGTCAAACCCAGATGGCAGCGGGCAAGGTCGTCAAGAAGCTGGAAGCTGAAATCGTTCGCGGCGCTATCCTCAAGGATGGTCAGCGGATCGACGGACGTAAAACTGACGAAGTTCGCCAGATCGAAGCAATCGTTGGCTTCCTGCCGCGCGCGCATGGTTCATCGCTGTTCACCCGCGGTGAAACGCAGGCGATTTGCACCACCACGCTGGGCACCAAGGATAGCGAGCAGATGATCGACGGGCTGGAAGGCCTGACGTACACAAACTTCATGCTGCACTATAACTTCCCGCCGTACTCGGTTGGCGAAGTAGGCCGTTTCGGCGCACCAAGCCGCCGCGATATCGGCCACGGCAAGCTGGCATGGCGCGCTCTGCGTGCGGTGCTGCCAGCCAAGGAAGATTTCCCTTACACAATCCGTGTTCTGTCCGACATCACCGAGTCCAATGGCTCGTCTTCGATGGCGACGATTTGCGGTGGCTGTCTGTCGATGATGGATGCCGGCGTGCCGGTTATCCGTCCTGTTTCGGGTATCGCGATGGGCCTGATCCTCGAAGGTGACGAGTTTACCGTTCTGTCCGACATTCTGGGCGATGAAGATCATCTGGGCGACATGGACTTCAAGGTGGCCGGTACCGAAGAAGGTATCACCACGATGCAGATGGACATCAAGGTTGCCGGGATCACTCAGGAAATCTTCGCCGCTGCGCTCAACCAAGCCAAGGCCGGCCGCGCGCACATCCTGGGCGAGATGGCCAAGGCACTGACCGGAGCACGGACCGAACTTTCAGCCCACGCACCGCGTATCGAGACGATGCAGATCGACAAGGCGAAGATCCGCGACATTATCGGTACCGGCGGCAAGGTTATTCGCGAAATCGTCGCGGAAACTGGCGCCAAGGTGGACATCGATGACGAAGGCCTGATCAAGATCAGCTCCTCCGACGTCACTCAGATCGAAGCAGCCCGTAAATGGATCGCTGGCATCGTGGAAGAAGCCGAAGTCGGCAAAATCTACGACGGCAAGGTCGTCAATATCGTCGATTTCGGTGCATTCGTGAACTTCATGGGCGGCAAGGACGGTCTCGTCCATGTGTCCGAAATGAAGAATGAGCGCGTTGAAAAAGTCTCCGACGTCCTGTCCGAAGGTCAGGAAGTTAAGGTCAAGGTCCTCGAAATCGATCAGCGCGGCAAAGTCCGTCTGTCGATGCGGGTAGTTGATCAGGAAACTGGCGCAGAACTGGAAGATACCCGTCCTCCGCGTGAAAAGCGTGAAGGCGGTCCCCGTAGTGGGGGCGGCGATCGCGGTCCACGTCGCGGTGGCGGCGGTTCCAGAGATGGCGGCGGCCGTGATGGCGGCGGTGGCGACAAGCCAGCTGGCGGTAATGAGGGCGGAAGCCCCGATCACATGCCAGACTTCCTTAAGGACGACTAAACTCGTTCCCCAATGGAACAAAAAAGGCCGCAGGGAGCGATCCCTGCGGCCTTTTGGTCATTTGCACCCCATGTGATACTCTTTCGAAATTCCAGAGTCGCTGCAATCCGATTGGCGGCTGTATTAATCCAACGGGTCGATCTTGCTCATATTTTGATGGGAGCTTTACCTATGTCTGAAGTTATTGATGAAGCCCGGCTGGAAGAGATTGCCGGGAAAGCGGTTGGCGACGTTGCTAGCGCCTTGAGCATATTCATGGCCTATCTTGGCGATCAAGCGGGCATCTTCGATACGCTTGACCGGATGGGACGGGTAACGCTCGACGGGCTGGCGCAAGAGACTGGCCTAAATCCAAAATACCTGCACCAATGGCTCGGCTCTGTGTCTGCGGCCGGCTATGTCAATTACCATGCTAAGGACGAGACGTTTTCCATTTCACCTGAACAGGCGTTGATTTTCGGGCGAGAGGGGCAGCCAGCCTGCATGCAGGGGTTCTTCCAAGCTGTCGTTTCGCAGTATGAGAACCACGAGAAGTCGGTCAATACATTCTCATCAGGCGAGGGCAGGCCGTGGAGCGATCAGTCGCAGTGCTGTTTCTGCGGGACAGATCGGTTCTTCAGACCTGGGTACGAAGCCATGTTGGTCAGTGAATGGATACCATCGCTTAAGGGCGTCGAGGAAAAGCTGACAACTGGAGCAAAAATCGCCGACATCGGTTGCGGGCACGGATCATCGAGCATCCTGATGGCGGCTGCATATCCTAATTCGACAATATATGGGTTCGATTTCCACGCGCCATCAATTGAGCAGGCCAAGGCGAAGGCCAAGGCGGCGGGGGTAGAGAATGTCTATTTTCAAGTGGCAAGCGCGCAGGATTACCCCGGTGAAGACTATGATCTCGCCTGTATTTTCGACGCCTTGCACGATATGGGCGATCCCGTTGGTGCCTCTGCGCATATCCGCGAAACACTCAGCGATGGCGGCACATTCATGCTGGTAGAGCCGATGGCCGGTGACACTATGGCGGAAAACATGCACCCACTCGGGCAGATTTACTACGCGTTTTCAACGACCGTCTGCACCCCCTGTTCGTTGGCGCAGGATGTCGGACTGGGCCTCGGCGCGCAGGCGGGGCAGAAGCGTTTGACCGGGGTGTTGAACCAAGCGGGCTTCACCAAAGTGAGGCGTACTTCCGAGACTCCGACCAATATGGTGCTTGAAGTAACTGGTTGAACAGCCATTTACGCGGGGTACCGGGGCTGCGAGGAAGCTCGCGGCCCTTTCCTTTTGGGCGCGCGAGGTGCAGATGCAGCGCATAATTGCAGTGGGTCAAATCGGACCCGGATTTCAGAGGTAAATTTCCTTGGCAAAAGCCAGCCCAGTCCCGCATTTTGAACTTGCCGGACACCATATCGCCCCGGGAACCAGCGAAACGATCGATATTCCGGTCAGCCGCTTGTCGACCCATACCGAGATTTCGATGCGCGTGCGGGTCGTCCACGGTAGGTATCCTGGACCGGTCATTTTTGTCAGCGGCAGCGTGCATGGCGACGAGATTATCGGCGTTGAGGTTGCGCGCCGCTTGCTGAAGGAAGTCTCACCCAAACGGTTGGCAGGCACGCTGCTATGTATCCCTATCGTCAATGCGTATGGCTTTGTCGCGCATCAGCGCTATCTGCCCGATCGGCGCGACCTCAACCGCTGCTTCCCGGGTTCAGCCAATGGCTCGCTAGCGGCGCAACTGGCCCACCGGTTCACTCAGGAAGTTATCGCCCGCTGCAGCATCGGGATCGATATCCATTCCGCCGGATTGCACCGCGAAAACCTGCCGCAAGTTCGGATTAGCGATAATCGGCCGGTGGCTGCTGAACTGGCCCAAATCTTCGGCACCCCTGCAATAATCGTATCAAAACTGCGCGAAGGATCCCTGCGCCAAACCGCCGCAGATCATAACTGCGATGTTCTGCTGATGGAGGCAGGTGAGGCATTGCGGTTTGACGAATTGAGCATTCGGGTAGGCGTGCAGGGTATCCTGCGGGTGATGGTGCATCTGGGCATGGGCGTGAAACTGCCGCGCAAGGCGGGTGCAAAATCCATTCAAAGCCGCCGGACTGTATGGCTGCGCGCACCAGAGGGCGGCATTTTTCGCGCTACCAAGGGTAGCGGCGCGTTTGTCGAGAAGGATGAGCCTGTTGGCTATCTCGCCGATCCCTTCGGTGATATGGACATTCCCGTCGTCTCGCCGATTGCTGGGGTGATCATTGGTCGAAGCAACTTGCCTGTGGTCAATCAGGGCGATGCTTTGGTTCATGTCGCCGAAGTGGCAATACCCGGCACTGCATCGGACCGCCTGAGCGACATCGAAGAAGCAGCCTTCGCCGATGGCCTGTTTGACGAAGATGAGATTGTATAGGCTATGATTGCTCGCATATTACTCGGCAAAGCGCAGGTCCCCGGTGGGGAAGAACTGAGCTTGTTTCGCCATGGCCGCGATTTCATCATCGTGCTGGACCGCAACGAGCTGATGAGCACCCGGATGCAGTTTTCCGAAGAACAGCTCGCCGATATGACCATCGACCGGGTCGATAATTCCGCACCGCATATTTTGGTTGGCGGTTACGGAATGGGCTTTACCTTGCGTGCTGCGTTGGAGCGGATCGGCGTCAAAGGCCATGCGACCGTGGTAGAACTGGTGCCGGAAATTATTGAGTGGGCGCATGGCCCGATGGCTGAATTGACGGGCGAGTGCCTGTCCGATTCCCGCGTTACGTTGCGCATGGCCGATGTTGGCGATGCGATCGAGCAAATTGCTGATGGCGGCGAGCCGGTGGATGCAATCCTGCTCGATGTCGACAATGGCCCCGATGGCCTGGTGCGAGAAGCCAATAACCGGCTGTATTCCCGTGAGGGACTGCGCTTCGCCCGCTGCGCTCTGACCAAAGGCGGAGTGCTGGCGATCTGGTCCGCCGCGCAGGACCACAAGTTCACTCAAAAACTGGAATCATGCGGTTTCGATGTCGAAGTCCGAGAGGTTCGCGCGCGGCCCAACAACAAGGGGCCGAGGCATACTATCTGGTTTGCGAAGCCCCGTTAGAACGCCGTCCTAAAAGCCGTAGATCAGAGTAAAGCGGCTGAGTGTGTCAGTTTGCGCAGCTCCGATTGGCGGATTTGTATCGTGTTCGGCTGTGTAGGACAGGCGTGCCACCAAGCCGTCGCCCAGGCCTGTCTCAATTCCTGTGGCGGAGATGTAGGTACTGTTGCCCGACTGGAAGTATGCGCTGGCTTCTTGCGTCAGCTTCAAGCGTTCCGACAGACTGAAATCGAAATCCAGCGCAGCCAAAGCGGCTACATTATCATCGCTGATGCCGGTCAGGAACTCGGTCTTGCGATAGGCTGGGCCAGCTTTGACCGACAGATGCATATCATCCAGATCGATCACCCGGTAGCCGGCGCCGCCCGACAGAGAATATCGCGCTGAATACCCCTGAAACCTGTCGCGCTCATATTGGGCAAGTCCATAGATAAACGAGCGGTCGGACAGAGCGTAATTTGGCTCATAAGCAACCAGAAACTGTTCGCGGGTGGTTACCCCGTTGCTACGCTGAAAATCCACCAATGCGCGAAATTTGTGCCGCCAGTCGATGCCGATTCGATCAAGCTTCAGATCGGCAGTAATACCGGTGTTGCTGCTGTTGCCGGTGTAGCGGAAGGCGCCGATCTCCCCTTTCCCGCTCCAATTATCGAATAGGCCCGCTGCCCTGATCGCATCTTCTTTTTTGAGTGCATCGGAGGCAGCAAGCATGTCTTGTTCAAGCGCGAAGCCCGCTACAATCTGGTCGACCTCCGCGATGTATTCCGGATTGGTGACCTTCGCCAGTTCGACTACAGTGGCGACCTTGCCGGCATCACCGGTCGCGATGGCTGCATCGATTATTGCACGGACTGGAGCAGGTAGTTCGGCAGCGGCGATGTGCGGAGCGCACAGCAATGCGGCTGCCGCGGCAGCGGAGTACCTTCACAAATTCATAATGGTATCAGCCCTTCATCCGCATGGTGCCGAGGAAGTCCATTTTTCCGAGCGGCACGCCTTTCATCCGTAGGATGTCGTAGGCCGTTGCCGAATGAAAATAGAAATTAGGCTGACTGAAGCTCAGCAGAAAATCCTGTACGGTAAAGTCGAGCCGGAACTTTCCCGGAATTTCAAAGCGCATATCATTATCCGCGAGTTCTTCTAGCTCAGTCTCGGAAACCGCCTCTAGTTCAGCGACCGTCTTTGAAAGCACTGCGCGCAGTCCATCGAAGGTGTCGGGAAATGGGCTCATATCCGGCGAAACCACGCCTTTACGTGCACCGGCGATGGCCTGCGAAGAGTGGGTCCAGCAGCATTTCACCTGATAGGCGAATGGCAGCATGTCGTCGGCTAGCTTTGCGCCGATCATGTCGGCATGTGGAATGCTGTTTTCGTCGCAATAGGCCTCTGCCTTGCCCACCATTTTCTGGACGGCACCGACGACCTGCAACATGTTGGGGATCAGTGCGGAATGAAGTGAAAGTGCCATTTGCGTTCCTTAGTTGTGGGTGTTTGTCCAATCCCTAGCTGTCCGTTGCTGTGCGGGGCAAGAGGGCATTAGAGGGCTATGCCAGATTAAGAACGGTGTCTGTCAGGCGGGCAATTTCTTGCGGTTGATGGCTGACGTAAATCATCGGGATAGCCAGACTTGGTCCGAGCTGTTCAATCATGGAGAGAATTTCTTCGGCTCGGGCATGATCGAGTGAAGCAAGGGGTTCGTCCAGCAGCAGGAATTTCGGATTGGCAAACAGTGCGCGGGCTATCGCTACACGGCGGGTTTCACCGCCGGATAAATTCGCAGGCCAGCGGTCCATCAGTGCGGCAATGCCAAGGACATCGATGATCTGGTCGCGGTCAATCTGGTCACCAGTCGCTCCGCCTAGCCGTTCGCCATAGGCCAGATTGGCCGAGACCTTGAGGTGAGGAAACAACCTGGCATCCTGAAATACGTATCCCGCCCGGCGTTGTTCGACCGGCACAGCAATGCCTTGGTCGCGATCGAATAAGGTTCTGCTGCCGATAACGATCCGCCCCTGATCCGGCGCGATCAGGCCTGCGAGGCAATTGAGCAAAGTGGTCTTTCCCGCGCCCGATGGTCCGGCCACGCCAATTGAGGCGGCTTCGCTGCTAAAATCCACCGATAGTGCGCAGTCGCCGACCCTGTGCCGAAGGTTGATCTCAAACGACATGAGCCCGCCCGTTCGTATTGCGGCGGATCAACCATTCACTGACCATCAGCGCGGCCAATGAAAGAAGGATCGAGATGATCGCCAGCCGGGTAACAGCTGCCTCCCCGCCCGGAACTTGTAGGCCGGTGTAGATCGCCAGCGGCAAGGTGCGGGTTTCGCCCGGTATATTAGCCGCAAAAGTGATCGTTGCGCCAAATTCGCCCAGCGATCTGGTGAAGCCGAGCACCGCGCCCGCTAGAATTCCCGGCAGGGTCAGCGGCAGAGTGATGGTCCGAAAGGCGTGCCAACGGCTGGCCCCAAGCGTCTGCGCCGCTGCCACCAACCGCCGATCAACCGCGTCGATCGACAGGCGCATAGCGCGCACCATCAGAGGCAGGGCCATGACCGCGGCTGCCAGTGCGGCACCGGTCCAGTGGAATACCAGTGTAATGCCGAACCAACGGTCGAGCAGAGCGCCAACAGGGCCGGTTCTTCCCAGAAGGATCAACAGCAGCCAGCCGGTCACAACTGGCGGTACAACGAGCGGCAAATGGACCAGAGCATCGAGCAGGCTGTGTCCGGAGAAGCGCCGCCGTGCCAGGACCCAAGCAAGTGCGTAGGCGGCCGGCAAAGTTACCGCGACTGCCACCAAGCTGACCTTGAGCGATAGCAGGATGATCGACCATTCAAGCGCACTGATCATCGCTGAGCCAATCTGAAGAATTGATACTTGGCAAAGATTGCTTCGGCTTCTGGTGCAGTCAGAAATGCGAGAAAGGCTCGCGCGTCGGGATTAGTTGAACTGGTCAGCAAGGCGGCTGGATAGCGGATCGGCGGTTGGGCAGCTTCGGGGATTTCGGCTGCTAGTCTAACTTTGTCAGAAGCTGCCAGATCGCTGGCATAGACCAGTCCAAAAGGCGCTTCTCCGCGTTCGACCAGCGCGAGCGCTGCGCGGACATTCTCAGTCGGAGCAATCTGCCCAGAAAGCTGCTCCCACAGCCCGAGTGATTGCAACGCCATCTTGCCATATCGTCCCGCTGGGACACTCGCCGGGTCTGCCATGGCCAAGCGTTGTTGGCCCAACAGTATGGGCAAGCTATCCAGATTTCCAGAAATCTCGCCGCCGTTTGAAGACTGCGGCGACACCAACACCAGCCGGTTACCCAGCAGGGCCAGCCGGGTGTTATCGGCCAGCAGATTTTCAGCTTCAAGAACATCCATCCACTGTTCGTCTGCCAACAGGACAATGTCTGCGGGCGCGCCACTCCGTATTTGCCGGGCAATCACAGGCGATCCGGCGAAGGACAGAACGGGTCGGTCATGGCCCCGCGCGGCCCAAGCATCTACCACTTCCTCCAACGCTTCCTGCAAGCTGGAGGGGGCCATTACCACCGGGCCATCGGCCGACGATTGGGATTTGCCACATGCTGATAGCGCCAAAGCCAGAATCAGGAAAAGCCGAGCTACCACAGTCATAGTCCGTCGATGGGGCATAGTGGCAACTCAGGCAAGAGGGCGCGACCGCTCTTGCTCGTCCAGCGAGCCAAAACAAAACGACCCGCCGTTTCTGGCGGGTCGTTTTGTTTAAATATGGCGCCAGCTGATTAGCGGACGCGCGGCCCACCAAATGGCAGCGGCGGGGGCGGACGGCGTGAACCGCGGGGCAATTGTGCCTGAAACGCCCGTCCACAATGTTCGACGCAATAAGGGAATCCCGGGTTCACATCCACGCCGCAGAAGTGGAAATCCGGTTCACCCGGGTGGCCCATTGGCCAGCGGCATACCTTGTCGCTCAGTTCCAGAAGGCTGGTCTTGTCGGCAATTTCAGCACTAGGCTTTGCAGGCACCAGACGGCGCGGCGGGGCAGGCGGAATTGGCGGCTGCTGATCACCGGGTCCCTGACGCAAAAATCCGCCAGGTCCAACCGAAACGATCTTCGGCAGACTGGTGGACGGATTAGGCATCGGCTGGGACGGAATGTCCTTGCCTTCCGGTGTGGCGTGCGACGCAACAGGTGGAACAGGGCGGGGCGGATGCTTGGCCGCTTGGGTCCTGACGACAGGCCTCGTCACTGGCTTTGGCTTTGTTTTTTGGACCGCCGGTTTCGTCGCAGCGGCGCTCTTGTCGTTCGACTTTACCGGCGATGGGCGTGATTTCAGGCCAAGACGGTGCGCCTTGCCAATTACGGCATTGCGGCTCACACCGCCCAGTTCTTCAGCGATCTGGCTAGCGGTAGAACCGCCTTCCCATAATTTCTTCAGGGTGCCGATGCGTTCGTCAGTCCAGCTCATTCACACGAATCCAATAATAAAACAGGTTCAGCCGGTCTTGCCAGCGGAAGCTCATGGCACTAGGCGCGACCTCATGGCCGATCAAGCCCGCACCCAACAAAACTCTGAAAAGTCCGGCACCGCTATACACGGTGCTGGAAGCTTCACCGACGGAGGACGCCGGTTCAGCCCGCGCGGCGTGCCGATCATTCACGGCATTAATCGCATTGGGCTGTGGAGTCTCTATATTAAGGAGGTTCGGCGATTTCTCAAGGTGCAGACGCAGACCATTTGGGCTCCAGCTGTCACAACCCTACTATTTCTGGTCATTTTCACCGTAGCATTGGGCGGCGCCGGTGATCGTGCAGAGCGTCAAGTGCTGGGGGTTAACTTTGCAACCTTCATTGCTCCGGGTCTGATAGTGATGGGTATGATGCAAAATGCCTTCGCAAATTCCAGCTTTTCGCTGCTTGCCGGAAAGATTCAGGGCACCATTATTGATCTGCTTATGCCGCCATTGTCCGAGGGCGAGTTGATGGCTGGCATCGTGCTGGCCGCGGTGACTCGGGCGATTCTGGTTGGATTCGCTGTCGGCTTGGCCATGGCGCTATGGCCGGGTGTTTCGCTATCCGTGGCGCACCCATGGGCGGTTGCTTGGTTCGGTCTGATGGGTGCAATAATGCTCGCTTTGTTGGGCCTTTTGGCATCAATTTGGGCTGAGAAATTCGACCATAATGCCGCGGTGACCAATTTCGTGATCGCCCCACTTTCGCTGCTATCTGGCACATTTTATGTCATCGATAATCTGGCGCCGCTGTTTCAGACAATTAGCCGGCTCAATCCGTTTTTCTATGTGATTTCAGGTTTCCGATTTGGATTTCTTGGGCAAAGTGACATCGGCGCCACCAATACGGCCGTGCTTGGCGCGGCGGGCGGTCTGGCTTTGCTCAATCTGGTAGTTGCCATTATTTGCTACAAAGTCCTTCGTTCCGGATGGAAATTGAAGGATTAGGGCCGCACTTCGTGGTGATTTTCAGATTGCCACTGCCATCTCGTTGTTTTTCAAGCCATTCGAAGCCGCCCTCGTTTAATGCGTCAGGGAACGACGCATCCGGTACCGACCATCTTCGAAATCGCTGAACAATTCAGACACGCTGGGATGTTCCACCGGGCCGCCCTCTGCATCGCCCAGCAGGTTTTGCTGGCTAACATAAGCTACGTAGGACGATTCCTCGTTTTCGGCGAGGAGGTGGTAATAAGGCTGTTCACGCTTTGGTCGAATGTGTTCAGGGATCGATTCGTACCATTCTTCGCTATTGGCGAAAACTGGGTCGATATCGAAAATCACCCCGCGGAAATCGAATGTACGGTGGCGCACGACATCGCCGATGTCGAAGCGGGCATTAGCATGGCGAGGCACATCAATGGTGCGTCCGGCGGCCTGCGAAAAGAACTGGATACGTTCCATAGATGAGGAATATAACCCTTCGCACTTGCGAAACAAGCTGCGTTTAACGTTGCTCCACAAGTCGGATCGCTCCTCGCTTCACCGCGATGCTCGTCAAGGGGCTTGGCAAGCTGGTGCCCTTGGGCTAACCGGCGCGCTCCCAAATCGACCTGGGAGCGGGCTGGCCCCGCAAAATTGCGCGCCGCGGAGAGATGCCGGAGTGGTCGAACGGGGTAGTCTCGAAAACTACTGTGCGGGCAACCGTACCCAGGGTTCGAATCCCTGTCTCTCCGCCACGCAGTCTCAGACATTCCCGACATGTGAGAAGCTGCCTCGCAGAACGGCGCAGTTCTCCGGGATTCCGGCGCTCAACCGGTACCACAGAGAGCCCTTTACGGAGAACGATTTAGGCAAATTGCCCAGCTTTCTCTGTCGCCTCTTTGCGAGGTACCGTTCCGTGTTATGGCCCAATAAACACGGAAAAATCGCAAAAGAACACGGAAAATGGCACTGTCAGAGCAAATGCACCTGATTGAAATCGCGGGCTGAACGGGTAGGGTAGGGCGATGCCCAGACCCAAGAAATCAGCCAGTCCATTCCGATATTTCAATTCATCACCTGAGATCATCCGCCTGGTCGTGATGATGTATGTGCGCTTTCCTCTGAGCTTGCGGAATGTCGAGGATCTGCTGGCTGAGCGCGGAATCGATATTTGCCACGAGACGGTGCGCCTGTGGTGGAACAGGTTCGGCCCGCTGTTTGCCGCTGGCATCAAACGGCAGAGGATTAGCCGAATGCGTGGATTTCGCAATTGGCGCTGGCACGTCGATGAGGTCTTCGTAAAGATCAATGGCGCGACCCATTACCTTTGGCGAGCCGTCGATCATGAGGGCGAAATTCTCGAGAGTTACGTCACGAAGAAACGGGACAAATCAGCGGCCTTGCGCTTCTTCAAGAAGACGCTGAAGCGACATGGGAACGCAGAAACTATCGTTACCGATGGGCTGCGATCATACCCCGCAGCGCTGCGTGAACTAGGTATTCTTGAGCGCCGTGAAATGGGAAGGTGGCTGAACAACCGAGCTGAGAACAGCCATCTGCCCTTCCGACGACGAGAGCGAGCGATGCTGAGATTTCGACAGATGAAGTCGTTACAAAAGTTCGCTTCCGTCCATGCCAACGTCCACAATCACTTCAACAAAGACCGCCATCTCACCGACCGCCAGACTTACAAAGCAAACCGTTCAGCCGCCCTGGCTGAGTGGCAAAACCTTATGGTTTGAGACGCGGCTCGGGTTGGGCGAGTTCTGTCATGTGGAGACGAGTTAGCGTTAGACTGACAGCACCCTCGCGCTACATCATTGCCTGGAAGCTGTGCACGACGATGCGGGCTGAAGATGTAACCGATACGCTCGAACTGGCTCTTGAGGCATCAGGCTGCGGTCAGGCCCATGTGCTGCACAAGCCGCGCCT
>Ga0209491_10006038_pt1 | contig 17170 bp, 3 predicted proteins | sample BON02_FD_187213 | JGI IMG/M metagenome (GOLD analysis project Ga0209491, IMG submission 187213) | Freshwater microbial communities from Lake Bonney liftoff mats and glacier meltwater in Antarctica - BON-02 (SPAdes) (version 2) | ecosystem: Environmental > Aquatic > Freshwater > Ice > Glacier...
TGTATGCGAGTGAGTGTGTGTGCGTGTGAGTGTATGTGAGTACGTGTGTATGTATGTGTGTGTAAGTGTGTCCTTTGCAAACTGCCATTCCTTGGATTCAAAATTGCTTGAATTCCAGTCCGAAGCGAGTGATAGAGTCGGGAGTGGCGGCGTCGGCAACAGCTGTGTGAGGTGTGCAGCGGCGTCTGATGTTTTCTTCGATTTACAAAAGCTTAATTTTCCCTCGTCGTCGGAACAATGCAAAACAAATGCTTTCTTCAGAACACTCGATTTTTGTTTTCCCCCCCCCGTTGGAACGCTCTTTTTGGCCCACGTCGAAACCCTCTTTTTAACAAGTTGTCGGCACCCTGAAAAAAAAGTGTTTTCCCCTGTCTGTTCACTAGTTATTTAAACACGTGTCCCAGCGGCAGTCCCATTAGATCTATTCGCCTCTCAATTAGTTTGCGTTCCCGTGTTGATGGTTGCTGTGAACAGGCGCAAGAGAGTCTGGGCCAGTTGGACCAGGGTCCACAGCAGATCGAAGGAGGCAAAAGTGATGTGGGTGTGCTATCTCTGTTGCCGTTGGTTAACCTTCGGGACAATTACAGGCATTTTGCAAATGTGCCTCAAGGAAGATGACGCCGTGGGATTTGTGCCTACTGGCATCATGCTCGAGATCCAAAATGATATTTTGGGGCTGGAAGTCAATGGTCTTACCCCGACAAGATGGTGAGTGCGTTGTATTGTGCTTGGTGAGTTTGTTGTGTTGTGTGGACTATCAGAAGTGCAAATGTTGCAGAATATTGACTCTAAAGAACATGGTAGGTGGCATGTTGCGGCTCCCAAGGCTTTGGGATCTACCTTGCAGTTCACAAGTAACAAAGACGGGTTGCCTGGAGATTCCGTCGCACTTATAACGACCACCAACTTATGTTCCTCGCTTTGCAGAACCAGGAGCAAGGATCAATGTCTGAATTCGGACACGCTAGGCTTTTCTGTTTCTGGATTTTGGAGTGCTCACGGGTCCGACAAAGTTCTGAGCTCGGAGGAATGTCTGAATGATGACCAGAATTTTCTCTATGCTTGTTGGGAGAAGCCGAGTCGACGAGTTGTTGACATGAGCGTGTTACCGGTCGGCCGTTACAAGGCGTGCTTCCGAAAAGCAGCCAGGTTTGCGCACTCAACCGGTTGGTCTGAGTGGCGGGGAACTGGTCTGCAAGTGGATGTGCAGGATGCTGTCTCTGGATTCATCATCAATGGAGCAGGGGGTTTCTTGAATCCACAACAGGGGCAAAAAGTGGTCATTCCAAGAGCACCCTTCCACACTCTGGAGTTTGCCAGTTCTTCCAGCGCAGGAGGAAAACTTAAGATGTTGAGCAAGAGTGGCGAATGCTCACGATATTCAGCCACCTCGAGTGGAATGCCGCTGGGTGCTAATCAAATTTCTGATGTAACGCCTGGCTTGAAAATTTCAGGGACACAGGTTGATCTATTCCTCGATTTGAGCGTCGGTCTGTACCAGGTGTGCTATCTTCCCAAGGGCACCACGCAGTTTCTCGGCACGGGTGTGTCATTCCAGATTCAGAATTATACTGAAGGTCTTGAAGTGAATGGCATCCGACCAAATAGAGGTCTCCGCATTGCAATACCAAAGCGCAAGAGCGCTCGGCTTGTGTTTTTTCGAAGGAGTGGTGATATGAATATTGGAGACATGGTTTCGTTGATTCGGCTCGAGCACACCTGTTTCAATCCAGATCAAAATGGTCAAGCTATGCCATCATCTATATCGGCCACATTGTCTGGGCATATGGTGGTTGCAGCTCTGCCCCTGATCGGTAATGCCAGGTACAAAGTTCTCATGGGTTCGGACGCAGTAGAACGGATGGAGCCCAATGTTTACAAGGTCTTTTCCCCCTCCCTCATTTGCTGTATGTGCGTCTGTACCTCACCAATGGCGTGTGGCGAATTCGAAAGTCCGCCCGAAGCTGCCACGCGCCCACCCGAAGAGTACAATTTACGTACAGACGAAATTGAGGGGTGTTGTATTAGTGAAAAAAATACATTAAATGGGGTAGTATATTGGAAAAATCATATAATATGGGGATTGTAATGAGAAAGAACACATGTGTTGGTTAGTGCCAAAAAAAAATCGTATAATTTAGGGTATTTGTGTAATAACTTATACTGTATATACCATTACAAATGCCGCCCCGCCGAGGAAGTTGGACCCAACTTCCTGAGATTCCATGCAAAGAGGGTTTCCAGTGTCGGGGTGAAAACAGCGAAAACCCTCCGTTTTGCCGAATTGCGACATAGATGTCGTTTTTTGCAAAGATTCAGAAAGAAACGTCGTTTTGGGGGCAAAGGTGTCGCAGTGTAGCTTTTTGATGACGGTCCGATCTGAATGTTGCGCAGCGGGGTGGGGTTTCAGTGAGGATTTGTGTTGCAATATGCAGGATAAATTTCGTAAAAATGTGCAGCCTAAACCCTTTGCTCTTTATGACAGGTCTGCTACAAGCACGCTGAATCTCCTGCTGGGACGTATTTGTCCAATGGATTTCTTGAGACAGGTCTTACTGTAACAATTCAGAATCAGCTCCCATTTGCGATTATAAACGCCAGGGATCCTCTGGCTGTAATTGCTCAATGGGATATTTCGATACGCACTCCGAGCAATCTGGGAGTCAGGCTGACGGCACCCAAGGCAGATAACATCATTTTCATGCTTCCTCAATTGCCAACTGCTGGAAGACTTTCGTTTATAGGAGCAGATCTGGATTGCTCATCTACTTCGGAAAATCCCGCCGAAACCCTCTTTAAATTCATGCACATTCCTGCGTTGCCATATGCAGAGGGGTCGGCAACGTTTTTTCTGCAGCAATCTAGTCTCAATGGTGTCATGGGAGCATTTGGCGTTTTACCGCCGGGCATGTATCAAATTTGTTTTGCTCCTCAAGGATTAGCCCAGTTTTTGGCAACTGGAATATCAATTCGCCTACAAGATGAGTTAAGTCAAATGATTGTGAATGGAGTGAAACCGAATTATGGACTGCGCGTAGCACTTCCGCAATCTAGAAAAAATGACGTCAATTTTGAAGGGTTGTCAAAAAGTGGCGCCGCCAAGGTTGAAAAATTTTATTCATTTATCAGGATTGGGCAAGATTGCTCCCTGATAACGGATAACGATATTTCCCAGACCAGCGAGACGTCGGGCTATATGGGTTCTGGTATAGTGAATCCGTCGGATTTCCACATTCCTGTTGCACAGACAGATAGGATACAAGGACAAGCGCTGGGCTTGTATCATGTCTGCCACAGAAGCAGCAAGGAAGATGGAATATTATTTGCCGACACTGGTATCGTGGTGACAGTACAGAACCAGCTACACAGGCTGAAGGTAAACCAGATTCCAAGGATCCGGAGCGCGATTCCAAAATCCGTGAACAACGAAGTTGACTTCTGTACCGACGAATCTTGCTCCAATTTACTTCCGGGTGGAATGAATCCCACCTCGTTCATTTCTTTTATTCTTCCTAATCAGGAATGCGAGGACTTACTCAATTTCAACACACTTCAAGCTCTTCCAGGACGGTCGGGACACATTCCGACTGTTCAGGGCAAATTATTGAGGGCTATGGATTCCCAATATGCCAGTTTGGATGGTTCTTTCTTTGATGGTGGGGCCCTGTATGTTGGAATTTATCAGGTATGTATCGGTTCGGCGAATTTGTTCATTTCGACGGGCCTGTCGCTTTTGGTTCATGAGTACTTGACAACATTAAACATAAATGGGGCAACTCCTGGTTACGGCTTACGGGTTGCCATTCCAAAGGCTACAGTAAGCCCGACAATGGCCTATGGGGGGCCCGAACTTGGAACAAGAGCTGATCAAGTGTCACTTATTTTTGTCGAGCTCGATTGCGATGACCCAATACACAACCCAAAGCTTGCAGATTCAAGCTCATCCGGTCACTTGGATTCCCTTGGTCTCACCAAGAAACTTGTAGGGACCGATGGTATCAAAGATCTCACACCACGTATGTATCAAGCGTGTTTCCGTAGCAATAGCAACGAAAAATTTAAGACTACAGGTGTATCTGCCACAGTACAGGCATGGGCATCTGGATTCTTAAATGTGCCTGGGAAGCCGCCGACGCTCAGAGCTTTGTTGCTTAAAACAGCAGATGCATCGCTTAGTTTCATCGGATCCAGACCATCTAGCACAGCACCTTGGCCTCCGACCAAAGCGTCAATAATTGCATCGTCTGGCTCTTGCACGGCTAACAAAGCGAATCCAACAACAATAGGCACTGCTAATTCTGGTCACATGAGTGTATCTCTCGCGGGTGCTGGCCAACCAGATACTTTTATTGTCAGTATTCCGTCGACTATTGCCGAATCAGGCAATATTGCAGAATTGTTATATCAGTTTTGCATCTATGTAGATGGATTGTGGTTTTCCACAGGGCTAGCAGTGCAGGTGGAGTGGGCGGGCATAAATGGTGTACCTGAGACTTCTTTTGAATTTGTGTCTTCACAAGAAAGTAATTCATTTGCAGGCTCGTCCAATGCGGTCCATGTGCTCATGAAAACTGCCCAAATACTTCCTCCAGGTGGAATTCTTCGGATAGAAAATCTGATCGGGTCACAAACAGGGGATTCGCCATATTTTCAAGTTGAAGGCAATTCTGTTCAAGTGAAAACGCTGGAGATGATGTGTGCAGGGAACCAGTCTTGCGTTGTAACCACTCCATCGAATTACGTGTCGACAGGGAAAATTTTGATGAGCGCAGAAATCACGATTGAAGTTGCCTGTACCGACTTCGATTCAACATGCAAGCAATGCAAGGAAGGTGTAGTGGACTGTTCAGAAGGTATCGTCTCTGTACTTATATCGAACGAGGATGAAGTGCGCGATATTACCTCGATTTCATCACGTGGCCCTTGGAAAGATTGTATTAAAAAGTGCTCAGAAACCAGAACGGTCGTCTCTTTGCATGATATCATAGATCTGTCAACCAAGGCGGGTAAACCTGTAACGTTTTCTCTCACAACTGCAGACGCTACGAGTTACTACGCATGCGATCATGAAGGAAGTCCTGTAACGCTCCAAGCAAAAGTGACGCTTCGAATGCTTATCAGTACTTTGTCGCAGCATTTGCTTGAGGGATCGTTTTCGTCAACAAGTGGAAGGCTAACTGTGCCTCACGTCCCCTTCGAGAAAAATGAATACATCCATATTACAATTATTTTAAGGAATCCGCTTCGGTTGTCACCTCCGCAAGTTCCAACAGTAAAGATTGTGGCAGCCAAATCAGATGGGATTGCAGTGAGGGAAATGGCTGCATCCATGCCCAAAAATAGACCGGGCATTCTGATAGCAGATTCAGGAGCCCAATTCATTTCTGCTGCGATTGAAATGACTAGTCAGTACACGGGTGAAAATAATCGTATTACGCTGCGTCTGAAATCGAATTGGGTTTCTGCTATTCCTGGTGAAGTTTCAGTTACTATTGCAGGCTTGGTTGGCTCAAATACAGCGGATGCTACAAAACTGGCCTTACTGGACCCTGACCAAATTGAGATCAAGACCTTTGAGTGCATAGGAGCAAAACACTGCTTGGTTGACGTGGATGCTATGCCCAGCCTGGCTAATGTTGGATTCTACAGAGCAACGTTAGATGTGGATGTATACTGCTCAGATTTTGCTTCTTACCCCGATAAGTACATCCGGGCCATCAGTGCGTGTTCTCAAATATCAGGCCAGGTAGCTTGCCCGCAGCTTGATAAGCGTGTCTTAAATGAGGCAGAATACAGCCGTGGTCCATGGCAGAATTGCAGTGGATGCAGTACATCCACAAGAACGGTCATGAAAGGGTACGAAATTTCTGAGATTTTACAGCGCTATGACACATTCGGACTAAATAGATTCAGTTTCGAAATGTTTGCGTCCCCAGATGTGGGTGATCTCAAGTGTTACGGCAGCCCGACTGTGCAGGCGGTCAAAGCGCTGCTTACGGTGCGTATTGAATATTCACAAACCTATGCACGGTGGGTTCAGTCTGAAGGTGTACTGATAGTGCTGGTTTCGCCCGTCATTAGCAAATGCAGCTCCCCCAGTGCGCTCTCTTGTCTTCCAGATATTTCGTTTTCCTTCGAAATTAAAAATCCAAGTTTCAAAAATACCGGTCCAGTTCAAAGCCAGGTGTTGGCTAGTGGTGGTGGACTGGTTTTTCCTTCTGTTAACCTCCCGCCGATTTTCCACATTGTGGGAGCTAGAAATATATTGCAAGTCACAGCATCCTCCATCAGAGAATCTTCAAGAGTGCGGGGTGATCCTGATCGAGGATATGGCTTGAACACTATGACCCTTTCTTTTACACTAGACAGAAAGCTGCCAGCTGGGACGATAATTACAGTGAGTGGGCTTATGGGAACGCAAACAGAATCGGTTTCATGTGATACCGTTGCTGCACCCAGATGTAGTTCGAACGATTGCATCTTTTCCCCGTCTGACAAGGCCTGCAGAAATGGGATTCAGCTTAAGGGTTATTTGATGGGATCTAGTGTGGCGGCAGCGTGGAATAAACAATCGGGTACTTTACGATTCAAGGTCCTCGTGAGCTTTGCTCAGCTCCAGTATTTTGAATTTAGTTTCGATGTTTATAATGCCGTAGCACCACAGGCATCCAAAACTGTAACAATTAGTGGCTCTGGCGGAGGATTTTCCATCCAACCGGCAATTGTCAGTGGTACTGTGCTAACAAGTGATCTTCAAACGGTCAGTATTGAGCCTGATCAACCACGCATTTTGTCTGCCCTCCTTTCGGAAAATAACAAGATTGAATTTGAACCAAATCGTCTTACTGCTGCGATGATTCTCAACGTTCCGCTGGCGCCCGGAACTCAAATTGAGATCAGCAAGTTGAGTAACACTTTTATGTTCCCATCAACGGGACCTGGATGGTACAGCGATGTGCTGCCAAATGTGAGAACCACTGCCATCAGCGTGCTGACGTCAACAAACATCCGAGCACAGGGCCAGTTCACCAGCAAATCAATGTACCACATGCCATGGTTATGTAGAGATGACGGTTGGGGAGTTGAGCTCGAGTACTTTTACGAGGATGGAACATCCGCGTTAGAATGTCAGATTAAAAGGGAAAGTGCAGCGGGCACACTGCCACAAGACTGTGCTAAATTCTACAAAAAACGATGGTGCACTGTTCAAAAGCAAGATTCAGTAGTGGTTTTTGTAGATAAATGCATCAAGGCAAACAATCCGATCTCTTTCTATGTCGACATCAGCAACGGGGTTATGCCATTACAAGATGTAACAGTTCCGCCTGAATTGACGGTGGAAGGAGGCAGTCTTTCCGCGGCTACTCCATTCCAAATGACCAACATATATCCATTGCGACGGAATTTGTGTCAAGGATTACTCTCGTGCAAAACTTCTTTTGTGCAGGATGAGCGATATTTGGATAGCGAGCGTCGCTTTTTGCCTCCGTTTGCCGTGTTGAGGAAGGCAACATTGTCGATAAACTTAGCATGCTCGAGCTTTAGCGATCCTGATCAGTTCTTGCAGCGTATTTCCTTGTGTCTTGTGCCAGACTGCAAGAGTTTGTATGGAAACGACCATGACTGGTCTCTGGCGAACAATGCATGCTGTACTCCGCTGGGCTGTCGCTCTTACGTATGTGCAGATAAGGTACCAATACCGACCGGCAAAATTAAGGCGTTTGCAACAGGGCCCTGGCAAGGATGTCAAGGCAACTGTTCTCAAACACAGATTGTGTTGGAGCTGTATGACATGATGCCAATCATATGTGCAGGACAGACAATGTGTGAAAAGCCAAAGTCGTTCACATTGTTCATGTCTGCAACAGGAGCTGCAGACAAATTTGCTTGCTCAGGAAAAGGCGCAACGGCTGTTTATGTTTTGGCTGACGTCAAATTGAATCTAGAGCTTTCCTACAAGAGTGCTGCATTTGCGTCAGAACCCGTCCGTCTAAAGGATGTGAAGATCACACAAAGCACGGATGCCATGCAAGCATTGTCGAAATTTATTGTTTTGGTTGACTCCATGGTGACGTTACCGTTGGATTCTGAGGTCATAATTACTGGTCTGACTGGCTCTATGACCACAGAGGGTACAATCTTCGTGATTGTCCACCCACTGTGCGACATTAGCGCCATGGTGGAGAGTGGAATTCGAATTCCGTGCTCTGTGCCCTCAGATTGTATATTTACAAGCTGGAAACAGGACACGGGTGAGCTGCGTGTAAAAATCTTGCGAGAAATTGCGTCAGTTGGTGACATTCTGCAATTCGCCTTTATTCTCAGGAATGCCCCGAAGAAACAAGATCCACGTATACCGAGACTCACAGCGAAGCTCGGGGGACCCAACGGTGCGCAGATTGGACCAAAAGTAGCATCAACAACGGTGCTGGCCTCGAGCACAGAATCTAAGATTGTCGAAGGGAAGTTTTTTGAGAGTACCAAGGTCAGAAAACGCTTGAACAGGATCATTATAAGCTTTCGTGTCAATTTTCATTTGTTCCGTGGGAGTAATGTGACAGTGTATGGGCTATCAAAATCTGGAACACCAAGTACTTCGCAGTTGCCCGTTATTTTTGATGGGCAAAATGTGCTTGGAAGCTGGATACAAAAGGAAGGGACACTACAGCTCGAACTGCCCAAATTTTACTACCCAAGTGAAGCAATCTCTTTTTCATTCACGCTGCAGAATTCAAGAGATCCAAAAGATACGAGTTCTATCAGCCTACAAGTGCCCTCTGCAACACCTGCAGTGGATGAAACCATTTCGACTGTTCTCACAACAGACGGGTTCCTATCTTCTGAGATTCTTGACTTCTCTGAGGCTTCGCTGAAGCAAGAGCACGCATTAATGGATCAAATGAATCGTCTTGAGTGTGCGTTTTCATCTGTTGATGACGTACCCGTGGGGGCGACCATCCTGCTTTCGGGGTTACTTGGTTCTCAAACAGAGAGTACGATTGACTTTCCCATCGAAATAATAGATAGTACAGGTGCTGCAATTTTCTCTGCTGCAGAGTGGAACGGAGAGCTAGGCGTATTGTCCTTTGCGTCACAGTTGCCAGTCCTTGCTGGGGAGTATTATCGTTTTTCTTTCCATCTTCGAAACCCGAGACAAAAGGGAACAAAGAGGATTGCCCGTCTTTCTGTCAACTTTGGGACTACCAATTTGGCAATGCGTGAAGTAGGCGCTGTGCTCGATGCTTCTGACAAAGTTGCATTTGATGACGCCCGCATGAGCGAAAGTACTCGCATGCCTTCTGCCATGAACAGTATGACGATGATCTTGCAACTGAACATTGATTTGGAGCCATCTGTGTATGAGATTCGAATCACTGGCATGCTTCAACCAAGTGACGCCAGTCTGAGTATCGAAGGCCCTTCTACCCAGGACTTCCAGGCCACAATACCGCCGGGTTCTAAGACATTAGTTCTGGTGCCCAGTAGACTCATCTTTGCCAACACAAGTTTGACATTCAATTGGATTTTGAGAAATCCTGCACAGCCCACGACAGCCAGAGATATTAGTGCGGCTCTTTTCAATCAATTGAGTGGCATTGAAGACATTACACCAACTGCTGTCAAGGGCTTTGTTTTTTCGTCTACTCGCGATGGAATTGTAACTTCTGCACAGATTGAAGAGAGCTCGCGAACTCAGACTGCCAGTAACCGTCTCAGAGTGATACTGAAATTCGATTTCGCTTTGTCATACGACTCAAGGATCACACTGTCGGGGCTTACTGGCACACCCATAAGCGTGACAAACTTGCAGATTCTTGGAGACGACAGTGATCTTTTCAGAAGTATTGGTGCCTCCACCTCAATGGGCGCCTGGACCCAGAGCACGGGTACTCTGGTTTGCCATATGTTGAAACGCACGATCATTGACCCTGGCACTGCCGTTCGTTTAGAGTTTGATCTCGTCAACCCAGCGAAAACGAGCACGAATAAAGTTTCTTCGATAATGGTTTCTGAGCATTCGTCTGCGGCTAAGAATTTCGACAAAATGGTTCTCCTTGCCCTTGAGCAGGTAGCATTCCTTACTGCCTTTATTTCAGAGAGCTCCACCGTGTCTGGCGTTCTCAACACAATCACTGTCTCGTTCTCAGTCAACACAAAACTTGATGTCGGTGCTAAAGTTACCATTACTGGTCTCCTTGAATATTCTGGTGTTGTCACTACAAGGAATGCTGTTTTTGAAAGCTACTCGAGCAGGGCTCTTACAGTCATTTTACAGCATGTGGTGGTTGTCAACACCACAGCAAGCTTCAACTTTGTCCTTCGCAATCCTGAAATAGTAGGATCTGGTATGAAAACACAGATCAGTGCAAGTTCTGTGGATTCGTCTCATGTTGGTTTTGTACTTCCAGAGACTGGCATAGAAGGTGCGGTTCTTTCGGCATCTGAACCCAGGCAATTCACCCTCACAGAAATCCAAGAGAGAACCAGGATTCAAGGCTCCCTAAACACTATCTCCGTGAGGCTGCAAGCAAACTTGCCCATTCCTTCGAATACACAAATTACCCTCACAAATCTTCGTGGTACACAGACTTTCACCACGAACTGTCTTTCTGTGACATCTGCACAAACTCGTATATTGAGTTGCGGGTTGTGGGATGATGTACAAGCACAACTCGTGTTGACAGTAGGTTCTGGGGGGTTTCAGCCATTTGATGACATAGAATTTTCATTTACGCTAGTGAATTCTGCCATCCAACAGCATGGTGTGATACCTATGGTATCTGCAAGCAATAATGTGCGCATGACAGCTATGGTGCCTGGGGCTATCGAGTGGCACGACGGTGTCAAAATTTGGCGCGGCGACCAGTTTCCTGTCACGGTTGTTGGCACAGTCCTTACAGCTTCGGAACCTCACATCTGGCTGTCAGGCTTTGTCCAAGAATCTAGTGGTATTGTAGGAGAGTTAAACTCCATACTCATTGAGATGGAGGGCAATACGGCCTTGCCACCTGGTTCGATGGTCACTGTTGCTGGTCTCACGGGAACGTCTGAGGTCGATTCGTCAAAGTTTGATATCCATGGTGAAAATGGCAAAGATACACATCCGGGGCTATGGACGCAAATCACCGGAATTCTTGCATTCGAGTTGAAAAACCAGATTCCTGAGGGCGAAATCTTTTCATTCATCGTGCAATTAAAAAATCCAAGTGCTCCACAAAGAGGTATTAAACCTATCGTTTCTCTTTCACGCGTGACCACATCCGAAAGATGGAAGATCGCTCCATTTGTGACCTCATTGCGAGAGAATGCAGGCGTTTGTTGTCTATCGGCAGACGATTTGCCACGATTCAGATTGGCCACTGTACGAGAATCGAGCAATGTGAAAAATGCTCTGAATGTGCTATATTTCACATTGTTCACAAACGTGGCAATGACGACGGAAACAAAGATCACAATCAGTGGACTTGGGGGTGCCCAGAATACTGACAATGCGTTCATTATCCTCATGAACTCTACATCTCTTTCGGGAAGATGGAGGGAGGATGGTCAGTTAATAGTGGTGGTCGATCCAGCCATGTATCACTGTGATTGCATCGACCTGTGTGTCCAGAATAGTCTTGCTTTCAACGTTCAATTGCGAAACCCGGCGAACGAACGGCCAAAATCTGCTGTAGTGATACGTGCAGAACGGCCAGGAATTGTCATCCAGGAAACAGCTGTGAGCGGCTTTGTATTGCGTTCACAGGCAGATCCGGCAGTCTTTGCATCTGTGTCCGAAAGTTCTAAAGTCTCTGGCCAGAATAACAATGTCACAATTCGAATGATTTCAAACTCTGATTTGGACATTTGTCCTGCCAAATGGCAGCCTCAAGATATCAAGTGGATTGCCAAAGACCAGACCCTCACAATGTCAGCAGTGGGTGGGGCCTCGCCTAATGCAGCCACCGAGTTGGAAAAACTTTTTGACGGGTTGTCTGACACAGTCACGTCGATCAAACAGGACCACACCACGGGTCAACTAGTGGACATTTACTACGATTTTGGACAAATGTTTCGACTTGAGGCAGTCTCCATCACCGCCGGTATTTTGAGTTCAAGCGTGAACCAAGTGAAACTCCAATTTGCAGATTCTCTTACCGCTCCAGAAAATCAGTGGGAAACAAATACTGCCGCACTGATGAGAATTGGAAAGAGAACAATTCCTTCGACATCATCACGATTTGATTTCATCGCACAATATTGGCGTATTCGAATGATCGACAATGTTGACAAAGCGATTTTCCCGCAGTCTACCACTTTGAGTGAAGTTAAGTTTTTCGGCTGCCCAGATGTACAGACAGCCACCATTTCCATTTCAAACATTTCACCTGCGAATGGTCTGGTGAAATTATACAATGTCAAGACCAATCGTGGAGCACTGAGATCCTACGGCGCACAAGTTGGTGACGTTGTGTCAATGAAAGTGAGTAGGAGTATTAGGGCCTTCGAGGAACTCAGCTTCACCTTTACAACGAAGAATGCTCCTGCAGCACAGCTTGCCAAACAAGCTGGTGTTTCTGTCAAGTCGGGGATATATCAGATTCCAATGACATTTGCGCATGGAGAAATGCTTGCCTCTGACGAAAATGCTGTGTTTTCAACCAGGACGATATCAGAGGACAACGATCTTCAGAGCGATTTCAATACCCTCACCATTATTCTGAAAGCCAATATCCAGCTCGATTCCGGCGACAATATCAGGATTATTTTTGAGAAAGAGCATATGGCAAACAATCTTGGACGCGATAGAACACCACCGTCGTGTATTGTGAACGGTGAACTCATCTCAAATCCATGTGTTGAGAACAACCCCCTCTTTGTAACCCGAGGAACAACCCCTGTTACTACAGTGGCTTGGTACGCAGAAACAAATGTGCCGTCCCTGGGGTATACAGACATGAAACCTTCAGTGATACTGACGTTGCAATCGACAGTACAGAAGCTCAGTGAAATCCGAGTGACAATGAAGGTTAAGAACCCGTCACAAATGCAACAGGAAGGGCTTGTTCCAGAGGTTGTAGGGAGTGCAATCATGCAAAAAAAATCTATGGTAGGCAGTATCATGCAAGCCCCGCGTGCAGGACCGTCATTTACTTTGCGAATCATTCGTCATTCCTCGGACATGGCAGAGGGCCAAAATATCGTAACAGTAAGCTTGCAGCCAGGGCCTGGTGCAGATTTACCTGCAGGAACTGTCATCTCTATCTGTGGGCTTCGTGGCACAGATGCAGATGCAAATAACGGCGCTCAATTTCCTAAAGAGAAGTTATTCTTGTCAAGATTTTCCTCAGGATTCGAATTTGACGCAACGTACAGAATTATACGGAAAAACCCGGTTGGTCACGTATCTGCGTATACAGATGAATTGCTGGCGTGTATCGAGTTTGAAATGCTGACTGGACCGTGGGTTGCAGGAAGCACAGCATCGGTGTCTTTTAATTTTAAGAATCCAGTGATTGTTTTGCAGACAGCTCCAAAGGTATCAGTTGTTGCATCAGAAAAAATTACAATACAGCTAGACCTGTGTAAGGATATGAATCAACAGGACGTATCGCGTTGCAAGATTCCATCTGATGCCTTCTGGACGCAGAGAAGAGCTGCGTTTGTAGCTGTTGCAATGTACCAGGACAACTCGGCAGTAAAACAGCGCAGCACTATTTCTCTGACACTCACTCCGAATGTTGTGGTTGCGCCAGGGACAACCTTGACTATTTCAGGACTCGAAGGTTTGGATGCTGGTCAGAACGCAGCTATCGACATCAAAGGTCCAAAGCAACATCTGATGAGGTTGGATTCATGGGATCCGGCGACAGGTGTAGTCAAATTATTTGCATGGGAAGCCTTGAATTCTCCGGAGTCCCCGGCAGTGGTGTTGTCTTTTGTCGTCATAAATCCTACTGCGACACAAGATGACAAGGTCCTGACAGTGTGTTCTCAATTTGCGGTGCCCATTGATGGCTTGATGGATGTTTCGGGAGGTGTTGCTGCGCTTGGCGGCTCCGACTGCTCTCAGCCCCTTAGATTGGGGAAATATCAGGTCAATGAGGAGGTGAAGTTTGTGATCAGGGACGTTTCAGAGAGTAGTCATGTCGAAAACCAAGATTCTGTTATCAAGATCCAGTTATCGAGCAATTTCGAGATGCTTCCAGGCGCGATCGTGACGTTTACAGGTCTGACAAGCTCGCAGACACAGGACAATGTTGAATTGCCGGTGTTGACTTCATATTACGAAGGCAATCAACAAACGGAGACTGCATTGTGGAGGCAACCTGACGGTCTCCTAAAAGTTTCATTGAGTACCAAGATCAATATATCGCCCACAAACTTCATGTTGTCGTTCGTTCTTCGGAATCCCACAAGAGCAGCAGCAAGTGCGAGTACAGCTAAAGTATATTTGAACGTTGCAAATGTTGGAGCATCTTCGTTTGAGTTTTTGCCCCTGGACGGAACAATCTTGCGTGCTCCTGATAATGCTCGGTTTACAGCAGTCAAGATTGAGGAGCAGACGCGTGTCAACAGCCAGCTCAACACTATTACGTTTGCCTTGACAAGCAATGTTGGTATCTCCAAGGGCGGTATCCTTACAATTTCAGGGTTGACTGGAAGGGATTATCAGCAAGTTGCACGCTTGACTTCGTCCAGTCCATGTATTGCAAATCCAGATACGGACGTAAATACGACATATTTGCTTGATCCTTTCAAGTTTTTTTTCCGATCTCGGTCCGGTAGTAACGTGGAGATGATGTCGACCCAGAACTCTGTGATTGTCAACACCAAAGCATGTCTTCAAGTTGACTCAACCATCAAGGTACAAGTCCCACTTTTTGTGGAGCCAGGATCAGTTCTTGTTCTTCATGGTCGAGTTGAAAACTGGCAGAGTAAGTTGGCAGGTTGCGTCCCTTTAGTGTCTTTCTCAGGTTGCCGAACAAAATTGGATGTACTTGGAGATTTGACGTGCACTGGAACAGATTCTGGCAGTGCTTGCACTGGTTGTTCGGCGCAGGATTTCACAACAGTGGCAAGGGCTGCCGCTGATAAACGTGTTCTTTCTTCAGGGATTCCCCCTCAGATCTGGAAGAAAATTGTAAAGGAATACACTCCAGTGTTATCACAGCCCAATCTAATCAGTGTGACGCTCGCGATGAATATTGAGCTTACGGTGGGTACAAGAATTACTATTGGAGGCTTCCAAGATTCTCAGACCCTTAACACCCTGGCGTTGCCTGTGATTGGCGACAGCTCCTCTGCTTTTGGATCAGTTGGAAGGTGGTATTTCGACGATGGTCAGTTGCTCCTGACAGCAAACCGCCTAGTTGATATTAACGAGACCCTTGTCCTGGCGTTTGAAGTCGTAAACAAAGGAATACAAGACAAGGCTCGATGCAGGTACGGCGCAAAGTATTGCTCAGGAGCTGGTGGATATAACGAAGGAAAATCGTGTCCGAAAATCGGAGCCGTCTGCTCTGGTGTTTGTGCAGGTGGCGAAACATTTTGCAGCACAAATTCATTGAGAGGTTCATGTTCTGAGTTCACCTCCGACGATCTGAAGGATCCAGTCAAAGCAGAAGCGGCAAATGCAAAATGTGAGGGTGGTGTGTGCTTTCCACCGAATAATGGGTACCAATGTCCTTTTGGTGCCCTGGTAAATACCACAGCTCAAAGCAAGAATGCCGGCCTCTTGATAGATCCAGCCGTCGACAAAGTCATGATCAAATACTTTGGCAATAATGTGTTTTTATCTGGTCAGGAATGCAGAGGGTTGGATGTAATTTGCTCGGGGCAAACTTTTTGCGTGGCACCAAATGAAGGATCAGAGTGTGTGAAAAATGTACAATGTCTGGGCCCTTATGACCCTTCTATTGAAGACACAATAGACAATTTTGAGAAAAGAGCTGGAACTCAGAGGTGTGTCCGAACACCTGATGTCCGCGACATTCTTGTATTTGTCATGGCTGACAAAGCAAATATTTCCTGGACGAAAATAGAGGGAAATGTTGTTGGATTTTCATCTCCAACACCTCCAGAATTTTTGGTCAGAGCCTTGTCAGAGACAAGCTCTGTGTCGGGTGCAAGAAATATTTTGACAGTGAGCTTAACCGCTAATTTTAGGTTGTATGCTGTTGCTGACACAAATGTGACCCTCTCTGGATTACCGCTGCACATGTATGGCCTTGAGCGTAGGGTTGCCATTCTACCTAAGAACAGGGCGGCTGAGACTGCGTCGGGCACTTGCGCGTTTTCAGACTCTGTTGTCACGTGCGAAAACATTGGTGTAGGCCTGGTCACAGATGATGATACTATTTTGCTGACGGCTTTTCTGAACATTGATCTCGAGTGCAGCAAGGGCGCTCCCAGTCTATGCCAAGATCGGCAGAGTTTGCAAGGTGACCAAGGCTGTTTGCTCATCAAGTCTGTCCGAAGGGGTGATGGCAACACGACGCTGCCCATTGGTAGTTATAGCGCAGCACCGTGTCTCGACACGGCATCATCTCCCTGCAAACTCTCTGGCAATGGCAAGTCGGATTGTCCAATTGTCACAAATTTGGATGTGATCCAAGACTTGCTTGCGAGCAATGGTCAAGGAATAAAAGTGCGGGTACGCACGAATGTGCAGAATGCAAACACCTTTTCGATGCGTGCTTTTCTGAATTTCACACGGACCTCTGAATATGGGCTGTACGACCGGTCAACGCAGACGTTGACAACTGCAGGTGTGCGTGCGGTGTCGATGAAGCAAGATGACCGAACTTTGATGTTTGCTATTCCTCTAAAAAACGCGGCCATTCCTCAGGCCGCCCCGTCTGTGACAGTGCTGGGTGAAAGTGGACTGGTCAAGAGAATCGGTGTGTGTGACGACGAAATCGAGTTGGGATGCAAACGTGCCAATGTTCCCAGTGCTGTTCGCACGAGCATGACCGGTGCGGTGCTCACATCTTCAGCTGAAGGGCCCATGAGGTACGCCAGCATCCAGGAATCATCTCTTGTGCGGTCGTTTACCAACATCATGACGGTTGAACTGGAAGCTGAGACTAATGATGGCAATCTTGTCAACATCCTGGCTGGCTCTTTTATCACTCTTAGTGGGCTCAGAGGTTCACAGACTCCCAGTACGGACAATCTCCTGATTACT
>Ga0209491_10006040_pt1 | contig 17170 bp, 26 predicted proteins | sample BON02_FD_187213 | JGI IMG/M metagenome (GOLD analysis project Ga0209491, IMG submission 187213) | Freshwater microbial communities from Lake Bonney liftoff mats and glacier meltwater in Antarctica - BON-02 (SPAdes) (version 2) | ecosystem: Environmental > Aquatic > Freshwater > Ice > Glacier...
CTTATCAGAAGAAGATACTGCGGCCCTACGTGCATTAGCTATTGCTGTATTATTGAAAGAATGTTTAGACGAAATTAAAAATACTCATATTGACAACTAACAGGAAGAGACTATATCATGGCAGCAAATATTGCATTCATTCGTAAGTTAATTGCAGATGACCTTTATGATACTATGTTCTTTGTATCTGGCACTGTACCACAGAAAACTCGTTCGGCTCATTCGACAATTTTAGAAGTACCACACATTAAGGTAGAGATCATCAATGGCCGTAAAGTATATTTGAATGGCCGTTCATATCGATATGCCGGTGAAATTAAGAAAGATATTCAACGCGAGTATGCAGTATAAATAGTAATATGATTGTATGAAGTAATGTAAAAGCAAGGCAAGACGTGGGTGCAAATCCCACCATTTCCACCAGTAAGTATATTGTGACGAAGGAACTCAACTTTGGGAACCGGAAGTAAGGGCACTAGGCACACAGTATACTTTCTAATGGGGATGAATAGGATCGATTGCTAAGTAAGTAACTGAATGGACAATCCGGTAATGCGAAAACCGTAGGACTGGGAGATTCCTGGCCGTAGAAGCAAAAAACGTAAACGCAAACGACGAACAGTTCGCATTAGCAGCCTAAACACTGCTTAGGGTTTTTCGATAGTTTATCCTCGTAACAGAATTAAACTATCATATTAACTGGATATGATATGAAAACTACTAGTTCACAACTTAGATGGTGGGTAATCGTCTGTATGCAGATGCTAATTTTTCTATTGGGATTTCCCTTTGGAATATGGGAGCATATTTGGATAGTAGACATTACGAAGATCAGTTTTATTATTATGGTCGTCTGGGTATCAGGAACTGTTAGTTGTGGTTATTACCACTTCCGAGGCAACCTTGATAAATTCTTACCTATCGGCTGGTTCTTAGCTGAGGTGTGTCTGGCTCTGGGAATGATCGGAACAGTCACAGGGTTCTTAATTATGTTAGTCTCTGCGTTTGAAGGAATAGATGTGTCTAATATATCCACCGTTCAAAACTCACTAGCTCAAATGGCCAGCGGAATGGGGACAGCTCTTTACACAACTCTTGTTGGATTGGTTTCAAGCCTGTTTATTAAATTTCAACTTGTCAACTTAGAAAATTCAAAAGTTACACATGGAAAGTCCTGAGCGATACAAAAGCACGATAGCCTTTGTTGATTTACTTTTCAACATTTTGCTGGGCTTTGTGTTCTTGTTTATTGTTGCTTTCATTTTGATTAACCCGATAGCCAAACAGGCAGATGTAAAAGTGCCTGCAGAGTTCATGATTGTGATGACATGGCCCGATGACGATCATAATGATATAGACCTTTGGGTTGCTGACCCTCTAGGTAACTACGTATACTTTGCTAGGAGAGAGAGTGGACTTTTAAATCTTGATAGGGATGATCTAGGTAGTACCACTGATACTGTTACAGTCGATGGCAAAGAGGTACGAGTGGGGATCAACAGAGAAGTTGTGGCCATAAGAGGGATTATCTCAGGTAGATATCTAGTGTCTGCTCTCTACTATGGTGATAGGGGTGTTGCTGCTATAGGTCCCATACCTGTTACTGTAGAAGTTATCAAGTTAAATCCATACAAGATTGTGTATAGGCAAGATCTTATACTACAAGATGTGGGCCAAGTAAAGAACTTTTACCAATTTTCATTATCACATAGTGGATCAGTTACAAACATATCTGCTTCAACTGAGAGTGCTGTCAGATGATATACATGCTGTCTGTTAGTATGGTCTTATTGTTTCTCATGACATTAACCTTCTTATGGAGAGTTGGCGTCAAGCATTGGACCTACTGGATCATTGTTCCTTTCTTAAGTTTTAATTTGGGATTAAGCTGGTACATTCTTACAGAAGAACTCAAGGGGTGGCCACTCTATAGCACCCCAGGTAAGGATCAACAGTTATTGTTTGCCACAATCAGTAAACCAACGATCTTCGTGCTAGTCATAAAGGAAGGGAGTGTAGAGCCAAGATTGTATGGTGTACCTTATACAGATAATATGGCCGCCAAAGTTCAAGAGGCACTGAAAAGTATAAAGAAGGGGCAGCGTGTAATGACTTCACGCGGTGTTGAAAGTACAGGCCCTTTGGAGTTTTACAATTTTCAATATCAAGATAAATATCCCAAGAATTACTGACCACGAGGAATTATTGTGCTCTCTCTGTTAGAATATACGGTGTATCAGAAGTTAGATGAAGATGCTAAGGATGCCCTTGCCTATGCTGCTATGAAGCATAAAGATCAAACTAGATCGGGAGGAGACCCCTATATAACGCATCCGGCTCGTGTTGCACAATACATCAAGCAATATAAACAATCGCATCAGCTTGATGCTTTGATTAGTGCAGCTTATTTGCATGACACGATTGAAGACACCGATACCACACACGAAGATCTAAAAAAGATGTTTGGTGGACTAGTAGCATCCTTGGTGAAAGAGTTGACGAGTGATACGAAAGAAATTTCAAAGGTAGGGAAAGGAGAATACCTTTCACGTAAGATGGCTAGAATGAGTTCGTGGGCTCTAGTAATCAAATTGGCAGACAGGCTTGATAACGTACAAGACATCGCTACTGCAAAAACACCTGAATGGCGTCGTAAATACAAACATGAAACAGAAACAGTTCTTAGTAGGTTGGAGCGTGATCGTATCTTAACAGGAACACACAAGAAGCTGATTACTTTAATCCGCCATAAAATAAAAGAGGTATCCTAGGGTTTCGGCAGGTTTCCTCGTAACAGAATAACCTGCTATTTTTTTAATTCATTATAGTTTATTATGACAGCAAATACAACTCTTCACATAGTAGGTAATGGACCATCTGTTGATTACTTCAATAGAATCGATTGGCCCTCTGACGACTTAGTGATCGGTTGTAATTTTTCTGATATAAAATATAACCCTAACTTTACTGTAATGATGGACATTAAACCGTTCATGAAGTTTTATCAGGGTTATACTACAAAGATACCATTAGTTATATCAAAACGTTGTGAAAGCTTTGTTGTCAATGAAAAGAAAGGCTGGGATAAACTAACTCCAGATGTATTCTTGTTAGCAGATGTCATAGAAATGACTCATGACTCTGATAAACCATACCCTATGAATTCTGGTCAACATGCAACATTATACGGTATTGCACAACGTGCAACAACAACAGTAGTTCATTTATGGGGTCTTGATTCTTTTTGGTCTAGTAGCCTTTCATCAAGGACAGATGCATTTGTCGAACGGTCGACTGAACCACGAACACGCCCTAAGGTTGCTAAATGCTGGAAACTGTATTGGGAACAAATATTTGCAAAACATAGCAACATATCGTTTATAGTTCATGCACCAGTTGATGTAGAGATAAATTTCACGATGATTCATATGAACAACTTTGGAGTACAGTACCATGAAAACACTAGGTGACTACATTCTGGTTATTGATAGCGCAATACCAGATCATTTATGTGAAAGCCTTATTGAACTATATGATAACTGTAAAAACAAAATTGCTCGTGATAGTTCGACATATAAGTTCAGCGAAGTCAATTTAGCTGAAAATGCAGAATTTTATGATCCTGTGTTTCAGTTACAATCAATTACTCAACGAGTGCATGATGCATATGCAACTGAAACTAAAGCAAACTTTTTACCAACAGAACACGGCTATGAACAGTTCCGTATGAAAAAGTATGAGGCTAACGGTTCAGACCATTTTGATTGGCATACTGATGTCGGGGACTATGCATCGGCTAAACGTTACATAGTCATGTTTTATTACTTGAACAATGTCGACAAAGGTGGTGAAACACTTTTTGCATTAGGAGAAGAGGAATACAGAGTAAGTCCTAAAGCTGGTCGTGTAGTTTGCTTCCCTCCAAACTTTATGTTTCCTCATAAAGGTACCATGCCAGTTTCAGGACCAAAATACATCATTTCGACATATGGGCATTACCTCTGATAATTGATTGACAACATATCAGAACAGCAACACATCAAAGGCTCTTTATGGGTCTTTTTTGTTTTTTGCAGCAAATTGTACTAGTAAACTGATAAAAAGCCTCTATGGGCCTTAAACATGTGTTGTATTTATGCAACAATATGAAAAAAGTTGTTGACAGATCTTTAAATACCCGTTATAATTACTATATTGAATAAGGAAATATATTATGTATGTAACAGAAGTTAGCTTTGTTCACAACGGACAACTTATCCTAGAGAATACATGGGAAACCATGTCTGATGCAATTGATTACATAAACCAATATAATCGATCATCTATGTTCTCTAATAAAATTACAATTGCTTCTCTTAAGGAATCAGAATATGTCTTATCCTAATATGTCATACTGTATGTGTGAAAATACTCTGGGCGCAATGAACCAGCTTATAAATGCCATGAATGAAGAAGGCCCTAGGTTTTTAGCAGAACTAAGCAGAACTGAACGTCGTTCTTTTCAAGAACTGTTTGATGCTTGTGAAAATTTTATGATAACCGCAGAAGAGCTTAAAGCTGAACGAGATGAAATTCACTACAATACAATGGAGTAGTATATGAATAACTTTGATAGCATTAACGAAATGATAGATAGCGTACGTAATGATATGCATGATTATGTCCTTCTTAGCGGTAAAATGAAACGTGTTAGTTCAGCTGACTTAGGTCTTGATGTACGTGCAGCATATAGTCTTTTTATTGAAGATGACTATATTGCAGTTACAAATGTAGGTAAGGGTTCATTGAACTATTATGGCGGCTTTGAATATATCGATAAAGACTTTGTGACGGTCATTGGAGAATTTACATTTTATTCTGCAGAGCATGAACGTGTTCGTGACTGTCTTGATCATTATATTATGATGGAAACTAAATGATGTTAAGAAAAACTCTATCAATAACTGGTAAAATTTATGCCCGTAGATGAGCTTTTGAATCAGAACCTTTGTCAATATATGGTTCAGCTAGGAAAAGCCCTCTACAGGCATCTAAAATTGTTGCATTTTTACAACAAATGCAAAAAAGACCTTGACATTAGTCAAAATATAAGTTATAATTGATTAGTACATAACTATTGGAGCCATTATGGAAGACCGTTTAGCCCTCATTCGTGCAGCTGCCGAAAAGACTACATTCAAGCGCAAGTTACAAACCAAAAGCAAAAAGCTAGTGCGTAACCGTCGTGCCGCTAAAAAATCTGTTGACAATACCGATTCCTTTGACGAATCTTATATGTATGATGATGACAAAGCAGTTCGTAAAATCTTTGAAGATTCTGGAGTAGTTGACACATTCAATTACACAACTAAACTTGACAATGTCTGGAACTAATCAATGAGCATGCATTTAATCAAAGGCGTACAAGTGCACGGCCGTACTAAGCAAAAGCCTATCAATGCATCTGAGTTCGAGGCCGAGTTTCGTGAGTACAATAAGGAAGCTCGTAGGAACAACGTCCCACAGATGCAGTTTAAAACCCTTGAAGATTATGTTGCATATAGATCTGGTACTGGCAAAAAGTCAAAGGATAAACCATTTGTGCATATTAGCGCAAAGACGCTAAGTAATAATAAGTTAGATAAAATAATTGTTTACAATTCAAACAAAATGAATTATAATAGTTCTGACAGTACAACAAAGACTGACGCACAACACTATTCTGGTAACTATATGATTGGTATTGCAACCATGCATAAATCTAATCTTGTACCAGTTACACGTGACGGTGATCCGAAAGAATATTCAACCATGAGGAGAAGTTAATTATGACCCGCGAAGAAATGATAGCTACACTACAATCAAGTGTCTGCAATGTAGTCTTTACTAAAGTAGATGGTACTACACGTAATATGAGATGTACTCAAGTACGTGATCTTATCCAATTAGATCATCAGCCTAAACCGCCTGAAGAAGGCACAACAGAGCGCGTACAATCAACAGAAACAATCCGTGTATTCGATTTAACGGTTGTAGGTTGGCGCTCTTTTAGAGTGGATTCTGTGACATCGTTTTCGGTAGAATAGGCTATGGCATTATCTGTTAAAGTACCACGCAAAAAGAAAGCATTACCTAAACGTACAAAGTTTGGACTCCCAGGTTGTCCTACTGACAAAGGGTTTAAGGCCTGTAAGTATTACTTTCACTTTGATGTTGATAGGAAAATTCTATCTGAAATTTCTAAGAGCTTCATTAAGACAGAGTTTACTCGTGACGAAGCTCGTCTTATATTGTCTAATCCTGAATATCACTTCAGTATTTACACACACCTTATTGCAGCTATCTATTGGAATTTGATTGGCCAAGAATTTGATGTAGAAAGCGCTCCATACTTTAAAGGTGCAAAGGCATATTACCGAAACCTTATTGGTAGAGCCACTACCGATGAAACAACATCGTCCGATGGCATTCCTAAACCTGTCAAGGCAACAATCAATCCACAGGAACTGCTGGCACGTAAGGTTCAGTCGACAGTTATGATTGACATTGACACGCTAGAAGATAGTTGGATAGCTGGCGAAAAGACTGATGCTCTGAAGTTATATGAACTGTTTAAGTCATACGAGCTTAAAGGTATGGCGGTTCCATTAGTTCGTAAACGTCTTGAAAGTTGGTTTACTGACTATGACGGTGCAGTCAATAAGACATGTTGCCAGATGGTCGAAGGCTATTCACACATACCTAAGCTTGAACTAAAGCGTAGACTTAATGTAGTCAATGCAATGATTTCTGACCTTGACAAAATTAAGGCAGCGACAAAAGCTGTACGTCAAGTTAGAGTACCTAAGGCTCGTGCAGCAGATAAACAAATTCAGAAACTACAGTATGCAAAGGAATCGCCTGAATATAAATTGATGTCAGTCAATCCTGTTCAACTTCCAGGAGCATATCGATTAATCACGTTCAATACAAAGACTCGTGCACTGACCGAATATGTTTCATCATCTACATCTGGCTTCGAAGTCAAAGGCACTACGATTAGTAATATTGATTCTACACAGTCTAGGTCTGTTCGCCTTCGTAAACCAGAAGACTTTATTAAAATTGCTCTGACTAAAACACCAAAGCAGATTGATAATGAATGGTCAAATCTTACTACAAAGACTACCGAAAATCCTAATGGTCGTATCAATGTCGATACAATCTTACTCAGAATAATGGACAAATAATTAATGAATATTGAAACAGATTTTAAACACGAAATATTGACAAAGAAATCATTTTCTGCGTTGATAGAAGAAAAGACAGTAAAACTAAAGCTTAACTATATTGATACAGTTTTAGCAATTTGTGAAGAACGAGATCTTGATCCACAAGATGTGTCTGGTCTGATAAGTAATATCATCAAGAAAAAGATTGAGGCCGAAGCAATATCTTTAAACAAAATTAAAGGAGGCAATACGTTACCATTATGAGACTAGAAGCATACGATGCATTCAGATACTATATGGCAATCAAGATGCATTTTGAATCTGAAAAGTATGACTGTATTCGATATAACTATAAGACATCTGTAAACCAAAAGTCTTTTTGGAAACGTAAGGACAAGTATCACTTTAATAAAATAGCAAACAAGTTCAATGAACCTCGTGAACTGATTGACTTCTTTATCTCTTACTTTATTACTGATGCAAAATGGGTCGGCGATATGATTACTAATGAAGAGATATGGACTAAATGGCAACGGCGTAATCAATCATTGACATATACGTTTGAAGAAGATATAAATAAAATCGCAGATAAAGAAACGAACTTTGATGATCTCTTTACTGCGGCACACTCGCCATATCCTAATATAGTATATTACTATCTTCAGGAAGAGGTGTGTATTGAAACCGTTGTGATATTAAATAAATTAACAAACTTTATGCAACGTGCACGGGTGAAAGATGTCATTGTGTGGCCAGAGATATCTCAGAGAATTAATAAGTATTCTGTTTTCATCAACACTGATTTAGAGAAAATGAAAAAAATCGTGCTTAGGGTATTTACATCATGAACAAACTGTGTTATAATAATAATTACATTATGAAATATGTGGACACTTCAGAGTTTTACAACAACAAAAGGAAAATACAATGTCATTCGCAAATTTAAAAAAGAATCGTTCAATCGCTATCGATAAATTAAAATCAGCCGCAGATAAAGTAGGTGGTGGTGGAGAACGTGCAGACACTGCCAATCAATGGAAAGCTACGGTAGACAAAGCAGGTAATGGTTATGCCGTTATTCGTTTCTTACCAGCGCCAGAAGGCGAAGATCTTCCCTGGGTTCGCTATTGGGATCATGGCTTCAAAGGTTCTACCGGTCGTTGGTATATCGAAAAGTCATTGACATCGATTGGTCAATCAGATCCTGTATCAGAAATTAATTCTGTATTATGGAATAGCGGTCGTGAAGAAGATAAGCAGCTTGCTCGTGATCGTAAACGCCGCTTACATTATGTATCAAATATTTTGGTTATTGCTGATCCTAGCAATCCAGAAAACGAAGGTAAAGTATTCTTGTACCAGTACGGTAAAAAGATCTTTGATAAAATCACTGACCTTATGACACCACAGTTTCAAGATGAGGCACCAGTTAATCCATTTGATTTTTGGGAAGGCGCAAACTTCAAGTTAAAGATTCGTCAGGTAGAAGGCTATCGTAACTATGATAAGTCTGAATTTGATTCTGCTAAACCATTGTCTGCAGATGAGTCAGAACTCGAAACCGTATACAACAAACTTCATTCGCTTAAAGAGTTTACTGACGTTTCTTCATACAAATCGTATGGCGAACTAAAGGCTAAGTTGGCTCAGGTAATTGGTTCTGAAGGTATGGCAATGACTACTGCAGAAGCTATCTCACTTGATGAGACTGAAAATGCTCCGGCGCCACAACGTCAGTCTGCTGCTAGTACTTTTGAATCACGTGCACCAGTTAAAGCGGCCGCCGCAGCTGTTGTTGCAGAAGATAGCAGTTCTGATGATGACGATACCATGTCATACTTTGCTAAACTTGCTGCACAAGGATAAACATCTTGTAGTGTAAAGCAGAAAGGGGAGAACATTGCGTTCTCCCTTTGTTATTAGTAAGACCAGATTAAATCTGATACATTACTTGGTCGTTTCCCTGGTGACGGTGCAGGTTTAACCACAGTCGTATTTGAATTGTTAACATTATTGACAGTATTCGAACTTACATTATTTGTGCTGTTACCAGATCTAGATGTAGCCTGAGCCTTTAACTGATCTCCTTCTTGTTTAGCAAGATTCATTTGTGATCCTAATTGCTCTGCGCGTTTAAACTCTTGTTGTTGAACAACTAATTTAGAACTATCTGCTTGCTTCTTATATTGAGCTTCTACTTCTGGTGTGTAACCAGTGTATCCCATAGACTTATTTGATGCTATTGATGTCATTTGCTTTTTGCTAAGTTCTTGAACAGGTGGCGCTGGAATATTTGTACTATCAGAATTGATACCTACAAATTTATATACTGCATCTGGTATTGCTTTAGCCGCTAAGTTATTTACAGAATACCAAGGTTTATTTTTGTCTGCTATAGGAAGTGAATTCTTAAGAATCGATTTTATAAATGAGTCAACGTCAGAAACCACTGTTGTTATTGAATTACCTACAGCTTTAAATGATTCAATAATTCCAGTAAATATGTCACTAACAGTTCCAAATATACTATTAACAAATTCTTTAAATAAATCATTAAAGCTAAACGAGTCTAATAACTTTTCTGCTTTATTAAAACCAAGTGCTCCTAGTACCCATGATGTAAGATCTTTAACAATATCAAGGAACCCACCAATAAATCCTTCAAAGAATCCAGTGATAGCTCCTTTGATTAGACCAATTATTCCTTCTGCTTTAAATCCTTCAATTGCTCCCATAATTGTAGTAAATATTGTAATGATAGGAGTAAATATTTTTGATACTACTTTTAAAACTCCACTAAATACTTTACCAAATGCAGAAGAAAATTTACTTACGCTTTCATTAACCTTAGCAACTTTTTCTCCCATACCCATTGCAGTCTTTACAAGTTCAGAAATACTATTAAAGACTCTAGTGATAAATATAAATGCATCTTTAATTGGTTTAAAGTCTAATGCTTTACTAAAGAATGTTCCAACAGATGTAAAGAATTTTGATACAGAAGATGCACCAGACATAAATGTAGTAGACATTAATTTAATGCCAGACATAAACATTGTGCTAATTGATTTAATGCTATTTCCGATACTAGTCAATAGGCTTGTTGGAGTTAGCATCTTCACGATACCTACAATTGCTTTACCTATTAGTTTTAAGTTATTAATGTAACCACTAATAATACCAGCGGCAGATCCTAAAGCAACTGAAGCTATGCCAGCAAAGATTCCTAAAGACTTTAAGTTTCCAAGAAACAATAACATATTGCTAGAATCTTGTTGAGCTTGAGTAGGCGACACTTGAATATCTTGAATTGCTTCAATCAAATCTTTATTATACTCTGCTAGTTCACGATCCTTTTCGATCTGAAGTAATGAATTTCCTTTTAAGAATTCCGTTAGCTCAAAGAATCCTTTTTCAAAGGTTTCAATAGACAATAGTTGATAGTCAAGGTTATCAACCGTAAGATCTTTAATTGTCTTAAGTTTTTTATTCGATTCTTTAAGTTCGCTATTAACGCTATCTAATGTGACCGCTGTTGCCATTGCTGTTCCTGTGTTAATGTTTGGATTTTATCTTTTCAAAAGATTTTTTATCTTTTCGTTTTCTTCTTTGATATGTTCCACTAACATAGTTACATATACCTCCCTTTCCCAAGGAATCATTTCATTTAATTCTGCTAGACTATACTTATGATGTTGTATGAAAGCAAAATTTATTTTGTAATGATTCACTAGCGTATCATGGGAAAGGGCTATCCGAAAAAATTGCCAAGACCTTTTATTTCTATATCGTTATGTGTCTTACAGTTTGTACAATCAAAGACTACATTGATTTTAGCAGCAGGCATGTTTTCTACAAACGTCTTTACTTCATTGAACTGATCTGAATTTAATGATTCAATAAACTCTTGTAGTTCTTTACTACTTTGTTCTTTAGCATCAAATACTTCATCATTGGAATATATTGATTCAATACAAACAGTTATTAACTTAAACATTGTATTAATGCTGTTATCGCCTTCTGCTTCAATATCAATTAGTTCATTGACCGTAGGATACTTCATATTGATGCCTACGGTATTTGTTAATTTAATTCGGCGTGATGCAACTTCTTTAGGCACATCAATTGTCAATTTTTCGATGTTAACATTAATTACATTGTGTGTCTCACAATTCGTACAAGGAACACTGATCTCTGTGGTTTCACCTACGGACTTTGCACGCAATTTCATAAATAAGAATTCAAGATCGAACATTGTAATTAAATTTACATCTACACTACCTTCTGTACATGCTGTTATAACATCTTTAAGAGCTCGAACCATTTGTGTCTGCTCATTTGATTCAAGAGCTAACATTAAAATACGTTCTTCTTTAACAAGGTAAGGACGGTAAATTACTTTCTTATTTGTTGATGGTAACTTAGTTTCATATCGCGGTATGTCAAGTTTGGGTAATGCCATTGTTTAATTCTCCAATAATAATAAAATTATATTTATAGTGCTTTGTTTAAAACGAGCTGTTTACACTTTCTGTTACTGCCCAGTTATCATATACAAATGTTGCGTTGCATTTTAGTATAGCGTTTTCATTTGCATCGCCTAGTTCTATTGAATTAAGCGTGGCTGGATATGCATTATATAAAGTAATTCTTTTCATAATAACATCATTAGTATCTAGATGTTGTATTTCAATATCACGAGCATATACGTTCTTTAGGTTAACCGTATAATTGCCTTGGACAGAATCAATAAAACTGATTGTAGAGTTTTGCCATGTCTTTAAATGATTCCATGTATACCAGTCATTAGTCAATGTAAATGATATAACTACATCTTCATTTGCAAATGCATAGGGACGTTTGACTGCCTTCATATCAGTCATAACATCGGCCGTTAATATTTGTCGGCCAGGTAATATAACTGAGTCACAAAGGATATTTAATTTTTCGGCATCGCCACTTCTAAATAATACTTTATATCGATTAGCTCTGGCCACGCCTTTACTACCACTTATTTGCGACAATAGCTTTGATATATATGGCAGACTCATGATCGGTATATCCTTTTTGATTCGTTCCAGACTTTAGTCTTTGTTGAACCTTTGAACTGTTCTGTTGGTAAGAATAGAGCAATGTCCCATTCTGATGCAGGTATTAGTACTACGCGTGAACGAAGATGCTTTGTCAAGTAATGTTTAAAGCATGGTTTAAATTCTTTGTATTCTTTTGCTTTAGACAATATTTCATAATTGATTTTAACTTTTGTATTATAATTGTATCTACGATTTGTTGCTACAGCCATTAGACTATCCATTAACTTTGCACGAGTCATAGGATGAAGGTAATGAAGGTTCAATCCATAGAAACCGTTTTCTGCTGGACTTACCATTAGTGTCAATGGGAAACGGTCATAGTATGGCAATGTGTCTTTATGCTTAGGGTCATAGAAGTAATGGTATAGTCTTCCTGGGAGAGGACGAGCTTTTTCTTCTAGTGCTAAGTCAGTCAGCAAATTTCGTCTGTTGATGTTACGAAGATCACGCGCCTTTTCCATGAACCACTGACGTGATTCTGTTGTGCGTGCCCCTATACCAGAACGAGCTACCTCGTCTTGCAGTTGCCTGAATAGTGATTTTTGTAAAGGTTCCATATTGTTATTTATATAAATTATTTTAAGATTTTAATACCCATTGCTTTAAGAGTATCTTCAGTCCATATGACAAACTTCCAACCGCGAGCAGCAGCAAACTGTTCTGCAGCTTGCCACTTTGATTGATTCTTTATATATGTCAGTGATTCTGATATGTACTTTTTAGTTCTGCGGCCGGGGTTCTTTGGTGGAGCAGTTTCTTTCTTAGGTTTAATTTCAACAATGTATTCATCTTCTTCAATGGTTTGATACCAGACATCAACAAAGTAGCGATGCATTCTATTATCTGTTGCACATTTATATGGAATGTAAAATTCTTCAGATGCCCATTCTTTTACTGAATCGTTTTCGTCTAGCCAACGGAATGTATTTCTTTCCCAGATCGAGCGATATACTATGTTAGTTGCATCACCACGATACTTTTTAGGGTTCTTTGGCGTAAATTTACCTTTGTAGGCCATATAAATAATCCTATAATATTTAAACGTTATGGAGTATTTATGGCGATTCTTCGCTTCCCATCAAAGGTAGATTCAGACACTAGGCCTTATGTCTTATTTACTACAAATCGACCTAACTATGACAGGAATGCATCAGCCGTGATTTCACCGCCTACTGGCGACAGCGTTGCTCTTTATCTTCCGACTAATTATAACGTTAGTGATATTTTTAGATATGAAACTGCTGCTACTGGTGCAATTGGTGCAGTCTTTGAACTAGCAACTGAAAAGGGTACTAGTGTTACTGGAGAAGATGTTAAAGATGTGTTAGGATCTGTTGCGTATGATAATGCAGGAGGAATTGCTACTGCAGGTGCTGCTACTGTTGGATCTCGTCTTGGCCCAGGCGGTGCTGTGCTTAGCGGACTAGTTACTGCTAGCGCAGCAGGTAATGTTGTAGCTGAAATATCTAAGTCTTATCAGAAAACATTGAACCCACGAGAGTTTATGTTATTTAAGGCTCCTGTGATACGACAGTTTGGATTTAACTTTATCTTTATACCATCTGATCCAGAAGAAGTCAAAGCTATACCAAAAATTATTAAGTTCTTTCGATTAGCTGCATACCCACAAGGTGTCGGAGCAGCAGACATTCAGTATCAATTCCCAGATTCATTTACTATTCAATTTAAAAATTCAGATCAAATAATTAAAATGCCAGGCGTAGTTTGTATCGGCACTAGCATTGCATATAACCCAAACTCGATATCATACTATACAATAGATAACTTACCAGTAGAAATAAGTTTTCAAATATCATTCCAAGAGTTACAACCAATTAGTCGTGCCCTAGTCGAGCAAGGATTCTAATGACTTACTTTTCGAACTTTAAGAAAAATCCCTATACGCTTAATGACATAGGTACACTAGAAGTAACAAACATCGCGCTGTATTCAAAAATATTTGCGCGAGTAGCAGATGACATTGCGCTTTATTCATACTATACATTTGTTAACGGTGATAGGCTAGATACTATTTCACAAAAGCTATATGGCACACCAGACTACTATTGGACTATACTACTAATAAACCCTGACATTATTAATACATATCGTGATCTTCCAAAAGAATACAATGCAGACCTAATAAACTATTTGAGTGGGCTATATCCTGGGAAGGCCCTAAAGTTAGCAACTAATCAATCATTAGCCGGTAAGTTTAATATTGGAGAAGTTGTTACCTTTGGATTATATACTGGTGTGATTGAACAAAAGTTTCCGACATTAGGTTACTTAACTGTTACGGTCACATCAGAAGATTCTTTTCCAACTAATCAGACATTCACATTGACCGGAAGCACATCTGGCAATACAATACAAATTGCAAATGTACTAGAAGGTTATGCGGCACCACATCATTATTTAAATGAGGCCGATGAATGGGTAAGATGGAATGCAGAAGACATGGTTACACAAGTTACGATACTTGAACATGAAACATTGCTAAATGATATAAGAAGTCAGATCAAAATAATTAAACCAGAAAGTATATATGCAGTCGTAAATGGGTTTGAACGTGAGATGAGAAGATAATGGTAGATCCAAATTTAGCTAAAGTTGCCCCGCGTAAGTTCAGATCACTGACCGCAATAATAACTAAATACAATGGTAACACGATTGAGATCACAAATGAAATTACAGAAATTTCAATTTATGAATCAATCTATACGCCATTTATGTATGGCGACTTAGTACTGATTGATACATCTGCTATGTTATCGACTTTTCCATTTGTAGGTCAAAGTTACGTCTTATTTGGGAACGTGAAGACGCAAAAGTCGAAACAGAATTTTACATTACTGATGTGGCCGATGCATCTCAGATTAATGATTCGACTGGTACATACACATTAAATTTTACTTCAGAAAAGCAAATGCGTAATGCATTCTGTCTTTTCTCTAAATCATATAAAGGCAATTCTGTTGATATTATAAAACGTATTCATAAAGAATACTTACAAGAAGACATTGCTACGACTACGACTGGTCTGCTTTCACATAACATTGTATTTCCATATATCAAACCTATTGCTGCTATCAATATGATACAGCGTACTACACCAGCAGAAGATGGTACTCCTATATTTGTATTTGAAACTCTATATGGTAATAAGACATATTTAAATTCGATGAAAGGAATGCTAGACCAAACACCTATAATGATCATTGAACCAAAGAATGTAGTCAATTCTGATAATGATAAATCTGGCGTAGAAAATATGAAGGCCTATCGTAATCAGGCATTTCAGATGGCTATCATAAAGGCGTATGATACACTAGATCATATTGGCCAAGGTTCTTTTGGTGCACAGACTATATCAGTTGATATTGGTAAACAGATGGCCAACATTACTGATTTTGATTTTAGAAAGCATGCTCCGCCAATTTCAAATGACTGGGTTACTTCATTCTTTGCATTTGAGAATGTGCCAAACTCTGAAGACATCTCAGGGTCAAATGGTGTTCGTGTAAATGGTATTAGGTCAACTAAACTACATGTACAACATAAGAACACACTGGCATATGATGACTTTCCAAACTTAAATGATGTTGACCCAAATGTGTTTGCATCAATGAAGTCATATATGAAACGGTTAAATACTACATCAGTACATGTTCATATGAACTCTGTTACTGAACTTGAGGCTGGTAAAACTGTTGATGTTTTTTTCCCTAGATTTTCGCCTAACCTAGGTGTCAGCGAAGATATAAACGATAAGGTTAATTCTGGCAAGTATTTAATATCTGCTATTAGACATTATATAAAGAACCGTGAATATACAATGTCTCTTGAGTTGATACGTGACGGCATGGGTAAAGAAGCAAGCTTTTATGTAAATGGACAAGTACCTAACTTTGGTGCTCCGCTTCGTATAAAGAAATCTTTACTACCTGATTTGAAGAAAAATTTGATTGATATAATTGGAGACATATTTTAATGGCTACATCTTTTCATGTTGGCGTCGTAGAAGATCGTCATGATCCGTTAACTATGGGTCGTGTTCGTGTTCGTGTATTTGGTCTTCATTCAGATGATCGTATCAATGAAGTTCCAATTGATTCGTTACCTTGGTCAATGGTAATGATGCCGGCCAATGTATCAACAACCGCTAGCGGAGTATCACAGCTTGTCGAAGGAACATGGGTTCTGGTAATGTACCATGATGTTAACCTTCAAGATCCTATTGTGATCGGCGCATTACCCTCAACTCAAAGTACTTCTCCGCCAGATTATTCTAAAGGATTCACAGATCCATTTGGTGTTAACCCAAAGTGGAGCGATGGGACATCTAATACATCACTTGCAGCTAAGCCTGATACGTATACAGAACATCCAGTATATACAGAACGTGAACGTACTCGTGTACCTTCTATTCCATCTAGTAAAAAATATAAGGCATCTACCGTGGCACCTGATGGCGCCGACTCTGAATATGAAAGAGAGTCTTGGGCCGAGTTACCACTTCGTGGTGGTCAGGTATCAAAGTATCCATATAATTCGGTCAATGAATACGAAGGCGGTATGCTAGAAGAATTTGATTCTTCGCCTGGTGCACAACGTGTAACGCGTATGCACCCATCTGGTACTTATGATGAGATCATTGTTGATGGCACTCGTACAATTAAAATTGTCGGTGATGGCTATGAACTTATCATGGGCAATAAGAATATGTATGTCAAGGGTAATCTTAATATTACCGTTGATGGTAATATGAATCAACTTGTCAAAGGCGACTATACGCTTGAGGTTGGCGGTACCTATACTGAAACTATTGCAAAGTCAAAGCAAACAAAAATCATTGCTGGCAATATGGTAACAGAGGTTCAGCAA
>Ga0209491_10006042_pt1 | contig 17169 bp, 11 predicted proteins | sample BON02_FD_187213 | JGI IMG/M metagenome (GOLD analysis project Ga0209491, IMG submission 187213) | Freshwater microbial communities from Lake Bonney liftoff mats and glacier meltwater in Antarctica - BON-02 (SPAdes) (version 2) | ecosystem: Environmental > Aquatic > Freshwater > Ice > Glacier...
GTGGAGGCGGAGTGGATGAGGATGCTGTTTTTGCCGATGGTTATTTATGATGAGAGTTTTCAGATGTCTCCTAGTTTTACGTCGGATTTTAAGAAGCAGGTGTTGGGGACTGTGAGTGTGGCGAAGACGACTCAGGTTGCGGGGCCGCTGTTTGCGGTGGTGTTGTTGTTGGTGGGGGTGCTGGTGATGGTGAGGGGGCGGAGGAAGGAGAGGGAGTTGGCGGGGAGGAGGACGCAGAGGTATAGTACGATGCAGGAGGGGGACATTCTCGTGTAAGGTGTAAGAGTAAAAGGAAAGAAGAAGAAGAGAAAGAGAGAACGGGAAGGGAAGGGGAGGTTGTGATTTCTACTAGTGTGCTGAAGAGGAGGAAAAGGAGGAGGAAACAGAAGTTGTAATGAATGGTGTTCAATTCAACGAGAAAAAGAAGGGGTAGGATGTGATTTTAGTTAAGGAGGAAAGGGAGGAAAAAAGAGACCCAAAAAGAAGAGGTGTGAAATTGAAGGAGTGTGTGTAGGGGAAGCGATCGTAAGCGACACACAGACACAGACGCAAGCTAAAGGAAAGAGGTGGTAGCAAAAACAAGCAAGCAATTAAGGTTAGCAAGCAAGCAAGCAAGCACAATAGGACACAAAACAGACGGATGGCGTCGAAAATGTTGAATGCTGCTGAAGAGAAAAGAGAAAGATGTAACATATAAACGCCCAAAAAAAGTTACAATTCCATTTGCGTTTTTAAAAAATGTGTGTTTTCAAACGAGAGTTTCAGACGATTACTTTTTATTTCTTTCTTCTCTTATCCATCGATCAATAACTTTTACTTGCGCGCCCCACCCTTCTTCCCAGCTACAGCAGCAGCAGCAGCAGCAGCAGCAGCACGGTGGGTCTCATAAGCCTTAAACAAAGCACGGGAACGCAGCAGCTCCCGGCACAAGAACAACTTACGAGTATGCGACCTCGTCTCTCTGTAAGACGGCCTAAACGACACCACCCCTCCCTCCTTTCCTTCCTCCTTCCCTGCCACCACAAGCCCCTGCAGTAGCCGGGCCTTATGCGCCTCCACACTCCCCTCCATCACCTCCGGATTCGAAAACTTTTGGACAAAATACAATTTCACCCTTGATCCCCTTCTCTCTCTCTCCGCCCTCCTCACCATACCATGCAACGGGTTCAAACGTGGCATCTGAGCAAACATCCCCCCAAACCCATGCTTCAAAAAATCCCAATCCTCCTCCATATTAACCTCGCCATATTTATGGGTATTCGTAAAATGACTCCGCACCCGTAACGACGAAGAAGACCAAGGCGTCGCCGTCTGGTGCGCGGCCCCAGCTGCCTGTGCTGCTGCTACTGCTGCTGCTGCGGCTTTTTTGACTGCGTGGTGGTAGTGGTGTGTTTTGAGGAGAGATAATTCCCAGGCGCCGGTTGCGAGGGGGTTGCTCATTTCGGGTTCGAGGGCCTCGGGGCGATAGATCCCCATGGCGACTCGATCGGCTTCTCCGTCTAACATTTGTTCAAGGCCAGGGTAACGGGTTGGGAGCTCTTTGATCAGTCCGAGTACCACTTGAGTCTCGTTCGGTGAGGTCAGCTGCAAGGCCAACCCGGCCAAACGCTTATAAAAAGCAGCGACGCGCGCTAAAGAGAACTCACGGCGTTCAAGCAAGGCGCTACGAAGGCAGGTGACGAGCAGGGGGAAGATCGTAGCGCGATTATTGCTGCTGCTGCTGCTACTGCTGCTGCTGCTGCTGCTACTGCTGCTGCTGCTGCTGTCACCACTGCTGCTGCTGCTACTGCTGCTACTGACAGTGCTATCCACCCCGATTCTCCCCAACTGCTGGTACAAAAAGGTCAAAAACGCCTTATCATCCACCTTGAGCTCTCGCCCGGGTCCTTGTAATGTCCTTAGGGCTGTCAACACAGCATGTAAACTCGCTTCCAGTGGCAAGTGCCTCGAAGGGTCCAACAAATCCTTCAAAACATCCAACACATCAATCACCGTATCCAAATTAATCAAATGCGCCACCCGACTCAACCCTTCCAACGCCGCAGGCAACAACGTCGGCTTCTTTGCTTGCTTCAACACACGGAAATACAACAAGGTCACCTCCTGCAGACTCTCCGCCTGACACCTGGCTCTCAACGCAGGGTCCGCCCTCGCCTCCGCCTCCTTCAATCCCGCCATGATATCCCCCTGTCCCTCCTCCTCCATCTCCTCCGCCGTCTCCTTACTATGCTTATTCTTCCTCTTTTTCGCGTCCATTTTGGCCTTGCGCAAGACATCCTCCGCCTCGTCCTCCTTCACTCTCAACTTCAATGCCTGCAGCGCTCTAACCATATCATCCGGCGCGTGCAACTGTCGATTCTGCACCTCCTTACACACCAGTTTCGTCGCCGTCAGGGACACATCCCCCTGTTGATCCCTCTCTAACAACCGTCGGACCGCCTGGCCAGCCATCGCCCTTGTCGCTGGGTCAGGTCCCAACCCTAAACGAATCACAGCCGCGAGCACATTAGTGGTAAAATTAAAGTGCGCCAACGCCGTGAGCAACTCACACAAACACTTCGCCGCCACGCTGCTACTCACATCAATCACGACATTCGGCGTGCTAAAATTCCCTTCAGCCGTAATTTTCTTGCCTGACGCCGTCGTTTGCTTCTTGCTCGCTTTCTCCAAATGCTTGAGATACGCTTGATAAGAAGACAACAACGTCCGTTCATACTCCCTCGTCTGCTTCACCTCCTTCGACGCCTTAACCTGCAACTCCTTCTCCGTCGGCAATCGAATCCGATACGCCGGCGCCAAATCCCTAAACACAGCCAGCAAACTCGCCATCGCCAACGCCTGCACCTTCACATCATCATCCTCCAACAAACTAAGCAACGCTGCCATCCGACTCCCCTTCCCCTTTCCCCCCCCACTCCCCGATCGACTCAATAACCCCGTCTCTGGATCTTCCAGCATCGCCTCACACAACGTGGCAATCTCGACTTTCTTCAGCTCTAGCCTTGCCCGTCGCAGCGCGCGCATATCCCCCCCAAAAGCCTCCAAAGATAAACTACTCGCCGCCGCCGCCAACCGCCCCGACGACAAGACATTGTCCTTATCATCGTTCTTCTCCTTGGCATTGCGCATATGCAGATTAATCGCCTCGCTCTCCGAAGCATCCGAATCCGCCACGCTGCCATCGTCGTCGTACTCCTCCTCCTCCTCCTCCTCCTCCTCCTCCTCCTCCTCCCCGTCCTGGGGCTGCGCCTCTTCTTGCACAGGGGCAACAACCTCCATCTCCACTACTGCCCGCTCCTCCTCCGTCTCCTCCTCCACCTGTTCCGTGCAAAATTGGATAGTGCCATCAATGGTCTTGGTCGGCAACCGCTCCTTCATCACTTTGTTCCCCACCCCCCGCGCCGTGTCCCACCCTTGCGTTGAGGCATTACGCCGCATGGCCTTGGTCTCAATGAGCACCTCCTCGCCCTCCTCGTCGTCCTGCCCCTCAGGATGCGCACGTTTATTTATTTTCTTGGCCTCTACTACGGGGGCAGGGGGCTTGGGCGGGGCAGGCATGGGGTCCTTCTTCTTATCGTTGCGCTTGTCCTTGGAGGCATCGGGAGCCAACGATAACAAGCTGGCCGCAAAGGCCGAATGCTCCTTCACAAAGGCACGGTCCTCCTCGTTCACTTCTACGTCCTCCCCCTCCTCATCCTCTTCGGGGGCATTGTGCTTGGGGATATGCTTCTTGGCAGCCGCGGCGCGGGGGGGATGGCGCGTTGGCTTGCCTCCTGGTCCCTTGCGTTTGGCCGCTGGTGCTGCGTGTTTTTTGGCCAGCGCGCCCGGCTTTTGGGTGGTGGTCCGCTTCTTCATCTTGGACCTGTCGTCGTGGTGTGGATGTGTGGGCGTGGTGTGGTGTGAGAATTGCGCTTATGTATCTAAGATGGAGGGCAAGGAGGAGAGGGAGGGAGGTCAACGTGGCTGCGTTCCGTCTATGGCCCACAGCGTTTGGGAAACTTGGCACCCTTTCTATCCTCATTTGTCCTTACCAACGCTCACAACACGTCCTCACGCTTCTCTTTTCACTATTCACAACGCTACAGGGCTTGCCACTGCGACCGCACAAGACAAGTCTCGCAAATCGAGAAAATATCCGACCTCCCCACCCCCGCTCCAGCCCTCCCACCACACCACCCAACTCCCCACCAGCCCTATCATTTCAATTCAATGGAGCTCAACATTGTCGAGCGGCCCAGCCTCAACAAGCACCATGGCACGAACGGGGAGAAGCCCATGCGCTTTGTGAAGCGGCACCGGTTCAAGGCCAAGCGTGAACAAAAAGGAGATGGGAGGATAGGCCTGGGCAGCGTCAAAATCAAGGAGGCGCCTTTGGTGGGCCCCGAGCCCACGCCAGTAGGCAAGGGCAAGGGCAAGACGCCAGAGCAGCACAACGCAGCCTCGCCCGCCATTCCGGTACCTGGGAAGAAGCGCAGGCTCGGGGAAGGCCAGTCGCAGCAGCAGCAGCGGGTCGAGCAGCAGCAGCAGCAAGAGGGTGGCGCAGCCAAGAAGCAGGCCATCACAGCCGCAGCACGTCCGGCTCCTACCACCACGAAGTCGTCTCCTTCTCCTTCAACCGCTGCGCCCACAACCAAAGTCAGCCCCGCCGCTACTGAGCCAGCAACGTCTGCTCCTGCCCCTCCAGCTGCTGCTGCCCCGACTCGTCCTTCGCCTGCCACCCAGAAAGCATACATCACCAAGACCGAGAGCGAGAAGGCCTTTTTTCCTCCCCGTTCTGCACCTTCTTCTTCTCCCGCTGCGTCCAAGCCCACCCACACTAGCAAGGCAAAGAAAGGAGATCACGCCGCTGCTGCTCATGACGACGACGAGGAGAAACCCTCTCCGAAAACTAAAACCACCACCACCGCCAGCGACCAACCCACTTCTGCTCCCTCGTCGTCCAAATCCTCAAAAACAGACGACAAGCTCCAAATAGAAACCGTCCCCTTCGAACTCGCTTCGTACGCCCCCTCCTTCCCCAGCCGCAAGCACCCCGTCCCTGCCTCCACCGCCCGCTTAGACGAATTTCACCTTAAGCCCTCCCAGCTCGACCTCGCCACCAAGCCCCCCACCCCCACCCCTTCCTCCCTCCCTTCCTCCTCCTCCTCCTCCTCCAGCGCCAGCACAAAAGGCAAATCCAGCAGGCACATCTTCACCGCCACGCCCTTTTCCGCCCTCGGGCTCCACGAGCACTTGGTCAGCGTCTTAGGCACCCCTAAAGAACACCACGGCTTCGGCCTCAAAGTTGCCACCCGAGTCCAATCCGCCTCCCTCCCCGCCCTCCTCTCCCCCTCCCGTCCCAACGCCCTTCTCTGTTCCGAGACTGGGTCAGGCAAGACACTTGCATACCTCCTCCCCCTCCTCCAGCATTTACAAGCACTCAACCCCCGCCCCACCCGCGCAGAGGGCACGCGTGCGATTATCGTTGCGCCGACCCGAGAGCTGTGTCATCAGATCCATGATGTTCTGTCGTTGCTTGTCCGGGCCTTTATTTGGGTGGTGCCTGGGTTGGTGAGTGGGGGGGAGAAGAGGAAGTCGGAGAAGGCGAGGTTGAGGAAGGGGGTGATGGTGTTGGTGGGGACGCCCGGGAGGCTTTTGGATCATTTACAGAACAGCCAAGCATTCAATCATGAGGCAGCTGAATGGTTAGTGCTTGATGAAGTGGATCGCTTGTTAGATTTGGGGTTTGAGGCGCAAGTCCGTGAGATTGTGGGGCGGCTTAGGGGGAAGGAGGGAGGGAGGGAGGGAGGGAGGGCGAGGCCGAGGTTGCAGGTGTTGGCGGCGTCGGCCACGTTGAATCCGGCTTTGGATAAATTTGGAAGGGAGTTGCTTGGGGAGCATGTGAGGATTGATGCAAAGACGGGGACGGTGAAGGAGGTGGCGGCCACAGTGGAGGGGGAGGAAGGGGAGGAGGAGGAGGAGGAGGGAGGGAAGAAGGAGGGTGGGAGCGGTGATGAGGAGGAAGGGGAGGAGGAGGAGGAGGAAGGAGGAAGGCATCGGAAGAGTAATGCGGATATTGCGCATGCGGCGGGGGTGGAGAGCGGGGAGCGATTCACGACCCCGGAACAGCTGGTGCAGCAGTATATGGTGGTGACGTGTAAGCTGCGTTTGCCTGCCTTGGCCTGTTTTTTGCGGGTCCACGCTCATACCCACAAGACGGTCGTCTTTTTCTCTACTTGTGATTCCGTCGATTTCCACCATGCCTTGTTCAAGGCCGCGCATTGGCCTGGTGGGTCGTCGGATACTATTGGTGAGGGTGGTGAGGGTGGTGATAACGCTGCTGCTTCTTCTTCGTCGTTGCCGCCGCCTCCTCCCACCCTGCTCGGTCCCGCCATGCCCGTCCACCGTCTGCACGGCAATATTCCGCAAGCCGAACGCATGCACACCTTCCGTACCTTCCGCGAAGCGACGCGCGGGGTGCTATTCTGTACTGACGTGGCAGCGCGTGGGTTGGACTTGCCTGCCGTTGATTGGATTGTTCAATATGATCCTCCTACAGAAGCAGCCGAGTACGTGCATCGCGTCGGGCGAACCGCACGCCGAGGTCGGAAAGGTCACGCTCTGCTCTTCCTTCTGCCTTCCGAACAAGGGTATTTGGACGTGCTCAAGAAGAGGGGGATTGCCCCGACGCCTTTGTCGTTGCAGCAGACGTTGTATCAAGCTACGCCGGCGCGCTTCCGCGGTCGGTTTAGGGCACCGGAGGAAGTGTTTTGTCTAGAGATTCAGCAACGCTTGGAAAGGACGGTGGACACGGATAAGGGCGTAGGGCAAGGTGATGAGAAGGGTGCGGAGGGAGGAGGAGGAGGGAAGGGAGCAGCAGTGGCGACCCCGACCCCGCCGTTGCTGACGTTGGGGCGCAAGGCGTTTGGTTCTTTCGTGCGGGCCTATGCCATGCACCCTGCGGAGCTCAAGCCCATTTTTACTGTGCGAGCGTTGCATCTAGGTCATGTCGCCAAGAGTTTTGCGTTGAAGGAACCACCCACCTCCCTTAAAATCGGCAAGGAGGTGGTCAAGGTTTTTGGGGGCGGCAACAAGGGCAAGGAGAAGAAGGAGAGTGCGGGCGGTGGTGGTGGTGGTGGTAGGGGCAGCGGCGGAGGCAGCAAGAAGGAGTACCAAGCGCGCAAGAAGGAGGACGGGGGGAGCGCGCGCAAGAGCTTCTCGCCCCCGCGGCAGCAGCCACCGGCAGGCAAAGGCAAGCCGCGCACCCTCACCGCGTTCAGCTCCGTGAGTGAGTTTAGCGCGGGGTAATAGGGGGTGTTGGGACGGTGGTGGGTGGACAACGAAATGATTATTTGAGAGCTAAGTATGGGACCAAAGTAAAGCGTGAAAGAAATACATTGAAATGTCTTATACAATGAAAGAAACAAGCAGTGTTTGGAGGAGCCAACCTCCTGCCCATGTTTGAAAGAATTCAAATCCGAACGAGTTCCGTTACACCCAACTAAGTCCCGCGCAAGGACACGTACTCCCAAAAATCCGCCGCGTTGAGAGCGTTTCGCCTCTTCCCCCTTGTCTTCATCTGTTTCGTTGTCTGTTGTCTGTCTTACTGGTGTGCGTCTATTTCTTCGTGGTGGCTGCTCTCAATCGTGTGCCGCGCACGACATTTGCTCTCTCCCCACGACGACTCAATGCTTCTCCACTCGACACCCAATCTCCCCCCGAACACAGAGAGACCGCAAGAACAGCAAGAGCAAGCCATGTCGTCACCCAGCGCTCCTGAACTTGGGAAGGACACACACGTGATCAGTATTGTTGCGGACCAGGATAAGGGAAAGGGCGGCGGCAAGGGCAGCAACAACAGCAGCCGTCGCAGCTTGAGCGGGGCGGGGGGGGACGATGACCTGGCCATGCAACACAGCATTAGCGGCGGCGAGAACATTGCTGGCGACGCCCTTGGTCGTTCGACCCGCCAACCCAGCTACTGGAGCGTGAGTGACATGAGTTTCACGCCCCTTGAGACGGCCGAGAGTCAGGCAGTCCTCACGTGGAAGCACTTAACTGTGCGCTCTAAGCGGGACCCTAGCAAGCAGTTACTCAAAGACGTCTCGGGCAGTATCACGGGAGGCTTTTGGAGCTTGATGGGACCCTCCGGGAGTGGCAAGTCCACGCTCGTCAATACATTGGCGTGCCGCTTGACGCCTGGCATGTGGTTCGAGGGGGAGATTCGCATGAATGGCCGCGTCTACAGTCTGTCCGATTTGAAGTGCATGAGCGGGTATGTGATGCAGGATGACCTAATGAACGGGGCTTTGACCGTAGAGGAGACTTTGTTCTACGCGGGCGAGCTGCGTTTGCCCCGCGACATGACCAAGGCGCACCGTGCGGAGCGAATTAAGGAGTCAATTGTTGAGATGGGAATTGACCATGTGCGGAACGTGGTGGTTGGGGATGCCTTGCACAAGGGCATTTCCGGCGGGGAGCGTAAGCGTTTGGCTGTGGCGATGGAGCTTCTGACCCACCCGCAGCTCTTGTTTTTGGACGAGCCTACTTCGGGTAAGTGGCGTTTGTTCTCTTTCTCCTTTTCCACCCCCTCGCTTCAGTTCGTTTTCTTTCTCCCTTTCCCACCCCATTGCTTCTGCGTCCCCTTCTTTTTATTCAGACTTTTACCGCGAGCCTATAAGTGCCTCATCCTCTCTCCTTCCGTGACCCAAAATCTCAGGTCTTGATTCCGTCACGGCCCTGTCGCTCTGCACGAAGCTCAAGTCGTTGGCGGTATCGGGTCGCACGACCGTCATCTGCACCATCCACCAGCCGCAATCGAAGCTCTTTGCCCTCTTCGACAACCTCATCCTGCTCAAGGCCGGCGAAATCGTCTATCAGGGACCCACCAGCAAGGCCATCACGTTCTTCAGCAAAGCGGGGTTCCCCTGCCCGCCCCTCACAAACCCAGCCGATCACCTTATGGATGTCATTACTCCTGGTCTGGGGGAGGACGCGCAGGCTAGCAAGGCCAAGGGGGAGACGCTCAAGAAGTACTTTAAGCCCACCCCCGTCGATTTGGACTATGGCTCGGACAAGCCCATGATGCCCCTGCGGGATATGATCCCCTGGCACAAACAATTTCAGGTCCTCCTCCGTCGGTCCCTGCAGGAGCATCGACGTAAGTGGACGCAGGCCGCGACTCAGATTATGAATTCAATTGTTGTTAGTATTTTGATTGGTTTTGTGTTTTATAAGTTGGGGAATGGGCAAGGCTCCGTGCAGAAGCGGCAGGCGGTGTTGTTCTTCTGCGTGATTAACCAGGGGATTTTCGCGTCGCTCGAGACGATTAATTCGTTTCCGAGCGAGCGGGCGTTGGCCTTGCGGGAGCGGGCGGCGGGGACTTATTATGTTTCTGCTTATTTTATGGCCAAGACGGTGGCGGATACGCTCTTTCAGCTCTTGCCTCCTATTGTGTTTAGCTCGATCGTTTATCACCTTGTAGGGCTTCAAGAAAGTGCGGAGAAGTTCTGGGTGTTTACCTGCTTCATGGTCTTGTGTCAGTTGAGTGCTACGTCCCTGGCGACGATGGTGAGCTGCTTGGCGCGGACGACGGATATGAGCGTGATTGTCTTGCCGTTGTTCTTTGAGTGTGGGCGGTTGTTTGGGGGGTTCTTTTTGCCACCTTCCCAGTTGCCGGTTTATTTTTCGTGGTTGGATGCTTTGTCGTATGTGAAGTATACCTATACTGGGATTAGTTTGAACGAGCTCACAGATCTGACTTATACGTGTGAGGTGGCGGAGATGCGTGAAGGTGTTTGTCCGACGATGCATGGCGCGCAGGTCATTGATCGGTTGGGGCTGGATTTTATTACGAGGGATCAGGCGGCGGGGATTCTGATTTTCTTTATTGTGTCTTGTCGGTTTGTTGCCTATTTGGGCTTGAGGTTTATTAAGTGGTAGATAGAGAGAGTGGAGGGGTGGGAGAGGTGGAAGGGGTGGTGGATGGGTGCTGGAGTTGCAATAGTTGGACGCAGGATTAGGGTGGAGGTCGAAGAGAGAGGCGGGCGAGGAGGAAGGGAAAAGTTGGGAGGTGCATGGTGGGTGTAGCTACCGATATGTGTGTGGTTTGCTGCGAAATGTGAATGTAAATTCAAAAAAGTACACCACAAGTCAGTCAGTCAATCAGATTTGCCAAACGAAAAGAAAAGATGAAGAAACCGGGCTGGGAAAGAAGCTTTCGTGCATGTATGTGCAGCAGCATTTGAATTATTGAATCAGGTAGTTGACCAATAACGAGCAGCTGGGAGGAGCAAGTGTTGTCAGGTGTAACAGCGGCTTTTGAGAATGTGCAAGTGTCCACAGGAAGAACAAGGGTTGTAAAGGAAGTGGTAACTGATGAGGCACAAGAAATACCAAAGAAGAAAGGAACAGGATAGTGGAGGGAAAATGGCGCGCCGGCATCCTCGCACTCATTTGATTTGTCAAGCTAAATTTGTTTTCCATTTCATTTACATTTCTGCCTTCATGTTCTCTCTCTCACACCAGTATCAAATCTCACGCTTGTTGTGGTACAAAGGATCACAGTTGAGTTTGGTCAGGGACGCGGCCTGGATCTTGATGGTGTCCAGTTGGAGCGTCGCATAATCCAAGGCAAATATCACTTTGCTCGCGTCTGTCTCGTGCCGCGCCGCCTCGTACTCATCCCGTAGCTTGTCCCGGACAAAGCGCTGTCGACGGGCTGTGGGCATACCGCGCGATGCCCTCCAAATGGCGCGGTACAGGTGCAGGGCCTGGGTGCTTGTTGCGGGCAGCGTCATTTAGGGGGGAGGGGAGGTTATTAGCTGGCTCTGTGGTAGTCTGACTTGGAGGCAAGGACAACGAGGAAGCGTCTGGACGTCGACGCTTGCCCTCTTTAGGTGGTGCTGGTACTGCTAATGCTGCTGCTGCCTTGTGGTGGAGACTAAAGGACTGTGCAGGCAACGATGATCGAGTGAAGTCGACCTCCCCACTGTGCAGGCAACGATGATCGAGTGAAGTCGACCTTCCCACCCTCCCCTTGCTTTTCTCCTTCTTCTTCCCGTCCTCGTGCCTTGCTGGCTGCTTGCCACCGAGGCTACCCTATTGTCACTCGCCCTTGCTTGCCTCTCCCTCTGCGTGCTTGCTGTGTAGGTGTGGTGTGCGGTGGCAGGAGGTGAGGTCGTGTGAATCACAGACGGGCATCACGATGATCGCCCGACGAGAGGCGAGGCCGCCTTCTTCTTTCCTTCTCACTTCTCATCACCACAACCCCACCACCACAACACACCCACCACACAGTCAGGACCACCATGGCCACGACCGCCTTTGCCCGTCTTTTTGCCCGGACGGAAGCCTTCCTGTCGGCCATGGTCTCTTCTCCCAAACGCCTCTCCAACAATAAGGCCACCCGACCGCCCACACAGACCTGCGCCCCTCCTGCCCCCACCAGCCCCTGCACGGGGGAGGAACGACGCTACTTGTACGTCCTGCCTGTGCTGTTTCTGGAGTATCTGGCGCTGAGTCTGAGCCGGGCGCTGATGCCGGGGTTGATGGTCTCGACATTTGGCAATTATACCTTTGGCATTCTGGGGGTGATCGAGACGGTCAAGGGAATCCTGGCTTTCATGGCTTGTCCCTTATTTGGGAAGTTGAGTGATGTAGTGGGACGACGGACGGGGCTTTTCATTACGGTGCTGGGCACGACATTACCTATCTTAAGCTTAGCCTTGACGCAGAACATGTGGATTTATGCTGTTGCCCAGGGGTTGTCGGGCATCTTCGCCTCTACTTTCACCATCACCTTTGCTTACATTGCGGACTTGGTCCATAAAGAACGACGGTCGTCGGCGTATGGCTTGGCATTGGCGACGTTTGGGTTGTCTTATTGCGTGGGTCCTATCTTGGGGGGGTTTCTCGCGGAGAGGTTTTCGTATCGGACGGTCTTTGCCGTGTCGGTGGCGTTGGTCTTACTAGCCGTCGCGTACATCGTTTTAATTCTCCCTGAATCCCGCCCTACGGAACAACAACGCCAGAGGCAGGGTATCCGGTTATTTGCCGCTGGGATGCCACCGCCGGAAGAGTATTTGCCTATGTCTTGGAGTCCATTTTCGATTTTGGAGGTGTTTTCGGGGGATCCGATCTTGAGGAGTGTGAGTAAGGTGGTCTTTTTGTATTACACGGGGGTATGGGCCATTGTCTCCACGTTGATGGTACATGTTCAACGGTCGTTTCATGCAAATGAAGTGACCTTGGGGGAGTTGATGTCGGTGTTTGGGGTGTGCACTATGCTGTCTGAGGGGATTTTGGTGCGGATAATGGTGCCGCAATTCGGGGAGAAAATTGCTATGCAAATTGGGCTTGCAGCGTTTGCCTTGCAATGTGCATTTTTTAGCTTTGCGAGGCATATACAGGATGTGTTGTTTTCGCTGCTGTTTTCGACGTTGGCGAATTTGGTGTATCCTTCCGTGTCGTCCTTAGTCTCCCGAAGTGTCCCTCCTAGTAAGCAAGGAGAGGCTCTCGGGGCCATGAATGGAATAAGGGCGTTAACGGAAGGATTTGGACCCTTGGTCTTTGGGTTTTTGATGTTTGTGTGTCAGGATACCTGGGCACCGGGGGCGCCTTATTTGTTGGCGAGTGCGTGTAGTGTGGCTGCGTTGTATTATTCGACCAAGTTGCCGAGTGAGGCGGAAGTGTGGGAATATGAGAAGAGGGTATTGAGGGAGGAAGGGACGAGGGAGACGGTTGGGTTGCTGTCGGAGGAGGGGCAAAGGGAGGAGGAAGAAGAGGAAGGGGAGGAAGGCGAGGAGGAGGAGGATGAACGAGAGCAACAGAGTCCGGAGGGCCATTTGCCCAAGCCGGCACCAGCAGCACCAACAGTACCAGCAGCAGCGCTAGCGCCGGGACTGCCACCAGCGGATAAGAAGACAAATATTGGACCCAAGTTAAAGCTCAAGCGCTTTTTGTCCGTTTGATAACATTTGATTGACTGATTCTGAATGTATATTATGACAGAAAAGATTGTAAAGAATGAAAAAAGAAAAGCACCTCAGAAGATAATAAAAACATACCAAATGCACGCGCGCACAGCGCGACAGACGCGAGCCTGCATTTATTCACTGTTCTTTCCAATCACCCTCTCTCCCCCACTCCCCCTCCACCCCCCCAGCGACAGGCACATAGACACCAAACGCCACCAGAATGGCCTCCCTCTGCAAGCTCTTCTCCTCCTTCCTCTTCCTCCTCACCCTCGCCCTCGCCCTCGCCTTAGGCTACCTCCAAACGCACCCCGAATTCCGGCAACGCTGGTTTGCCGACGTCTGCAACGCCCTCGTCTCCGACCAACCAGAGCAACAAGCCCTCCGCTGCTCCCTCCTCAAGGACGTGCAAGGTGATGTTTTAGAGCTAGGGCCAGGACCAGCGACGAATATGGAGTGCTTGGCTGCCCACGCGGATGGACAGATCAAGTCCTATATAGGGATTGAACCAAATATGTTTATGCATGCCATCTTCAAGAATAAAACGGCTCATTTGCCTTTAGGCTTTTCCGTGGAGCTCAAAACGTTGGAGGGGGAGAAGTTGGGGTTGCCTGACGCGTCGTTCGATACGGTTCTTTTCACGCATGTGCTTTGTAGTGTCCATAATGCCACACAGGTGCTGATGGAGGTCGAACGCGTGCTCAAGCCGGGGGGGAAGGTGTTTTTCCTCGAGCATATTGCCAGTCCGAAGGGGTCGTGGATGCGTTTGTTTCAAAAAACGATTGAGCCTGTTTGGAGTATTGCGTTGGATGGGTGTACCTTTGCGGATACCCATGTGCATTTAGATGAATTTCGGGAGGAAGGTTTTGAGGTCCATTATGAGTTTTTTGATGCTCCCATGCCGTTGGCTTTTTTGAAGCCGCATTTGATGGGGCATGCGGTGAAGAAGGGCGGGAAGGGCGAGGGGGGGGAGGTGGAGGGGTAAAAGAAGAAAGGAAAAAGATTTCGTTGGGACTATGACGAGCTACGCTTGCGTTTGTATGATATGTTCCTCGCTGCTTTTCTTTAACATTTCATTTCATTCCGCTGGCTTATTGGTCGTTCATTTAATCTTTCTCCAGTAAAGTGCTTTGCTCGTGTCAGTATCTATATATACATTTTACCCTCTCTCCCCCACATAGTCCCGCACCGCAGTTCATCTCAGATAGCTAATACACACAATCTCTCTCTCGCATACTTTCCCCTCTCATTAAGACATACAGTCGCGCGCTCTTCGCACCCGTATATTTATCCTCTTTCTCAATCTTCACGCGATGCGCACCGCCCTGAGAGCCTCAAGCCGGACCGTCTCCACCCCGCCCTCCTCCTCTTCCTCCTCCACCACCGCTTCCAACTCAGCACCCTTCTTCTTCTTGCCCAAGCTATCTCCAAGCTTCTCGTGCTCATTACTCTTGCCTTTCTCATCTCCCACCTTCCCTCCCACCCTCGTCTCCTCCTCCTCCTTCTCCTCCTCCTCCTCCTTCTCCCTCTTCTTCCCACGCAACACCACCCCCTCCGCCTCCTCCATCGACATCCCCGCCCTCAACAACCTCGTCAAGACCAAAGGATCCAAATACCTCATCTTCCCCCCTCCCTCCCTCCCTCTCTCCCCCTCCACCACCGCACCCTTCCCCCACTCCCTCGAATTAACCCTCCCCGGCTGCCGAAACGACACCTCCTCCTCCCCCTCCTTCCCCCCGACCAAAAAATCCACACATTCAACCCCCTGCATCATCGTATGGTCCTGATTACTCACCTCATACTTCCACGCACCAAACCGCCCCCTGGACCAAATCCCCTTCCTTTCCAACGCCTCAAAAATCGGTCCACACACCTCCTCCCTCCCCAGAAACGGCGTCGGGTACCCATACTCCAACCGTCGATGAAATCGCGAGACAACCCTATCCCTCCATGTCTCCAAGAGTTTGGTAGCATAAAATCCTTCCAAAACCTCTTCTACTATCCTGGAGGAATCCACCGGTCTATTCCTCGTCTCACACACTTCTGCCATCAACGACCACTGGCTCCCCGGCTCCGGCACGTGATAAGGAGAATAATTCGAAAACACAGTAACCCGATAAAAAGGACAATCATCCTCCGGAAAATACATCCAACACTGCTCCCTCAACCGCTCAGGAGGCTGCCCTGCCACCCCAATCCCCACCACGTGCGTGGACGAGTAACGAAAGAGTGGTGCTTGGGCAGGTAAGCCCTCCAACCCCCCTCCCTTGACCAAACAGCAAAGTCGGTCCAAGGGCATAGTACTAATCAATTGATGCCTATACCTCACCTGACTCCCATCCGCAAGCGTCAGCAGCTTCGCATCCGCATCCACACCAATCACCCTTGCATTAAATTTGAATTTACTTGGGTCTATTTCTTCGTATACTTTTTGCCATATCCTCCCCGTCCCCCCACGGAGGGGGAAACGAAAAGTGTTGTTCGGGCCCCAGCTGGCGTCGTCTTTCCCGCATTGGATGTTGGCGGTGAGACGGGCGAGGTCTACGGTGGCGACGCGTTCGCCCATCCATTCGGTGTTCATTTCGCTGGGGTCGTAGCTGGGTGGGGGAGGGAAGGGGGGAGGGAGGGAGGGCGGGTAAGGGTTTCATCGCCTTCATCAAAGGAGAGTATAGAGAAGAGAAAATCTAGTCAGCGGCCTTGACTACCACCTATTCAGAGCCCATGGGATTCATTTGAGAAAGGGGAAACACGCTGAGAAAACAAGATAAGACAAGCCAAGAGAAGGAAAAGAAGAAGAAGGTGTACGTACCCCCAGACTTTTCGATTGTAGGGCACCATGAACAAATCGAGAATGCCTTGCCCGAACCCATTTTGAAGCCACTCCAGGAAATTCCGTGGCCTCGTTTGTTCTTGAAGAGAGACGTTGGAGGAAGAAGAATGCTGCTGCTGCTGCTGATCCTGCTGTTGCTGCTGCTTCTTGTGTGCTTCCAGCTCGGTGAGACCGTCCATGCATTTTTGAAAGTCTTGCGGGGGGAGGCGGTGAATGTTGTTTTGGTAGGGGTAGGGGATGAAGCGGGCCTTTTGCCAGATGTAGCAGACGCGTTGGCGTTCGCACCAGTCGGGGTTGACCTTGTCGAGGAGGGCGTCGAAGTAGTGGTAGTGGGAGAAGATGACGTGTCCTCCTGTTTTGATGTTGGGGTGGGAAGGGAGAGGGGAGGGATAGGTTTGAGTCGGTGAGATGATGAGCGGGGAGCGGAGATAACCGAATTGCGCCACAAGACAGCCTGAGAAGAAAATAATGATAATCCAGAAGCGCACACTGGCTTTCACATCCCACTATCGCCGCCCGAGCAAACAAGCCACCACTTACCCATGTCCCACAGAAAACCCTGCTCGTCCGTCGCCGTAGTAGAGAGCCCACCCGCCACAGGCCCTGCCTCCAGCACCACAAAGTTGTCAATGCCCAACTCCTGCAGGCGATAGGCCGCGCCCAGGCCACAGGGTCCCGAACCAATGATGACTAGGGGTGGCTCCTTGTCGTCGGCGAATGCAGGATGATGCTCGGTGGTAACGGGAGAGGAGGACGACGGCGGCGGGGCTGGGGAGGAAGAGGAGGAGGGCGGGGGAAAAGACGCCATCATGATGGATGCGGCCAAGATGAGAGCCTGTAGAGACGGTGGGTGGGATTGAGTGTGGGTCTGAGCGAGTCAAGTCAGGTTTTTGAGCGATAATTAGACGGTCCAGTTGTTGTTGAAGCTTCTTGCGAGATTCATTGACTCCGTTTCGACATTTTTGACACACGCTAGCAGAATGCTTACGGCAGGAAAAGCAAAATAGAGTAAATTCGCAGCCTTTCGTGATAAAGCAGGAGCAAACGCTGCTGTGCTTGCGTCGGATTTGCGTGCGCCTCGACTGATCAACCTATTGCAATACGTTCCCTCGAGAAGTCGGTGTGCTTTGGGCAGGTATTTCCCCTCGAGTCGTTGTACACGTCAACACACTCATGTGAGGCTTTGCAATCGGGTCAAGCGCATTCAAAACATCAAAAGAGTAGTAGAGGCTCTGCCTTTGCTCTCTATTGACTGCTTTCTGAATACTTTCTTAGAGCTACTGACTCTCCGGGATGCTGGTACATTTTCTTTTGATGTTTTGAATGCGCTTGACCCGATTGCAAAGCCTCACATGAGTGTGTTGGCGTGTACAACGACTCGAGGGG
>Ga0209491_10006043_pt1 | contig 17169 bp, 16 predicted proteins | sample BON02_FD_187213 | JGI IMG/M metagenome (GOLD analysis project Ga0209491, IMG submission 187213) | Freshwater microbial communities from Lake Bonney liftoff mats and glacier meltwater in Antarctica - BON-02 (SPAdes) (version 2) | ecosystem: Environmental > Aquatic > Freshwater > Ice > Glacier...
GCTGTAGGGGTAAATACTTCTTTTTCTTTTAGGATAAACGACTGTAAGGAGAGTTTGTCCCTTTAAGAGTCTTAATACTCTTAAGATTATACGGAAAAAACAGTATTGATAATCAAGTAGTTAGGTATCCATTTCTCAACTTATAGGTACTACTTTCTCAACTTATAGGTACTACTTTCTCAACTTATAGGTACTACTTTCTCAACTTATAGGTACTAAACCACTACTAGACTAGTTTTCCAGGTTTAGGATAATAGCTCTCATTTAAATAGAGTACATCTGTAGCTCCATTATTTTCTACTTTTACCAGGTAGCCCAGTTTAATAGCTACAGAGTAAGCCTCCTGTATAATCTTAGAGGCTCTTTTACGGTTTGCCTTATACATAGTCTCAGGCATTTTAAGGGCTATAGCTACATCCTCCCAGCTCTTACTAATTTTAAAAGGTTTAGGTTTCCTGAATTTACCTCCTCCTTTATTATACATCCTTATTCGCTCATACTGTAGCCTGAGCCATAGTAAAAGCTCATAGGTATAGCTGGAGGCTCTTTTACCAGTTAGGAGCTTTACCTCCTCTCTCCAGTTATTAGGAACTAATAGAAAGTAATCGCTTACCTGGTCTAATACTGGAGCTGAGGGGTGTATTTCATAGTATTGTAGTAGCCCTGTCTGGTCTCTTACTGTTTTTATTCTTAGTAGAGTTCCTACCTCCATTACCTCCTCAAATACATAGTCTCCGTTCTTATCCTTTACTGGCTTCCCTTTTTCAGTTTTTAGCCTTATCCAGTAAAAACAAAATTGATTGGTAGCCAAAAAGGATAAAGCCTCTATTACATGCTGTTTATCGCTCTGTTTCTGAGCTTTTAAATCATATCCTGAGAGGTCTATTACCTGAGCCTGAGTAAGTCTTACTACTGGTATATCTTCTATATTTTTATAAGGAGCTTTATCTCCTGTACTTAGAATTTTTCCTGAGGTCTCAGTATCTGAGTAAACTTCTCTAAGGGCTGTTTTTTTTTCCTTTTGCTCATCTCCTTTATAGTTCGTATCTGTAAAGGCTTTTAAGATGCCCTCAAAAACTTTCCTTTGAGCCTGGTTTAATACTACTCCATAGTTAGTAGGTCTATTAGTTAAATTAAGCCCTGTAGCGTTTGTAAAAAGGTCTATTTTTTCATCTGTAAAAGGAGAGAGTGGTTTATTATCTCCGTAGAATTGTTTTACTATATGGATAGATATTTTAGTATGTTTTTTTGTTTGCTCTATTAGATCCTTCTTTTGTTTTGTTACCGCTATCTTTTTAATTAGTTTTTTAATCTCCTCATTTATTTTTGCTATTCTTTTAGTTCCTTCATCTATTTCAGCTATATCTAGCTTCATTTGCATTTCTATTCGAATTATTTCTATAATTTTTACCTTATGAGGAGTAACAATAGTTATAATATTTCTTAATAGATTGCTAGTTAAATATCCTCCAATCTGGTCTTTTAACTCCTCAAAGGTCTCCTTTTCTATGATGGTAGTATCTATATCAAAATTGTAAGTGGTCTTACTCTCCGGAGTATTATACATCTTTAACTTTATGATCCTGGTAGATAAAAATCCTCTCATCTCCTTTAGGTATAATAAATCCTCTGGCAAAGAGAGGGAGATATTATCCTCTATTATTCTTTCTATTGCCAAATCCAGCGAATAGAGAATAAAATCCAGATCAAACTCTAATTTTTCTTTTTCCATTATTTCTACTTCTGTAATGTAATGTTTTCGGAACTTCAATTATAGAACACTATCTATAAGCTCCGCTCCTTTGGTCTTTAATGTTAAACTATCTACTACTCCCTCCGCTGGTATCTGGTAAGCCCTTAACTCCGTTTTTGATATTATTCCTAAGTCCGCTTGTTTATGGTGGTTAGGGCAAAGGAGTATTAAATTACTCAGGCTCTCATCTCCTCCGCTACTTACTGGCTCTATGTGGTGTATCTCGCACCCAAAGGAGTAAAAGGTCTTACCACTTATGGTTAGTAGCTCATCTGTAGCTTTCCAGTTACAAATAGCACAACTACCAGAATAAAGAGTTATTACCTTATGCTTAATCATTCCTATAGTGTAGCCTCTCTTACTGATTTTCTCCCTATTAGCATATTTAAGCCCTTTACATCTCTCGCACCTCTTTACATTGTTTGAGGTCTTATAGCTTATATCCGTATTACAGTCTATAAAGTTTCTCATCCTTTACTCTCCTTTAAAAACTCCTTCAGGTTATTCTCTGTAATTAGTATAGGTCTCCCTATCCTCTGGCTCTTAATCCTACCCTTTTTTATCCAGGCTCTAATAGTCTGAGGAGTTACGTTTAAAGCCTCCGCTGTCTCTGGTATGGTATAAAATTTAATTCCCTCTATTACTGTAGCCATGTCTTTACTTTTTAGGTATAGGGTTAATATCTCCGTTCTTTTCCTCATACTTTCCTATTGCATCCTGTAGAGCTTTATCTACTACCTCCTTTATCAGCTTTCTATCCCAGTAGGCTATAGCTTTAAGTTTCTCCAGTAGCTCCTCATTTACTATAAATGTGGCTCTGGTCTCCTTTTCCTTAGTTCCCTCCTGAGAGCTTTTAGTAATCTCTTTAGTCTGGGTTACTGGTCTCCCTCTCTTTGGCTTATCTGGCTGGTCTCCTAGTAAGGAGTTTAACCCTCCTGTAAAGTTCTTTTTGCTCATGTCTGTAATTTAGTGTTTATTTTGGTTACTTAGTAATTAATGTTTACCTGAGGTTTAGTATCTCCTTACTCAGAGAGAGATAATCCTCCGCTCCATAGCTTTTATCCTGGTATCTGAATATATCCAGCCCTTGAGAGGGAGCCTCCGCTAAGGCTATGTTATCCCTTATTTTAGTCTTAAATACCTCATCCTTAAAATGAGTCTCTATAGTGGAGGCTACATCCCTATTTAATACTTTCCTACTGTCATACTGGGTAATAAAAACTCCTCCTACTCTGAGGTCTTTATTTAACCGTTTCTTAATCTTATCTATTACCTCCATTAATTTACTTAATCCCTGTAGGGCTAAATACTGAGCCTGTAGCGGTATAAATACCAGGTCTGAGGCTGTAAAAGCGTTTATAGTAAGTAATCCCAGAGAGGGAGGGCTATCTATTAGAATGTAGTCATAGGAGGATCTAATAGGCTCTAGTAGTTCTCTGAGGATATACTCTCTCCCAGCTTCTCCGCTCATCTCTATCTCCGCTCCTGAGAGGTCTAAAGTAGAGGGTATTACATCCAGTCCTTTTAGTATCTCTATAGGCTGTAGCTTATACTCTCCTCTTAAAGCTCCGTAAATAGTCCGCTCTGGCTCTACCAGTCCTAAACTTTGGCTTAGGTTTGCCTGAGGGTCTAAATCTATTAGGAGTATCTTTTTACCCAGCTTATTAAGCCCAGCACCTATATTAATAGTGGAGGTAGTTTTACCTACTCCGCCCTTGTGGTTACTTATGCTAATTACCTTACTCATATTATCCTGTTTACTTTGGTTACTTAAAATAGCTACTACCAGAGCTACTACTGTTTTTTATTTTGCCTGTGTTGCCGTTATATTCTAAGAAATCATAAGATCCTGTAGGAAGGTCTCTACTCTTTAGTATTTCTAAATACATATTTTTATCTTTCTCTACTGAGAGGTTCCTCTTTGAAATTTTAAAGTTTATCTCATCTGCTTCTGCATCTGTTATCGCTTTTAATACTGGTTTTTTACCCATATTCCAAAGACCTACTAAGGTGTTTACTATTCGCTCTATGTCTCCAGCTTCTGATATATTAGTAGGGTGTAATCTCATTAAGTTAGTTGCCTCCCTATTAAACTGAGCGGCTAAACATAGAGGTAGCCCTGTATCTATTGCTACTTTTTTTAGTTGCTGGCAAATTTCTTTTAACTCCTCCTGTCTGGAGTTTATCCTCTCCGCTCTTTTTGTTTCTCCTGGTAGGTTTAATAATTGGAAGTAGTCTATAAAAACTCCTCCTATTTTTGGCTCTGTTTTATGTAGGTATCTTATAGCTAAATCCAGCTCCTGAGAGTTATAATCTACATACTTTATTAATATCCTCCCTGTCTCTATGTAGGTTTTAAAAAACTCCTCTTTTTTAGCATTAAAAAAAGCTAGGTTCTGAGAGCTAATAAACTGAGTAGATCCTGTTTTAAAATACTCTTTTAATAGCCTCCTATTTCCCTTATCTGAGGTATTTAGGTTTATATCTATGTAGGTGTTTAAAAAATACTGTAGTATAGATGTAGCTCTCTCCTCATAGGTAAAAAATATAAATTTCTTATCTGGATATTTCTCAGCTACATTAAGAACCGTATTTATTAGTAATACGGTTTTACCATGATTTGTTGCTCCAACGTAAACAGTAATTGCTCCTCCAGGTAATAGTAACTCATCTTTATCAATAATATAGCCTGTATTTAAACTATCTGGTAAAAGAGCTTCCTCATCCTTTATTTGAGCCTCTGATATAGGGGTTAGCAGTTTACTAAACTCCGTAGCCTTATCTTTTAACTTTACCTCTTTTACCTTGCTATCCAGTAGCTCCAGAGCCTTCTCTACCTCTCCGCTATTCTGTAGTATAGTAGCGTCAAAGAGTAGCCTTTTAAGGTCTTTAGCCTGAGCCTCTTTATCCCTGGTAGCGGTTAATCTATCTACTGTAATAGATAGGCTCTCCTCTGAAATACCCAGCTCTTTAATAGCCTCCTGCTCTATAAAATCCTTTAAAAATACGTCCTTATCTATAGGGTTTAGTTTAGTAGATACTATTACTACCTCATCTAGTAGGCTGTGTTTTTGTCTATCTGTAAGCCCTCCAGTCTCATCTTGGAGAGATCCGTATTTATTAAAAATGCTTTTAAGCTGGTATCTATACTCTCTTATTTCTATATCTCCCTCTTTTATGTATATCCTTTTATCTGTCTTTTGGATAAGCTCTATAGCTTTTAATACCTCATCCTGAGCCTGGGAGCCTGGAGAGGTTATTACTACCTCATCTCCTAGAGCTGTCTGTATGTTCTCTACATTTAAGCCCTTTCCTGGAGAGGATATTACAGAGCTTTCTCTAGTTACTTTGTTTATTACCTCTACTTTTATTAGCTCTGTTTTTACCTGAGTGGGGTTTATATCCTCCGCTTTATAAGGCTTTCCATAGCCCAGATCTAAGAGCCTCCTATAGGTTAGCTTACTATCCTCTTTACATTCCAGTAAACTAAATACCTGAGAGGGGCTGTAGCCTTTTTCTGAGTTAAATTCTGTAGAGCTACTAAAAACTCTTAATACCCTTAGCCCTGTATGAAAATTACCAGAGGTTTTACTGTCTGTTTGTCCAGGTCTGAGTAGGTTTATTCTTTGCCCTTGCTGGTTTATTACTTTCCAGCCCTTACTCTCCAGTAGGGTTATTACTTCTCCTCTTAGGTTATAATCTTCGAAAGGGCTAAGCTCTGTAGAGCTGGAGCTGTAGGCTGTAGAGGTACTTACTTTAGCCTTTACCTCTTCTAGTTCGTCAAAGCTCTGAGAGATGCTAAATATCACCTCCCTCTCCGCTGGAGTTATGGTAGGTATATTACCAGGCTCTCCCTGTAGGTAGGTATAGCCTGGAGTAGGAGGAGCTATTACATAGCCTCCCTCTCCTCTGGTTTCTATTAATACTCTTTGCTTATCATTCTCTGAGGCTTTCTTCGCTTTCTCCGCTGTACCACCTCTTTCTATCTCAAAAATGTAAGCCTTTTGTTTTTCCGCTTCTGTAGTAAGTCTGTTTGCTAGTTTTAAATTACCAGCTATAGAGCTACATCTGTAGTAAATATGGTAGCCTCCGCTCTTAGTCTGAGCTATTACCAGCCTACTGTAAAGCTCTAGTAGGTTGTCCTCTAATAAGCCTCTGAGCTCATCCCAGAGAGAGCCTGTAAGGTCGTATTTAGTGTCTACATCTATTACCTCCAGTCCTCCGCTAATAGCTCCGCAAATAATGGCTAAGCCCTTTACATTGGCTCCGTTAAATAAGCTATCTACCTGCTCCTCTTTTATCCTGGAGGTCTGGTAAGGTTTCCAGGATGGTAGGGCTGGTAGCTTATCCTCTTTAGTGGGTATTACAGAGAGCTGAGCTTTTAAATACTCCTTAGCTTTATCATTAATTTCTTTACTCATATTATTTTGTTTACTATGTTTATTTATATTACTTAAAAAGGAGTGGAGCCTGTTAAATAGTAAAGCTCTGGGTTAATGGTTTGCTCTATCCCTCCAGCCTGTAGAATTAAATTAAAGCCTATCTCCGCTCTCTCCTGGCTTACTTTGGTAGCCTCTTTTATCCTAGCTATTATACCCTCTTTACTGTAGCTGTTTTCTCCCTTTACTATTCTCTGAGCTAAGGCTATTAATTTAGGCTTATCTATCTCTTTAGGCTTGCTCTCCTCCCTGAGTTCTATTTTTTTTATCCGTTCTCCTGTCTTACTGCTTACCAGTTCTAAGCGTCCTACCAGCTCCGCTAAGATTGGGTTACTGGCTACTAATTTACTGTAGGCTATCTCCTCATCTGTGGGAGGTCTCTCTACCCTGAGAGGAGTAATAGGCTCTATTCTTAGCTCTGTAGCTGGTAGCTTTACCTCCCCTAGAGAGAGCCTCTTTACTTTGGTAACATCTGTAGAGAGTAGGCTCATTAATACAAGCTATCCAGTAAAGCCTCTCCGCTATTCTGTAGCCTCCGCTCCTCGTTTAGGGTAGCTGTATAAATTTGAGTAGTGGCTGGGTTACTGTGTCTCAAAGTAAACTGAGCCATTTCTAAGGATCCTCCAGCTCTCAGAATATTAACCGCTGTAGTATGTCTCAGGCTGTGGGCTGTAAAGGCTTTCTCATCCAGTCCTATAGCCTTTAGTCCTTCTTTGGCTATGTAGCTTATAGTCCTGGTAGATAGTCTCTCTCCTTTGCTGTTATTGCTGGTAGAGGTAAATAAAGGCTCTAAGCTGTTTACTTTGCCTCTGGTAGCTAGATAGTCCGCTATAGGCTGGTAGGCTTTATCTGTAAGGAGTACAAAATTATCTTTCTCATCTCTCCCTTTTCCGTGGACTAATAAAACTCTCTGAGAGCCTTTAAAGGTAATATCCTCCACATTAGCTCTAATAGCTTCTATAGTCCTTAATCCAGTTCTGAGGAGTAGATTTATTATAGTGTAATCTCTGAGAGCCTTATCCTGGTAGTAGGATAGTAGGGCTGTAGCCTGAGCTGGGAGTAGAGGCTGTTTTTTAAATTGCTGTTTCCTTTTAGGAGCCTTAATCCCTTTAGCTATGTTAGGATAGATTTTATTAGCCTCCAGCCATTCGTAAAAGCGTCTTACTGAGGTAATATAGGAGCCTACAGTTAGGCTACTTATCCCAGAGCTTAATAGATCCTCTTTGTACTCTATTATCTGAGGTCTGGCTATCTCTGAGAGGAGGTAGGCTTTACCAGTTACCCAGTTGAAATATTGCTTTAGCGTTCTCCTATAGAGGAGTTTAGAGCTTTGCTTTACATCCTGAGAGGCTATAAATCTATCTACTAGCTCCTCTATCCTTTGAGGGTTTACTGTAGTAATCTCCTGAGCTGTTTTTATCGCTATTTCCATACCTGAGTAATTTACTGTTTACTATACCCGAATATAGGTATATTTTCTTAATTACAATAATTACCAGTATTTTTATTATTACTGAGTAAACAGTTAAATAATACTCCAGAGGTAGGCTACTATCTGGTAGAGAATACCTATACCTATAAGGTAGGCTAATAGCTCTAATAAAAAGGGGGGTAAAAGGTTTCTCCGTGGGGGAGTATAGCCTGGCTCATCCTTCCAGCTTCTGAAAATGTAGGCTCTAAACTTTTTTAGTTTCTCTCTCATCCTGGAGGGTTAAAAATTGCACTCAGGTACATAGCTTTAAAAAGGATAACCGACTGTAAGGAGAGGTTATCCCCTTTAAGAATCTTAATATTCTTAAGAATATACGGAAAAAATAGCCCTGTAAATCAGTTACTTAGGTGTTTGTTTCTCAACTTATAGGTACTGCTTTCTCAACTTATAGGTACTAAACTCTCAACTTATAGGTACTGCTTTCTCAACTTATAGGTACTAAAAATAGCTATACCAGCTCTCCAGGTTTAGGGTAATAGCCCTCATTAAGGTAGAGTATATCAGTAGCTCCATTATTTTCTACTTTTACCAGGTAGCCCAGTTTAATAGCTACAGAGTAAGCCTCCTGTATAATTTTTGAGGCTCTTTTACGGTTTGCTTTATACATACTCTCAGGCATTTTTAAGGCTATAGCTACCTCCTCCCAGCTCTTAGAGAGCTTAAAGGGTTTATCATTTCTATTTTTACCTCCGTTTTTATTATATCTCCTTATTTGCTCATACTGGAGCCTGAGCCATAGTAAAAGCTCATAGCTATAGCTAGAGGCTCGTTTACCAGTTAGCTGTTTTACTTCCTCTCTCCAGTTATTTGGTACTAATAGAAAATAAGAGTTTACCTGGTCTAATAGAGGGGCTGAGGGGTGTATCTCATAGTATTGTAGTAGTCCTGTCTGGTCTCTTACTGTTTTTATCCTTAGGAGAGTACCTACCTCCATTACCTCCTCTTTTACATAATCTCCGCTTTTATCTTTTACTGGCTTTCCTCCCTCTTTTTTTAGCCTTACCCAGTAAAAACAAAATTGATTTGTAGCTAAAAAACTTAGAGCTTCTATTACGTGCTGTTTATCGCTCTGTTTCTGAGCTTTTAAATCATATCCAGAGAGTTCTATTATCTGAGCCTGAGTAAGTCTTACTACTGGTATAGTGTCTATATTTTTATAAGGAGCGGAGCTTTTATGTATTAACTCCTCCGCTGTATCTCTATTAAGAGTGTAAATACCTTCCAGAGCTGTAGCCTTATCTATCTCCTCATCTCCTGAGTAGTTACTATCTGAAAATGCCTTTAAAACTCCCTCTAATACTCTCCTCTGGCTCTGGTTTAAAACTACTCCGTAGCTGTCTGGTCTATTACTTATACTTATTCCTGTAGCCTTACTAAAAGCGTCTATTTTCTCATCTGAGAACATAGAGAGCTGTTTATTATCTCCGTAAAACTGGGTTACTGTATGAATAGCTATTTTAGTATGCTTCCCTCTTACCTCCGCTCCTCTCTCTATTTTGGGTAGAGGGCTAAATACAGAGCCTCCACCTACTCCTGGTAGTTGTACAGAGCTCTCTAATCTATTGTTTTTAGCTCTACTCATCTCCTAAGATTTGTTTTTTAAAGAAGTTGTATTCTACCTCATCTACTTTAAGCTCATCCATATTAGGGCAAATAGAATATTTTTTAATTATCTCCTCCAGGTTTGGGTGAGGTAGCCCGATATTAAGCTCTCCGCTATACTTAGCCCAACCTATTATAGGGGTGTAAACCTGAGTAGTCATTTCCCGGATTTTATCCTTATAGATCTTTACATTAAAGCCTTTTTCCTCCATGTAGTCCAGTATAGCACTCTCCCAGCTCAGGTATTTTATTACAGACGTTTCCGTCTCTTTTTTTACGTTATTCATTACATACCAGAGGCTATGCTCTCTAGTCTTTACTCCTTTTTCTTTGTAGCCTACCTCTTTGCCGTTCTTATCCTTATAGCTGTATTCTTCAAAATCTATCTTTATCTCCAGGTAGCCCTCCTGGTCTGGCTCTGTCTTACTAAATAGTAGGTCTATACCTTTGGCTCCGTTCTCCGCTATTCGTTTTCTTTCCTTAGGGTCTTTTATTTCGTGTAATACAGAGTTTACTAATAGCTCCGCTTTTTCTATAGAGTACCAGACCAGGATATAGCCTCTCAGGTTTGAGTAATTCATTTTTATCTCAAATAGTAAACCCTGTAGGTTTATTAGAGCGTTGGTTACTGTAGCATCCGCATCTTTAAATAAATTCCAGAGTTTTATCTCATTAGACTTTTTAAAGCTATCTGAGAGCTGGTTAAACTCTCTATCTGTAAGTAGTTTATCCTTAAAATACTTACCTCTGGCTATGTTCTCCGCTATTAATAGCATCCTTTGCTTTGCGGAGCCTGTAGTAAGTACCTTACTTATGTCTTTTTTAGCCATTGCTTTTAATCCTTTTTTAGCGTGTTTTCTATATTCTGTAGTCTCTCCTCCAGGTCTGTTACCTCTATAGCTTTTAATACAGAGTTTAGTAGGTAGGTCTCTTTATAAGCCTTAGCCTCAGTAATGGATCCGCTCTGGTATCTCCTGTAAACTCTGAGGAGTAGCCTCTTAATATCTTTAGCCTCTATCTCTTTATTTGTAATCATTGGTTACTTTGTTTATCTGGTAAACTTTTAGCCTATTTTTAGTTTCCTTATAGGCTCATCCTGTAGAGTAGTAAGCTCCTCCAGTAGTTCCCTATCCTGTCTCTCCTCCCTAATCTCCTGAGAGCTTTTATAGGTAGGCTCTATTACCTCATCCTTTACCTGGTTCTCATACTTTAAGAGTAAATCCAGTAGCTTATCTGTAGGTACGTCTGAGAGTTTTCTCTTTTCTAACTCAGTTTTAATCTTGCTAATCATTATTCCAAAGGTCTGGAGCCTATTCTCCTTTAGTAGATAGTAGGTCTCATAAAGAGCCTCCAGCTCTGAGGCTTTACAGTTTGCTATCTCATCCTGTAGCTCTTTACTCCAGTCTATAAGCGTCTGTTTAGCCTTACCCAGCTCTTTAGCTATTTTATCAAAACTCCAGCCCTTAGCCCTTAGCTCTATAAATCTCTCTTTAGTCTCCAGTAGCTCCATTTTATCTATAGCCTCTATTAGTTCGGTTAAAAGCATCCATTAAAACAGAGTAGGGAGCCTCCACATCCTGAGCTATACTCCTGAGGTCTGGTAATATCATTAACCCAGCTGGCTCATTAATTAGATACTCAAAGGATATAGCCCAAAGGATAGAGCTATACTGGTCTGAGCCTAAACATCCGCTCCAGGTCTGAGGTAGTCCGTAATCCTCAGGCTTAATCTGGAGGAGGTCTTTATATTTAGCCCTCTCTTCTAAGGCTTTCTCTAAGGCTCTGAAATACTTACTATATCCAGCGCTGGTTAAAATATCCTCCAGAGTAGGCTCTTTACCTTTTTCTATATTTGGCTCTTTAGAGAGTAGGCTCTTAATTCCTGTGAGTTTATCCAGGTGTTTAGCGTCTTTTACTTTGGTCTGGTAGATCTCCTCCACATAGTCTATAAAAGCCTCCATGCTGGTAGCTTCGTCTGAGTTAAAATAGCCTGAGGTAATTACCTCCTCCCAGCTCTTACTCTTTAGGTAAGCCTCTTTTATTCCTTTTGCATCTCTTTCGAGTATTTCTATCTCTGTAGCCATTTTTTCTACTTCTGTAATGTAATGTTTATGGAAGTAGGCTAATTAGTAGCCCGTAAAAACTCCTTTAGATTATTCTCTGTAATTAGTATAGGTCTCCCTATCCTCTGGCTCTTAATCTTACCCTGTTTTATCCAGGTTCTAATAGTCTGAGGAGTTACATTTAAAGCCTGAGCTGTCTCTGGTACCGTGTAGAATTTAATTCCCTCTATTACTGTAGCCATGTCTTTTACTTTTTAGGTATAGGGTTAATGTCTCCGTTCTTTTTCTCATACTTTCCTACTGCATCCTGTAGGGCTGTATCTACTACCTCCTTTATCAGTTTCCTATCCCAGTAGGCTATAGCTTTAAGTTTCTCCAGTAGCTCCTCATTTACTATAAACGTGGCTCTGGTCTCCTTTTCCTTAGTTCCCTCCTGAGAGCTTTTAGTAATCTCCTTAGTCTGGGTTACTGGTCTCCCTCTCTTTGGTTTATCTGGCTGGTCTCCCAGTAGGGAGTTTAAACCTCCTGTAAAGTTCTTTTTGCTCATATCTGTAAATTTAATGTTTATTTTGTTTACTTAGTAATTGCTGTTTACTTTCGTTTTAATATCTCCTTACTTAGAGAGAGATAATCCTCCGCTCCATAGCTTTTATCCTGGTATCTGAATATATCCAAACCCTGAGAGGGAGCCTCCGCTAAGGCTATGTTATCTCTTACTTTAGTCTTAAATACCTCATCCTTAAAATGAGCCTCTATAGTGGAGGCTACATCCCTGTTTAATACTTTCCTACTGTCATACTGGGTAATAAAAACTCCTCCTACTCTGAGGTCTTTATTTAGCCTCCGCTTTATCTTGTCTATTACCTCTATTAGCTTACTTAATCCCTGTAGGGCTAAATATTGAGCCTGTAGCGGTATAAATACCAGGTCTGAGGCTGTAAAAGCGTTTATAGTAAGTAATCCCAGAGAGGGAGGGCTATCTATTAGAATGTAGTCATAGGAGGATCTAATAGGCTCTATCAGTTCTCTGAGGATATACTCTCTCCCAGCTTCTCCGCTCATCTCTATCTCCGCTCCTGAGAGGTCTAAAGTAGAGGGTATTACATCCAGTCCTTTTAGTATCTGTATAGGCTGTAGCTTATACTCTCCTCTTAAAGCTCCGTAAATAGTCCGCTCTGGCTCTACCAGTCCTAAACTTTGGCTTAGGTTTGCCTGAGGGTCTAAATCTATTAGGAGTATCTTTTTACCCAGCTTATTAAGCCCAGCACCTATATTAATAGTGGAGGTAGTTTTACCTACTCCGCCCTTGTGGTTACTTATGCTAATTACCTTACTCATATTATCCTGTTTACTTTGGTTACTTAAAATAGCTACTACCAGAGCTACTACTGTTTTTTATTTTGCCTGTGTTGCCGTTATATTCTAAGAAATCATAAGATCCTGTAGGAAGGTCTCTACTCTTTAGTATTTCTAAATACATATTTTTATCTTTCTCTACTGAGAGGTTCCTCTTTGAAATTTTAAAGTTTATCTCATCTGCTTCTGCATCTGTTATCGCTTTTAATACTGGTTTTTTACCCATATTCCAAAGACCTACTAAGGTGTTTACTATTCGCTCTATGTCTCCAGCTTCTGATATATTAGTAGGGTGTAATCTCATTAAGTTAGTTGCCTCCCTATTAAACTGAGCGGCTAAACATAGAGGTAGCCCTGTATCTATTGCTACTTTTTTTAGTTGCTGGCAAATTTCTTTTAACTCCTCCTGTCTGGAGTTTATCCTCTCCGCTCTTTTTGTTTCTCCTGGTAGGTTTAATAATTGGAAGTAGTCTATAAAAACTCCTCCTATTTTTGGCTCTGTTTTATGTAGGTATCTTATAGCTAAATCCAGCTCCTGAGAGTTATAATCTACATACTTTATTAATATCCTCCCTGTCTCTATGTAGGTTTTAAAAAACTCCTCTTTTTTAGCATTAAAAAAAGCTAGGTTCTGAGAGCTAATAAACTGAGTAGATCCTGTTTTAAAATACTCTTTTAATAGCCTCCTATTTCCCTTATCTGAGGTATTTAGGTTTATATCTATGTAGGTGTTTAAAAAATACTGTAGTATAGATGTAGCTCTCTCCTCATAGGTAAAAAATATAAATTTCTTATCTGGATATTTCTCAGCTACATTAAGAACCGTATTTATTAGTAATACGGTTTTACCATGATTTGTTGCTCCAACGTAAACAGTAATTGCTCCTCCAGGTAATAGTAACTCATCTTTATCAATAATATAGCCTGTATTTAAACTATCTGGTAAAAGAGCTTCCTCATCCTTTATTTGAGCCTCTGATATAGGGGTTAGCAGTTTACTAAACTCCGTAGCCTTATCTTTTAACTTTACCTCTTTTACCTTGCTATCCAGTAGCTCCAGAGCCTTCTCTACCTCTCCGCTATTCTGTAGTATAGTAGCGTCAAAGAGTAGCCTTTTAAGGTCTTTAGCCTGAGCCTCTTTATCCCTGGTAGCGGTTAATCTATCTACTGTAATAGATAGGCTCTCCTCTGAAATACCCAGCTCTTTAATAGCCTCCTGCTCTATAAAATCCTTTAAAAATACGTCCTTATCTATAGGGTTTAGTTTAGTAGATACTATTACTACCTCATCTAGTAGGCTGTGTTTTTGTCTATCTGTAAGCCCTCCAGTCTCATCTTGGAGAGATCCGTATTTATTAAAAATGCTTTTAAGCTGGTATCTATACTCTCTTATTTCTATATCTCCCTCTTTTATGTATATCCTTTTATCTGTCTTTTGGATAAGCTCTATAGCTTTTAATACCTCATCCTGAGCCTGGGAGCCTGGAGAGGTTATTACTACCTCATCTCCTAGAGCTGTCTGTATGTTCTCTACATTTAAGCCCTTTCCTGGAGAGGATATTACAGAGCTTTCTCTAGTTACTTTGTTTATTACCTCTACTTTTATTAGCTCTGTTTTTACCTGAGTGGGGTTTATATCCTCCGCTTTATAAGGCTTTCCATAGCCCAGATCTAAGAGCCTCCTATAGGTTAGCTTACTATCCTCTTTACATTCCAGTAAACTAAATACCTGAGAGGGGCTGTAGCCTTTTTCTGAGTTAAATTCTGTAGAGCTACTAAAAACTCTTAATACCCTTAGCCCTGTATGAAAATTACCAGAGGTTTTACTGTCTGTTTGTCCAGGTCTGAGTAGGTTTATTCTTTGCCCTTGCTGGTTTATTACTTTCCAGCCCTTACTCTCCAGTAGGGTTATTACTTCTCCTCTTAGGTTATAATCTTCGAAAGGGCTAAGCTCTGTAGAGCTGGAGCTGTAGGCTGTAGAGGTACTTACTTTAGCCTTTACCTCTTCTAGTTCGTCAAAGCTCTGAGAGATGCTAAATATCACCTCCCTCTCCGCTGGAGTTATGGTAGGTATATTACCAGGCTCTCCCTGTAGGTAGGTATAGCCTGGAGTAGGAGGAGCTATTACATAGCCTCCCTCTCCTCTGGTTTCTATTAATACTCTTTGCTTATCATTCTCTGAGGCTTTCTTCGCTTTCTCCGCTGTACCACCTCTTTCTATCTCAAAAATGTAAGCCTTTTGTTTTTCCGCTTCTGTAGTAAGTCTGTTTGCTAGTTTTAAATTACCAGCTATAGAGCTACATCTGTAGTAAATATGGTAGCCTCCGCTCTTAGTCTGAGCTATTACCAGCCTACTGTAAAGCTCTAGTAGGTTGTCCTCTAATAAGCCTCTGAGCTCATCCCAGAGAGAGCCTGTAAGGTCGTATTTAGTGTCTACATCTATTACCTCCAGTCCTCCGCTAATAGCTCCGCAAATAATGGCTAAGCCCTTTACATTGGCTCCGTTAAATAAGCTATCTACCTGCTCCTCTTTTATCCTGGAGGTCTGGTAAGGTTTCCAGGATGGTAGGGCTGGTAGCTTATCCTCTTTAGTGGGTATTACAGAGAGCTGAGCTTTTAAATACTCCTTAGCTTTATCATTAATTTCTTTACTCATATTATTTTGTTTACTATGTTTATTTATATTACTTAAAAAGGAGTGGAGCCTGTTAAATAGTAAAGCTCTGGGTTAATGGTTTGCTCTATCCCTCCAGCCTGTAGAATTAAATTAAAGCCTATCTCCGCTCTCTCCTGGCTTACTTTGGTAGCCTCTTTTATCCTAGCTATTATACCCTCTTTACTGTAGCTGTTTTCTCCCTTTACTATTCTCTGAGCTAAGGCTATTAATTTAGGCTTATCTATCTCTTTAGGCTTGCTCTCCTCCCTGAGTTCTATTTTTTTTATCCGTTCTCCTGTCTTACTGCTTACCAGTTCTAAGCGTCCTACCAGCTCCGCTAAGATTGGGTTACTGGCTACTAATTTACTGTAGGCTATCTCCTCATCTGTGGGAGGTCTCTCTACCCTGAGAGGAGTAATAGGCTCTATTCTTAGCTCTGTAGCTGGTAGCTTTACCTCCCCTAGAGAGAGCCTCTTTACTTTGGTAACATCTGTAGAGAGTAGGCTCATTAATACAAGCTATCCAGTAAAGCCTCTCCGCTATTCTGTAGCCTCCGCTCCTCGTTTAGGGTAGCTGTATAAATTTGAGTAGTGGCTGGGTTACTGTGTCTCAAAGTAAACTGAGCCATTTCTAAGGATCCTCCAGCTCTCAGAATATTAACCGCTGTAGTATGTCTCAGGCTGTGGGCTGTAAAGGCTTTCTCATCCAGTCCTATAGCCTTTAGTCCTTCTTTGGCTATGTAGCTTATAGTCCTGGTAGATAGTCTCTCTCCTTTGCTGTTATTGCTGGTAGAGGTAAATAAAGGCTCTAAGCTGTTTACTTTGCCTCTGGTAGCTAGATAGTCCGCTATAGGCTGGTAGGCTTTATCTGTAAGGAGTACAAAATTATCTTTCTCATCTCTCCCTTTTCCGTGTACTAATAAAACTCTCTGAAAGCCTTTAAAGGTAATATCCTCCACATTGGCTCTAATAGCTTCTATAGTCCTTAATCCAGTTCTGAGGAGTAGATTTATTATAGTGTAATCCCTGAGAGCCTTATCCTGGTAATAGGATAGTAGGGCTGTAGCCTGAGCTGGGAGTAGAGGCTGTTTTTTAAATTGCTGTTTCCTTTTAGGAGCCTTAATCCCTTTAGCTATGTTTGGGTAGATCTTATTAGCCTCCAGCCATTCATAAAAGCGTCTTACTGAGGTAATATAGGAGCCTACAGTTAAGCTACTTATTCCAGAGCTTAATAGATCCTCTTTGTACTCTATTATCTGAGGTCTGGCTATCTCTGAGAGGAGGTAGGCTTTACCAGTTATCCAGTTGAAATATTGCTTTAGCGTTCTCCTGTAGAGGAGTTTAGAGCTTAGCTTTACATCCTGAGAGGCTATAAATCTGTCTACCAGCTCCTCTATCCTTTGAGGGCTTACTGTAGTAATCTCCTGACCTATTTTTACCGCTAATTCCATGCCTGAGTAATTCACTGTTTACTATAGTAAATATAGTAATGTTTTCAGTATTACAGTCATTACCAAGGTTTTTTTTATTACATAGTAAACATTTAAAAAATACTCCAGAGGTAAGCTCCTATCTGGTAAAGGATAGATAAGCCTATAATGTAGGATAGTAGCTCTAATAAAAAGGGAGGTAAAAGGTTCCTTTTTGGAGGAGTATAGCCTGGCTCATCCTCCCAGCTTCTAAAAATGTAGGCTCTAAACTTTTTTAGTTTCTCTCTCATCCTGGAGGTTAAAATTTATACTCATGTACGTATCTTTTTACGGTTACTTCCCAATACATAAAGTAACTTGATAGGCTAAAGTGCTGTTT
>Ga0209491_10006044_pt1 | contig 17168 bp, 14 predicted proteins | sample BON02_FD_187213 | JGI IMG/M metagenome (GOLD analysis project Ga0209491, IMG submission 187213) | Freshwater microbial communities from Lake Bonney liftoff mats and glacier meltwater in Antarctica - BON-02 (SPAdes) (version 2) | ecosystem: Environmental > Aquatic > Freshwater > Ice > Glacier...
CCTGACGCATGTTGGCTCTGCTTTGCTAACATCAACATCAGTGATGCTGTATGCACAACCTGACAAAAACACCGTAAGCATTAGAGTTATATTTTTCATTTATTAACTACTCCTGATGACTTCTAAAGATATAATTGCTTAACAATTTTTACAAACTCTTTTTGTTCTGCGTGTGCCATACATATATCCTTATTGCCTATGTCTATTAAATTGTTGTTGTGTTAATTAACTTCATATTGAAATTTCATCCATCAACCTTCTCTATCTCATGTTTTAAGAGAGTTCTTGGTTCAGCAGCCGTTCAATAATCTCGGTCGCAGTGCAGTCTTGCTCAATGGCAGCTAACCTCAACTTCTTATGTAAGTCTTCAGGTAAGTTGATCGTCAGTCTGCGATAACCTTCAGGGGCATTGAATATCCGTGCCTCTCTGCTGCTTTTAATGCTGGTAGGGGATTTTGCTTCGGCAAAGGACAGCGCGGCACTCGCCTTACTCAAGGTCGGTTTGGATAGGCTACTCATAATTTCTTCCTCAATAATTTTTGAACTTCAGCAGTCAATGCCTTGATTTCTGACTTTGCAGTCTGGTCTGATAACTCTGCAACCGTTAGTCCCTCACCCAAAGCCTCTGGGTAGGCAGTTCTCAATCCTAATAATGATTCTGTTGCGGTCAATTTGAGTTCGGTGGCTGCCAACGCCGTAAGTTCTTGGGCAAGCCGTGTCTGGGGTCTATACCTTGTCCAGATCATTCTGGCGTTAATGGGTTTGACTGTCTTTGCCTCTTCAATCAGGTCAAGAATGTCACTGGTTGCCCATATCTCTGGTTTGGATGCGCCCACGGGGATAAGGCAGAGGTCGGACAGAACCAGCGCAGCCTTAGTCATCTCGGCAATACGAGGAGGGCTGTCTAGAACAATGAAGTCAGCACCTGAGTACTGCTCAACTTTGCTTACCAGTTCTCGATGTGTAGAGGCTGTGTCGGCAGTTAGGTTGCCAGACCGCCCTTTCTCTTGGCGTACTGCATACCAGCTTGCTGATGTCCCTTGTGGCATATCGCAGTCGATGATGACTGTTTTTCCAACCTTTGACAGTTCACCTGCAAGGTTGGTTGCTAGGGTTGACCTGCCTGCCCCGCCTTTAATTTGTATGATGCCGATGATCTTGGTCATTTTTTTGACAACTCATATAGAAGTTCTAACGCTGCTAATGCTGTGTCAGATAATGGGTCTTTTTGACAATAGTTATCTATCCAAATAAATACCTGATCATTTGACTTAATATTTTTTAACAAGTCTTTTTGAAGCTCTTTAGATCTGAATATGCTTCCTGCTGTAAGGAACCCATTCACCCAAACTTCAGAGTAACCACTTTGGTTTTCACTTCTTTGTTTTAGCCAGCTGCCGCAATCTACGATTCCAATTGTTGTAAGACTATTACTAGTTAAAGGCTCAACTCCAATTGTTGTAAGGGCATGACTAGTTAAAGGGGCAACTCCAATTGAAATCGTTGCACATACATTGACTATGAGGGTTTTTAATCTTTTCATCTTTTATCTATATCTGATGGTAGGTGCGGTACTGATGTGGGCAACCTGAAAGGTTGTCCCCAGAAGTGCCGCTCTTTATTAAAGGATGTAGTAATAAAGGATAACTACAGGTATTTATAGGGGCGCGACCGTTAATGCGTAAAAGCGCGACCGTTAATGCGTGGATAACTTGTTTAGGCGCGACCGTTAATGCGTGGATAACTTCGCTAATCCACAGGGTTATCCACAGCAGGCGAGGTTGAGCAATGGTCATTTCACCCGCCGTACATGAGTAAGTGATGGCTGGAGGATTAAACCCTCAGGGGTGCTATCAAATCGCAGGTCTTTGTAAACCGTCTCCACCTTGCGTACTTCTTTCAAAAACGCCGCTCTAAAGTCTCTGACCTGTGAATAGTTGCTGCCAAACTGTAATGACAGTACCTTCCAAGGAATTGTTGTAGGTTTCGTGAGATAACTCACCCTATAGGTCATCCACGAATACACATCTAGTGCCATAGGCGACTTTTTAAGCGCCTTGATGGCTCGCATATCAATCGGGATAGGTCTGTCTATCACTTCTCGAAAAAATCGCTCTGAAAGCGTTACAGTCGATTTCCATAAGCCAGCTTGGTCAGGGTTCTTAGTGTCCCACCAAAAGGTCGCCTGCTCTGCTAGGGGTTGGTTGATAAGAGCAAATCGGTTCCCCGAGTCATAACTGGCAGTAATAGTTGAAGCAAATAGTTTGCGGGTTTGGTTTTTTAGTCGGTTCACTGACCCCCACCTGCCACCTGTTGCCACCATATCTAGCTCTCTCATGAAGCCAGACAGGCTGTCGCCTAGTTCAATCTCTCGGCTCTGGGTTTTAACTGCCTCGGTGGTTATCCAAGCCAACAGCAGGCGTGGGATGCTGCCATATGGCAACCCAATTGCACTGGGTGTCAGAATTGATAAGGTGTACTTGCCATTGGTGCGTGAAAACTCATTCCCTTCAACTTTGCTGTGGGGTAATGTTGCTTGCACCATCGCTCGAGCCATAAATCCAAGCGCCCCAGCCTCCTGAGCGGCTTCATTTTCAATCGCTAATGCCTCCTGAATTATTAGTTCAGCAGACCGGAATGTGTTTGCCATCTCGCCTTCTTTGGCTCTTTGGTTGAGGGTTCTTTTGTAAACATTTTTGCACAGTATCGAGCATATGTACACAAAATCACACATATGCGCATATGTATGTAAAGCAAAAAAAAATTACTGTTTTATTGTGATTTATTGATGCAGCTACGTAAATTCCCCTATTTTATTCGGTTGTTTAATACTAAAAACTATCAATACCCCGATCTGATAGTCAAAATTTATCGGCGTCCCTGCCCTCCAGCCAGTCTATAAGCCTAAAAATTCTTAATGAAAAAACCGCTAGTTGGTAGGCAAAATATTGTCTCTATAGCCATTTAGATAAGAAATTCTGGATGTGTGACTCCAGACTTGAAAAGCGTCCACCCCTCACCGCCTTGAATGGGGGGGTAGGGGTCTTTTTTGCCACCAATGGTGAGGCGCCTCACTTTCCCGATATGCCTGCATATGTATGCACCTATGCAATAACAATGGATGCGACCGTCTCTTTCGCCCGCCTAATCTCTTGGTTGACCATCCGTGTCATGTCTCTTATCTGTTGTCGGTGGTTACCTTTCCAAGCGTTCTTGGATACCCTTGACTTGCCTTCGTCGGTCTTTGCACCTGTGGACATCTCCCAAGGTTTCCAAGTTCTTATGAGTTCCGATTGTCTGGCTCTTCGTTCGACTGTCCAGCTGTTCATTAATTGCTCCTGAATAGTTTGCTTTGCCAAAGGTTTTAATTTCCCGCATACGCGTGCGCGTACCTTTCACTTAATTACCTCTCACAGCCCTTGAATAAGAAGTCAGCTAACCTCTGTTTATCTGTATGCACTGATGCACTGGCATATGTATTATTGACCTGCTGATGCCCTTGGGAGATATTTGCTTGGCTTATGTATGGTTGAGGGTTCTTGATGGTCGACAGAGCCTCTGCGGTGCATCTCGCTTGCGCCTGAGCCTTCAGCGCCAACTTTAGGTATGTTTCCATCTTACTGAGATGCTCAGCGTTCACAGCCTTTTGAGCCAGATTGTTAAATATGGCATCCAGAGCCAATGTTTGAGCAGTCAGCATTCGTTCAATGCCTGAAAAATTGTTGTCATTAGCTATGGCATTCCCTGCTGTCTCCATCGCAGTGACCAAGTCGCCAACGTCGGTATCTACGCTTTTTCCGTTGACAACTATGACTGGGGCATATGCCTTGATGGTACTGGCACAAGCAACCGAGTGGGTTGCCATAAAAGCCGCCAACTCTGATGGGGAGGTCTGGCTAGTCATTCCGCCCATCCCTTCTTTGAGGGTCATGATTTCATCGTTATTCATGCCTTGAGTCCTTTATATTGTTTAAGCAATTAACTGCCAGCCAAAGTTATTGAGGGGTAGTCAAGTGGTAGATAAATGGGGCGATGTATAGGGAATAGCAGGTAGACCATAGAGAATAGGAACCAGCATATATTAACTTACAAGGAAAACACGAAGAACCGCATCAGCATTGGCTATAACGCTCAAATCGTTTTGGAATGAGTTTTTAAGAAGTAGGCATCTGGGTCAATCTGAATACGACTGCTTTCCAAATCCATCTGGTAACCAGTCGCCTCTTTAACAGCATCCATAATCACCTTGCTATCCAGTTTTTTAGTGGCAACAAATCCGTCGTGTTGTAGCAAGACAATGTCGTTCGGGTAGAGGTCGATGACAGTCCTCAGTGCTTTTGCTTCGACCCCTTGAATTAGGTGAGCCAACATTTTGGGAGGGTTACTGTCTTTAGTCTTCATAGCCTTGCCAAAGTCATTAGTCAGGCTGTCCCTCTGATTGCGCTTCCACCCTGCCAAGATGACATTTCGCGCTCCATTAACATCATCATAGATGTTTGAAAACAGTTCGACCGCATACAACCGCTTGGCGGCAGGTACTCCAATTGTGGCTGGTATAGCGTTCTCATGCCACTCCGACTGTCTAGCTCCATACATAAGAGCCAGTAGGCAGACCTTGGCATCAAACTCGGTAATTTCAGCTTGCTCAGCAATCCCCATTCTGACTGCCTTCTTGTTAGCAAGGTAATGAGAGATGACAGTGCATTGATAGCCGAATTTTTGAGCCATTTGGGTCAAGATGGCAAAATGACAGTTACTGAAGTCATACTCCCATAACCCTGAAAGAGCAGCTTGTTTAACCAGCGCCGGTGATGACTGTAGGTTGACCCCTCTGGCATACAGCCGACCACTTGTGGACTCAGCATAGCGGTGCGGGATGCAACTGTGACCCGCCACATCGGTGTTCGCCATCCTGATGATTTTGGATGTCATCTCCAAGAGCCGATCAACCGTCTCCATTGTTGGTTTGGGGGCATAGAGGCTGGCAGGTATGCAACCTTCATGATAGTCAGCCTTTAGCTGTTCTAGCCACCGTCTGAGTCGGTTCAGATAATCAATGTTGACCCTGACGGTATTCAGTTCACGGGCATTACGCCAAGCCATAGTGGTGATGCCGTCCTTGTCTTTGGATGCCACCGACTGGGGCAGGGTCTTCATGACCAAGCCATTAGCAACCAAGAGTCTGGTTGCCTTTCTCCACCTGCGCTTGAGGTATTGCTCCCGCACTTTTTTGACGGCATCGCTGAACCAGTAACCTCTGGTTAGTTTTTTTTCTGCTGACCAGTTTTTGGTCTGGGTAAAGAAGTTAAGCCGCTCGTTGATGAGATTAAATCCACCACGACCGAATGCCTTGTTAAGTTCTGTATATGTAAATGACATTGCGCCTTCAAAGTATTTGTGCTGCCTTCGCTTGCTTGAGCCTTCCCAAACCATCCTTGTCAATTGCATCTGATGCTCCAAAGACTCCAACCTAAAGCCCACGACTTTTTGTTTTAAGGTAGTCAGTAAGTCTTCAGGGACGGGGTTGTCTTTCTTTTGAGTCCAATCTTTTGGCATTGTCAGCCTTTTGGTGGGGTTTGGCACTTTGGTTAATTAAAAACTCGCTCAACATTGCTGTAAACCGTTCCGCTCTTACTTTGAGACTGGAGAACAAGAATCTGGCAGTTATGTCCAACCATCGACTCAAGGTCTACCCCTGAAGACAGTTCCTTGCTAGTTAAGTTTCTACCTAATATGCCTTCGATGACTTGCGCCAGTTTCGACATCTTTGTTAACTCTGTCGCAGTCGACCTCATTACTTTCTGACCTTCATAGTCACCGCTGTTAATAGTGAACTCAAATCCGACACGCTCACCATATATATTGGCAAACTGGCTCACATTGGACAAAGTGGCGGGATATGTACCGTCCCTGATCACCACTGGTGCTGTTACTGGTTTTGGCTTAACAACAAATGACATCTTTAACTCCTGTTTTTTTAACGAACGGTCGATTGTTAAAAATTAATGCTCTTTAATTTCGCCTACCTTTCGCCAAAATGTTGGGTCAGACAGCCATCGGCAAAGGACAGCTGCTTGCTCGTCTGGCATCGACCGTACATAAGCCATCTGAGCCTCTGGCTTACCTTTGAGAAGTAACAATGCCCCGACAGCCTTACCGACTAGTGGGGCATTTACTTGAGACAGGTCGACCCGACCCGCCTGAGTAATTGTGTGTTGACCAAACAGGTCTTTAATTTGGCTGTGCAACAAGCTGAGTCCTTTTTAGTAACAGGTGAATCGTTGCGGGTTGCCATACCTTGCCCGTCTTGGTAGGGATGCCCCGACCATTGAGGTCGTCTGCAATTGACTGCAAAGTGCTACCGCCTGACCGAGCAGCCTGAATTTCCGTCACCACCTTGACCTCTTGCTCAACCTCAACGAGCCGACCATCAATGGCGGTAAAGCCAAAGGGGGTGATGTTGGTGTACTTCTGGCGTGACTGCTTCTTGTGTTGTAGCGCAGAGGCTGTCCTCTCAGCGGTCAGGTTGCGCTCAAACTCAGCCAAGACTGACATCATCTGAAACATCATCTTGCCTGCTGCTGTGGTGGTGTCGATTTGCTCGGTCAGGGAGATTAAGTCACCCTTTTTCTTGGCGACCATCTCACTGATGGTCAGGGCATCTTTGGTGGATCGTGCGAGGCGCGAGAGGGAGTAGGTAACCAGAGCCATACCCTTCTTCAGGGTTGCCAATGCCTTCTGCAATTCTGGGCGGGTATCCATCCGTTTGCCGCTGATGCCTGCGTCTATGAAGACCTCAGATAACTGGTAACCGTTCTGGTGGCACCACTGCTCGATGCGGGACTGTTGAGCCTCAAGACTGATGCCCTCATTGGCTTGTTTCTCAGTGGAAACTCGGATGTAGGCGATGGCAGTTTTCATAGGTTTTTTCCCTTTTAACTTGAATAATATGCTATCACATAATTGCGTATGTGCATACATATGCATAAAGAGCGTGATGGATGTTTTTGCTACTTATTAGTTCTTTTGCTGCGAAGTTTTGAGCATATGTACAAGTTATTTTTTTTATTAGGCTTTGTGGATTATGCGTTCAACAACCGTAAAGGTTTCAGCATTCTTTTTTATTTCGGTAAAATCAAATGGACTTTAATTGCATCTTTAATGGCCAACATATCGGTTTTTGATAGCAGGTTTTATGTAGCTGAGCACCTAAACTCTCTTTTTTTTGCCCGTATTATTTTCAAGACAAGTCAAATTGAAGGGCGGGTGGAAAAAGAAGTCCTAAATTCGATTGATCAATTTTGAAGAGCGGCCCCTTCTCAACAACTCTTCCTGCTTCATCTCTCTTGATCAGGTGGTCTAGCGTGATAACCCCCTCCTGACAAAGTGTGTGCAAGTTGGAAGCAAACGGTATTTTAGTGTGAAGAACTTTCTTATAGTGGAAGTGTTCAATCCCAGAAATTTTTGAAGTAGCAGCTCCGACCCAGAATGTTTCATTATGTTTCGTGAGAAGTCGATTTCTCAAAACACCAAATTTCCACGAAACCACATCTCTGCTAATGTTTCCTGACTGGTAACATTCGTGAAGAAGATCCTTTGGCTCATCTACTCTCAATATTAAACCTTGTGAATTTGGGTTAGTAGTTTTAACCGTACAGTAAAGTTTTTTTACTGTACCTCGATCGTAACCATAAGAATCAAGAATTTGGGCGGAACTCTTTAGCCTGCTAATCTCCCAATCAGGAACCTGAGCGAACAATGACGTTCTAGTAGAGTTTTTGAGAACATTTATTCGCTTAGTTTTAAGCTCGATCCCTTTGTAATCTGGCTTACGACTTGAGTTTATCTGTATTCCTAAGTGATGCTCTAAAGTAGCACCAATACCAGTATCACCAATTGTCACTGTCTTGACCCATCCACGACTAGCAATCTCTCTCAACTTGTCGAGTAATTCATTTGAAACTGAATTTTGTGTTTTGCCAATTTGCCTAAAGAGATTGCTGATCGGTGAATCTTGATCGCTAACCGACCTAAGCACATTGGGGTTACTTAGATTAATAACATACAGGGAGTTGTCATAAGCTATGGCCCCTAGTAGATTATTAGCTGAAGCGTACGAAGGTAATTTAGAGAACCAAATCCGAGGATCCCCTTCTTTTCCCTTAGCCATCGGTCGATATAACGAGGCTGTTGTCGGAATTAAATTTGTTTCAGTCACAAAGTAAGACTGAACGTTTTTCTTTCCCTCTGGTCCCTGCTGCTGACCTTCGTAGTTATGAATCTGCTTCTCTTTTAGATACAACCGTAAAGGTGAAGTGGCATCCATAATGGATTTACCAAGACCGACGGCCGTAGGGACGAGATAAGTCGCTTCAACAGAATGAGCGTTAAAAAATCGTATTGCTTCATTGATATCGAAATCTGACTTAGCCAGCAACTAAAGCACCTTTGCAAAATGCTTACCTACTTTTTCAGCAAGATAAACAGGAACAGCATTTCCAATCTGAGTGTACTTCGGTAACTCTCGATCAAAAATTCCTTCCTTTGGATTACCCGCTCTTCTTAACCCGCCAGTCGTTCTGCTTCCAGCAAATTGATACCAATCAGGAAAACCTTGAAGTCGCGCCCATTCTCTTACTGTCAAGATCCTTGCTTGCGAGAAATGAACATAATCGTCGGGAAGTGAAGTTACTGTAATTGATGGTCCAATATTACCCCACCGAGCAGGTAATAGTCTCTGAGCAAACTTCTTTGTTTTTAAGTGTTCTGGTATAACTCCATTATGTTTCAGCATATATGAAAATTTCTCCATTACCTTATCAGAATGCTTGGTGTAGTCTTGTTCAGTAAGGATAGAGTTCTTAGCCGAGATCTTTCCATCGATACCAGTTCTAAGCAATTTTTGATGTTTGTTTAATACTTTTTCAATATAACGCTTATCGCTTCCACCGTACTCGAATGTGTGATTAACTAGATCGCCTAACAAGTCTATTAGGTCAGGCGCGTCGTATGTTGGTGAAGGTAAGAACCCATTGGCTATTTTACTGTCGATCTTGTTCCAAGCACTAATATCGATATCATCTCTCACCCCAACAACTAAAACTCTTGGACGATTCTGAGGAGCACCATAGTCTTTGGCTAAAACTAAAGCGTGCTCAACCTTGTAACCCTTGATCGATCTAAAAGCGTGTAGTACATCTTCGAAGATTTCACCTTTAGTTCCTGCCGGTGTCCATCTTGCTGAAATAAGGCCTTTCACGTTTTCAAAAAGAAAGATTTTTGGCTTCAGTTTGTTAACTACCCAAGCCATATCTTGGTAAAGATGATTCGATGGTAACTGTTCTTTATCTACAGAGTATGAACGCCTATGTCCAATACCTGAAAACCCCTGACAAGGCGGACCACCAACCAATAAGTCAAGTTCACCATCTTCAACAGAAAGGTTGAACTCTCGCTTGAATCCTTTGCTCATCTTTTTAATTGAGCCCTTAGTCGTCACGATCTTCTTAATGTCATATTCGTGAAATTCGGGCTGAATTAAGCGAGGCTCAATACTTTCCCTATTTTTTAAGTAGCTAGACATAGCATTTTTGTTTAATTCGTTTACAAAGATTGGGTGGAAACCAGCATCTTCTAAACCTAAAGAAAGACCACCACATCCAGCGAACAGATCAATAACAAATTTTCTAGATTTCATTTTTAAGTACATCTAATTTTTCTAACATAACAATAATCATTTAATTTTGACAGTCGGCTTAAGAAAGTTCTTGGTTCAGCAGCTGCTCAATAATCTCGGTCGCAGTGCAGTCTTGCTCAATGGCAGCTAACCTCAACTTCTTATGTAGGTCTTCAGGTAAGTTGATCGTAAGTCTGCGATAACCTTCAGGGGCATTGAATATCCGTGTCTCTCTGCTGCTTTTAATACTGGTAGGAGATTTTGCTTCGGCAAAGGACAGCGCGGCACTCGCCTTACTCAAGGTCGGTTTGGATAGGCTACTCATAAATTTTTCCTCAATAGTTTCTGGACTTCGGCAGTTAATGCCCTGATTTCGGACTTGGCGGTCTGGTCTGATAACTCTGCAACCGTAAGTCCCTCACCTAAAGCCTCTGGGTAGGCAGTCCTCAATCCTAATAACGATTCTGTGGCGGTCAGTTTGAGTTCGGTGGCTGCCAAGGCTGTAAGTTCTTGGGCAAGCCGTGTCTGCGGCCTATACCTTGTCCAGATCATTCTGGCGTTAATGGGCTTGACTGTCTTTGCCTGTTCAATCAGATCAAGAATGTCACTGGTTGCCCATATTTCTGGTTTGGATGCGCCCACGGGGATAAGGCAGAGGTCGGACAGAACCAGCGCAGCCTTAGTCATCTCAGCAATACGAGGAGGGCTGTCTAGAACAATGAAGTCAGCACCTGAGTACTGCTCAACTTTGCTTACCAGTTCTCGATGTGTAGAGGCTGTGTCGGCAGTTAAGTTGCCAGACCGGCCTTTCTCTTGGCGTACTGCATACCAGCTTGCTGACGTCCCTTGTGGCATATCGCAGTCAATGAGGACTGTTTTCCCAACCTTTGACAGTTCACCCGCAAGGTTGGTCGCTAGGGTTGATCTGCCTGCCCCACCTTTGATTTGGATGATGCCGATGATATTAGTCATTTTTTTACAACTCAATTAGAAGTTCTAACGCTGTAATCGTGGCACATACATTGAGCATGAGGGTTGTTAATCTTTTCATTTTTATCTTACTGGTGATGTGTGACCGTGGCGCTCGTGGGGAACCCATTAGGGTTGTCCACAGAGACAGGGTCTCTAATTACAGGTATTAGTAATAAAGGAAAACTACAGGTATTTATAGGAGCGCGACCGTTAATGCGTAAAAGCGCGACCGTTAATGCGTGGATAACTTGTTTAGGTGCGACCGTTAATGCGTGGATAACTTCGCTAATCCACAGGGTTATCCACAGCAGGTGAGGTTGAGCAATGGTCATTTCACCCGCCGTACATGAGTAAGCGATGGCTGGAGGATTAAACCCTCAGGGGTACTATCAAATCGCAGGTCTTTGTAAACCGTCTCTACCTTGCGTACTTCTTTCAAAAATGCCGCTCTAAAGTCCCTGACCTGTGAGTAGTTGCTGCCAAACTGTAATGACAGTACCTTCCAAGGAACTGTTGTAGGTTTTGTGAGATAACTCACCCTATAGGTCATCCACGAATAGACATCAAGTGCCATAGGGGACTTTTTAAGCGCCTTGATGGCTCTCATATCAATTGGGATAGGTCTGTCTATCACTTCTCGAAAAAAACGCTCTGAAAGCGTTACAGTCGATTTCCATAAGCCCGCTTGGTCAGGGTTCTTAGTGTCCCACCAAAAGGTCGCCTGCTCTGCTAGTGGTTGGTTGACAAGAGCAAACCGGTTCCCTGAGTCATAACTGGCAGTAATGGTTGAAGCAAATAATTTGCGGGTTTGATTTTTTAGTCGGTTCACTGAGCCCCATCGGCCACCTGTTGCCACCATATCTAGCTCTCTCATGAAGCCAGACAGGCTGTCGCCTAATTCAATCTCTCGGCTCTGGGTTTTAACTGCCTCGGTGGTTATCCAAGCCAACAGCAGGCGTGGGATGCTGCCGTATGGCAACCCAATCGCACTTGGCGTCAGAATCGATAAGGTGTACTTACCATTGGTGCGTGAAAACTCATTCCCTTCAACTTTGCTGTGGGGTAATGTTGCTTGCACCATCGCTCGAGCCATAAATCCAAGCGCCCCAGCCTCCTGAGCGGCTTCATTTTCAATCGCTAATGCCTCCTGAATTATTAGTTCAGCAGACCGGAATGTGTTTGCCATCTCGCCTTCTTTGGCTCTTTGGTTGAGGGTTCTTTTGTAAACATTTTTGCACAGTATCGAGCATATGTACACAAAATCACACATATGCGCATATGTATGTAAAGCAAAAAAAAATTACTGTTTTATTGTGATTTATTGATGCAGCTACGTAAATTCCCCTATTTTATTCGGTTGTTTAATACTAAAAACTATCAATACCCCGATCTGATAGTCAAAATTTATCGGCGTCCCTGCCCTCCAGCCAGTCTATAAGCCTAAAAATTCTTAATGAAAAAACCGCTAGTTGGTAGGCAAAATATTGTCTCTATAGCCATTTAGATAAGAAATTCTGGATGTGTGACTCCAGACTTGAAAAGCGTCCACCCCTCACCGCCTTGAATGGGGGGGTAGGGGTCTTTTTTGCCACCAATGGTGAGGCGCCTCACTTTCCCGATATGCCTGCATATGTATGCACCTATGCAATAACAATGGATGCGACCGTCTCTTTCGCCCGCCTAATCTCTTGGTTGACCATCCGTGTCATGTCTCTTATCTGTTGTCGGTGGTTACCTTTCCAAGCGTTCTTGGATACCCTTGACTTGCCTTCGTCGGTCTTTGCACCTGTGGACATCTCCCAAGGTTTCCAAGTTCTTATGAGTTCCGATTGTCTGGCTCTTCGTTCGACTGTCCAGCTGTTCATTAATTGCTCCTGAATAGTTTGCTTTGCCAAAGGTTTTAATTTCCCGCATACGCGTGCGCGTACCTTTCACTTAATTACCTCTCACAGCCCTTGAATAAGAAGTCAGCTAACCTCTGTTTATCTGTATGCACTGATGCACTGGCATATGTATTATTGACCTGCTGATGCCCTTGGGAGATATTTGCTTGGCTTATGTATGGTTGAGGGTTCTTGATGGTCGACAGAGCCTCTGCGGTGCATCTCGCTTGCGCCTGAGCCTTCAGCGCCAACTTTAGGTATGTTTCCATCTTACTGAGATGCTCAGCGTTCACAGCCTTTTGAGCCAGATTGTTAAATATGGCATCCAGAGCCAATGTTTGAGCAGTCAGCATTCGTTCAATGCCTGAAAAATTGTTGTCATTAGCTATGGCATTCCCTGCTGTCTCCATCGCAGTGACCAAGTCGCCAACGTCGGTATCTACGCTTTTTCCGTTGACAACTATGACTGGGGCATATGCCTTGATGGTACTGGCACAAGCAACCGAGTGGGTTGCCATAAAAGCCGCCAACTCTGATGGGGAGGTCTGGCTAGTCATTCCGCCCATCCCTTCTTTGAGGGTCATGATTTCATCGTTATTCATGCCTTGAGTCCTTTATATTGTTTAAGCAATTAACTGCCAGCCAAAGTTATTGAGGGGTAGTCAAGTGGTAGATAAATGGGGCGATGTATAGGGAATAGCAGGTAGACCATAGAGAATAGGAACCAGCATATATTAACTTACAAGGAAAACACGAAGAACCGCATCAGCATTGGCTATAACGCTCAAATCGTTTTGGAATGAGTTTTTAAGAAGTAGGCATCTGGGTCAATCTGAATACGACTGCTTTCCAAATCCATCTGGTAACCAGTCGCCTCTTTAACAGCATCCATAATCACCTTGCTATCCAGTTTTTTAGTGGCAACAAATCCGTCGTGTTGTAGCAAGACAATGTCGTTCGGGTAGAGGTCGATGACAGTCCTCAGTGCTTTTGCTTCGACCCCTTGAATTAGGTGAGCCAACATTTTGGGAGGGTTACTGTCTTTAGTCTTCATAGCCTTGCCAAAGTCATTAGTCAGGCTGTCCCTCTGATTGCGCTTCCACCCTGCCAAGATGACATTTCGCGCTCCATTAACATCATCATAGATGTTTGAAAACAGTTCGACCGCATACAACCGCTTGGCGGCAGGTACTCCAATTGTGGCTGGTATAGCGTTCTCATGCCACTCCGACTGTCTAGCTCCATACATAAGAGCCAGTAGGCAGACCTTGGCATCAAACTCGGTAATTTCAGCTTGCTCAGCAATCCCCATTCTGACTGCCTTCTTGTTAGCAAGGTAATGAGAGATGACAGTGCATTGATAGCCGAATTTTTGAGCCATTTGGGTCAAGATGGCAAAATGACAGTTACTGAAGTCATACTCCCATAACCCTGAAAGAGCAGCTTGTTTAACCAGCGCCGGTGATGACTGTAGGTTGACCCCTCTGGCATACAGCCGACCACTTGTGGACTCAGCATAGCGGTGCGGGATGCAACTGTGACCCGCCACATCGGTGTTCGCCATCCTGATGATTTTGGATGTCATCTCCAAGAGCCGATCAACCGTCTCCATTGTTGGTTTGGGGGCATAGAGGCTGGCAGGTATGCAACCTTCATGATAGTCAGCCTTTAGCTGTTCTAGCCACCGTCTGAGTCGGTTCAGATAATCAATGTTGACCCTGACGGTATTCAGTTCACGGGCATTACGCCAAGCCATAGTGGTGATGCCGTCCTTGTCTTTGGATGCCACCGACTGGGGCAGGGTCTTCATGACCAAGCCATTAGCAACCAAGAGTCTGGTTGCCTTTCTCCACCTGCGCTTGAGGTATTGCTCCCGCACTTTTTTGACGGCATCGCTGAACCAGTAACCTCTGGTTAGTTTTTTTTCTGCTGACCAGTTTTTGGTCTGGGTAAAGAAGTTAAGCCGCTCGTTGATGAGATTAAATCCACCACGACCGAATGCCTTGTTAAGTTCTGTATATGTAAATGACATTGCGCCTTCAAAGTATTTGTGCTGCCTTCGCTTGCTTGAGCCTTCCCAAACCATCCTTGTCAATTGCATCTGATGCTCCAAAGACTCCAACCTAAAGCCCACGACTTTTTGTTTTAAGGTAGTCAGTAAGTCTTCAGGGACGGGGTTGTCTTTCTTTTGAGTCCAATCTTTTGGCATTGTCAGCCTTTTGGTGGGGTTTGGCACTTTGGTTAATTAAAAACTCGCTCAACATTGCTGTAAACCGTTCCGCTCTTACTTTGAGACTGGAGAACAAGAATCTGGCAGTTATGTCCAACCATCGACTCAAGGTCTACCCCTGAAGACAGTTCCTTGCTAGTTAAGTTTCTACCTAATATGCCTTCGATGACTTGCGCCAGTTTCGACATCTTTGTTAACTCTGTCGCAGTCGACCTCATTACTTTCTGACCTTCATAGTCACCGCTGTTAATAGTGAACTCAAATCCGACACGCTCACCATATATATTGGCAAACTGGCTCACATTGGACAAAGTGGCGGGATATGTACCGTCCCTGATCACCACTGGTGCTGTTACTGGTTTTGGCTTAACAACAAATGACATCTTTAACTCCTGTTTTTTTAACGAACGGTCGATTGTTAAAAATTAATGCTCTTTAATTTCGCCTACCTTTCGCCAAAATGTTGGGTCAGACAGCCATCGGCAAAGGACAGCTGCTTGCTCGTCTGGCATCGACCGTACATAAGCCATCTGAGCCTCTGGCTTACCTTTGAGAAGTAACAATGCCCCGACAGCCTTACCGACTAGTGGGGCATTTACTTGAGACAGGTCGACCCGACCCGCCTGAGTAATTGTGTGTTGACCAAACAGGTCTTTAATTTGGCTGTGCAACAAGCTGAGTCCTTTTTAGTAACAGGTGAATCGTTGCGGGTTGCCATACCTTGCCCGTCTTGGTAGGGATGCCCCGACCATTGAGGTCGTCTGCAATTGACTGCAAAGTGCTACCGCCTGACCGAGCAGCCTGAATTTCCGTCACCACCTTGACCTCTTGCTCAACCTCAACGAGCCGACCATCAATGGCGGTAAAGCCAAAGGGGGTGATGTTGGTGTACTTCTGGCGTGACTGCTTCTTGTGTTGTAGCGCAGAGGCTGTCCTCTCAGCGGTCAGGTTGCGCTCAAACTCAGCCAAGACTGACATCATCTGAAACATCATCTTGCCTGCTGCTGTGGTGGTGTCGATTTGCTCGGTCAGGGAGATTAAGTCACCCTTTTTCTTGGCGACCATCTCACTGATGGTCAGGGCATCTTTGGTGGATCGTGCGAGGCGCGAGAGGGAGTAGGTAACCAGAGCCATACCCTTCTTCAGGGTTGCCAATGCCTTCTGCAATTCTGGGCGGGTATCCATCCGTTTGCCGCTGATACCTGCGTCTATGAAGACCTCAGATAACTGGTAATCGTTCTGGTGGCACCACTGCTCGATGCGGGACTGTTGAGCCTCAAGACTGATGCCTTCATTGGCTTGTTTCTCAGTGGAGACTCGGATGTAGGCGATGGCAGTTTTCATAGGTTTTTTCCCTTTTAACTTTAACAATATGCTATCACATAACTGCGTATGTGCATACATATGCACAAGGGTTCGTAGGTATGTATTTGTAAGCAAAAAATGGCGGACTATAAATGAAAGAATCTCAAAGTTTTACTGTTCTATACGACTAAAACTTGTAAAGAGAATCTTTAACTAAATGGGTCTTTCGCATTCCATACAAAAAGATACGTCATTTATTTTCGCCTTTTTGGTGCGTGTATAACAATGCCTACATAGGCTAGAAAATGCACCTATTTTTGCACCCTGCAGTTTCCATTTATTTTCAAGTGTGCCTATTGCTGAAACCTGATTGATGGGTGAATTAAGCGAATTTTCTGCCCACAATGTTGTGGAAGCCTTACTTTCCGAGGCCTTGCGTGTATCTGCAAAAAAATTAAAGCTTAACGAATACCTGCAAAATGAAATATTTTTATTTGTCTTTAACGCAGCCAGTCCTGCCTCATCCATTTCTGTTGCAACAATAACGCCAGTTACTGGTTTGCCAGGGAAAACATCAAGTATGGCTCCCATATAGCTTTGAACTTGCCCGATAGCATTTCTATTTGCTATGCCTCGCTTTAGTTCAATTACCACTAACGAACCATCATTTGTTTCCGCCAGTATGTCTATACGACCAAATGAAACAGGGTATTCCAATCCTATTAATTTCAGCGCGCCAAAGCCTAGTTTATGTAGGTTGTTACTAAGCGACTCTTGAATGTGTTTTTCTAGTAAAACACCATCGTCAGCTGCATAATTATCTTCTTTAAAGTTCTTATCCATCAACCTTCTCTATCTCATGTTTTAAGAGAGTTCTTGGTTCAGCAGCCGCTCAATAATCTCGGTCGCAGTGCAGTCTTGCTCAATGGCAGCTAACCTCAATTTCTTATGTAGGTCTTCAGGTAAGTTGATCGTAAGTCTGCGATAACCTTCAGGGGCATTGAATATCCGTGCCTCTCTGCTGCTTTTAATGCTGGTAGGGGATTTTGCTTCGGCAAAGGACAGCGCGGCACTCGCCTTACTCAAGGTCGGTTTGGATAGG
>Ga0209491_10006046_pt1 | contig 17160 bp, 2 predicted proteins | sample BON02_FD_187213 | JGI IMG/M metagenome (GOLD analysis project Ga0209491, IMG submission 187213) | Freshwater microbial communities from Lake Bonney liftoff mats and glacier meltwater in Antarctica - BON-02 (SPAdes) (version 2) | ecosystem: Environmental > Aquatic > Freshwater > Ice > Glacier...
GCCCCGGAAGTGCGCGCGCGCGCCGTGGTGGTGCAGCCGGCGCGCGCGCAGCTCGCCGCGCTCGCGGGGCGCAACACGACGCTGGTGGACCGGGAGACCGGGGGGACGGGGTGGCGGCTGGTGCGGTTTTTGCCGCCGACGAGTGCGGGGTGGTACGCGGGGGATGACAACCTTGTTGGCGTGCTTCAGCGAGGCATGTCATATGATTATCTGTCAGAGTGGAGCAGCCCCTTTGGCGATTTCGATGAGTTCTGTTTTAGCACAAGTAATTTTCGGTATTGGTTGCAATGCACCCGATTAGCCGCTGCTGGATCGGCAACAGGTGGTGCGTCGTATGGACTTTCTCCCAAAAGAGATGTAATCAAATCTTCGATATCTCCAATCAATTCGTACACGGCAGCTTGGTATAACTTGGCTTCAGGATATCCAGAAAACCCGTGGGTTGGTTTACGGGATCATAACTTGGAACCAACAAATACTGACAGTGGGGACCGAATATTATATGGTGAAAATTCTTATGGTAGTTCACATTGGAGTTTGTCAATTATCGCCTCCGACGGCGGCATGAACGTGTGGGTGCGCAGCAGCGCCAACAAGCCCGCGGTCGCGCCCACGGCCGGGCCCGGGGGCGGGTCCGCGCTCACCTTCGACCGCACGCTCTCGCAGTCCCTCGACGGCGGCGCGCGCACGTTTAACATTGCGAGCAACGGGGGGTTCACGCTGGTGGCCGTCGTGAAGTTTACGGGGGCAACAACCAATGCATTTGCAGAACGACTCATTGATTTTGGCAATGGTCAGGGTAGTGATAACATGATAATCGGCAGAAGCACCGGCTCGGACGAATTTCGGATAGTATTCATGGAATCCAATGATTGTACGTTCGTTCCTACTTTGGCTTTCACATCTGAAGTATGGCTCAATGTCGTTGTAATGTACACTGCGAGTACGCAAGTTCTGACGGTGACGGTGGGAACAAATACAGAGTCCAAAAATTGTCCATCTCCATTACAAGACAGAACACTCGCAAACACATTCGTGGGCAAAAGCAACTGGCCGGCAAATCCTTATGCAAACATGCATTTGGCCGGCCTCTACGCCGTCGACGCCGTCCTCACCCCCGCGCAGATCGCCGCGCTCGTCGCGAGCATGCACGCCGGCGAGGACCCGCAGCGCGACGTGTGCCGCGCGTGCCCCGCGGGGCAGGACCCGGAGGCCGACGGGGCGTGCGGGCTGCCGGTGACGCCGGCGCCGACCGCGGGCTGCGCCGCGGGGTACGCGCCCGACGCCTATGGCGCCTGCGCGGGCTGCCCCGCGGGCACGTTCAAGGCCGCCGCGGGCGATGCGGCGTGCGCAAACTGCACCGCCGGGACCGCGAGCAACGCCACCGCCGCGACCGCCGCGTGCCCCGCGTGCCCCCCCGGCCAGATCCAGGCGCTGGGCGGGCAGACTGCGTGCGTCGACTGCCCGGCGGACACCTTCCGCGACGCGTACGCGCCCGCAACGCAGCTGGCGGACTGCGAGGCGTGCCCGGACTTTTCCACGTCCTCCGCGGGCAGCGCGCTGGAGACCGACTGCCAGTGCGACGCCGGCTACGTGGACGCCGCGTCGTGACGCGCAGTGCGCTGTCGCGGCCGACGCGGGCTGTTCTTTGTTGTTGTATTAAATATTCTGCTTGCTGGATAGCCTGTTTTGTTTTGTTATAATAAATCTGCTTGCTGGATAGCCTGTTTTGTTTTGTTATAATAAATCTGCTTGCTGGATAGCCTGTGGCAGACTCTGCTTGCTGGATAGCCTGTGGCAGACTCTGCTTGCTGGATAGCCTGTGGCAGACTCTGCTTGCTGGATAGCCTGTGGCAGACTCTGCTTGCTGGATAGCCTGTGGCAGACTCTGCTTGCTGGATAGCCTGTGGCAGACTCTGCTTGCTGGATAGCCTGTGGCAGACTCTGCTTGCTGGATAGCCTGTGGCAGACTCTGCTTGCTGGATAGCCTGTGACGGACGAATGCGCGCGCGCGCCGAAACAACAACCGCGGCCGCCGGGCGCCCCCCCAAAACAAGCGGCAGCGCTGCGCAGGTGTATATAGGCATTACGCGCGCGCGCCGCGGGATCAGCCTCTGTCGATGCGGGGCGCGCGCGTGCTGTGCTGCGTCCTCGCTGTCCTCGCGAGCGCCCCGGCGCTGCCCGCGCGGCAGGCCGCGGCGGGGTTCACGAACGCGCCCGCGCGGCGGTTGCTCTTTGCGCAGGGGAGGCTGGTGTGCGTGCCGTGCCCCGCGGGCACGTACAAGGCCGCCGCGGGGAGCGCGGGCTGCCTGCCCTGCCCCGGCGCCGGGCCCTCGCGCGCGGGCAGCGCCTCGCGCGCGGACTGCATGCAGCCCTGCGCGACGCCCGCGGCCACCAGCACCGGCACCGCGAATTTCGCGCGCATGTGCGGGCCGTCCTTCAACGCGTCGTGCGCCGCGGCAGCCTCGAGCACGCTCGACGACAGCGAGCTCGCGGCCGCCGCGGCGGTGGACGGGGACTTGGGCACGCGCTTCCACACCGAGTGCACGGGCAGCCCGGAGTGGTTCCGGGTCGACCTGGGCGTGCGCCGCAAGATTGCCTCCGTGACCATCACGCAGCGCACCGGCGCGGCGCGACTCTCGGGCAGCCTCGTCAAGGTCGGCGACGCAGACGCGCACGCCGCCGCCGGGAACGCGCAGTGCGCCGCGCTCCCCTCCATCAGCGCGGACCCCCACACGGCAGTCGTCGCGTGCGACGCCGAGGGCCGCTTCCTGTTCGTGACCGCCGAGGACTGCATCCTCTTCGACGAGATCCAGGTCTTTGGGCCGTGCGCGTGCCCGGCGCGGCAGCACGCGCCGCGCGGCGGCGGCGCGTGCGCGGCGTGCCCCGCGGGCACGACCTCGGCGGCGGGCGGCGCGTGCCAGTGCCGCGCGAATTTCTTCCGCAGCGACGGGGTGTGCGCGGCGTGCGCCGCGGGCACGACCTCGCCGCAGGGCGCGCTGGGCGGCGCGTCGTCATGCGTGCCGCCGTGCGCGGCGGGGCAGGCCGTGCCGCGCTTCGACGACGCGTCGTTCCTGGCGTCCGCGCTGGTCCCGGCGCGCGGCGGGCTGGAGTTTGCCTCGCTCGCGACGCGCGCGCAGCCCGCGCCGCTCGCCGCCGACATCGACGTCGCCGGCGCGCAGGGCTACCAGCGCACGGTCGCGTACCAGCAGCGCGCGCACGCGGCGGCGGCGCTGCCGATCCCGCACCCCAACCACATCGAGAACCGCGACACGTTCCGCCTCGTGCGCTTCCTGCCCGCGCAGGCCGCGGCCGGGCGCTGGCACGACGCGACCGACGACCTGCTCGGCTCGCACGCGGCGTACGGCGCGCCGCACAGCTTCGCCGCGCAGTGGAGCCGCGCGTTCCCGCGCGCGGAGAGCTCCGAGATGCTCGTGGCGCGCGCGGACTTTTCGCACTGGGTGCGCTTTCCGCGCGCGAGCCTCGACGCCACCTACACGGACGCGGCGCAGGACGTGCTCGCGACGAGCGCCGACGGCGCAGCGCACACGATCCGGTGGGACAACCGCGGGAGCGGCAATGCCGAGGACCCGCGGATCAAGGTGAGCGACGCCGTCTACGTGTACAGCGAGGCCGGGAGCCGCGAGACCAGCGGGTACATGCTCGGCTCGCTGGTGTTTGTGCGCGGCGCGAGCGCGATGCCCGCGGCGCGGCCCGCGGGCGCGGCGGACATGCCCACGGCGGGCGCCGGCCCCCCCGCGGCGCTCTTTGCGGGCGCCGCGCAGCAGTACCTCGACGGCGGGCCGCGCACCTTCAACCTCGACGGGAACGGGGGCTTCACCGCGGTGGCCGTGCTGCGCTTCGCGGGGGCGCCGCTGCAGGCGGAGCCCGTGTTCGACTTTGGCAGCGCGGGGCTCCCCGACATTGCGCTCGCGCGCACCGCCGCCGCCGCGCTCGAGTTCTCCGTCTGGAACCGGGCGGCGGGCGACCGGTGCTCCGTGACGACGGCGGGCGGCGCGGGCGTGCCGTCGGCGCAGTGGCTCACGGTGGTGCTGCGGTACCGGCGCAGCAGCCGGGGCCTCTCCGTGCGCGTCAGCGGCGCCGCGGGCTTCCGCGCGACGGGCGCGGCCACGTGCGCGACCGCGCGCACGGACCGCGCGGTGGCAAACACCCTCGTGGGCCGCAGCAACGGCGCCGCCCCGCTCTTCCTGACCGCCGCCGTCGCGGGCCTCTATGCGGTCGACGCGGAGCTGTCCGCCGGCGCGGTCGCCGGCGTCGTCGCGAGCTTCGCCGCGGGCACCGAGCCCCTCGACACGTGCGCGGCCTGCCCCCCCGGGGAGGGCTCGCTGGCCGGGGGCCCGTGCGGGGTCGTGCCGACGTGCCTCGCGAACGCGCAGCCGACGCTCGACCTCTCGGGGTGCGAGTGCAGCGCGGGCTACACCGGCGCGCCCGCGGCCTGCTCGGCGTGCCCCGCGCGCGAGTACAAGGCGCTCGCGGGGCCGCAGGCGTGCGCGGCGTGCCCGGACGCCGCGCCCTCGCCCCCCGGCAGCGCCTCGCTTGCGGCGTGCATGCAGCTCTGCGCCGCGCCGGCGGCCACGAGCACCGGCACCGCCAACGTCGCGCGCACGTGCGGCGCGGCCGGCACGGGCGGCGCGTGCCCCGCGCTGCTGAGCCATCCGCAGCCCGACTCCGCGTTTGGCGCGGCGGGCGTCGCCGTGGATGGCGTCCGCGCCCCCGCGAACGTGGACGCGCCCGCGGACGCGTTCCGCTCGGCGGGCGCGGGCGTCGACGAGTGGTGGCGCGTGGACTTTGGCGCGCCGCGGCGCATCCTGCGGGTCGACATCCAGAATCGGCAGGACGCGACCGCGTTCGGCGTGATTGACGGCGCCGTCGTGCGCATTGGCGACTCCGAGGCGTTTGCGGCGAACACGCAGTGCGGCAGCGCGCTGAGCGGGGCCAAGGCAGAGCACACCGTGACGTGCGACCTCGTCGGCAGGTTCCTCTACGTGGTGCTGCCGTCGCTGGGCCCGCTGCAGTTCGCGGAGCTCGAGGCCTTCGGGCCGTGCGCGTGCCCCGCGGGGCAGTACGCGCCGGCCGCCGGCGGCGCCGCGTGCGCCGTGTGCCCCGCGGGCTTCACCTCGCTCACGGGCGCCGAGGGCCTCGGGGCGTGCGGGTGCCCCGCGGGCGGCTACGCCGCGCCCGTGCCCTTTGCGGTGCTCGAGCGCGCGCTGGCCCTCGTGCCGGGCGACGGCAGCCTGCCGCGCCTCGCGACGCTGGCGACGCGGGCGCGCCCGGAGACGCGCACGGCGGGGGACGTGCCCTTCTTCCGCGCCAACGGGGGGCCCGACCGCAAGGGGGCGGTGGAATTCGACCGCGGCGATGCGCAGCTCCTCGACGGTGGGGAACATGTCTTTGACCTGTCCGCGGGCGCGTTCACGATGCTGGCTGTGCTGCAGCTGACGGATGAAGTGGGACAGTTGTTTACCACCGGCGTACGAGAGCGCATTGTCGACTTTGCAAACCACGACGGCTCGCGTCGCATCCGAGTATCTCGCCAGGTGGATAAAGAATTTCTATATATTCTGGGGGGCTGCCGCTCGGGCAACGACCCGGCGAATCACCTTTTAATCCCGCAGGAAGAGTGGTTCGTCATGTTGATAAGACTGTACAAGAACGACGGGGTGCAGACCGTCAAGTTCGAGTTGCTGGACATGGAGTACGAGCCCGTCGAGGGGTCGGACGCTATCACCACGGTGTGCGAGGCGGCAAATACCGCCGCGGACACCATGACCACCACGAAGCTGGGCGGGGGGGACTCTGACACTGGCAATTTCTATCTGGCCGGCGAATTCGCGGGCTTCCTCGCGGTCGACGCCGACCTCGACGATGTGCAGACCAGGTTCCTTGTCGCGCAGATGCGCGCGGGGCGGGACACGCTGGGGCGCTGCGCCGTGTGCCCCGCGGGCATGACCTCGCCCGTGGGCGCGCTGGATCTCGCGGGGTGCGTGCCCGCGCCGCCGTGCCAGGCGGGCTACGACGGCATCCCGGGCGCGTGCGACCCGTGCGTCGCAGGCACCTTCAAGTCCGCCGCGGGCCTGCAGGCGTGCGGGCCGTGCGCCCCGGGGACCGCAGGCCGCGCCGTCGCATCGACGGCCCCGTGCCCCGCGTGCCCCGCCGGGCAGATCCAGACCCAAGCGGGGCAGACGACGTGCGTCGACTGCGCGGCGGGCACCTTCCGCGAGGCCAACTCGTCCGCGGCGCTGCCGGCGGACTGCCAGGCCTGCGCCGACTTCTCGTCGTCGCCCGCGGGCAGCGCGCGCGCGAGCAGCTGCCAGTGCATCGCCGGGTATCTGGGCGACTGACCCCTTGCGAGTGAATAAATCCATTTTTTGTGCATCCTTCCCGTGCCCCCCCCCCCTGCGGCTGCGATGCGGCGTGTTTACCGCGCGGAAGCCGGGGGCGCGGCGGCGGCGGCAAATAAAACGCCGTGTGTGCGCATGTGTATATATACATCGCGTGCGCGCCCTCCCCCCAGACAACTGCGTACGGTAGCGGGACTTGCGGATGCGTCGCGCGGGTGCGCTCTGGGTGCTGGTGTTGGCCTTGCTTGCGCGGGCTGCTGCGTACGACTTTGCGGAGCAGCGCCAGCGCCTGCTCCCGGGGCCCCCCCAGCGCTTCCTGCTCTCGGCCGCGCAGCAGCAGCAGTGCCGCCCGTGCCCCGCGGGCACGTACAAGACCACGGCCACGAACGCCAGCGCGGCCACCAATGCGTCGTGCGCGCTGTGCGCGGCCGGCAAGTACAGCACGACGACCGCGAGCACCACCGAGTCCGACTGCACGACCTGCCCGCAGGACTCCGGGAACAGCCCCGCCGGCAGCGGGCAGGCCGCGAACTGCACGTGCAACCGCGGGTACACGGGCGCCGACGGCGGGCCGTGCGGGCCGTGCGCCGCGGGCACGTACAAGGACGCCGAGGGCGCGCAGAACTGCACCGCGTGCCCCGTGGGCAAGTACGGCGCCGGCCCCGCCGCCACCGCGGGCAGGAACTGCACAGACTGCGTGCCGCACTCCTCGACCGCCGCGGACGCGGGCGCAGACGCCTCGGCCTGCCTGTGCAACGCAGGCTACACCGGCGACGCGGGGGCCGCGGCGGGCGCAGTGTGCGAGGAGTGTCTGGGAGGCTATTACAAGGACGCGGTGGGGGCGGCAAGCTGCGCGCCGTGCGCCGCGGGCAAGTACGGCGGGGCTGCCGCTGCCACAGCAGAGGCCAACTGCACGTCTTGCGTAGCGCACGCGTCGACGGCCTCGGACGCGCAAACGGACGTCACCGCGTGCCAGTGCGACGTGGGCTACACCGGCGACGCGGGGGCGGGGGGTGCGTGCGAGCCGTGCGCCGCGGGCAAGTTCAAGAGCACCAACGGCGCGGACGCCTGCACCGCGTGCGCCGCGGGCAAGTACAGCGGCGATACCGCCGCCACGGGCGCGGTTGCGTGTGCGGACTGCACGGCGCACTCGTCGACCCCCGCGGCCGCGAGCGTGGCCGTCGCGGCGTGCGCGTGCAACGCGGGCTACACCGGCGACGCGGGGGCCGGCGCGCTGTGCGAGGAGTGCGCCGCGGGCACGTACAAAGACACATCGGGGGCGGACACCTGCAGCGCGTGCGCATTGGGCAAGTACAGCGGCGGTACCGCCGTCACGGCCGAGGGCGCGTGTGCGGACTGCACGCCGCACGCGTCGACCGCCGCGGACGCGAGCGTGGCGGTCGCGGCGTGCGCGTGCAACGCGGGCTACACCGGCGACGCGGGGGCGGCGTCGGGGGCGGTGTGCGAGGCGTGTCCCGGAGGCTATTTCAAAATCGCAGTGGGCGCGGAAACATGCACGTGGTGCGTTCAGGGCAAGTACAGCAGCGCTGTCGCTGCCACAACAGAGGCCACGTGTATGCCTTGTGTAGCGCACTCGACGACGGCCGGGGTAGGGTACATGGCCCCCACAGCGTGCAAGTGCAACATGGGCTACACCGGCGACGCGGGCTCGGGGGATCCGTGCGAGCCGTGCGCCGCGGGCAAGTACAAGAACATACAAGGACCGAACGCCTGCACCGCGTGCGCCGCGGGCAAGTACAGCGGCGATACCGCCGCCACGGCCGCGGTTGCGTGTGCGGACTGCACGGCGCACTCGTCGACCCCCGCGGCCGCGAGCGTGGCCGTCGCGGCGTGCGCGTGCAACGCGGGCTACACCGGCGACGCAGGGGCCGGTGCGCTGTGCGAGGAGTGCGCCGCGGGCACGTACAAGGACACATCGGGGGCGGACACCTGCAGCGCGTGCGCCGCGGGCAAGTACAGCGGCGGTACCGCCGTCACGGCCGAGGGCGCGTGTGCGGACTGCACGCCGCACGCGTCGACCCCCGCGGACGCGAGCGTGACTGTCGCGGCGTGCGCGTGCAACGCGGGCTACACCGGCGACGCGGGGGCCGGCGCACAGTGCACGCCGTGCGGTGCGGGCACGTACAAGGACGCCGCGGGGGCGGCCAACTGCAGCGCGTGCGCCGCGGGCAAGTACAGCGGCGGTACCGCCTCCACTGTTGAGGGCGTCTGTGCGGGCTGCACGGCGCACTCGTCGACCCCCGCGGCCGCGAGCGTGGCCGTCGCGGCGTGCGCGTGCAACGCGGGCTACACCGGCGACGCCGGCACCGGCGCGCAGTGCACGCCGTGCGGTGCGGGCACGTACAAGGACGCCGCGGGGCCCGCGGACTGCGCGCATTGCCCCGCGGACTCGCACTCGGGCGAGCCCGCAGCGACCTCGAACGCGACCTGCGTGTCGTGCCCGGCGGCCTCGGGCGCGCCGGCCGCGAGCGACGAGGCGGTGGACTGCCGCTGCAACGCGGGATACTCGGGGGCGGACGGCGGCGCGTGCGGCGCGTGCGCGCCCGGCACGTTCAAAGACGAGCCGGGCGCGGCGGCGTGCGCAAACTGCCAGCTCCAGTCCAATTCGCCGCAAGCGAGCGCGGCGCAGGGGGCGTGCGCGTGCGTGGCGGGGTACGAGGACCCGGGCGGCGCGCACGCGTGCGCGCCGTGCGCCGCGGGCTCTTTTAAAGACACCAACGCGTCGGGGGCCGTGTGCACGCTGTGCCCCGCGGGTAATTTCAGCGGGGCGACGGGCGCCGTCGCGTGCGCGCCGTGCGCGCCGGGCTCCTTCTCCGACGCCGCCGGCCAAAGCGAGTGCACGACGTGCCAGGTGGGCTCGAGCTCGCCCGGGCGCAGCGACGCCGCGGACGACTGCGTGTGCGGGCTGGGCTTCGAGGGCCGCGAGGTGAGCGCCGCGTACACGTGCGTCGCGTGCGCCGCCGGCAAGTACAAGGACTTTGTGCAGCCGGGGTTCGAGCAGCTGTGCGTGGAGTGCCCGGCGAGCTCCGGCAACAACCCCGAGGGCAGCTCCGCGCTGGTATCCTGCCGGTGCGACGCGGGCTTCAGCGGCAATGTGCCCGACGCCTGCCTGGCGTGTCAGCCCGGCACCCACAAGCCGCTGCCGGGCGCCGCCGCGTGCGCCGAGTGCGGCTCCGGCAAGTACAGCAGCACTGCGGGGCGCGCGGTGTGCGAGGACTGCCCTGCCAACTCCTTCCAGGCAGGCGCCGGCAAGACGGACGCCTCCGACTGCCTCGCGTGCGCCGCGGGCCAGACCTCGCCGCAGAGCTCGGCGTCGTGCTCGACGTGCGCGCCGGGGCAGTACGTGCCGCCAGACGGCCCGCTGTGCGTGCCGTGCGTGGCGCAGAGCTACTGCGCCGGCGGCGCGCGCGTGCCGTGCCACCCGTTCTCGCTCACGCACCCCGCCGAGACCGAGGCCACGGGCCCGGAGTTCTGCAAGTGCATCCCCGGCTTCTCGCACCGCGAGACCAACGTGTCGCGCCAGGACCCCGCCGCGGCCAACTTCACGAACCTGTGCTACGCGTGCTCGCCGGGCTACTACAACGACCAGTCCGGGCAGCTGCAGTGCTCCGTGTGCGGGGCGGGCACGTTTGCGCCGAACCCGGGGTCGAGCGACCCGGGCGACTGCCGCGAGTGCGGCGCCGACTCGTTCTCGGGGCCCGGCGAGGCCGACTGCGACGCGTGCCCGCCGCACGCGCAGGCCCCCGCGCGCAGCGGCGCCGACAGCGCCTGCCAGTGCAACGCCGGGTTCCACGGCGCCAACGGCCTCGCGTGCGCGGCGTGCCCCGCCGGCGAGTACAAGGCGCTGCCGGGGGCCGCAGCCTGCGACGCGTGCGCCGCCGGCACGGCGTCGCCGGTGCGCAACGCCACCGACCCCGCGACGTGCGCGCCGTGCGTGGCGGACTCGTACGCGGCCGCCGGCAGCGCGCTGTGCGAGGCGTGCCCCGAAAACGCGCAGGCGCTCCCCGGCAGCGGCTCCGCCGCGGCCTGCGCGTGCAATTCGGGCTACACCGGGGCGAGCGGCTCGGCGTGCGTCGCGTGCGCCGCGGGCACGCACAAGGCCGCGCCGGGCGACGCCGCGTGCGACCGCTGCCCGGCGGGCTCGTACTCGCCGGCCGAGGCCGCGCTCTCGGCGCTCACCTGCCTGGACTGCGGCGCCGGCAAGTACTCGGGCGCGCTGGGCCTCGCGCAAGCGGACCTGTGCTCGCTGTGCCCGTGCGGCACATTCTCCGTCGCCGACCGCGCCGACGCCGTCGGCACCTGCACGGCGTGCGCCGCGGGCTCGTTCTCCAGCGTGCAGGGGCTCGCTAGCGAGGACGGCTGCACGCCGTGCGGCGCGGGGACCTTCTCAGGGCTTTCGGGGGCGTGCAGTGCCGGCGACTGCCAGCAGTGCCGCGCGGGCACGCACCTGAACGCCACCGGGAGCAGCAGCGAATCCGCGTGCGTCGCGTGCGGCGCCGGCACGTACTCGGTGTCGGCCGGCGCGGTCAACCGCTCCGCCTGCGCGCAGTGCGGCGAGGGCAAGTACTCGGTGGCCCTCGGCGCCGCGCGCGAGAGCACCTGCGCGCTGTGCCAGTGCGGGACCTTTTCGGGCGCGCTCGGCGCCGTCTCCAACGCGTCGTGCTCGCCGTGCGCCGCGGGCACGTTCTCGGCCGACACCGGGCGCCGCGCCGACAGCACGTGCGCGGCCTGCCCGGCCGGAAAATACTCGGCGCTTACCGGCGCGTGCCTGCAGGCGCTCTGCCTCGCGTGCGACCCCGGCAAGTACCTCGAGGCCGCCGGCGGCAGCGCGCGCGAGAACTGCAGCGACTGCGCGGCCGGCACGTACTCGGAGCAGCCCGCCGCGGCGAGCCGCTCGCAGTGCACCGAGTGCCCCGCCGGCACCTTCTCCGGCGCGGCCGGCGCCGCAAACGCGAGCACCTGCGCGCTGTGCGCCGCGGGCAAGCACCTCGCGGCGCGCGGGAGCACCGCGCGCGAAGACTGCGTCGACTGCGGCGCGGGCAAGTTCTCGGGCGCGCGCGGCGCGGCGAGCGAGGGGCTCTGCGAGTCGTGCCCCGCCGGGAAGCATCTCGCGAGCACCGGGAGCAACAGCAGCGCGGCGTGCGTGGCCTGCGTCGCCGGCACGTACTCGACGACGCCGGGCGCCGCCAACGTCTCGGCGTGCCAGGCGTGCGATCCCGGTACGTTCTCCGCCACTCCGAGCGCGTCTGCCCCCGAAGCCTGCGTCGCGTGCGCGTGCGGCACGTACTCGCCCCGCGCCGCCGCGGCGTCCAACGGCACGTGCACGCCGTGCCCCGCGGGCACGCACTCGGGCGGCACGGGGCGCGCCGACGTCGCCGCGTGCACGCGCTGCGGCGCGGGCAAGTTCTCCCCCGCGCAGGGCGCGTGCGCCGAGAGCCAGTGCATCGCGTGCGCCGCCGGCACGTTCCTCGCCGGCCTCGGGAGCAACGCCAGCGCGGACTGCGTGTCCTGCGGGCGCGGCACCTACTCGGCGCAGACCGCCGCCCCCGACGCGGGGACCTGCGCCGCGTGTCCCGCCGGCAAGTACTCCGCGGCCGCGGGCGCCGCCAGCGCGGACACGTGCAGCGCCTGCGGCTGCGGCACGTTCTCGGGCCTCGCCGGCGCGCCGTCCAACGCCACGTGCGCGCCGTGCCGCGCTGGCACGTACTCGGGCGCGACGGAGCAGACCGGGCCCGAGACCTGCGCGCCGTGCGGCGCCGGCAAGTTCTCCGCCGCGGCGGGCGCGTGCGCCGAGGCGCAGTGCGAGGCCTGCGCCGCCGGGACGTACCTCGCCGCCTCCGGGAGCAACTCCAGCGCGGCGTGCGTCGCGTGCGGCCCCGGCACGTACTCTGCGGCGCTCGGCGCGAGCAGCCCCACGACCTGCGTGGCGTGCGCCCCCGGCAAGTTCTCGGGCGCGGTGGGCGCCGCAAACGCCAGCACCTGCAGCGCGTGCGGCTGCGGCACCTACTCCAACCGCACCGGCGCCACGTCGAACGCGACGTGCGCGGCGTGCCGCGCCGGGACGCACTCGGCCGCCACCGGGCAGGCCTCCGGCGGCACGTGCGCGCCCTGCCAGCCCGGGAGCTTCTCCGGGGCCCTCGGGGCGTGCAGCGCCGGCACCTGCGAGCTCTGCCCCGCCGGCAAGCACCTCGCCGCCAGCGGCCAGGACGCGGGCGCGGACTGCGAGGACTGCGGCGCGGGCTCCTACTCGGCGACCCCCGGCGCGGCGGGCCCCGCGCAGTGCCTCGCGTGCCCCGGGGGCACGTTCTCGGCCGCGCGCGGCGCGAGCTCGGCGGGCAACTGCTCGGCGTGCCCGCGGGGGACGTCCACGGCGGGCGCCGCCGTGCGCAACAGCTCGCGCGCCTGCGGCAGCTGCCCCGCGGGCACGTTCGCGCAGGACGCCGCGGGCAGCGCCTTTTGCGCAAAGTGTCCGCCCGACACGTTTTCCAACCGCACGGGCGCCGCCGCGAACACGACGTGCGCGCCGTGCGCCGCGGGCACCGTGTCGACCCCCGGCTCCTCGGAGTGCTCCTCGTGCGAGCCCGGCACGTACAAGATGGACGGGAATCTGTTCTGCCAGCCGTGCCCGGTGCAGCACTACTGCGCCAACGGCGCGGCGACGCCGTGCGACGCGCACGCGCAGACCGATCCCGCGGGCCGCACCAACGCGTCGCTGCCCTCGCACTGCCGGTGCCGCCCGGGCTACCGCCACAGCAGCGTCGACGGCGGCGACGGCGCGCTGCTCAACGGCTGCGCCGCGTGCGCGGCGGGCACCTTCAACGCGCGCTTCGCGGTCTCCGTGTGCACCGACTGCGCGCCGGGGCAGTACGCCAACGCCACGGCCGCCGCGTCGAACCCGTGCCGGGCGTGTCCGGGCCATTCGTGGTCGCCCGCGGCGAGCGGGGCCAAGACGCTCTGCCTCTGCAACGCCGGGTGGGCGGGCCCGGACGCGGGCCCGTGCGCGCCGTGCGCGGCGGGCACCTTCAAGCCCGCGCCCGGCAGCGCGGCGTGCGCGAGCTGCGCCGCGGGCACCTTCTCGCCCGTGCCCAACGCGACGTCCGACGCCGTGTGCGCGGGGTGCGGCGACCATGCCGACGCGCCGGCCGCGAGCGACGCGCGCGGCGACTGCTCGTGCAACGCGGGCGCGTCGGGCCCCGACGGCGGCGCGTGCGTGCTGTGCGAGCCCGGCCAGTACAAGGCAGCGCGCGGCAACGCGACGTGCCGCAACTGCTCGGCGGGCGCGTACGGCCTGCTCGCCGGCGCGGGCTCCGCGGCGGCGTGCCTCGCGTGTCCCAACCGCACGGACGCGCCCGAGGCCAGCCGCCGCCTCCTCGACTGCACGTGCGTCCCGGGCTTCACGGGGCCCGACGGCCAGGCGTGCGCGCCGTGCGCTGCGGGGCGGTACAAGCAGGGCTCCGGGAGCGCGGTATGTGACTTGTGCGCGGCAGGTACCGCCTCCGCCAGCCGCAGCGCGTGGGACCCCGCGACGTGCGAGCAATGTCCGGCGCTCTCGTACGCACTCGCGGGGAGCGCAGTGTGCGCGCCGTGCCCGAGCAACGCCTCGTCGCCCGCGGGCAGCCGCGCGGTGTCGGCGTGCGTGTGCGACGCGGGCTTCACCGGCGCCGACGGCGCGGCGTGCAGCATGTGCGCCCCCGGGCGCTTCAAGGCCGGCAACGGCAGCGCCGCATGCTCGCCGTGCGCCGCGGGCTCCTACTCCGAGACGCCCGGCGCCGTGAGCCCGGGGCAGTGCCTCGCGTGCCCCGGGGGCACGTTCTCGGCCGCGGCGGGCGCCAGCCACCGCAGCAACTGCTCGGCGTGCCCGCGCGGGACGTCCACGGCGGGGGCGGCGGTGCGCAGCGGCTCGCACGTCTGCGCGCCGTGCCCGGGCGGCACATTTGCGCAGGACCCCGCGGGCAGCGCGGCGTGCGCGCCGTGCCCGGTCGACACGTTCTCGAACCGCACCGGGGCGCCCGCGAACACGACGTGCGCGCCCTGCGAGACGGGCACCGTCGCCACCCCGGGCTCCACCGAGTGCACCTCGTGCGAGGCCGGCAAGTTCAAGGCCGCGGGGACCACCGAGTGCCAGCCGTGCCCGGCGCGGCACTACTGCAGCAACGGGGGCGCGACCGCGTGCGACGCCGCGTCCGACACCGACCCCGCCGGGCGCCGCAACGCGTCGCTCCCGGAGCACTGCCGGTGCCGCCCGGGCTTCCGGCACACCGCCGCGCTGCAGAACGGGTGCACCGCGTGCGGCCCCGGCACCTTCAACCCCGCGTACGCGGCGGCGGTGTGCACGGCGTGCCAGCCGGGGCAGTTCCTGCCGGCCGCCGCGGCGACGGCGGACGTGTGCGAGACGTGCCCCGCCAACGCGTTCTCGCCCGCGGCGAGCGCAAACAGCACGGCCTGCCGCTGCAACACGGGGTTCTCGGGGGCCGACGGCGGGGCGTGCGCGGCGTGCGAGGCCGGCACCTTCAAGAGCGAGCCGGGCGACGCGCCGTGCGAGGCGTGTCCCGCCAACTCGCACGCCCCCGCGCAGAGCGTGGCGCGCGCCGCCTGCGCATGCAACGCGGGCTGGCGCGGGCCGTCCGGCGGGACCTGCACGGGGTGCCTCGCAGGGACCTATTCCGACAGCGGGGAGGCCGCATGCCAGGTGTGCCCCTCGCTGACGACTTCGCCCGCGCAAGGCGCCGGGGTCTTCAGCTGCACCTGCAACCCTGGCACTGCGCACAATGGCGCAGCGGGGGGCGCTGACTGGCAAGTGCGGTACTCATTCGCCCCGACACAAATGAGCAATTGGAGAAGTATGGCACAATCTTCCACGGTGGCAAGCAGCGACTCGAGCGCGCTACAAATGGGCGGCGGGGGTAGCGTGTATTGGATATTTTCCAACAACGGCAGCGCGATCGAGACCTCGTTGTCATGGGTCGTGCCGATTGGCCAAACCAGGGTCTTTGTTGAGTTTTCCGTCGGACAGCCCGAGGCCACTGCGTCGTCGGTGCATCTGGACCTGGACGGGGTCGAGATTGACGTGTCGTACAAGCGTGAGGTGCGCATCGCGATCGCGGAGGTGGCTGCCGGACAGATCCTCCGTCTGCACACCGCGCACACCCTCTCTTCCAAGCTGAATGTCCTGTTTGGCATCCCTAGCCACAGCCCCGCGTGCATGTCGTGCAAAGCCGGCAACTACAAGCTCGCGCAGGGGAACCTCCCGTGCAAATCGTGTGCCCCGAACTCAAACTCGCCGCAGGGGAGCGCGGTCCTGTGCCGCTGCAACACTGGCTGGACGGGCAGCGACGGGGCCCGCTGCGCGGCGTGCGTCGTGGGCACCTACAAGCCGCTCGCGGGGAGCGCCGCGTGCACGGCGTGCGCCGCGGGCACCTTCTCGCCCGCCGTCGCGGCGAGCACGGTCAGCGTGTGCGAAGCCTGCGGGCCGTTCCTCGACTCGCCCGCCGGCAGCGGGCGGGGCGCAGCCTGCACGTGCAACGCGGGCGCGTCGGGCGCGGACGGCGGCCCGTGCGCGCTGTGCGCCGCGGGGCGCTTCAAGCCGCTGCCCGGCAACGCGACGTGCAGCCTGTGCGCGCCCGGCCGCTACGGCACCGCGCCCGGCGCGGTGCTCGCCGCCAGCTGCCTGCCGTGCCCCCCCGGCACGTCCACGCTCGGCGCGTCCGGCGGCGGCAGCGTGCTCGCGTGCGCGCTGTGCGGGGCGGGGACCTATGCGAACGGGTCCGCGAGCGCGCGGTGCACGCTGTGCGGCGTCGGCGGCGCGTCGACGGCCGTCGGCGCCAACAGCAGCGCCACGTGCGCGCCGTGCGGGCCGGGGCAGATCCCCGACGCCGCGCGCACGGTGTGTGCGGCGTGCGTGCCCGGGGAGTTTGTGGCGGCCTTTGCGTGCCGCGCGTGCGAGCCCGCGCACTTTTGCGCCGCCGGGCTCAAGGTCGCGTGCCACGAGCACGCCGTGACGGTGCCCGTCGACCGCACCGACGCGTCGGGCGCGCGCGACTGCCGCTGCACCCCGGGGTACGCGCACCGCCGCGAGGACGAGCGCAACACCTCCGCGAGCGTCTTCGACAACGAGTGCTACGAGTGCTCGCCGGGGTACTACAACGCGGTGCTCAACAGCACGCAGTGCTCGCCGTGCGGGCCGGGCCTCTTCTCGAACGTCTCCGTCTCGGTCACGGCCGACGACTGCGCCGCGTGCCCCGCAGACACGTACTCGGGCGAGGGCGAGGCAGCGTGCACGCGGTGCGCGCGCAACGCGGCGTCGCCCGCGCGGAGCGGCGCGCACACCGAATGCCGGTGCAACGCCGGCTACTTTGGCCTTGGCACATCGCCGCTGTGCTTTGCGTGCGCGCCCGGGCGGTACAAGGAAGCCAACGGCAGCGCGGCGTGCGACCTCTGCCCGCCCGGGACGGCCTCGCCGCTCGGCAACGCGACCAGCCCCGCGGCGTGCGCGCGCTGCGCCGCCAACACGTTCGCGCCCAGCGGCAGCGCCGCGTGCGCGCAGTGCCCGGGCAACGCCTCGTCGCTGCCGCGCAGCGGCGCGCTCGCGCAGTGCGTGTGCGACCCCGGCTACACCGGGCCCGACGGCGGGCCGTGCGCGCCGTGCGCGCAGGGGAGCTTCAAGACCGCCAACGGCAGCGCGGCGTGCGACCTCTGCCCGCCCGGGACGGCCTCGCCGCTCGGCAACGCGAGCAGCCCCGCGGCGTGCGCGCGCTGCGCCGCCAACACGTTTGCGCCC
>Ga0209491_10006048_pt1 | contig 17156 bp, 10 predicted proteins | sample BON02_FD_187213 | JGI IMG/M metagenome (GOLD analysis project Ga0209491, IMG submission 187213) | Freshwater microbial communities from Lake Bonney liftoff mats and glacier meltwater in Antarctica - BON-02 (SPAdes) (version 2) | ecosystem: Environmental > Aquatic > Freshwater > Ice > Glacier...
AACACTGCCGAGGGCTTTCCGACACTCAAGTTCCCCCTGCGGCCTCTCCACCAGCTTTGCCCGCCCTCCGTGCCGGCGTCTTGCGTACCGGCAATGGTCAAGACGCCTGGTACTCTGCGGAGTGCTGCCCCCACGGCGTCTCGCGTGCAGCATCATCATCGTCCTCGTGGACTCTCCTGTTGACGACCACCCACCCAACCTCTCTTGGCTGCCGCCCCACCTCTGAGGCATCCCCCCACTTGCCATCCTGTCGCTACCGACCCCCTTGCTGCTCCTCTCCTGAGCAGCTATGGCTTCGTTTCAGATCATGACCCGTGATTGCGTGTCGAGCGCATATGAGTACACCATCAAGCTCACCTACCTCGGCATCTCCACCTTCTCCATCTTTTGTGTGCTGGTCGTGCTCGGGCGCATGTGGTGGAGAGCTCACCGGAAGAAAAGTGCCACCGCCATTGGTCGCCTTGTCGAGCATTTAGTGATTGTTGGGGCATGCCTGGACATCTGCTTCCACCTTGTCGACGTTCTGTTTGCCTTGGACTGCAACGCTCCGCCTTTGATGTTTCTGCTTACAACCCACAAGGACGGCATTTACAGCGAGGTACGTGCGGTGCATTTGCGGAGGGAGGGAGGAATGCGGGAATGCGTGGACATGTATTTGTTAGGCCGCCTTTAACGTCTTGATGTACCTCCCCCCCTCCCTTCCGTCCCTCCGCCAGGCCACTATCCCTTTTAACATCGTCAAGGAGGGCTTTGGCTTGCTTTCCCTGTCCTGGCATGCGCATCTGGCTTATTGCCTCTACAGCTGGATTGTGCTTAAACGCTCTGCCGGGCGGCTGCAACGCCAGCGGCTGCCATCCCTCGTCTTTGTCGTCGCTGCCATCACGGGCGTCCGCTTTGCCCTCTTCCACCAGCTGCGGGAGGGTATGTTGGGCCTATACGTGTCGTCCTTGCTGTACGACGTGATTTTGCTCCCTGGCATCATTGCCGCAATGCTGCGGTGGTACTTCTTGACCATCTCGGTCTTGCGTGCGGGGGATCGACAGCAGCAGCAGCAGCAGCAGCAGCAGCAGCAACAACAACAACAACAACAACAACATCAACAACAACAGCAGCAGCAGCAGGACGTGGATGCTGGCCGGGGGAGCCTGCATGTGACGGTGGAGTTGTCCGGGGCTAGGGCCAGCAGTGGTACCAGCGACAGCAAGGGTCAATCATCGGCGGCTTCCTCCACACAAGGCAGCACGGGTGCTGCGCTGCCCGTACATCGACCGACGCAGGCTTTGGCGCCACCACCACCGCCTTTACGGCAGCTGCGGTCCCTTTTTCAATTTCCCTCCTGGTGGTCTTCTTCGGCGAGGATGCAGTCGGGAGTGGACGGGCGGCATGCCAGTAGCAGCCTACGCTCGGGAAGGGGTGGCGAAAGCGAGGGGGGCTTGCATCCTCAGCACCGTTCTGCATCTTTAACATTACCCCACCCGCCTGCAACAAGCACAGCATCGGAGATGTCGACCACGACGACGGCAACAATGCCACCACCACCATCATCACTACACCTACAAGACGGAGGCAACTCGCGGAGGGAGCGGGACAGAAACAGCAGCATCATCCGCCGCTTGCTTCGTATCTCCTTCAGCGTGTCGCTGGTCTGGGGGCTTATCGCTGTTTTGGACATTACCATCTGGGCACATTTTTACGCTCAGGATGAAACCGCGCCCATGGCAAATGTCTTTTTGGCCCGCATGGTGATTATGCGCGCGGTCGGCGCCATGGATGCCATCATGCTGGGTGACCTCTTTATCCACTGCTGGCCTTGCGCCCGCTTCTCTGCCCGTCTAGCCAAGCGGCTGCATCGCACGGTCGCATCTCCGCACGAGGCGGCAGCAGCAGGGCCCAGCTCCGTGATTTCCGTCTCCAAGGGACGCACCAGCGTGGGCAGTGAGGCCGGCAAGAGCCTTGGCAGCATGGCCAGCGTGCGTCTCAAGGAGGACGAGATTTCCCGAATCACGCAGGCATTGGACCGGATATACCGAGCCCAGGCACCGACGCGACGCATCAAGACTGTAGAAATTTTAAACAGCACGTGGAACATGGGGGGGGTCGATCAGGAGGCGCTCGAGGCAGCCGGGTTTGTGAGCTCGCTGCTGCCGCAGTGGCTACCGCAAGGCTACTCGTTGTACGTGCTGGGCGTGCAGGAGTGCCAGTGTCTGCGGGAGTTCCGGGAGGCGGTTCACACGCATTTGGGCGGGGCCGAGGCGTTTGCTATGTTTGGGGATGAGCTAGGGGACGACCAGTTTTTGCATGGCTTCATTGCTATCACGCTTTTTGTCCAGGCCAGCGACGTGGCCTCAGGCGCCTTCCATGTGCACCGGGGGGCGGTGAACAAGGTGGCTGCGGGCGTGTCGTTGGGGGCGTTGGGGCACGCACCCAACAAGGGCATGGTGGGCCTGTCGTGTCGCTACTTCGACGTCTCGCTCGCTCTCGTCACGGCGCACTTCGCCAGCGACTCCAAGGGCCGGAACCGGATGGGAAAGCGGAACAAGCATGCGTGCACGACGCTGCAAGGGTTATCACTCCACGATGACTCGGACGATTTTGAGGTCCACCATCAACACCACCATCAAATCTGCCTGGGCGATTTCAACTATCGGCTCTCCCCCGCCTCGCCCAAGGATGTGCTGCAGCTTGTAGCCCGGTCAGCGCAGCAGACGCAGGCGGCCATGGCGGGCAATGCATCAGAAGCAACGCCAAATGCCGCGGTGTCAGGCTGGCGCAAGGCGAGCTTTCAACATCTCTTCCAACGGCCGACGGGCTTGGCCTACAGTTTGGGTGAGATTCCCGAGCTGCTGCCCTGCTTGAGTACGCGGCGCACCTTCATGTCCTCCACCACCACATCCGGCTCGTGGTACGGCAGTGCTGGGCGCGGTCTGTCAGTGCTGGGTGGTGCGGGTAGCAGCTACCTCAGTGGGGTCTTGCCCAACCTGTTTGCTGCCAAGAGTACCAGCAGCCTCTTTCAGGGCGGGGCGGAGGAGACGCGTAAACCAAGCGTTGCTTTTAGCGGGGTCTCGACGCCTGCGGCAACGGCCGTGCTGCCTTCCTATTCCTCTCCCTTGTGGATGGAGCGGGGGGCCACGAGCAGTGTGACCTTGGGCAGCAAGAGCTTTGTCGGTGACGGCGACGTGGAGCAAGGCGAGAGCAGCAGCGTTAATCCCGATCCTGGCCCGCCGCCACGGGCCCCGACCACGACGATCTCCGTGCTTCCCAGCGTCAACTCCACACTCAGCCACGACACATCAGAGACGGGCGAGGCCTGGGAGTGGGTCCTGCGATTGGACGAGCTGAGCCGCAGCATGCGAGAGCGCGCCGTCTTCTACAACTTTGTCGAAGCACCCATCACCTTCCCGCCGTCGTATCGATGGAATCGCTCCAAGGCCGGCATTGAGTTGGCGGGCGACTACACGGACCTGCAGCAGCTGTGGCTGGCTTACAGCACCTTTGTGGTGGACCACCCCAAGTTGTTTAGCATGCCCAGGCTGTCGTCCTTTGTGCATCAGTCGAGCGTCGGCAGCAGCAGCACAGTCACGTCACCGCGGAACGGCCCGCCCTCTGCATCTTCATCTCTCCCTCCCGGCAGCAGCACCTCCACGCGGACGCCCTCGTACACCGATCGCATCCTCACCCACTCCCTCCCGGGCAAGGGTGCCAATCTCCGCTGGCGCCATTACGACATGATGGATGGTGTGGCCTTGTCGGACCATCGGCCTGTCTGCGCGCACCTGACCTTGTTTGTGGACGCCGACTGCCGAGGCTTTCGCACGCTGCCTCCACCATCGAGGGGTATGCCGTCTCCCAAGGCTGAGGGCAGCGTGCGTTTTCTCGGCAGCGGGTTCCCGGCCACGGGGACGGCGGTGGACAGGGAGGACCTGGCACTTTTCACCATCGTGCTGGCGCATCCCCACGTCACGCTGAAAGGTGGGTCGAAGTTTTTGACAAGCATAAGCGCCACCACCACGCACGAGGCCACCGTCCTCTTCCCCCTCGTCTCGGAAGACCCCTTAGCCGCGGAGCGCAAGGCTTCCTCCTTGGGAGAAGTCATGCCGGGAGCCGGCGGCGCGCGTCCGGGTGCTGGCTTGCTGCGCGGGCAGTCCTCCACCAGCTCCTTGAGCCACCACGGCTGGTCGTCTTTCCCTGTCCAGCTCAAGACAGTGGCCTCCCTGCGGTTTAGCGAGCACTTGCTCCTCAAAATTTCCGACGGCCGAGGCCAAGAACTTGGGCAAACCGTCGTTCCTGTGGCCCTGGGCTTCCTCCACAAGCAGCAGCCGGGGGCTCCTCTCGTCTCCTCCTCCTCTTATGGTAGCCTGCCAGTCGACGAGATTGTCGAGGGCAGCAGTGTGAACCTGAGAGATGACCGGCGCTTTCGCTTTCCACTCACGAAGGGCGGCGCGTTGAAGGGCTGGATCACGTTGACAGTTAAAACCAGAACCAAACAGATGTACCCCCAACAACCGCCGCCATCACTTGCCTCATCGCGAGGCCCGCCGCCCGCAGGGCCACTCAGCAAATGATTTTAGGTAATCGATTCATCATGCTTGCAAGTGCTTGCACACTCACTGTTAGAAATTGAAATAAATTGAAAGAAAACAGTACTCATGAAATGAAGAATACTGCATGCTCTTGATATTCTTTCTTCTTTCTTTCCTTTTGCTCGCTCTCCGCGCCTCTTTCCGAGAGGACAATTTGATGTGGACATGCGTCCAATTTTTAAAACAGCTGGATATACGTCTTTCTCCCTCCTCCCACCCTCTCACACACTACACAAAAACAGACAGGCCCGCCTTTTCTCTCAATACATGCTCTCACTCACTCATTCGAAACCTCGCATTTACCCGCTTGGTTGTTGCAGGGCTTGGATATAACACATCGCAAACGAGGGCGTCCCATCCGGGCGTTTTAGCCAATACCCTGCATACGTCTCCCTCCACGGACCCATCCCCACCTCCCCCTCCGTCCCTCCTTCTGTCGGCACACCCCCATCATACCCTGCCCAAAACAAGGCCACCGGCACGTTTGCCAGCACCGCTCCCTTGATCACCGCAGGCAACACGGCCTTGGCCGCCTCGGGATCTCCCTGCAGGCCGGCGTCCGGCTCCCCAATCTCCGCAAGCAAGACGCGGACCTTGGGAGAAGTAGCAACAGGGTAACGCAGCCCGTCCAATGCATACGCCTTGGTAGGAGGGCGGACGGCCGCGCTCAAGGTGGCCACGCCCGAGGCCACTGCCAGCACCACATCTGCGCTGCTGCTGGCCTCATAGGCCGACCAGCTAGCAAGATCCGCCGTGATGAGAGGCAGCACCCGGTCCACCGCCCAAGGGATGGCATTCCCCTGGCTCTTGGCGAGCACGCCTCGGCTCACCTGCACCGCATGGTAGACCGCCACGGAAGAAGGGTCTTCTCCGGCGTCGCTCCTGCCGGCCTCCACCCCTGCTTGCCGTGCGTTCAGCCAAGCAGCAGCGCGGGAGGCCAATGCGGGAGAGATTTCCGTCTGGGCGTCGTTGCTGAGGAAGGTGTCGAGGGACCAGGCTTGGAGGATGAAGGTCTTGCCTGTCCCCTTGTAGGTCGTGGCCAGGTAAGAAGCCAGCTCCCGAAATTCGGCCGTCTCCTTGGCGGCGTCCGCGGCCGAGTAAGTCCCAAATTTGATCTTAAGGCCCAGCCCCACCGTCGCCACAGCGTTGGCATTGATCACGTACGTCTTGATGGCAGGATCAGCAAAGAGCTTCTTAAAGTAAGACAGTTTGGCCACCTCCGTGAGAGACGCCGGCGTTCCTGGCGGCCAGTCGGGTGAGTGGAAAGGGTAGAGCTCCGAGACGGGCATCTCCCCACCCATGTAAATCCCAATGCTGTCCGCCCCAGCCTCGATAGCAAGGGCGGCGCCTTCGGAGAGGTAGTCGTTGAAATGGTCCAAGGAGTAGGAGCCGCCCCAGAAATTGATGCCGATGGGCTTGGCTTTCCCAAAGGCCGTCTTGACGTCCGAAAGAAGGGCGGGAGGGAGGTCGGCGAGGTGGTGGGCGCAGTCGCCCATGAAAGCAGGATAGCCCGAGAAGCGGAGGCCGTGCAGCTGCTCACTTTTGGACTCCGAGACGTGGTTCAGGTAGAAATTTGTAGCAGCGGAAGAGGCGGCGTCCGCCTCCGTAAAGACAGAAGCCACCGCGGCAACGGTTGCCTGGGACAAGGCCGGCTTGAGCGTCTGAATCTCCACATCCACAAAGTACTCGTCCACGACCTCAGTAGGGAAAACCCCAACAGCCGCACTCGTCACAGGCCCCCCAAAGGACGACAAATCCTCGCCATTATCCAAAATCACCCCCCCGGCACCGTCCCCCTCAGCGGCGGCTGTGGCGTTGGTTTTGGCACCATACGGCAAGATGCCCATCGCCACGCTGTTCACATTCACCGAGACGAGGTACTCCGTCCAAGGCTCCAATTTAAAGAGATCCTTCAAATACGCCACACGCCAGCCCTCCGTCCCTTCCTTCTCCTCGGGGAAGGCTAGGGTGGCAATCACATCGCCCTTGGACGTCCACACCGTCGCCGTGTGATTTCCCGTCTCCCCAGGCGCGTGATAATACCGCACGGCCGTCAAGGCTGCCGGACGCGACACCTCAAAAGGCAGCCCAACCTCCGCCGGGACATCCAGGAAAAGCGGCTCCGTGAACCCCCGCGTGCTGGTGCTGTCAAAGAAGCGCTGGGTCAAGACACCAGGGCACTGCTCCTCCCCTCCCTTCTCCGAGAGCTGATGCCAGACCTGCCCTCGCCGATCAAAGACTGTCACCTGCTGCATTTCCAAGTCCAAAACATACGCCAAGCCCCGATAAGAATCCACGCTTATCACCGACGGCTGCGAGAGGGGGCCCTCGAACCCACCGCCCAGCGTGGCCAAGTGCGTCCCGTTCATGGTAAAAAGCTCCACGGTGCCCGTGCTTTGGTCCAGCACCCACAGCGTCGGCAGCGTCGCAGCCCCGCCCGTCTGAAACGAGATGGCCAGATCCACCGGCGCTGTCAAGCACACCTCCTTCTCCTCCCCCTCAACCGCCACCGCCCAACACCCCGCCAGCGTCACATTCTCTTTCGTCGTGGTGCTGAACCCCTTCACCCCCTCATCCCCATCCAGCACATACACCCACGTCTGATTCCCCGCCTTCCCCGCAAACGGGAGGACAGCCAAGCCCCTCGGCTCATCCACCGGCCCCCATGCTCCCAGCGACTCCCCCGTCTTCTTAAACCCCTTGATCAACCCCTCCTCCACCACATACACCTCTCCCGCCGGCCCAACCGCCACGGCCTCAGGCGCCTTCATTTTGGTCAACGGCCACGCATGCGGCATGCCCTTCTCCTGCCCCTCTATTAACGAAATCCGAGACAAGGTGGCATTCCCGTCTTCATCCTCCCACGTGACATACATGATCTCCCCCGCCCCATCCACAGCCATATCGGTAAAAGTCGCATTCACCTGCCCCAGCTCCAGCTCTAGCACCAACCGCGCCGCCGCGCTACACACAGGCCTTTCTTCCACCGGCACCTCATCAGTAGGAAAGGAGGTGGTTCGAAACCCAGGAGCATCGCCCCTATTGATAGTGACGGGCACAGCCGTGCAGCCTCCGTACGACGCGCTGTCAAAATTGACTTGCAACGCGGTACGGAGATCACGCACCGGGTCCGCCAGCACAGCAAAGGCCAAGGTGTTGCTGCCATGCTGCCAGATCATCTTGAGCGGGGCACCACCCTCGGGCACGCCTTCCGACTCGTCCTCAATGGCGAAGAACGTGGTGGTGAGCATGGCCTCCTTGCTTCCCGCTGGTGCTGCTGCCCTCTCCAAGGCCGACGAGGCGGAGGAAAACGGGTCAGAATTCACCCACACGGGCTCGCCGTTCAAATACACCCCAAGCAACGTCAGGTCACTGGCGTGATGCCCCAAGACGGAGACTTGCTGCAAGTCAGCGTCCGCGGACAAGGTAAAGTTGGTCTCGTAAAATAGGTAGTTGCCCACCCCAGGCTCGCTCAAGCTCAACCAGCCATTCCCATCCTTCTCCGCCACGGGCACCCAAGGCCCTTGTGCAGTCACCTCCGGAGCGCGATACCAGCACTCCCAGGCGTTGGCGACGGCCGTGGGGAAGAGCGTGGGGATGCCGCACGCGTCTTCATCAGTGAAAACACTATCCCATTCCCCGTCGCCGTCGTCGTTCCCCTTCCACAGCAACCCCCGATTGTCCTCGTCCAACACGGTGAAAGTAGGAGATTGCACAGCACGCGCTTCCTCCATCTCCGCCTTAGTAAACAGACCACGGGCCAGGCGAGTGTGTAGGCCCGTGATGCTTGCGCCGCCGCTGACACCCACCTCAACTTCCTCCTTGGTCAAGGCCCGCAAAGTCTCCCCTCCTGTGCCCGTCCCACACACCGTCCCCGTCGCCTCAAACGTGGCCGTCGGAAACCACACATTCAACAACGCCGGCTTCCCCGGCGCGCCAGATAGCACCACGAGGGACAAGGTGTTGGTGCGTTGCGTCAGCACCGGCAAAGAGAGCGTCGCTGACAGCATGCCCGGGGCCACCTTCAAGAGCGGGTCCTCCGAGACCCACACGCTCTCGCCATTCAGCTGCAAAGTCACCACGCCGGCGCCACCAGAAAAGGCCACGTCAATCCTGGCCGACTTCACATCGGCCTCGGCTGGGAGGGTGAACTCGTGGTCGAAGCGATAGATAGAGGCCGAAGGAGAAACGTCCGAAATCCACTCCCGTGTCAAGAGGCTCAAGCTCGACATGCCCGCCGGTTGGATGCTACCCCTTTCAAACGACCAGTCCATCACGGGCGCATTGTCTCGAGCCACGGTTTTGGGTTGCGTCTTGAGCGGTGTGGGCGGGCTGCCGGGCTCGGAAGCCTTCCAATGCACCTCCGGGGCGCCGGCCGCGGCAGCTTTCCCGTCGGCATCCGTGCCCGTGGGAAACAGGACGCTGTGCATGGAGCAGAGCGTGCGGGATGCCACCACGGACTCGGCCGTGGTACTGCCAAGGGTCACGCTGGACAAGACCAGCGCCAGGAGCGGCCGCAGGTCCATCCGTCTTGTGCGCGACATGGTGGTGGTGGAGCGCGGGGCCGGGGGGTTATGTTGATGATGATGGGGTCGTGTCGTCGAGGGTTTGCCCGGCAGTAGTCTGGAAAGAATGGGCGCCCGCCTGGCTACGGCCTGTTTTGGATTGATGGGGGAGGAGACGATGGGGTTGTGGTAAGAAGCGTGCTTTGCAGCAGCGTGGCGCCGTGTAGTGAGACATACAAGGAGGACAGAACTTGAGCCCATGAACGGGGCCGACGATGATGTGGCATTTCTCCGGGCCGGGAGTGCTTGGGCTAGCGCCCGTCGACGGCTTGGACAGCTTCACAAATAGCGGTGCAGCTACAAGCTTTTCAATGGGAGCGCTTGTGCAGGCAGCGTGGCACTGTGTCCACAAGGCGAAATGGGCCTCAATTCGGGCGATCGTGATGGAGGAGAAGTGAGAGATGATGCTGCTTGTCGTCCCCACCCAACCCCTCACGTATCCTTCTATTTCTAAGCCTCATCACCCCTTTATACACGCCACACAACACAGGCCTCGAAGATAAGAATTAGAGCTCAAATGCTGCGCCTGGTGCACATCGCGGCGCGGCGGCGGGTTGGTTGTTGTGCCACCAACAGACAAGCAACAGCGACAACTGCCAGCACTTTCACCTCCCCACCCTCCATCGGCACACGGCGCCGACCCCTGCCACTAGCACCACCACTACTACAAGCACGCCGGCGTCACCTCTCCACGTTCACCCCGGCCGTGCTGACCCGGCTGGACCAAATGCGGGTGCGGCATGCCCAGGTGGAGGAAGAGTTGAATGGCCTGCACACCGCTGCCTCCGCGGACGGTGGGCAACCGCAGCAGCAGTACCAGCCAGGCAGCCAACCGGCGGCCGTGCGCTTGGCGGCTTTGTCCAAAGAGCTCGCGGAGCTTTCGGAGCTTGTCGAGTTGATTGAAGATCTGGAAAAGCATCGCGCGGACGCGCGCTTTTTGGAAGAGACGGCGAAAGGCGACCCTGACCCCGAAATGGCAGCCATGGCCAAAGAGGACGTGACCAGCGCCCGCGAAACCGTGGCGGCGCTCGAGGAGCGGGTATTAAGACGGTTGTTGCCCAAGGACGATGGAGACGATGACCGGGGCGTGATTTTGGAAGTGCGGGCCGGGACGGGGGGGGACGAGGCGTCGTTGTTTGCGGGGGAGGTCTTTGGCATGTACGAGCGCTTTGCCGCCGCCCAGAAATGGCGTTTCGAGATTCTGAGTGCGTCCAGGAACGAATTTGGGGGGTTGAAGGAGGCGGCGGCGGCGGTGCAGGGTCATTTGGCGTACCCTGTGCTCAAGTTTGAGAGTGGGGTGCATCGCGTGCAGCGGGTGCCAGTGAACGACAGCCGGCTTCACACCTCGGCGGCGACGGTTGCCGTGCTGCCCGAACCGCAAGAAGTGGATTTCAAGCTGGACGCGCGCGACTTGAAATTTGACGTCTATCGCGCGAGTGGCGCAGGCGGGCAGCACGTCAACACCACCGAGAGCGCCGTCCGCGTCACGCACATGCCCACGGGCATCGTCGTCGCCATCCAAGACGAACGTTCCCAACACAAAAACAAGGACAAAGCCATCAAAATCCTCCGTGCGCGGGTCTATGAGCGAGAGCAAGCCAAGGTCATGGCCGCGCAGGCCTCGACACGCAAATCGCAGGTGGGCTCGGGGGATAGATCGGAGCGGATTCGAACGTATAATTTTGCGCAGGACCGAGTGACGGACCATAGGATTAGTTTGAGCAAGCATGGGATAGATAGAATGATGGGTGGGGACATGCTGGAGGAGTTTAGTGAGGCGTTGCAGAGCGCGGAGGAGGCGGAGAAGCTAAGGCAGTTGTTGGAAGGGGAGGTTTAGTTTGAGGGAAGGAAGGAGGGGAATAGAAGATTGAAAAAAGTACACACAACAATTTTGTAAGACACGAAGTAAAAAAGCGAATAAGAGGGCAGCGCAATCAGAAACAAACGTGGAGCGTCAAGAAAGGATAAGGGATAGTTTCGATATTTTCATTTATTTATTTGCATTCGGTGGAATTTCTTGATCTGATTTTATGATTCATGCCTTCGCGAATCCAAACCTCCCCTCCCTCCCTCACCCCCCCCCTTTTCTCCTCCTCCTCCTCCTCCTTCCCTCCCCTCCCTCCCTAAACATCGACACCTTCGACCGTCGCCGTCGTCCTTCCTTTCGACTGGCCCGTCCCAGGCGGAGGCTGCAGCGCCGGTTCCTCAAAGGAAGCCGCCACGCGCTGATGCTCCACCAAGAGAAAATGCGCAAAAAGACGAGTCTGAAACAGATCCGTCCAAAACCCATGAGACGGCTCAGGCTGCGAGGCCAGGAAGCTATCAGCATGAAACGCCACCATCTGCTCCTCCAAATAACTAATGGTATACTCCCGGTACCGATCCAAAAGGACCTGCCGGAAGAATGTCACAAACGCCCCATGCAGCTGCTCATTCCCACTCCCTCCCTTCGCTTCCACCCTCTGACCGCCCGGAGACGCACCAAAGCTGCTCCTACCACCACCCCCCTCCCCTCCACCCCTCATCAGCTTTTTAATCTTCCCACTGCCCTCCTTCGCAGCCGCCGCCGCTGCTGCTGCTGCTGCTGCTGCTGCCGCGCCGGCTGCCCGGGCGGCACACACGGTGCGATAGCCATAGCCTTGAGAGAGCCCCAGCCCTCCACCCGCTGCTGTTGGTGGTGCCACGCTTGGATTAACGATGCGTTGCAAAGAAGTAAGCAAAGCCGAGGACGCCGCTTCGGGCAAGGAGGGGAGGGCCGTCGCGGCATGGTTGCCTCGACGGGGTTCCACCACACAATCATGGTCAAGATCGATGATAAAGGCACATGACAACAGCTCGCGTGCAGACGCGCGAACACAACCAGGAAGCTCGCCGTATTTCGTGGTGCTAGTACTCTTGCCCATCCCTCCCCCCATCAAACCGCCCAAGCTGCTACCACCACTGCCACGCGTGCTGCTGCTCTCGCGGGTGGTGCGAGGGGTGGACCGCGTAGAGAGGGGGGAAGACCGACCGGGACTGAAGGGTGAGTCTTCGAAGCCACCATCACCAGCAAAATGCCCCCCATCGTGCACATCACAACTGGCACACGCCCACGCATGACAGGCCCCACTGCTGCTACTACTACCACCAGCAGCACCACCATCCTCCTCACTATACGCCGGCGAAACAACCTTAGTAGCCGTCAGCGCCGCCTCAACAATACACGCCTCAAGTCCCACCAGAAAACCCGGTACTTGCCTCCCGGTCGAGGACGCACTCATGGGCTCCGCCAAACTCTCCCTCCCTCCCCTCGCACCTACCATCGAATCATCTAACCCGTCCTCTTCAAAGGCATAATCGAACCACGTCCTCCCTCCCGCCCTCGTTCGAATCTCGTCCCAAAAGCTACAGATCCCACCGACGGGTAAAAGGGGTTGGTAGGGCTGGAGCCAGGCGAAAGGGTAGATAAGACGACGCAGGCCTTCGGAGGCTAGCATCGTGAGGGATCGACAGGAGGATTTGAGGATGACGGGGCGTTCGAGCAGGATAGCAGTGACGGCTTTGAGAAGGGTTTCGGGGCTCAGGGCTTGGAAGAGGGGGAGGAAGGAGGCGTCGACGTGCTTAGGCAAGGAACGGACCAAAGGCGGAGGTAAGGAGCAGGTTGAAGGGATGCTGCTGCTGCTGGTGCCGGTCATGGATAACCCCCCTCCTGCAGTCGGCGAGAGAAACCCCCCCGTGGCACCAAAGGCATTGCTAGCCGAGGCTGCTTTAGGAGAGAACAGCGCCATGGAAGTAGAGGCCCCGCCGCCCTCCTTCGTGCACGCCCGTGACCAATACGCAACAGGGTCCTCCTCCTCCCCCTCCTCCTCCCCCCCTCCCTCCTCCCCTGCTCTCCGCCGAATAAACATATCAGCATCCAAAAGCGCCGGCGCGTGATGCTGCTGAGTCTGCTCCTGCTGCTCATCCTCCAACTGCCACGGGGTCTTCTTAGGTGTATCCGGGGTGATAGGCGACCCCCCTACTCCAAGCCCGCCCATTGATTCCCTCAAGGCTATCACCGCCCGACGCAAGGACGCCACACGCGGCTCCGTGCTCACTATAGCAAGGCATCGTGGCAACAAGACCTCGTCTCCTGCGGGGGCCCATTCGATTAGGCAGGCCCCATAGAGGTGGAGGACATCATCAGTTGTCAGATCGGGGGGTTCCATTTCACTGCCGTCGCCCGTCGGGGATTGAATGGCGGCCCGAGGGCTTTTGATGAAGGGAGAGCTGCTGCTGCTGCTGCTGCTGCTGCCGCCTTGTGAGTGTGCTTGCATCTCGACGTCCTTCCGCGGGATGGGCAAGACGAAATGGTGGAGTGTCGGGTCGGGCACCACGAGCTTGGGAGAGAAGAGGACGAAGGTGGAGCGTTCTAAAGGCATGAGGCAGAGGGAGGGGAAGGCCACACGCTGGATCTCTTTGACTAGCTTGCTCTCGATGGCGGCGCAGAGGTTGGTGGCCCGCTCTTCTTCTTCATTGTCGTCCACCGCTACCGCCGCATCCTTCTTCTTCTCCTCGCCTCCCTTGCTGTGCTTCGCTTTCCCCAGCCCCATCACCTGCGACGACCGAATCGCACTCCGAAACTGCAACAACCGCTTCTTCCCCTTTTTCTGCTGCTGCTGCTCCTTACTCGTATCCTTCGGAGACTCACCCAACTGAAAAATCCCCCGATCGCCATCCCCAGTCTTAGTCGACAAAATCGCCCCCCCCACCGCTCCCGACCCATCCTCCCCTTCCTCATCATCCAACCTCAACCCCCGCACCCTCTCACGCACCACCTCTTCCTCCCCCCCTTCCTCCATATCCGTCCTTAAGTCCGACGCCCGCAACGCCGGCACTACCGGTGAAACCGCCACGTCAAACCCCCAGACAAATTCATGGGTCAGTGGCACCGACGCCTCACTCACTCCCTCCGTGCTCACCAACACCAACCCCCGCCCCTCCGACCTTGGACAAGGCGGCACATACACATGCCGAAAAGTCCTGACACTCTTAAACAACGTCCTCAACCTCCTCTTCCTTCTCACAGGCGCCGACCGCCGACTTTGGACATCCCCCGACAACACCCCACACAACCACGACCGTTGAAACATCGGGTACACCTCTACTTCCAACCACGCAAGAATCACCCTCTGCGCCTCAATAAAATGCGACGTCAACTCCCCAATAATACTCCGATCAATCTGCCCTATCCCCCCCGTGCCCACCCCCGAATAGTACCTCGACTGACTCACCAACCTTCCCAAACACTCCGCCAGCCGATGCCTCAACTCGGGCCCCAACGCCGTCGCACTCGGTGTACTCCCCCTCCCCCTCCCCCTCCCTCCCTTCCCCCCTCCCTCCCCCCCTCCAGGAGGAACCACCCTTGTGCTCAACGGAGGCCCGCCAGGGATACCTGTTTGAGGTGAGGGTTGAATGTAGGCCTCGTATGCCGCTTTGGCATCCATGATAAACAACCGCAGGTCCTCTGCATTCCTTGCGTCTCCTGCAGGCCCCACCAGCCGATCCCGTGCCAGCCTTGTGCCGAGCGGTCTTAAATCGTGATAAATTTTCTTCCAGAGATAAACGTTCCCCACCGTGGCAGGACCGAGCTTGGCGTCGGTGTTGAGGAGGAAGGCTTCGATATAACGGGATTGGATTTCGTCCATCAAAATCTCTTTTAGGGGGGTCCGGAAGGAGTACTTGAGGTGCTGGAGGAGGGATTGATAGGTGGAGGAGAGGAGGAAAGCAGGGTACCATGTTTGACGGAGCCGACGGAAGACAAAGGCGTGCGCGGCGGAGAAGACGTTGATGTTGGGGGCTTTGGCTTGGACTTCGGCTTCGAGGAAAGTGAGCATTGTGGGGGGGATTTCGATTCGGTGCGGGGCGTCGGGACCGAGGTAGGACTCAAAAATGCGGGTGGCTTGCGTGACGAGGGAGGGCCCGCCACCGGCGGCCAGCTCAAAGACCTCGACTTCGAGCCAGAAGAGGAGGGGGTGGGATTGGTCGTGCCGGCTGAGGAAGTCTAGGAAGTAGGGCATCCATCCTGGGTCTGTTTTTTGGGAAGGAGGGTGGGGTTGGGGTAAGTGTGTGAGTTTGGCTCGTCGATTTAGGCTGGAATTGGTTGTGAATGGGATGATTCGAATGAGATACAGGACAGGAATCATGGGTCGTGCATGTACATGTATGCTTGGGGACTGCTTCTCGTTCCTATGATGCTTCTAGGAGGAGCAGGGGTGGGGAGGGAATGCTGGGAGACATTGATGGGGTGTTGCCTAGCCCCGGATGCCCCGGATGCCCGCATTCCCCAGCCGTCTCATCCTCCTTCACATTGTCCTTGCCGCAGGGCCAGGGTCTTCCCCCGTTTGCTCGCATAGTAGGGGCATAGTAGGGGCGGGCCGGGTCGGACCAGGGGGGGGTCGGTTGGGAGAAGGAGATAGGAGACAGAGGACAAGACGTACCGTCGATCAGGTGCTCAAAGGAGAGCGACGTCCGTATGTACTTCTCGCCCATCTTGCTTTATCTAGGCGGGGAGGGCCCAGGCTTTCGCTGGACGGCCCTGTCCGGTGTGGTGAAGAAGTGGGAAGGAACGATGAGATGACGGACGGGGCAGAGGAGGCGGAAGATGCTGTTGCTCTGGCTTATGGAGACCCCCCGCCATGCTGCACACCAGCACCACGGAGTGCCCTGTTTGATTATGTTGGGCATGGGGTAGGTGAGTGTGTGAGTGGCGAGTGGCATGGCAGGGCAAGACAGGGGCGACCTCTCAAAAGTGAAGGAAGGAGCGAATCATAGGGTCACGCGCGACGGCCGAAACGCTCTCCTTCGCGCACTTCGCCCGCGCCTTGCACACTGCCGTCCTTGAGCTTACCATATAGCACTACCCATATACTGTGGTAAACGATTAATCTATCATAGATCAATTGTTTACGACAGTGTGTGGCAGGCAGGGCAGTGGCAGCAAGACGGGCGCAAGCATCGAAGAAGTTGCTGTCGGTTGAGCCTCCAAGTTGCGCCAAGTTGGCAGTTGAGCGACCTCCAACCAACGGCAGCGTTTCCTCCCCTTCTTTTCATTTTAGGCCTCCTTACAGGCTCTGATTACGTGTAAAGTGCATCAATCCAGCACAAAATTGAGGAAAACATGTTATTTCACACTCGTAACTGTCACACTTCCTCCACCCTTTTCCGCCTAGCACACAGGCGTCGCTTTTCCCCCCTCCTTCGCCTCCCCACCCCCCCCCGCCCATCCCAAAATAAAAGGACGGCAACGCACCATGGCGTCGTCCCTCGTCCCCGAGCCCAATAAAAGTCAGCATAAAATATCAAAAGGCACAATTTTAAGCACGACGAATGGTGGGTCAAAGTTTGATTGACGTCCCTGTTGCGAGCCGCTTCGCTTTTTGTTCCCCTCCTTGCCCGCACCTCTCCATCCGTCCGACTCACATTTTTGCTCTCGCAACTCATTCCACGCAATTTTTTATACAGCCGCCTACGGGATGGATTTGCGGGCCCTCCAACGCATTCGCACGTCTCAGGCGATCGCCGCCGCGGAGACGACAGCTCAGCCCACTTCGACGCCACAATTCCCTTTCCTTTTCCAGCGGGTAGGTAAGTGTATACTTATATTATTATTTATCTCGCCGCAAAAATCTATATCTCATATTCTCTTTTACTACAAAGTACAGTCAAGCGACGAAATCGGCAAGGGCATTGCTCCTCCTGCCTCCTCTCGTGTTGCTCCAGCCGCAGCAGCCGCCGCCCCTTCCCTCCCCAACAACGACGAGGACAGCGACGACAGCGCGCAGCAGCAAAAGACTGACAAAGAGAGCGATGCCACCGAGAGCGGCCACGGTAGCGTTACCCGCATCCACGCCGAGATGTACTTGCGGGCCTACCACCACCAGACCAAGCCCGAGAACCCCCTCTATCGAACCAGCCAGAGTGTGATTGGAGCCCGCCCGCCCTCTCTAGCCACAGTGGTCACGGAACGCCACGCCATCCCGCAGACCTTTAG
>Ga0209491_10006049_pt1 | contig 17152 bp, 23 predicted proteins | sample BON02_FD_187213 | JGI IMG/M metagenome (GOLD analysis project Ga0209491, IMG submission 187213) | Freshwater microbial communities from Lake Bonney liftoff mats and glacier meltwater in Antarctica - BON-02 (SPAdes) (version 2) | ecosystem: Environmental > Aquatic > Freshwater > Ice > Glacier...
CACCCCCACCACCGCTAATCAAGTCATTCAAGTGCGACTCCAACTCCGCCTCAAAAGTCCCACCCGTCTCGCCCTTGCCCTTGGCCGCCGCCTTGCCTCCTCCCCCCATTGCCGAAGCCGGGCCATCGTCCTCAGACGCCTTGCTCTTAGCCTTCCCTCTTCCTCCGCCACCCCCGCCTCCAGCAGTCGCAGGCCCCACCGAAGCGCCCGCCCGCTGGACGTACTTGAACAGACCCTCCTTCGCACCCGCACCACCCTTGCTGGCACCCTCGCTGAGCTGACCAAGCCGCCGGGCCTTGCGCAGGGCCTCGGCCGAAATGGTGGAGACACCCGTCTTTTTCCGCGCCTCCTTCTCGGCCAGGTTGCGTTGCTGCTGCTCCTCCTCCTTCTCGTAGGCGTGCTCCTCCCCGTCGTCGTAGTAGCCCAGGCCTTCGTCGTCCACCACAAAGTCCTCGCGTTGCCGACGCTTGCGCACCAAATCTTCGTACTCGTCCTCGTCCATCACGTCGTAGACATTGTCCTCCTCCTCGATCACCAAGCTGTCCAAGCGACTCTTCTTCCCCTCCCGTGCCGCCTTGAGGTTCTCCCGGTCCGACTTGCGCTTCAGGTCCGCGGCCGTCACCACCTTCTCGCGGCGAGGACGCTCCGCCATGGCTGTGTGTGGTGTGTGCGAGAGTGGGGTGCGGGGGGAGTGAGTAAAGGGTCAGAAGACTTGCCAGCAAGCAGCAGGTCGGCGGCAGCGAAGGAACGCCGTAGCGTGGGAAACTGGGAAAACACGCCCTTGGCACAAGCCGCAAGGGAACCCAGCCAGTAGGACAGGCGCCTTTTTCAATACCGTGCACGCGTACTCGGCGTGCTGAAGCATGCCTGGTGACGGATGTAACACTACCGGGGCTTCTTGTGGCTGCTTTCCCTCGCATTTCTGCAGCAGGCGGCGTCGCGCCCTTGCCTTCTCCGAAAAACGCTTGGCGATCATGACAGCAACACGACACCGTGCGCAAAGGCTGAACGGAAGCACGGCAATGCTGCCTGTAGAATGTGTGTGTGTAGAGTCTGGTGCGTTGTGGGGTGAGCACGCAAAGGGCATGGCACAAAAGAGAGAAAGGCAGTAAGGGAAGGAGGAAATGGAAGAAAGCTGGCTCCCACGCTCAAAAAAAGCAAATGATGATGAGTTGAGCTCGCTCCGGGTGTGATTGTTAAACGAAATCCATCATCACCATCATCACTATTCCCCTCCCAACAAGCACTCATTACGCCCTCCCTCAAACACACACTCCTCGACAGCAGATGGGCCTGCTTCTTGTTTTTCATGACACACATACACAAATCACATCTAACAGGCGGCGGAAGGGAGTGTCGGAAGTTCTGGACGCTGTCCGGGAAGGGAGGAGCCGGGTGGGGTTTCGATCCTAAGATCTTGGCACAGATTCCACATGATGGTTGCCGCTACGAGCGTCGTCAGCTTGATGTAGAACGGGTGGGCGCGCATCAATCAGCTGGAAGTGGCCATCCTCCAAGACAAGGCGGAGGCAGAGGCGGAGTGCAATAAGCTGGAACTGGCCCGCCTCCAAGTCAAGGCCGAGGCAGAGGCGAAGCGCCTTCGAGACAAGGCGGAGGCAGAGGCAGAACGCCTTCGAGACAAGGCTCAAATTAATTATTATTCTATGCGGTTGTTTGCTTCCAATGTATATGAGCCTTTGCAGAAGAAGCGGAAGGAGGGGGCCGCGGCGGACGAAGAAAGTGGGGCGGGATCCGAGGACGAAGGACAAGGAGGAGGGTGTTGGGAGGGGAGGGGATGTCGATTGGGCAGAGGCAGCAATTACTTTGTGCAGGAAATGGTTCTTTCAAGTTGCTTATACACATTGTGAATGTATGTTGCGGGCAGGGGAGGGGACGAATGGTGGACGGGATTTTCCCACCCCCACGCATTTTGCACATTTAAATATGTAAAGATAAATGCGATTTCCTTGTGACATGCACATAGGCTCGAGTCGATAAGAACGAAAGAAGCAAAATCAGCTTGACAGAATTGGGCTTCCTTGAAGAAAGAGTGCTCCCCTTTTGCGTAAACGATCATCAGCACTCGCATTCCTACAAGCGCCTTCGCCCTTGCCTCACCAAAAAAAACAAAAAACGTGTCGGCGATCAGCATGATGATGGGCCACGCACAAGGGAAATGAAAGACCCACTTTGGCAAGGGATTTCTAGTGCTGCGTAAAGTAAGCAAGCAAAAAAGCATGGCACATTAAAAATGGAAAAGGCGAAAAGGAAGGAACCAAAGCTGGCATTTTTGCTTGCTTGAGCTTTGCTCCACGGAGCAAGTTCCGAGCTGCTGCTGAATCAGCAGTGCTGATGCGCCGCCTCGCTCTTCTGGGTGCTTCTTTGAATTCATCACACGCCGCCGCCGATAATACGCCAAATGTGTCACGACGACGTTTATCCCTTTCTTTCACTACACTAAGCTAACCACAACCCAAATTCATATATCACGGGACGGAGGCAGGGTGCCTTGGACATTTTGCCCCTGCCTGCCTGCCTCGACACGGACGTCGTGCGCACGACACGACGATGGCCCCTCCCACCCTCCCTCCCCGCCTGCTGCTACCTTTGCTGCTAGTCCTCGCTTTGACCTTTACAAGCCTAGGGCAGGCGCACGGGGAGATGACTGCTGCTGACATAACGTCGGGTGGGCATGTCAGTGTCACATCCCCCCAAAGCGAGGAGGCCATGCTGGCCGCGGGCATTTCCCAGCACCAGCACCGAGGCGACCGCGACGACGGCACCACCGCCGCCCTCTTGAAGGGCGACGACGACCAGGAGCAAGGGAAGATGAACGACAGCGACTCGCCCAGCATTGACGACGATACCATCCTTGCTTTTGCGGGTGACACGTTCCTCGAGGCGAGGAAGCACCAAGAAGCCCACCCCGAGGTTCAACGACCCTACTACGCGGCCTGTCCGTATTTTGATAAGTTGATGAGCGCCTTTTGGGGATGCCAATTCTTGCAGGCCTCGCGAGGGATCATGACCAGATCCTGCGGTAATTTCTCCTCGATTTTCTCGATCAAGGAGCCTGCCAATCCGACCGGTCTCTGGCCCGAATCATTGACTGACCTTCGGCCCGACCCACCCTTTGAAGTGCCCAAAGCCCTCGTTGCCCATGAGCGGGGGACATTTTACTGGCTTTATCGGCACATCAACAATCTTTATGAGTATGCTTACCAGGAAGAAGGGAATAAAACCGCGCCCTGGCCGCCCGTGCCTCCTGGCTGGAGCGAGCAGCGACTGCATTACGTCCACGAGACGAACGTGCGCCTTGTCTTTGAGAGTTTTATCGACACGCCGCTGGCCACGACGATGATGAACCGGGACCGCAACACGATGCTGGTGGTGATTCGGGGCACGCTTTCGGCCCAGGAATGGAATTTTGATTATCAGGTACGTTTGCTTTGGGTGTGGTTGGGTGTGAGGAAGGGAGGGAGGGAGGGGGAGAGAATCGCTCTATATTTTCCGAGAGAGAAATGCTGGAGGAAAATTCTGTGGATGAGGGATGATCTGACTGTTATTCATCCTACTCCACACGCACGCTCTTTACCTCCCAACTCCCACTCACCCCCTCCCTCCCTCCCTCCCCACCCAACCCATCCCTTACAGTATCAATTCGCCGAGGGCCAAGCCCGGCAAGATTTTCCCGGACGGGTACACCAAGGCGTGTACAACGTCTACACCCTCTTTGCCGAGGAGATTCTCGCAGAGGTGGCTCGCCTGCAACCCTTCCATGTGTTCGTTACGGGCCATTCGCTTGGAGGGGCGCTGACTCATTTGCTTTCGTACACAATTGCTAATCGGCATCCGGGCATAAGCGTGGACGGCGTGGCGTTTGCGAGTATCATGATGGCGGACGAGTGCTTGATGGCTGCAATTCGGGAAAAGGTTAATTTGCGGAATGTGTTTTATTTGGGGAAGGGCCAAGATGGACATATGTATCGGGTAGGAGATTTGATCCCGCAGGCGACTTGGTACGTGTGAGGGGGGCTGTTTGTATGTTTGCTTTTGGCGGGTTCTGCTCTTCAGCCGCTAAAAATCACATCTCTTTATTTCACGAATACCTACTATTAGCAATCTTATTCTCACCGACCCCTAAACCCCATCACACACAAAACAAAACACACACAGCGGGCCTTTCCACGGCTGCCCCCTGCTAGGCACGGGCCCTCGGTCCGAGAGATATCAATATGCGATGTTGAATAGCTACGTTTCTTTTGCTTCGGAAGATATGCCCAACACGGCTGCGTGGAAACTAGAGGAAAACATGGTCCCGTTTTATCCCTACCGGTTTTATGTCTCTACGCACCTGTGCAGCTACGTGTGCTGGCTGTCGCATGGCATTGATTCGGAGACCAGGTGCTACTTCCCGAGGCAAAGCGTGCCTCATCCGGGCAAGTACCGCGAAGACGAAGTGTGTTGGATCTGGAATCCTGTGACGCAAACAGTCTTGTAAATATTAAACGGGCACTCGATTAGCTCAGCGTAGTACTAGTCGTCGACCAACAAGAAGATAGGTACGCAATCAGTCAGACACCGCCGCACGAGATAAGGATGGTAAAGGGAGAGAGGATCTCCCTTTCTCACCACCAAAGCAAAACATTAGTAAGGGCAAACAAGCAAAAGAAAGAAAGTCCACTCTATCTCATTGAGTATCAAACAAAAGAAAAAGTACACAATAAAATGAAGGGAAAAGCTCTTGTTTACGATCATTCTTGGCTACCGTCTTGCAAAAAATTAGATGCGCGTCCTACACCAATAACCTTGCAATAGGACCAATCGCGCCTTGCCAATCTCCTGCTTGCCCTAGCTGATGGTGTTTTCGTTTTTGCCTCAAGAGAAGGCCACCCCTCCACCATTACTACATCAAAATGAATGTAAACTCGCGTCAAAACGTACAATGACGTGCTTTACATTTTATCCTACGAAGAATGAGATGGCTGTACTACACAAGAAAACTTGCATCAGGACCAATCGCACGCCCCTCGATCTCGTAACGCGTCACGGCATCGCCTCGGCATCATCAGCAAGCATTAAATGACGTGCAGTAAACGAAACTTATTACAACAAGAAAAATTCAGCGACCAGAGAATGGGAAAAGAAGAGAAAAGCAAAAGGCATTCGAGGAAATAAAGAATTGAGAGGCAGGAGAATACGACTACTGCAGATTAAGAATAAACCAATACGGAAACAAAAGGCATAAGAAAAGATAAAGAATAAAGAGGCAGGAAAGGAACGCGCACATATTGCTGACTACGTAAGAGCCTTTCTTCTTTTGCCGGGCCGTTCGCGGAGAAATCCCATGTCCGAAGGCCATACAGACGGCTGACCACGCACACAGGATTGCCCCCACCACCCATATTGTGTTTTAAGAGAGGTGAACCACCACTCGCCCTCCTAAAATGTGTACACAAAAATGTTTACATGAAACACCTTATCTATGACCCCCGTGAGATTGAAAATCTGCCTCAAATTTCGTGGACGCCCCGCCCCACAAACGAATAGGTATAGAAACCCGCTTGACTCATTTTCTACGAAATAACATTTCACACAAAGCCCTCCAAAAGCCCCACGAATTGATTGTTGTACGAAGGAATAGGTGTATTACGGTATTTTGCCTGGGCACATATCGTGAACGTAAGGGAAGTTAGGAGGTTTTTAGCTGGCTCGCCTAACTTTACTTCAGGTTCTCTCAAAAACACCAGAGCATAATCTACTCATATATTCCAAGCTCCTTCATAAGCTTCAGATGCCATGCTGCGCGTGGTGGCCAGGAGCGGAGGGCTGCTGCCCTGCCTGGAGTAGATGGCAACGCCAAAATGGCCCGAGCCACGGTCGGCGAAGGTGGCAAGTACCGAGATGCAGCCATGTCCCGGCCGCGCCACACCCTCCCTCTAGTCCCATAAGACCCAAACGCTTGTTGCACGTTGACTTATCAAACTAATGCGTCTTCCCAAACCCCCCACCACAAGGCAAGACGCAGAAGAGAACCGCACGCAAGCCAACCCAAGCTCGAGGACACCTCAGTCAGGTCGCAGAACTTGGTTGGGAGCTGTGCGTGTCAACCACACACACGCCGCAAGCTGAGATCGATGCGGGCGTCCCAACCACCGCCGCACTACCAGCAGCACGAGCTACCCCCACATGGTGCCGCCCCGCCCCCTCCTCCGTCATCCTTTGCGTATGTCCACCACCACCACCACCCTCCCCCTCCTCCGCAGTCCCATCATCAGGAGGCGGTGCTGATGCACCGGCAGTATTATATGGCCCCACCACATCCTCCTCCTCCCCCTCCTGCTCCTCCTATTCATCCTTCCTTTATGCACCCTTCGTACGGTCCTCCTGGTGGTGTGGTCCCGCAGCAGCTAGCGCCGCCTTCTTCGGTCTTTGATTATCAGCTGCACCACCAACCTTATCAGCATCAGCAGTACCACCGGCAGCACCAGTATCATTCCGTCAACGTTTCGTCGGCACCCTTCCACCCGCCGTACCACCACCGAGATGGCAAGATCCCCCTCACATCCGATGCCCGATGGGGCAGGGCACAGTCGTCGTCATCGTCCTGGGCAGCACCAAACCACGACGGAGGCTGGCGGGGCAGCCGGGGCCGAGGGGGCAGCACTAGCAGCTTCTTTGCCAGTCGGGGGCGCAACAATTGGCGGGGCGGACGAGGAGGAAGAGGAGGAGAAGGAGCGGGTAGAGGAGTAGGAGGCGCGGTAGAGAATCAGTATCAGAACGAAGACGTTTCGACGAGCTGTGCAGTCACCGCGACAACGACTGTCTCAGCACCGGACCCAGCAGCAGTCGAAAGGGTCAATTGCGTGCTTGAGCAGATGCACCTGGTGGCGCCCTTCCTGAGCCCGGCGGAAGGCTTGCGGATGACTGGAGTGTTGCGAAGCTGGACGCGGTCCTATCGGGAAGTGACGCGGGAGCTGCGCGTGGGCGAGCCGCCTTCCGGCACGGCCATCTCTGGCCATTGGACCTCTCTTCTCAACCTTTTGTCATCCTTGACGAATCTAGAAATCTTGCGCGTGACTCATTACCGCTCTGTGTTTGGTGTTACGAAATGTCTTGGATACCGCCTCACGCAGCGTCTGACCTGTTTGGAGCTGAGCCATGCCAAGATGTGGCGCACGGACGCGGGCCGTCTCATGGATGCCTTAGCTCAGAAGTTCCTGCCCTCGCTTGAGAAATTGCTTCTGGTTGACTGCGGGTTAGGTGATCGCGCGATCGAGCACTTGGCAGTTGCGATCTTGTCGGGGGGCTGTCGGAAGCTGGTTGAGATGGAATTAGGGGATAACTCATTCCGCGACGGCATTCTTAATCTTGCGACGGCTTTAAACAGTGTATGGGTGCCGTCTGCGGGAGAGGAGGGAGGGGGGGAGGGGGATGTGCCCGGCGGCTGCTGTCGCAGGCTGAGGTTGTTGGGGCTGGGGGGGAATGCGCTCCAGAAGGAGGGAGCGGAGTGGCTCGTGCAGGGCTTGTCGGGTGGTAATGGTGACGCTGACGCGGGAAGCAGCAGTAGCCTGACGTGCCTAAGCGAGTTGAACGTCGTGGAGTGCGGGCTCGAGCTCGAAGGGCTGGAGGCTCTGTGTCCAGGCCTGCGACAAGGTCCCTTGTCTCGTCTTACCGCACTGCGCTTGAACGCGAACTGGTTGGGAGACGCGGGCGTGGCGCTTCTGGCCACGGCTTTGAGTGAAGGCGCGTCGCCGGGATTGCTAGAGTTGGATTTGGGCGCGAATTACCTGTCGGACAATGGGCTGCGTACTCTCCTTGATGTGGTCAAGTCCGGGAGGGGCTTGCGCGAGCTGCGCCGTTTGAATTTATCCTTCAATTTCCTAACGCCCGAGGCGGTGTGGGCGTTGTTGGAGTGCTGCGATGGCGGAGAGGGCGAAAGGGAGGACGCTGGTGGTGAAGACGGTGGTTTGTACCACCAAGGCGGGTGGGCATGCTTGCAGCATTGCGATCTGTACATGAATGAGATCACAGCCAAGGAACGCACCGAGCTACAGGTTGCGCTCAAGGAGCGGGCACCGGCGCTGGATTGCTTCATGTGAGGCCGGAGAGGGCGGAAAGGAGGACGCAGAATAGACGTGTGTAGAGCAGAGAGGATTTAGATCGCGCGGTGGGCAGCTACGAGGCACACAAAGAATGGCAAATGAAGAAATGTAACACATGTCTCGCTTTCAAGGCGGCACACAAATAGGAACTCTGCAACGATGAAAAATGTGTAAACAGGGAAAAGACAAAGTGTTACAAACAAAAGCGAGCGGAAAAGAGAAAAGGCTTGAGCAAAAGAGATGGCCGACTAAGGCCAGAACGCCTTCTAGAACACATAGCAGATATGGTCAAACATCCACGGCGAGTCAAAGAAGTAAAGTCAGTCACAGTAAAAACAATTAACAAAGACACCAGCAAAAAGAGTGATAACCAAAGTATAAGAAGACGAATATCACACTAAGTGCCCGCGTCCTTTATCATCGCTTGTATTTTGCAATCCACAATTTTGGTATGTACAGACAAATATCGCTACACGTTTTGCTCGCGCCATCACTTTTCATCGAGAGGAAAAGAAGCGGCTGTTGTAGTCGCGTTTCCTCTCGTCCATTTCCACGTTCTCGGGCTGGTCGAGCATGGGGGAAGCGTCTGTGGGGTACGACAAGCCAGCTCGTTGACGCGCGGCAAGCAGATGCACTGCCTTGCGATGCTCCTCCCGTTCTCGCTCCAAGCGGCGTTGGCGGAGAGCGTCCAGATTAGAGGAAGATGAAGATGAAGGAGCAGATGATGGCCTTGCTTCCTGTTGTCGTGGACCGGCTGCAGGAGGAGAAAGAGACCGAGACCGAGAAGCCCTGCTTCTTTTGTGTTTCCGGCCTTTCTCCTTCTTCCTCTCCTTCTTCTTCTTCGCCTTCTTCTCCTTCTTGGGTTGTTTTTCCTTCTTCTCGCTCCTTTCGTGAGATCGTCGTCGTCGACTGTGCTTGTCGTCGGAGGAGGAGGAGGAGAGGGACGAGGACGATGACAAAGAGGACGAGAGAGAAGACGCGCGGCCGTCCTCGTTGCTCTTGCGGTCATGATGGCCGGCAACAGGAGGAGGAGCAACATAAGCCGGGCTAAAGCGGGAGACACGGCCGGTGGGGATAGCGCTACTTCTTCTAGGTTCGCGACTTGTATCTGCGCTCCCCATAAAGGCCGTCACGGGATCCGCCAACTTCCTCTCGCGCTCCGCCCGTCGTTGCATCCGTTGGGCCTTCTCTTCCGAAATATACTTGCCGCCACGGCCAGTAACAGCAGCAGGCGCAGAAGAGGGGCGCCCGGGAGAGGCAGCAACAGTCGCAGGAGCAGTGGCGGAGGAGGAAGAGGACGCTTGCTCATACCATTGCTTGGGCGCCTTGACATCATCGAACCCCCAGGGGGCCACGCCCTCCGCACGCTTCTTCCGCAGCTCCTTTTCAGCCTGCTCTCGGGCGTCGTCCTCATTGCCCACCTTCTTGGCTGTGTGTGTTGTGTGTGAAAAAGGAAATAGTGGTGGTGGTGATGAGAACGTCGGTGGTTGAGAGAAATACGTGCTAATAAACACTCCTACTCTCTTCTCCCCCTCGAACCACCTCTCCCAACACAGTATCATCTCCCGCCACCTTAGACACTTACCAAGTTGTTCTGCGACCTGCCCAAAAAGGTTGACGTGGCCTTGATGCTGCTGCCCTTCCACATAGCCCTTCTTGTCTGGTGGGATGACCAGCCCCTTATTGTCCAGCCCTCGCGCCGCCCCTTGCGCCACGGCATCCCACCCCTCCTCATCCTTCCCCTTCGATCCCCGCGGTTTTCTTTTTGACTTTGCGGTTGCATCTGTTTCTGCTCCTACGACGGCGGCTGCTACTGCTGCTCCTGTTGCTGCTGCTGCTGTTGCTGATGCGTCCTCCTCCTCGTCGAGCCCTTCTTCCCGCACCCGCTTCCGTGTCCGCAAGACGTCCAGCCTGTTCTCCCGGTCCACGGTCCTGACGGAATTAGATGGGGATGGAAAAGAACGTAGGTGATGGTCCGACCGTGCTTTTATAGTGGAACAACCCCCATCTTTTCTCTTTGGGTCTGAACGATAGAATCACCCACCCAATGCATCCCCTCCTTCTCCTTCCCTTTCTGCCCTCCTCCCAACGTACCGTTGCTGCTCCGCCTGCTTCTCCTGCTCCTCGCGATGCAATCGCTCGTCCCGCAGCACTTTTTCCCGGTTGTCTTGGTTCCAGACATGCCAGCTCTTTTTAGGCAGGATGATCAGGCGCCCGGAGTGTTGGTAAGGGAAAGGGAAGGAAGGGGAGGGGGAGGAGAAAAGGTGAGGGTCTCGACAGGTGGATAAGGGGCAGAGGGAAACACACAGCCTCGGAAGTGCCTCCACCATTGATTATTGTAGTCCACCATCTCCCCTGCCGAGAGCTCTACTTATCATAGTTAGCTAGATTGACGTGAAGAAGGGAGGCGGACCGGGCTGCAATGTTGTAGTCGCGTCCCTCAAAGGAGGCGAAAGGCTGGCGGCCAGGCTACTTCAGGGCTCCTTTTTTCTACCACTGTGGTGGTGGACCAATGTAGAAGGAAGGCAGTGAGTGGAGGAGCAGGGAGGGTCCAGGCAAGGAGTGATGCAGGGCGCCAGCCGCCGGATGATCATGAGGAGGAGGACACGGCGGGCGGGAAGCATTGCTCTGCGGGCGGGCTGGGGTGTCAAGAGCTAGAAGGCCAGAAGCCGCAGGGGAAGAGGGAATCATACTTCTCTTGCTCTATTTTGCCCTCCCCCCTGATACTCTTGTCCGAGACAGTGATGATGCCCTCATCTGCGTTAGTCGCGCGTAAAAACGCTCCATCAGGAACGACTTTCTGTCTGGGTCTTCATGCATTGTCAATAATCATCACGCACTTGCTCATTTCTTCACACGAAACCTCATTGATCACAGTGATGGGACGTCGTAAAGCGCAGCTCTTCCGCCCCCCCGCGGGGCATAACCGACTGGCACCTCGTCTTTATTGAGGGTGTGGAAGGGATGGTGCCGATCCCGTTGGGGCGATGGTCAAAAGGCTTCTCCTTACTGGCGTATCAAGCAATTGTTTTTGAATATATCGTCCTGTGCTTTCGAGGCCGCGACACCCGCTTCGACTTCACCTCCTCCTCCGCCTCCTCCCAAGCCTTCGCGAGCCGGACGGGCCGGCGGCCAGCAGCAGCAACAGCAGCAGCAGCAGCAGCAGCAGCGGCGTCACACACGGAAGGAGGTGGGGCTGGGGGTGGAGCTCCTCGTCATGCGGCCTCGTCTTCTTCGTCGTCCTCCTCGTCGTCTTCCCGCCCTGCTGCCGCTCCTGCCTCATCGACGAACTCCGCAACCATCGACGAGGCCTTGCTTGCGTTCAGAGACAAAGTGGTGGTCTTGAAAGGATTCAAAGGATTCAACACCACCACTTTGTCTCTAAACGCGCAAGAATCCTTTGAATCCTTTCAAGACCACCACTTTGTGTCTGAACACAAGCAAGGCCTGGTCGATGGTTGCGGAGTTCGTCGATGATGCCGGAGCGGCGGCAGGGGGGGAAGACGACGAGGAGGACGACTTGCCGGCGAATCTAACTTCTGTCCTCGTCATCATCAGGCCCGCTGCCTTGCCCCAGCTCTCCACTAGCCCTACACCGTCCCCTGCCGACGTACGAAGCTTGCGTCCTCATCATCATTGCCAGCCCGCTGCCTTGTCCCACTCAACTCGCCTGGCCTTACGCCTTACCCTGCTGGCGTACGAAGCTTGTACTGCTTGTGGGTGCTCCTCCGTCCTCATCACTGCCGGCCAGCACACCCTTCCCTCCTCGGCCTGAACTGTCAGCACGCGCGCCGCCGTGAGCCATTGCCGCGTTTGTTTGTGAGTCCTCCCTCCTCGTCGCCTGCAGGCTTGATTGATGGACAACATAGTGTCCTTTTTGGATCCGTCTTTTTGTCGTAATTTCATGGATCTTTGGATGTATGGAGAGGAGGATGATGTGGAACGTACGGATGATGAGGGCATGACGGTCACGTTTGGTTTGGTTGCTGGAGACGAGTATCAGTATCTGAAATATTTGATTGAGCATTATGTAGTGGACTTAAATACCATCTCGAATGACGGACGGTCACCTTTACTTTTGGCCGCCTCTTTTCTAATTTACAAACTTTTGTTGGATGACGGAGCAGAACGGTCGGGGGTGGATGATTTTGGACGAAGCGCGCTAATGCATTATGCGTATGCTGCGCACTTCCAGTTCGTGGAATATTGCGTCAGGAAAGAGCAGTTCCAACTCGACGCCAAAGATGACGAGGGCAAGACCGCCCTTCATTGGGCCTGTGCCCGGAACAACAACGGCAAGACCATCCAGCGCCTCCTCCAAGCGGCCCCTGCAACCTCAAAAATCCCTGACGAGAATGGCGCGACACCCCAAGATGCTTGTGTGAGGAGGACGAGCCACAAGCACACTAACGAGCAGTACACCCACACATCTCACACCCACAGACAATGTATGCCTTTAAGTCCAGGGCAATGCTATCTTAAGCTTTACTGCTAAAAGTTTTCCGGTTTTCTCTCCTTCTTCCTCCAACACACCTATACCGAAATAGATGAAGGGGAGGACGTGGCGTACGAGAGCGGTGATGAAGAGCAGAAGGTGGGGTTCCAGGAGCTCGATCGCCTGGGTTTGGCCGGAGGCATCGTGCTGAAGCACTATCCTTTGCGCGTGAATTCCCTGACGCAGGATGATGCGGAGGGAGTCGTAAATCTCATGGCAGACTTGCCTCGCCCCACGTATATCATGTGCAGGTTAGTGGAGGGAGCACCGTATGGGACCAGAGCTAAGCTCTTTCTTGACTTGGCTGACTCATACCATAATTTGTTCGAAATGAAGAGTGCATGCGATTTGATTCTTATATGGACCAAGCATCTTTCACGGACCCATTTCTTCCGGTCACCATGCCCACACTGTCTCAATGCTCTCCCTCCCCACAACCAATCATGCACCCTAGGTCAGCAGGCCGCGGTAGTGGCGTCAAGGCCATCTACCTTGGACGCATGGCCGGTCTAAAGGAGGAAAGCGACCTGCTGCGCAACATGCAGACGGAACATGAGGGTGCCGGGCGCAAACACCCGGGGATCGAGGCCTGGGTCCTCTGCTCGATTGCTGCGACACCCTCTGAGGAAATAAGTGAGAGGCAGGAAAGCGAAGTGTGAAATCATATCGGGAGTGTTGGTAGGCTTGTCAATGGAAAGAGACTAGTTCAGGAAGAGGGTTTGAGCATTTCGAAATCGAAATGGTTATGAGTTGGTGCTCGTGTGCGTCTGTGGTGGCAGAGAACAAAGAGAATAGAGAGAGACATGAACTCAAAGACATGGTCAAAAGAAGGCAATTGGGTCAACAGACCAAAAAAAGAATGCATTTTATATGATTCTCTTCCCTTTTCCAAGAAATTGAGGCGAAGACAGAGGCACGCAGCGAGGCAAGGGAATGTGTGCGGGATGTTGATACTCAATTCTCTCGCTGCACCATCTTCTAGCCAAATACCATCACCATGAAGAAACAGCATTCAAACAACCTTATCTGTGTGTCCAAGGGAATGGTCGACCGTCTGTTTGTGTGTGTGGTATGTGTAAAGAGAAAGAAATGCGCGAACTGCCATCCTACGTTTTTGGTCTAACCGCTCCTTGGCCGTTGCAGAGGGTTTTGAAAACTCAAGTGTTGAAAACTCGAAGTTCGTTTCTCCAAGCGTCGCGTTCTCTCCCGCCTTGCAGTGCTGGTAAGATCGTTGCACGCTTTGTTCTTTGTTCCCCCCACTTATGAACTTGCTCGTTGCGAACTCTGTGTATGCCTGACAGGCCTTAGCTCGGGTGCGGTGAACACAGGGACCGCCGTTGCTGCTTGTCAGTTGAGTGTTGGCAATGCCTCCTCCCTCGCCCTGGCGTTCTGCATTCTACCAGCCCTCTCTCCCTTGCCGCAGGTGTGTGAGCGAGGAAACGATCTTTGCTCCTACCTGTGTCCAAGCCGCCTTGCCAGACCTCCACCTCGCCCAGCCACCACACTCATGCACACTCACATACACCCACCCACCACACCCCGCAACAGGCGCCGCGTCTCCGTCCGCCTGCACACACGGCCCAGTGAGCCATGTGCGACTCCTCCTCCACCACGAACGCTTCGTCGTCGTCCTCGATTGTTGTGTCCATGGACGAAGATGAGGACTACCTCTCGGACAGCGACTGCTCCTATGACAGCCGCAGGGAGAAGGAGATGGACGCGGCCAACATGCTGTCTTCCCTGAGGAATGTAAGTGATGCCGACCCAGGGCTTGTCTACCCATATCTTTCATGGCTGTAGAGGGACGTTGGCCTGACTTCCGTTGCACGCACGCCTGTACCCTCGAATATATGCACACACCGGACAAGGCTTCCTACTTCCATCCCTCCTTGCCCCCAGCCTGGCTAGCTGCTGGGTTGAGCCCCCATAGCCTCATTCTGTCTACCCCTCTACCAGACAATATCGATCTCATTGTATTCCTTTCCCACGCACTGACTATTCCGCTCTTCTACTCACACAACAACACAGCTCGCCCCGCCCAAGCCAAAGGAGGAGGTGTCTGTGTGTGTGCCTGCCCCTGCGCGGCCTCCCTCTGCTGCTGGCGACAAGCGCAAGTTGCTTGCTCTCATCCGTACTCCAGCTTCGTCGACCGCAACCCTCTTGCCGGCCGCGACATTTATGCGGGAAATGAGCGCGGCCAGCACCACCAGCGCCAGCAGCTTGGGCAGCAGCAGCAGCAGCAGTAGCAATAGCAGCAGCTTTAGCAGCAGCAGCAGCAGCAGCAGTGGAAGTCTTGGTGGAGGAGGCAGCAGCACCGGTTGTGTGCGCGCCCCCACCATGTCTGCCGCTCCTAGCACTGCTGCTGCTACTCTTGCTGCTGCTGGTGCGGATTACGAGAACGGGACAGCCAGCCCCTCCTTCCCTCCTTCCACCGCTGCCTCTGCCTTTGGTTATCCACGCAAGAGTGGGAGTAAGTGGACGGGGAAGGAGGACGACCAGCTTCGACGAGGGGTGGGAGCGGTGGGTGAGTGTCATTGGGATATGATTGCCGCTCAGTTTTTGGAAGGGCGACGCAGCGCGATTCAGTGCTCGCATCGGTGGCAGAAGGTGTTGAGGCCGGGGTTGATCAAGGGGCCGTGGACACAGGAGGAGGATGAAATTATCACTGTGTGTCGCCAGAGTGGGGTGGTGGAGTGGAAGGAGATCGCGTTGAGGCTGCCGGGACGGTTGGGGAAGCAGTGTCGGGATCGGTGGTTGAATCATTTGGACCCGGCGATTAGCAAGCGGTATTGGACGGAGGCGGAGGATAAGGTGCTGGCGAAGGGACGGGATTTGTATGGGAATGCCTGGGCCAAGATTGCGCGGTTGTTGCCGGGACGGTAAGTTCTTGGAAGGGGAAGGGGGGAGGGAGGGAAAGGGAGAGATATTTGACTGGCTGTGTATGTTAGATGAACGAATGAGAGAAAGGAAGGATGGAGTAGAGGTGGCGAGTGCATCTGTCCCCTCAAAATCAAATCATTTACTCAACCAACCCCTCTCCCTCTCTCCCACCCCTCCTTCCCTCCAGCCCGGAGAACTCCATCAAAAACCGGTGGTACTCCGCCCGTCGCGCCCAAGAACGCTCCTTCGTCGCCACCCCCCAATGGGACCTCAAGGCCGAAAAAGCCACAATTTTCAACTACTGCCTCCACTTTCAACCGCACGACTGCATCGACTCCTTCCTCGCCTCCGTCACCACCATCCTGCGCCAACAAGACCCTGAAGCTTACTCCTCCACCCTCGCCGACATCAACCGCCAAAAGCTCAACCGCCGACTCACCGCCGGCCTCAAGCGCGAAGCCGGCAAATACCCCCCCACCTCCCCCCTCTGCCTCGCCCTACAACGCGAGAAACTCATTCAGCAACAACCCGCCTCCAAACAAGTCCTCCAAGCCCGTAAGGCCGCAAAGGAAGCAGCCGTCGCCGCTGCTGCTGCCGGTGCTGCTGGCGCTACTGGTGCTTCGTTGTCGTCGTCCTCCTCTTCCTCATCCTCGACCTCCACTGCGTCCTCCTTCCCTTCCCTATCCACCACCACCTCCTCCCTCACCACCTCCTCCCTCTCCGCCTCCTCCTCCTCCTCCTCCTCCGTCCTGCCCCCCTCCATCCCTCCCTCCACCCCTTCCTCCTCCTCTTCCTCCTCCTCCCCCCCAAGCGAACACATGACCATCGTCATGAGTCTCCTTCAAGAAGCCCTTCGTGTGGAAACCAACCCCTCTCAACGCGACTTGCTCCAACGAGCCGTCTACGCCACCGTGCAATCCAACCGCGCCGCAGTTAATTACGTAGAGGAAATCCTAGGAGGAGGCTTTGCCAGGTTAGATTTAGAGAAGAAGGAGGATAGGGAGAGTCTGGTGGAGGCATTGACATCAGCGGTGCGACGGGGGTTGTTTGTGAACTAGGAGGTAGGGAGGGAGGGAGGGAGGGAGAGGATAGGGAGGATACACATATTCATTTATTTATTTATTTAATATTTCTATAAATAGATAGATAGAGAAAGAGGAAAAGAGAGAGATCGCCACACACAGATTTATTTATATTCGCATGTTTTTGTTTTCAGTCTAGACAAGGTTTTTGTGTCGCGCATACACTTATATATGAAAAGGAGAAGGAGGAGGAAGAGGAAGAAGAAGGAGGAGAAGAACAACCAACAAATTAAGAACTCAAGGCACGCCAGCTTGGAAAAAAAGAAGACGAAAGAGAGAAATAGTTGAAAAATTGAGCGAGTGGAAGTAGCGAAGCGTCTTTTCATCGAGATCGTTGTTGCAAGTTCTGCAGGTTGCTTCTTCTTTTTTTATGTTATTTTTCCCATCGTCTCGTCTCCTCTTCTTCTTGCTCTTCTTTCCTCGCTGTCACCGTCGTCGTCTTTCCTCTCGCTCCTCGTGTGAGTGTGTGTGTGTGTGTGTGTGTGTGTGTGTGTGTGCTTGAATGGGGTAGAGGATGAAAGCACTACACTACCCAAAAGGCCTCTGCCCCTCTTCTTCTTCACTCCTCCCTCCTCTCCCTCCTCCCCCTC
>Ga0209491_10006052_pt1 | contig 17142 bp, 10 predicted proteins | sample BON02_FD_187213 | JGI IMG/M metagenome (GOLD analysis project Ga0209491, IMG submission 187213) | Freshwater microbial communities from Lake Bonney liftoff mats and glacier meltwater in Antarctica - BON-02 (SPAdes) (version 2) | ecosystem: Environmental > Aquatic > Freshwater > Ice > Glacier...
AGAATATCGCTTTCCCAATGGGAAAGAATTGAGAGAATATCGCTTTCCCAATGGGAAAGAATTGAGAGAATATCGCTTTCCCAATGGGAAAGAATTGAGAGAATATCGCTTTCCCAATGGGAAAGAATTGAGAGAATATCGCTTTCCCAATGGGAAAGAATTGAGAGAATATCGCTTTCCCAATGGGAAAGAATTGAGAGAATATCGCTTTCCCAATGGGAAAGAATTGAGAGAATATCGCTTTCCCAATGGGAAAGAATTGAGAGAATATCGCTTTCCCAATGGGAAAGAAAGAATGTTCTAAAATAATAACAGGTTCGAATGTTAATCTTTTCAATTTATTTATTAGTTTATTTATTTTAAATAAATAAATAAAGTTAAAATGATTATAGACTTTGATCCTAAAACATATCAATTTTTACAGAGATATGTAGTTAAACCTGGAAATATCGAATTAGAAGTTAGATTCGGAAAGTATGATAAAGAAGGAAGATTTAGACCAGATATAGGATTAGAAACATTTACTAAAATAAAACAATTTTTATCCTCAAATTCTAATATAATAGAGAGAGTTGAAGAAGAAACTAAATCTGAAATACTTCCTAATCATATACGACGTATTATATATACAGAAAAAAACCTCCCCCAACTTCGTGGAAAAATAAAATATGAACAAAAAACAAAAATATACACAGGCGATGTGCCATATAAAGACTTTGTTTTGAGAATATCAGAGTCACAGGAAAAAGTTGTACAACCATATCCTGCCCAACCTATTGAAGTAAGAGAAAGAGATAGAGTAATGTACTATCATAAAAATAAAGCGTTTTATTTTGTTTTAACAAAGGTAACTTCATATAACTTCTTAGAACAAAGTAATAAATCGATCTCATATGAACTTGAAATTGAATATACCCTAAAACCAGAATTAGTTAGATACTTTCCAGATATGTTTAAGGATTCGATTAGTCTTCTTTTACCTTTTATAATAAACAATACAGATAAATTTAGATATAGTTATTTACCTATAGAAGAAGAAAATAGAATAAGATATCTATATCAATCTTTATATATAAAGGAACCAAAACCAGTTAATCTAAGCAGACAAATAACACCAAAATTATTTTCTTTAGGTTATACTGTAACACAAAAGCTTGATGGGGAAAGATTTATATTATTTTTTACGGATAATGGATTATATAGTTTTAATAATAGAAAAATTGAAAAATATGATAGTAGAAATTATGGTAGATTACTTATAATGGATTCAGAATTTTTTGAGGGTGTATATTATATTTTTGATTGTATGATGTATATGGGAGAAAAAATAACAGAAAAATCACACGATGAAAGATTGTCAAAAGCAAGCGAAGCAATTGATAAGCTCGGACTAGGAAAGTTTTTAAAATTAAAAGATTTTAGAAGAACATCTCATTTAGAAGAAACAAAAATGGCTTTAAAAGATGCTACAAACTATCTATTAGAACATATCTGTCCAGAAGAAAGTATGAGAGATATATATAGAAGACTTGACAAACCTACTATGTATCCAGAAAATAACGATGGGTTGGTTTATACTTCAAGTGGTAAATATAATTCTCCTATCTATAAATGGAAAATTCCTGAAAAAATGACAATCGACTTTGCTGTATATCGTATTGGTTCCGGTCTTGATTCTAGTCTTAAAAAATACGAACTATATGTTAAAGACAATATCGAAGGTGAACCATTAAATGTACCCTTTAGAGGTAATAGTTTATATGAAGTAGAAGAAGCTATATATGAGACTAACATTGATCTAAAAGAGAGGGGTATTTATGAGTTTGGTTATGATAATTCTACCGGTAAATTTATTTTATTCAGACCAAGATTAGATAAGATTGATCCAAACTTTATAACAGTGGCTCAAAATATATGGAATGATATAAAGAATCCATACACAAAAGAAGAATTATTAGAACTACTATCTCCTGTAGTTTTAGAAGACTATAGAGAATATCAAAATACGATAAAGAGAAGTTTAATAGAAAAATATTGCAAGTATAAGAGTGTTTTGGATTTAGGATCCGGAAGAGGCGGTGATTTAGGAAAATATGACGCTGCAAAAGTAAGTCATATATGGTGTCTTGAACCTAATATTAAAAATTACACAGAGTTATTAAGACGATTATCAGAAAGAAAGGATATGAAAAGAAAAACAACTCTACTAAAGACAGTTGCACAGGATACAGAAAAAATTGTAAAAGGTATAAAAGACAGTTTGATATACACCCATCCTATTGTTTTTGATTCTATTGTTACTTATATGGGTGAACCCCAACCCCAAAGGGGCGATATTCGCCCCGCTCTTGAGCCCCAAAGGGGCGATAAAAACGAAAATATTTCTTACACGAGTATTGAAGATTTAAGAAATCTTGTATCATGGGGATTTGGTTTAGATAGAAATAATTTTATCATATTAGATGCGAATGATAAAGTAATAACAGATGATGATTTATACGATTCTAATAATTCTAATAAAACATTAAAAATTTTTGATACAATTAACCCAGATTCCATTCGAGACGATATTAAAAAACAAGAAATTGGAGGAGAATTTCAAAATTGGTTTCCCAAAAAATATGGAATTGATTATAATAAACTGAGAATAACAGACGAGGGTAAATACAGTTTAACAAAACAATCAGATTCTCTTGCTATAATTAAGGCTATGCAGAATGTAATGGGTCAAGATAATTTAGGAGGACTAACTATATTAGATGGTACGGCGAATGTAGGCGGAGATACAATACGATTTGGGATGAATTTTAATAAGGTAATTAGCGTAGAATTAAATGTTGAAAATTTTGATGTGTTAAGAAATAACGTTGACGTTTTTGAATTACAAAATAAGGTTGAACTCATCAATGGAGATATAACAAAAGTTTGGAATGACGTACAAACATTTACCGATGTATTATTTTTAGATCCACCATGGGGCGGAAAAGATTATAGAGGCGACGAAGAAGAAGTATTGAATTTGTTCCTTTCTGGTATGTCTATATCAGAGTTTGTGGGAAAAGTTTTATTAAGTCCACACCGTCCTTCCTATATATTTATAAAACTTCCAGTAAATTATAATCTAAATTCTTTCCGAGATATGCCTTATGTTTCTGATATGCAGGTATTTACAATAAGAAAGTTTTACTTACTTTGTCTAATAGTAGACGACAGAAAAACTCAGCTGAAAAAAGCAGATATTCTCTCATCATTCTTTTCTTTAAGTTTCTTTTTCTTTAAGGACGACTTTGGTGAGTATAAAGATCTAAATAATCTTGTCGATACTATCGATCAAACTCTAACGAACGATGGATATTTTATAGGAACAACAATCGACGGAAATAAAACAAGAGAATTATTAAATTCTTTCCCCGACAAGAAATTTGATTTTAACGGAGGATATATACGTTTTATAGACGATGAAAAAGAAATAGTAGAATTATTAATACGTGGAACAATTGTAGAGACGCAAATAGAATCGTTGGTTGATTTTGAATTGCTACAAACAAAACTATTAGATAGGGATATCGAGTTATACGAGTCAGAAATCTTTAAACCAGGACCCCTATCTGAAAAAGAAAATACATTAAACTCATTATATCGATATTTTGTATTCAAAAGAAAATCAAAACAGAATATATATCTTAATAAAGTTAACCTACTTATAGACGAAAAATCAAGACCTATTATACAAAGTGTAAAATCGGGCAAAAAAGATTTATCCATGGATGATATATTAAAAGTATTAACTCTTACTTCCAACAGAGATAATGTTATGTCATCTGAACTATCTAAGTGTAGAGATAATCATTTTTTTGAATTATTAGACTTAAAAACAGATCTGATTGGAGATTATAAATTATTATATTTCAATTATATAGAAGATAAGAGTGATAATAGTGATAATAGTGATAAGAGTGATAAGAGTAATAAGAGTAATAAGAGTAATAAGAGTAATAAGAGTAATAAGAGTAATAATTATTTAATATCAAAATACCACGAAAATACAATAAATTATCTAAAAGAATATTATAATTCCCAGTTATCACACGAAAATATCTTTCATATATCAGGATTAATTGATAACTCTCCTTTATATCATACAAAGTCAAGCATTATCCCTTTCAAAGAGATCTTTAAATATAATCAAAATGTATTAATAAGCTGTATTTATCAACTATATTTTATCATGATGTTTTTAAGAAAAGATGCTAACTTACAATTTTGTGCCCCACAAATAGTTTTAGTTAAAGATAATAGTGTAACATCTATTAAATATGGAGCTACAATAGAAATAACTGTATTTAATGGAATTTTTGTTAAGATTCTAAATTCGTCTTATACAATTGATAAAGTTAATGTAGAATTAGATCTACCTATACAACCACCAAAAACATACGATTATAATGGTATCGAGATTTTATACTATTTAGATAAACATTATAAAGTAGCTGTATTAAGTAATATAGATACATGCAATTTATCCTATTCAAACTTCTTAATGAGATTTCTTACGATAAAAAACTCTTATACTAATATGGAAGACAATGAAATTAATATTATTGATGGTAATCCATACAATTCTTATAGTCAAAATGACTTTACACCAACAAACGATTTATATATAAAACAATCTTTAGAAACAAGAGAAGAGATGATAAAAGACTTAAGCGATATTCAATATGACTATTATGAAAAGATTGAAAGTATATTCTCTCAAAAATCAGAACGTTCCACAAATAGTGAAAGATCCAAAAATAAAGTATCCACTAAAATAACTAAATGGATGGAAGTATTATCAAGATATATGATCTATGTAGACAGAAAAAAAACATACAAGGTTTTATCAAACGGATACATGCCTCAAATGTTTTTATACGCACTTAGAAGTATTACAGACTTAGATTTTCACTGGTACACAAATGATACAAATGATACAAATGATACAAACAAAAAGTTATTAGAATTTAAAAAGTGTAAAAATTGGATGAATATAGATACAACTACCCAAGAAGGAATAGATTATATAGATAAGATAATGAGTGAAAAAATTGATATATACGCTTCCTATCTAAATAAAGATATACACTTAAATCTATCAGAACAAAAAGAAATATTTTTAGCAGATATATTAACAGGTCTTGTCTCTTTAAGACAAAACGGCATGTTGATGGTAAATATAAAAAGTTTCTTTACATTATTTGAAATCAGTTTATTGGGATACGTATCAGATATGTTTAAGGAATTTTATATATATAAACCCTTGTCAAGCGACTTTTTAAGATCAGAAGTCTTTATTATCGGAAGAGGATATAAGAGAAATGAAACAAAGATAGAATATCTAAAAAATAATAGGATAAATAAAACATATCCTCGTCCATTAAATATATCTATATATTCAAATATACTTTTAGCAGCTTATAAGTTTTATGGGAGACAAATGTATTTTATGGATAAGAATATGGAGTGTTATAACTATTTATCGGAAAAGTATAGTATGGATGAATTAACAGAAGATTTAATCAGAAAAGATAGTAATAAGATGGTCAGATATTACCTGAAGATGAGAAAAAATATTCAGAAGAGTATAAAAAAAACAATAGAATCATTTAATTTTAATGTTAAGAAATGGAATAATTATGGATGTATCGCCCCTCTGGGGCTCAAGAGCGAAGCGGATATCGCCCCTCTGGGGCTCAAGAGCGAAGCGGATATCGCCTCAGAGGAGATCAATAGAGAAGATAGTTATTCTCCGATTGATTCTCAACGAGCTAATGTGAGTGACGAGTTAAAAGATGATCCCAATATGGAAGATAAGAAATATACTAGTACAAAGAGATGTATAGGAAAGAGTGTATTTGTTAATATAGTGAAGATGGCACATGAGGCAAATTTAATGGAAACGATTAAAGATATTGTTAGACGAAAGTTAAATTTTAATAAGATTCCAAATTTGATAACAGCTTTACCACAGGCTGATTCAAACTTACCAGGAGTTTCTAATTATATAAGTATACCCGGTGGTGTAAATTTGACTTTAGATATGTCTGGTGATCGTAAGATGATTGAATCATATTCTGAAATCTATTTATATAAACCACAGCCGGAACTCTATATGTTAAGAGTTTTATTTGTGATTTATAAGAGAAATGAAGGAAAGATATCAACAGAAACATCTATTTCATCTTTTAAGTTTAGATATAATAAAGAGCCTAAAACAGAGACTTTAGTAGATTGGATAGTTTATAATGTTTCAAAAATACTATATGATAAATATAGGGATAATGATGATATAATAAGTTTGTTTAAAAAGTCGAAGAATGTAAAGCATCTAAAAGAAAAAGGATTAGATAAATTACAATGGCGCAAGGATTAGATTTTATTTTTTAAAAACTTTATTTTATTACATTTATTCTATAATTAGCAATAAATCATTTTATCCATTTATTTTATATAATTATATAAAATAATAACCAAATGTCAGAAGTAAAATTTATAAAAGGAGACGATAAGGTATTAAATGAAGTTTTTTATGAGATAGATACAGGAGGCGGAGGAGATTGTCTTTTCCGTTCACTATCTTATGTTTTATACGATACTCCTACGAACCATTTTAAAGTCAGACAAAGAATATGTAAAGCTCCTATACCACAAGAATTAGAACCATTTTATATAAAAGAAGAAAGAGAGAAAATGTGTAATTTAAAAGAATGGGGAACGCACTTGGAAGTTATGATAGCGGCAAAGGTATACAAAAGACCTATTATTGTTTATAAGAAAGGACATAATAAAGGAATAGGTAAACTATGTGAATCATATCACTTGATTGATGACATTAAAAACAAAAAAATATTTAAAGGAGTAAGAAAGTATCTATCGGGAGATTATAAAAAATCAACTAATAGAATATATTGTATCTATTTACCTGATAATAACTCTAATATAGACCCTATAATACTCTATAATATAGGTAACATACATTATAGAGTATTAAAATCAAAAAAATCTATTCATTTTGACTCGAAAGTAAAGAGTGTTAGGAAGACAGTTAAAAAATCGGATAGGAAGTCTAAAAGAAAGACTGTTAGGAAGTCTAAAAGAAAGACAGTTAGAAAGTCTAAAAGAAAGTCAGTTAGGAAGACTAAAAGAAAATCACTTAAAAAGTCTAAAAGAAAATCACTTAAAAAGTCTAAAAGAAAGTCAGTTAGGAAGACTAAAAGAAAGTCAGTTAGGAAGACTAAAAGAAAGACGCTAAAAAATAAAAAGATAGTTAGGAAATCGGTTAGGAACTCTGTTAGAAAGACCGTTAGAAAGTCTAAAAGAAAAAGTAGTAAAAAATAATCCATTATCAATTATAATAATTCTTCGTATATTATTACAAATATCTATCAATAAAATACGTTTACCAAGATAAAGTATTACATAGAGAATTATTATAATTATTTTTTATCATAATAAGATGTATTTATAGTTTCATTATATAACACAGTGCAAAATAAGTTGGACGATTTTCATGTGGTTGATCACCTCCTGCACTATTAGTGTCACTTGTTCCACTATTTGCGAGGGTCCACCGGTTACTACCATCTTCATTTCCTCTAACAGTTGCACTATATGAATGTGAGTGTGACGGCATTTCAGCTATAGTTAATTTTACTGAATCTTTTCCACCAATATCTCCAAAATTATATGAATTAGTACCATTAGATCCTACTCCTACAATAAATCTACCACTTAAATTAGGAGTACCATTACCTCCATTACAAAGACCCCAACCAGCTGGTACAGAATTTGATGATCCATTCCACATTGTAATTACTCCAGTAGGAACTAATACATTTCCTCCTTGTTTAACAGACCCAGCATTTAAAGTAGTAGTTGCATTTATAGTAGGAGAAGATATACTTGTAGTTGCATTTATAGTAGGAGAAGATATACTTGTAGTTGCATTTATAGTAGGAGAAGATATACTTGTAGTTGCATTTAGAGTATCTGTTATTGTTCCTCCATTTATAGTACAACTTCCACTTAGCTTAGTACCCTTAGAAACAGTTAGATAATTAATTCCAATATCACTTGTTGATCCAAGATTACCATTAGAGTCGGTATATAGAATATTAGCATCAGCTACAACGGGTGGATTAAAGTTTTCCCTTGTTTCATATTTGCGGTGCTCTTGAGTCCCCCTGGGACTATAATTATCTTGATTTTTTGTTGATTTAATATATCTTACTGTCAATAAAACAGAAATAAGTACGGCAACAAGAAATCCGCCTAAATATATTTTAGTTATCGATACCATTTTATTTATAGATTATAAAAAAAAATAAAAATGAAAAATGTGAAAGAAATAAAAAAAAATACAAGATACCGGAAATCCACAAGAATATTAACAACTATGTCAAACATTGTAATGACTGCCGTAGAAAATATGAAGTCCACGTTAACTACTATAATGCAAGACGAAATTGAAGTTGTTCTTACTCGTCTTCGTCGAAAGATCTTTGAGGTATTGGAAGTTGAGGATGATCTTGATATTAATCTTGAGACATTTACAAAGAATACGATCAAAAAAATCTTTAGCTCTGACGAGGTAGTTGAAGTAGAGAAAGAATTAAAAAAGGTGGTACATGAATTTAAGGGTGAGAAAAAACTAAAAAAAGATCCTGATGCTCCGAGAGGAGTAAAGAATGCTTTTATCTTTTTTTGTGCTGATAATCGAGATGAGGTTAAAGAGGAAAATCCTACCATTAAAATTAAGGATCTTTCTAAAAAGCTTGGGGAGATGTGGAAGGAGGTTGATGAGGATCTTAAGGTAGAGTATCAGGAAAAGGCAAGAAATGATAAATCTCGTTATGAGAGAGAGTTGGAAGATTATATTCCAAAGGAAGGATATAAAAATCCTAAGGATAAGAAGAAGAGAAAGGTAAAATCAGATTCTCCTAAACGAGGTCGTTCTTCTTATATTTTCTTCTGTAAAGAGAATAGAGAGGAAGTATCAGGAATGGGATTAAAGAATACCGATATTCTTAAGAAGCTTGGAGAGATGTGGAAGGGACTTGATGATCAGGATAAGAAAAAATATGTTAAGATGGCTGAGGATGATAAGGATCGTTATGAAGAAGAAATGAAAATGTATATTCCAGAAGAATCGTCTGATAATGATAATAAAAAGAAGTCTAAGAAATCAGTGACAAAACGTTCACCAAGTTCTTATATGCTGTTCTGTAAAGATTTTCGTGAGGAAGTCAAGAAAGATAGCCCAGATATGAAGTTTGGTGATATTACTAAAGCTCTTGGACAAATGTGGAGAGATTTGAGTGATAAGAAGAAAAAGAAGTATAGTCTTAAGGCAGCAGAACTTAAGAATGAATTTTTGAATAAGAAGAATAACGATAAGAATGAGGATAATGAGGATAATGAGTCTTTGGATGAAGATTCTTTCCCTTTGGGAAAGCTTTCTTTTCCTACGGAAAAGCTCGCTCTGCGAGATGCGGAGCAAGATTCTGATTCTGAAGATGATTAAAGATGATTAAAGGTGATAAACTTAAAAAAATAAACAATAACTTTTATTATTAATAATAATAAAAGTAAAACAAAGTCTAAAAGAAAGAATAAGTAAAGAATTCTATAAGTATTTAATATTCGATCTGCTCTTGAATCTGTTGGATGATAATTGATATAAAGCTAATTTTATCTTGAAGTAATACTTGCGAGATGGATCCTAAATTTACTTGAATCCTCTTTTATATCAAGAACCTCTGTTACTTTAGGTATATGAATGGTTTGGGAATCATGATTTACTCCATCTTCTGTTTCCCAGAGTTTCTTTCCTGTACTGTGAGCTACATCAAAGATATTAGCGTTATTCAAACTTGTGATTAGCTTAGCTGCTTTTGGGTCACTCTCAACATATCCGTGTTTGTTGATAAACTCAAATTTTTGTCTGGATACATCTGTACACTCATATATCGGTTCTCCTTTTTCATTTTGGAGAAGATGTCTTTTAAGCATATCTGCGAGTCCCTTTTGACCATTAGCTAAAACATCAGGGGTAAGATGATGTTCAAGAACTTTACTTATTTTCTTAAGGTCATTTATATCAAAAGATTGATTAATATTATTTTGAGTTCTGATTCTATTATCGTTATTATTATTACTAACTATTTTAGGTTGTTTTGCTATTTCAGCTATAGTATTATTAGATTTTTCAAGAAGATTTCTTAGTTCTTCAATTATTTTATCTTTTGATAAGCTCTCATTTTTTGATAATGATAACTCTCTTTCTTTTTGTTCTGATAAAGCTATATACTTACTTAACTTTTTATCCTTTTCTTCTGATAAGGCTATATACTTATTTACATTTTTATCTTTTAATTTACATATAGTGATATGAGTATTAAGTCTTAATTGTGTCGCTAAAATTTTAGAACAATATTCACATTTATATTCTTCATTATTTTTTCCCTGTTTTTTTAGACAATATTTAGCGGTTTTTTGGTGATTAATAAGAACAAATACTGAAACAAAATTTTTATTACAAAAAGAACAAATATTATTAGTTGTTGATTCTTTCTCCATGTTTTATATACAAGTCTATTTTTAAATATATTTCAAAATTGAAATATTATTTCAAAAATATTTCAATTTTGATATTATTTTGATATATTTTGATATATTTAATTATAAATAAATGGTACCAAAATTTGTCTAAAAATAATAAGCTGTAATATAGTTTATTATTTATTTATCATTTATTTTTATTTTTTAGAAAGTCCCAAAATATTTTTTTACACACACACAAAATTTGTGTGTGTGTATTTTTTTTAATCCAACTTTTGAAATTATTTTATAAATAGATACAAAATATTGATTATAAATAATTTTAAACAAGTAAACTATTTAAAATTTAAAGATTTTTTGCCCGATTCCATTCTCTTTTTTTCTTAATAAAAATATCTTCCATATCTCTTCTGTTCTTACATTCTTCATCTGTCTCTTCTATATCATCTTCAAAAAATGAAGGAAATATTGTCGTGATAAAATCGTTTAGTGTTCCACCTATTTACAAGAGAAGTAAGGGGTTGATTAAAAGCTGTTGCTGACTGAAACATACTTGTAAAAGACGTACATAAGGGTGCACTCCACGTCTGTATACTATTACTTCCTCCATCATACCATATAAATCCTATTAACCCTATCTCTTTTCCGTTTAATATTTCTTTATCACAAACCATCATAAAATGTTCATATTTATTTAGTCTACTATATATTTCTAAAGGATTTAGATCATCAAAAGCTTTACAATTCTCTTTATCTTTGCTTCTAACATATAATTGAATACTATATTCTAATTGTTCCTTTTCGTCCAAGTCTCTAAAGAATTTAATTTCCCAAGTTGACGGAAAAGGATTGCTAACGGGAATTATAGTAGGTTGTATTTTATATCCTATTTTCTTAGAATTTCTTTTAGACACAGAGAGGTTTCTTTTCCTACGGAAAAGCTCGCAAGCGAGATTCTTTTAGGAGACTTTCTCATTTTATTATTATAAAATAAATAATAAAGATATAATTATATAAGAAAACTCTTATATAATATAAGGATTATTAAAGGTGTATTAAATATTATGTAGATTGTTTAGATTACGAAGATGTTTTGCCTTTAAAGCAATCATCGAATTTGAATTTACAGATGATCCAATTAAAGAAATTATATCTTCTAATTTAGTTTTACAAACATTTATGAAAGGTGTATCGAGTATTCTATATATATCAAAATTATCAATACAGAGAGTAAAGATATTGGTCATTACATCTTTTTTTAATTCATCTGTTTTCTCATTTCTATCAAGCTGCGCTTTTATTTCAAAGACTAACCAACTTTTATTAGATATATTAATTATATCTTCGTGACTTAAATGAGGATTTCTTGGTAAATGTGCCTGTAATTCTTTAATATGCATAGGAATATTATTCGAGTCGGTAATCTCTGTTGAGAAAAATATAAGAGCATCATAGATTGTTTCAGGGAGTAAAAATCCATCAAAGATCGTATCGTTGATTCGAAGAGCTTTGCACACATCCATTTTAAAACGTTTTAAAATATTCAAAGTTTATAGCGAAGCGTATAGAATATATTTTTAACTGACAATATATCTTAAAAATTCATTTTTATTAAATAAAGATTTCCCCATTATTACCAAATACAGTTTTCATAAAATTATAAGGTACTTCATTGGGTATTTGCTGCTCTCTTGAGTCCCAGTGGGACGATATCCGCTTCGCTCTTGAGCCCCAGAGGGGCGATATCCGCTTCGCTCTTGAGCCCCAGAGGGGCGATATCCGCTTCGCTCTTGAGCCCCAGAGGGGCGATATTCTATTAGTTGAGAGTCAATATTCAATCAATAATTAGAATAGTTCTTTTAATTTATTAACAACTTTATTATGAATATATAAAGCTAAATTAGATGGGACATAGCCATTGCTTATTGTATTACAATTAATACAGTCACTAAACATGACATTACTTGAATCAGACATACTGATAAGACAGGGAACAAGATTATAATTTTTAAGATGTCTTAGTAAAGATATAAATTCCTTGATACGTTTATTTATTTTTTTAATTTCTATATTTACTTTCTTTTCATAAGCTTTTAGTTCATCAGATGAAGTATCATTTGTATTTCTTGGCATATTTTGGTTTATATATTTTGTTTTTGCTCTATAAAAACTTTGTAGATCAAAAGGTTGTTCAAAATATGATTTAGTAAACTTATCTCCGTTGCAGACAAAATAATCAAGATCTATATCAAGAATATATTCATTCCCGTTTTTCATGATAAGATCTTTTATTTTTTTTAAATAATTTCTCTTTGAATTAATCTGTACTTTTTGGTATATTTTTAGATCGTTTTTATATTTTGTTGGAACCTTACTGGAAAGATTCATGTCAAATTCTGAACCCTCGTCGATAGAATTAAGAGACAGTGATTTTTTATTATCCTTGATAAAATATTCTACTTTTATTTCCTTATCAGGTACCCATAAAGGTAAACACCATATAATATCTTTACTACCAGTAGCCATTATCACTCCTGATTTTGCAGCACCAATATCCCATACTAAATCTTGTGCTTTATTTATATATTTCTTGTCTCCTGTGTCTAAAAACTTTTCATATAGATATGGAAGTTTATTGGATTCTTTTATTTCATTAAGGTCGCTATGTGTGTCAAATCTAACAATTGTACAATTTAATTTATGTATTTTTTTGGCCATATAGAAAGATAGAATCTGATTGTGTTTAGTAACATAACAGATAGGTATATCGTTTATTTTAGAGGGAGTTTTATAGAAATAAACGCTTTCATAATATAACATTTCCCAGAGATGTTGATCGATTGTAAATTTTTTTCTTTTAAGAAGTGAATTCAAAAGTTTGTCAAAAAGGGCTTTGCTATGTGTTTTACTTAATTTAACAATATCTTTACTAAAAGAATTTATAAAATTATCATAGTCTCTTTTGGCGATCATTCTATATAAAAATTCTACGTTCATTATCTTCATTATACTTTATATATTCTTGGATATATAAAATTTTATATAAAGTTTTACCAATCCAACTTAAATTAGTAGAAGATATTTTCATTTATATAATAAAAATATTACAAGAAAGCTCGTCAAGTTTAAAATTATTGTCAACCTAAAACGACCGTCACTATTGTTATATAGTCTAACGATTACAAGATTTGTTATTTAATACCATTTCTTTCACCATATTTTTATTTTATTGACAAGTAGTATTTCTAATCACTGTCTTCGTCTACTGGTACATTTCTAAATGTAATAGAAATTCTCTGGTCTCTTGGTATACGTTTTCCATCTACCCTATCTGATTTAGTAGAAGGCATCTCATGATCCCATTTATAACGAGAATCACCAGACATAATGTATAAAGAATTAGGTTTAACATATAGACTTGATGATTTATCATCTTTATTAAATTTCATAGTAGATCCGCTTTCAATTGTATAACAACCAATTATAGGACCATAATCCTTGGCATCGGTGTGTTTACTAATACCTTGACCTGGTTCATATTTATTTATAATTACCTGATTAAAATCGAGGTCTTTAAGTTTTAATTTTTTAATATAAGATTTTAAGCTTTTAATAAGCTGATATAGATAAGACGGAATAGGTGGTCCCTTTTCAGCTACAGCTCTACGTTTATAATCATATTTATAACCATATTGTTGAACTTTTCTACTATTAGGACTTTTTGAAACAGGATCCCATTCTCCTTTATTAATATCTTTATAAAGTTCTTTAGAATATTTTTTAGATATAGCATTATTAATATAAAATAAACCAGGAACATCTTTTATTATCTTTATACGGCTATCTTCTTCACTATCACTTTCACTCTCACTCTGACTTTTGTCGATATCACTCTGACTATCTATGCTAATTTTTTCTTTTTCTTCTTTAGGTATTAAATCAAGTTTTTTATTAAAATCTACATAATCATTAGAATCTCCCCATCCATCAACATAATAATATTTTTTTAATATCTTATCTGTCTCATCTTTAGTATGTGGATTTTTATCAACATCTTTCTTATTTTCTTCATCAACATAATCTTTCCACCCCTTTTCGATCATTATATCTGTATTCCAATTATTATCTTTATATATTTTAAATGAATCAAATACACGGCTATTATCACTAGGATGTTTTCTATTGTGTTTAAGATGGTCTATTATTATATAATATATATATGTATTAGCTGGAAGTTCTCCAAGAGGTTCTATAGAAATATCACTATCCTGATAATAAACAACAGGTTTACTTAGTTTAAAATATTTAGGAACTACCGATATTGGATGGTAAGGAGACTTTTTTATTATAAGAAGAGATATTTCATCTGGATTTTCTTTTTCATCGCTATAAGGATCATAAGAATATATAGTTTTAATAACCTCTTTATCCTGTTTATCCTCTTTACCCTCTTTAGAATCTTTAGATTGGTCTACATTTGAAGGTAGCTGTTTTTTCTCTTGATTTATTTTTTCTTTTATTTTCAATATAAAAGGGTGATTTGGTTCAAATACTCTTTTTATAAATTTTCCTTCATTTATAGCTATATTTTCAAAATGAACACCGTTTATCCAACCAACTACAACAGAATGTCTATCTCCTTTAGAAACATGGTCATAGGGTATTACCGTCTTACTATTTATATTAATAAAATAAATGTCAATATCCAAATAGTCAGCTAATAATCCAAACATAACATCTGATGCCCATTCGTTTGTTTTTTTAAGTTCTTCTTTATATTTTTCAAACTGGTTATTAACAATAAAATTCGAGATATTTTTAGTAAATTTATTTATTTGAATTTTACATATATCGAGCTTATCTTGTGCGACATTTGCTCCAATTTCTTCTATTTCTTTAAGAAATGAACTATATAGGACTTTTCCAAAGTTTTCTATATACATATCTATATTAATAGAAGAAGTAATGATTGGATTATCAATAACTTTTTCAAAATCAGTTATTGATAATACCGAATTTATAAACTTAAAAACCTTGATATTATCATCTACTATTTCACCTAGGAAATTAGCTGATTTTGGACACTTCTCTGATAGAAATAGAGCAGGATCTTCAACAAAGTTATAAAGAACATTTAGAAATTTATTTAACTTCATACTCAGTCTCATTGATGATATATTCATAAGATTATTTTTATATTGATTTATCGTCATACTATCTGATAATTTATTTCTCAATTCTTTCATATATTTTAATTTATCTTTCTCATTCATCTTTGAATATCCATCCAAATTTAAACCTTTTAATACTGAATGAAAAAAACAACTACCCTCTCCTACTGTTCCTGTTCTAATTATTTTTTCATATATATCTGGTATATTTAATTCTTTATTGACATCTACATCTAACATTCTAACATGACTTTTTGGTTCATTTGAAATCATTTATTATATTATATTTATTTTATATACAAATAGATTTTTAACTGTCTTTAATTTTTATAAAATATTATTGTAACTTTATGTATTCAATTAATAATATTAGATTATATTATTATATCAATCCATCCAATAATATGTGGATCATCTATCATATTATTATACAATGGAAGAATCCTACTATAATTTTTTCCATTCCAAGAAATATTATCCCAATTTTGTTCAGCAATAAAAATTTTATTATGAGTTGTCTTCACTACTATAGCTACATGTCCTGTATTATCAAGAGTTACATGACGATCCCATATTATTAGAGACCCTTTTTTTGGTCTGTTCATACCATTAATAATTTTATTTATTCTTACTTTTTTTCTATTTATTGTTGATGTAAAATAATCAAGATTAAATATTTCATAAGCAAAATCTACCTGTCTAAAAGTTACATTGTGGGTTAATATAAGATATCGTCGGACAAATTCTACACATTCCCATTTTAATCCGCTCTCGAGTCCAGAAGGGACGATATAAACTGATTCTAATTGACTGAATTTGTTTAATTCTTTCTTATCAAAAGAAGAATATGCCCATACATTATCAATATTTCCTAATCTTTTACCAAAAGATAATTTTTTCTTATATGTTAAGATATATCTTAAGATTAATCCTAATGATACTAATGATACTAATGATACCAACAATACTGACAATACTATAATGTATTTAATTTTATTATTATAGAAATAATAAAATTAAGACTTAAATTATTTAAACTTACATATCATATGGATTATTCTTTCTATAGAATTTCAAATGACCCTTTATTCCTACAAAGCTTTCTTGTTTAATTCTCTCATTTGATAAATCTTGGTCTCTTCCAGTTATTCTCCCCCAGTTTCTAACATGACACTTTAATTCCTTACTCAAATCTTCTTTAGTATTTTTTTTAGCTAAAGTACATTTATACTTACGTCCTGATTTACGTCCCGACTTTCTACGAGATACACGACGTGACTTGCGTCCAGATTTACGCCCTGATTTACGTCCCGACTTTCTGCGAGATACACGACGTGACTTGCGTCCAGATTTACGCCCTGATTTACGT
>Ga0209491_10006056_pt1 | contig 17137 bp, 9 predicted proteins | sample BON02_FD_187213 | JGI IMG/M metagenome (GOLD analysis project Ga0209491, IMG submission 187213) | Freshwater microbial communities from Lake Bonney liftoff mats and glacier meltwater in Antarctica - BON-02 (SPAdes) (version 2) | ecosystem: Environmental > Aquatic > Freshwater > Ice > Glacier...
AGTTGCCACCGGTGCGGCGAGTCATCGAACGCGCCAGAGGACTCATCAAATAAAATACGGTGTCGAAAAAGACCGGCACACTCAGCACGTAGCCCGAGGCGGTGAGCGCCACGTCGCCGCGCTTGGCGCCCATGATTTTGAGGAAGAAGCGAACAATGCGATCCGCTGCGCCCGAGAGCATCATGCACTCACCAACGATCGCAGCCGAGGCGATGAGCACGCCGATCTTGCCCGCCATGGTGCCCATCGCTTCGAGCACGCGCGTCAGCTTGACGCCCATCGCCTGCCCCTCGGCCAGAGGTGCGCAGAGACTGACAAAGAGTGCCGAGATGATCAGAGCAAGAAAGGCATTGACGCGCAGAGCGACGATCAATGTCAATACGAGCGCAATGCCCAGCGCGAGAATAAGCAATGGATGCAATGGAACCTCCCGTGACTCGTGAAACGGAACCGGTGAAAAGTGAGCCTCGGCATTGTAATGAACATGACATGGTGCATCCGAGCCGCGCGGCGTAAGCCGGCGGAGTATTGAAGTTTTCGCGCTAAAGCCACCGCAGGCTTACGCCTTGCGGCTCGGATATGAACTCGGATATGAGTGAGTCGCCCGCTTCTCAAGGAATCTCTGCGACCGTCGCAAACTGTCTGTGCCACTTCTGTGCCCAGAGGTTTTTGATTTTGATGGTTCGCACGGAGCAGTCGAGGTAGGAGAGATTGACTGCTTCGAGGTGGCGGTCGAGGTAGTAGCGTTGCATGAAGCCGCTGGTGGAATAGCTCATGGGGTCTTGCGAGCTGCCGGGCTTGAGATCGCTGGCGAGGGGCCAACCTTGATCGGGCCAGACGCCGTCGCCCAGGACGGGAGTGGTGGCGAAGCCGCCCGCGTTGGCAAGCCTGTCAATGAACCAGTCGTTAGGCCTTGCGCCTGCAGTGCCGGTGCCGACGATATTGGGATCTTCGAGCCAGTTGTTGAGGCCGTAACTGCCGTAGTCACGATCGGTGATGCCACGATGTGCGGGGCCGGCACCGATTTTCAAGGCATGGGTGGCAGTGGCGTAGTTGCCAGCGGGACCGGGCGGATTGAGCTTGCGAGAACCGGAGGGGCACAGGAGCAAGGCTTTATTGGTGTCGTAATATTTTTCGATGACGATGTACCAGTGCGTGCCGACGCCGCCGGAGAAGCCGCCGTTGGATTGCCAACTGGGGACAAATCTGCCGCGTGTGTCACTGGCGTAAGTGCGCCAAGCGGTGGTGAGCTGCCGAAGATTGGAGCCGCAGATGGCGGTATAGGTGTGCTTGCGAGCGGTGGTCATGCTCGGCAGCAGGATGGAAATGATGATCGCAATGACCGCCACCACCGCGAGCAGCTCAGGCACGGTGAAGGCTTGGCGAAGATGTGCATCCTTGCATTTCATGTGCCACCAATTAGAGCGAGGCAATTAGAGCGAAGCAATGAGCCGAACCTTCTTCCGAAGGTCCGGTTCGTTCGTGATTAAAAATCAGGCCATGTGACGGCGACGGCGCTTGAGGCACGAAGCGCCAGCCAGACCGATCAGCATAATCGATGCTGGTTCGGGGATTGCAATGATGGCTGCAATCTCAGCCTGCGTGAGCGAGCCTCGGTAGTAACGGACATCATCGATGACACCATCGAAGAACTCGCTGCCGCCTTGCGAGCCGATGAAAAAGCCCAGCGAGGAAGCGGTGACAGGAGAGACGCCGTTGATGGTGGAGACGAGTTCACCGTTGACATAGAACAGGGCATCGTTGCCGGTGGTGAAGACGACAGCGACATGCTGGAAGATATCCGCTTGGATATCGACGCCTGTGGTGTCGTAGTCGAGGACGCCATAGGTGGTGAAACGCAGTTCATCACCCGTGAGGCCAAAGCCGAAGCCAGCGGGAGCATCCTGGCTGAAGATGCGCTGGGAGCCGGTGACTCGGTCAGGCTTGATCCAGGCCATGACGGTGAAGTCATTAGGACGTTCAAAAGCGGTGACGGTGCCGAGGCTGACCTGATCGTTCACGCCGTCGAAGTTGAACGCCGTGCCGAAGCCGACGCCTTGGGTGGCTGGCGCGCCGAGGGTGGCACCGCTGATGTTGCCAGTGAATCCGTAGCCTGAAGCGTCAGCGGTGGTGGTGCCAGTGGTTTCGTTGAGTTTCCAGTGACCTAGGAGTCGGCTATCAACGCCCAGAGAGACGGCGGGGTTGTAAACCAATCCGCTGAACTGTTCGCCGCCTAATGGATGTTGTGCGATGGCGATGGGGCGATTGAGCGAGTCGCCGAAGTTGGTGAGGGTTCGGCTGTTGCCCATCCATTGGACGACATCATTAACAATGAGCGTGGCGATGCCGGTGACGCTGGTTCCCGACATGGCGGATTTACGGGTGTCGAATTCAAACACGAGGTGGTTCCAGCCGCTGGGGTCGATGACCACGCCAGTGACGGTACCGACGGTGCCATTGCCCAGCCCGACGGTGATGGTTGGCGTAGTGCCAGCAGAGCCGGTGGAATAGGCGAGGTATTCGGTACCTGCGTTATCGAGAATCTTGCGGAATCCACCACCGCTGTTGTTGCCGGTGGGATTGAACCAGATGTCGTAGGTATATCCGCCAGCAGCAGCAGCGTTGGTGCTGGTGAGCAGATCGATGTTCGTGGTGGTGATGCGACCGGGCGAGGCCACGAAGTTGACCGATTGCGTGCCGGACGGGGCACCGACGGGCACGTTGTTCGACAGGGACAGTGAGCCAGCGCTTGCGGTAGCGTTGTGAGCTGCACCGCTGAGATCAATCACCGCGCTGCCCGTACCATTATTCGAACCGGGGAACTGATATTCCAAGACCGGCAGCAGTGCCGCTTGAGCAGGTAATCCAGTCAAGCTGAGTCCGATGGCTAGAAGGCTATTTCGCATCGCATTACACAATTTCATTTCACTAACTCCTTTTCATTGAAAGGCTGCGACCTGGCTAATCTCAAACAATAGATTCAGAGTGTCGCGAGCCATTAGTTATTGAGTCATCGAGACAGGTTTCCACTGAACCACGTTACGACCGCGAACCGCATTTTATCCTATTAATAACTCTAAAACAAGGAAAATAATTGCCAAATCGCAGTTTTTAAAGTTTGCAAGCGATTAAAAGCGAAGGAAGGCTTGAAAAATCGAGCTGATCATGCAATCGCGGTGGGCGGGGTTTGTCGAGTCACCCTGGAGAAAGCAAAAACTGGGCCAATTACAATCCAGGTCGTAAATAAGGGTTTTCCAGCAATTTGTGATGTTTAAATAGCGAGCTTACTTACAAGTTGCTTTGTTTTTGGGCAGATCTGAATTGGATGGATACTGACTCGACCTGTTTAGCGAGCTGCCGTCTATGGGGGATCAAACATCGTGTGCTTTCTCTCATTTTCCTCGCCGACTTGAGTACAAGCTGCTATAATAGAAGCGTTCAACGGCGAGGCCGCATCCTTTCATGTTCCGGGGCATACACGTGAATCAAGGCATTAAACTCATCACAGGCCCAGCCTCTGTGCCGCGCTACGGCAGGCACACAGGTGCCGCCAGTCTGGCGAACCGGCAGAATTCGATTTTCAACTCAATCCCGATGGGTAGACGTCTAGGTATTTCCACGTATAGACACGCTAAGAACATATAAATCAAAAGCTTACGCGACGCACGCAAAATGAAAAACACTCAGGGTAGACATGAAACTTCAAGAAATAAGAGGGCGCACCCCAGCCATGGCCTCCTTCGAGATGTGAAGGCGAGGATTGAAACCACCCTCGCGGCTCAGTGAGTTCACCGTAGAATGGCCCAGCCCCCGGAAGCCCGAAGCAGTTCAATAGGAGTGATGCCTTGAGCGATGAAGCCCAAAAACAGGACCTCGACCGTGCAAAACTGCTCGTCGAAGCCCACCAGAAACTCACCGCGGAACTCTCCAAGATCATCGTCGGCCAGGCCGAGGTCGTCGATCAACTGCTCATCGCCATCCTCGCCCGAGGCCACTGCCTGCTCGAAGGTGTGCCCGGACTCGCCAAGACGCTCATCATTCGCAGTCTCGCTCAGGCCATGCACCTTTCCTTTCGTCGCATTCAGTTCACGCCCGACCTGATGCCTTCCGATATCACCGGCACCGACATCATTCAAGAAGACAAAACCACCGGCCAACGCCAGCTCGTTTTCGAGAAAGGCCCGATCTTCGCCCAGATGGTCCTCGCTGATGAAATCAATCGCACCCCGCCTAAAACTCAAGCTGCGCTGCTGGAGGCGATGCAGGAACACTCCGTCACCATCGGCGGCAAGACCTTCACACTCGAAGAGCCGTTCTTCGTCCTCGCTACGCAAAACCCCATCGAACAGGAAGGCACTTATCCGCTGCCTGAAGCGCAGCGCGATCGCTTTCTGTTTCATGTGAAAGTGAAATATCCGCAGCGCGAAGAAGAACGCGAAATTATTCTGCGCACCACCAGCACTTTTAAGGCGCAGCTCACGCAAGTCATCACCGGCGAGCAGATCCTGGCCTGTCAGGAAACAGTGCGCAAGGTGCCGGTGCCTGATCATGTGATTGATTTTGTGCTCGATATCGTGCGTAAATGTCGGCCTAATGAAGCAGAGTCATTCCCCTTCGTGAAGGAACTCGTGGACTGGGGGCCAGGGCCACGCGCCTGTCAGCAACTGGTGCTGGCGGGCAAAGTACGTGCGATTCTCAAGGGGAGATTCCACGTGACGCTCGATGATGTAGAAGCGCTGGCGCTGCCAGTGCTGCGGCATCGCATCGTGCCAACGTTCAACGCAGAAGCGGAAGGCGTGACCGTGGATGACATCATCGAGCGCATTCTCAAAGCAGTACCACGCGGCACGGCGAAGAGTGTGTTGTGAGGGAAGGAATTGAATGGCACTGTAACTGACTTTCACACAAAACTATTCTCATGCCCACTTCCACCGACCATCTCGCCCCTGCTGATCTCGCCAAGGTTGCGAATCTGCAAATCCTCGCGCGGCTCGTCGTCGAAGGTTTCACCACCGGCCTGCACCGTTCGCCTCACAAAGGTTTCAGCGTCGAGTTCAAGCAGCACCGCCAGTATGTGCCCGGCGATGAGATTCGCCATCTCGATTGGAAAGTGTTCGGCAAGACCGACCGCTTCTACATCCGCGAGTACGAAGAGGAAACCAATCTCCGCGCGCACATCCTGCTCGATGTCAGCGGTTCGATGGCGTATGGCGACATGACCACGCCCGTGCAATCACTTACTAAACATCACTACGCCACGCGCGTCGCTGCTGCGCTTTCGTACCTCATGCTGCAACAAGCCGACAGCGTGGGCCTGGTCACCTTCGATGATCAGGTGCGCGCTCACATCCCGCCACGCGGCAGGCCCAGTCATCTCAAAGCCATCATGACCGCCATGCAGTCCGCAACCCTCGGCAATGAAACCGATCTTGGCCGCGTGCTTCACGATCTGGCTCCCAAACTTCACCGACGTGGCCTGGTCATTCTCATCAGTGACTGTTTCAGCGATGTCGCATCGCTCATGAAAGGTCTCGCCCACTTTCGCCACGCCAGGCATGAAGTGATCATCTTTCAAATCTGGCATCGCGATGAGTTGGACTTTCCATTCCGTCAGTTCACGCGCTTTGATTCGCTGGAGAACAAGACTTTTCACACACTCGATCCCGCGCACATTCGCCAGGCTTATCTGGCTCATCTCGAAAAGTTTCGCAGTGATCTGAAAACCGGATGCGCTCGTCACAAGATCGATCTGGTGCAGTTGGTCACCGATGAGCCTTATGCTGATGCACTGGCGAAGTATCTGGCGGCGAGAAGGAAGCGATGAGCGCGGCACATACGGATCATCACGCGATTCAAGTCAGCCCAGCACAGGTCTGACGTAATACCACCACAATGCCGCCACTTCGCGCAGCAGGTACATCGGCATCGCCCGCAGTGTCCGGCTCTCTTTCGCAGGCACCGTGAAGACCTCGCGCCCTTGACGCTGATAGGTCAGCTTCAAGCGCGGCAGGTGATAGAAGTGGCTCACCACCATCACGCGATCAGCATCAAGACGATCGAGCATCGGCAGCGTGTGATCGACCGTCGCCTGCGTACTGATGCCCTGCGGATCGAGCACGATCGCTTCATCGGGCACACCCAGTGATACGGCGAAACGTCGCATTGATTCAGTCTCGTGGATGTCACCATCACCAGGGCCGCCTGAGAAAAGCAGTGTGCCGGCAAAGCCGCGGTGATAGAGATCACATGCTGAGCGCACGCGATCTGCCAGTGGCAGCGACGGTGAACCATCAGCATAAGCACGGGCACCGGGCACGATGATGACATCGACTTGGCGGGCGTAGCTGGTCGTGCCGAAGCAGTAAATCTGGGCGATGGGGAAGGCCAGCAGCAACAGCACGAAGGAACTGGTACCGATCAGCCAGGTGACGAGGCGGGCTGCTTCTCGCTGAGGCGGATTGCGTTTGGGCCACGCTATGTCAGCGAAGAGAACGGCCATGACGAGCGTGACAAAGAGCGACAGCGGCACCAGTGATGGCGTGGTGATCGAACCTTTATATGCAAGCTGGAAACAGGTGATCGCATTGATCATGGTGACGATCATCGCCACGAGAACGAAGAACCCCGTCGCAACCTGCCGCCTTACGCTCATCACCGGGCGACAGGCGAATGCCAGCAGCAACGCGGAAAAACATGCCAAAAAGCAGTTCGCCAAAGGTCCCGGCCAAGCCCGCAGATCGATCCACCAGTGATTAGCATCAAAGCCTGGCGACACGAAGCCGCCCAGTAGATTGGCCAGTGTAAAGAGGCCGATACCGCCAGCTAAAGCTCGTGCGATTGGATTCAGGAGTCGCCTCATAGGCCCAACATCGTCCATTGGTTCCCCCGATAGATAATTACTATCGCATGAATAATTCACGCGCCAACAAATCCAATGTTTCTCATAATCCTTACCAATCGATATTGCTTTAGCCTTGTCTTTAGCTTATAATTATTCTATAGACAGCGAGAAGTTGCGAGTCGGTTGCTTTGGTTCCACCGTTTTGTCTCGATTGATTTTTCATCACAGTTCAATGGCGTTCTGCCAATGAGCGACTCAGGTTCTAAGCATGGATTCTTCGCGAAAAAAAGCGTTCATCATCGGCGGTGCTGTGCTTTTGGTAGCAGTCATCGGCTGGTTTCTCATGGGAGGCGAGAATCCTGAAAAGGATCTGACCAGCGGTCGACAGGATCGCCGATTGCTGGCGATTGAAAAGCTGGAACAGAAGGACTCACCCGAAGCTGCCCGCATCATTTTGCAGTACACCACTGACAACGACATTCAGGTTGCCCGGCGATCGCTCTATGCCCTTGGCCGTATGCCCAATGGAGCCAAGACGGAAGTGCTAACGCAGGCGATGAGCAGCGAGAATCCACAGATTCGAGAGGCTGCCGTGGTGGCCATGGGCATGCGCGGGGATAAAACCGACAAGGTCGCTATGCGTGATCGGCTGGCACGCGATCCCTCACCAGAGGTTCGTGTGGCGGCGGCTGCGGAACTGGGTGCGATGCGCGACTGGGACTCGGTGCCCCTGCTCGTCAGCGCCCTGGACAGCCAGGATGAAACACTCGCCAACGTAGCCATGCGATGCCTGCTCGACATCGGCGGGCGTGAACATGCAGGATTCAAACCCGGCGCGACGCCCGCTCAGCGCGCCGAGGCGATTCGAGCACTCAAGCGGGACTGGCAATCATTCAAAGCCATCAACACCGAGTACGATCGCTATCGTACGGAGATGAACAAAAAATGAAATTACTCCCCGCCTCTCGCCGTGCTTTTACCATTCCTGAGATGCTGGCCGTCGTCGCGGTCATTGCGATTGTCATCTCCATCCTGTTGCCTTCGCTGGTGCGATCGCGCAGCGTCGCCAACACGATGCTTTGCGCCAACAATCTGCATCAGCTTCACGTGGCTTACACCACCCGCAACACCGACGTGCGCATGAAGACGGTTGAAAAGACCTCAGCCTACACCTGGCAAACCGCTCTGCTCCCTTACACCGGTGGTGTGAACAAGGTGTTCTTCTGTCAGAGCCAGGCTGAAGGCGTGCTGGGCGCCGGCGGCAGTTCCGGCGGTGCTTCGAGCGTTGCTTCGAATATGTACCTGAAGGTTTACAACGCCTATCCCAACGGCTACCTGTACGACATGGCCATGGAAGAAGGCCCGCTCTGCCGTCGCATTGCCAAGGCCACCAGTGATGCCACGATTGACTCGCTCTGGGCAGGCAAAGCGTCCGTCGCCACCACCATCAAAAACTTCCGCAATGCCTTGCCTGACGATACCAGCTACCTCCTCTGCTTTGAAGATCTTCGTCCCGGCGGCGGTGACCTCGACTTCGAAGACGTCATCTTTGCCGTCGATGAACAGGACGACGGCGTCGAAGTGAAATTCCTCTATGACGGTGCAGGTTATAAGTTTGACCTGCTCAATCGCGATGGCACCATTCTGGCCAAAGAACTGGATAACGGTGGCCAGACCAAGCCCGGCGACGTCGTCATGGGCGTGGGCGCTCCCTCTAGCTACGGCATGAACGAAGTGGCTGCCAAGCGTTTCACCGAAGGCGGCAAGAACGTCATCTTCATGCTCGATTATCAACGCTCCGTTGCAAGCTGCACCGGCTCCACCGGCTTTGACCCTTGGACCGACTGGCTCAAGCCCAACGGTATCGAACAGTTTGCCCGCCACACCGACAAGGCCAACGTCATGTTCTTCGATGGCGGCGTCAGGCTCATGAGCACCCTCACCATCAAGCCCAGCATCGCCCAAAACCGCACCGATTACTGGATCCCGTGATTCACTTGAACCTTCCAACAAACAAGGCACGCACACCTCAGGTATGCGTGCCTTTTTTCTTGCGCTTCAATAATCAAATAAATCGAAGGCAGGATTGGCCGCCGAGACACCCAGAGCAATGAGAAAGTCCAACCAATACAGAGAGAAGAACGGATGATCTTGCGATCAAATCGCTGGGGCACATTCTATTTCCAGTTCTTTGCCGTCCTCGGTGTTCTCGGTGGCTCGGTGGCCGTTCCCAATTCGCGCTCGCTTCAATCTCAAGTTTGCACTTGATTACTCCAAATCTCACGCCTGACCTTCCGCCAGGGTCCAGCCCTTGCGATATTCCTTGTCCAGAAACTTATTCGCTTCCGCTGCATCCGTCTTCAGTGCCTTGGCGTCCCATTTGATTTCCTTGCCGCTGCGATACGACACATTGCCCAGCAGTACTGCTTCTGTCAGCGTGCCTGCGTAGTCGAAGTTGCAGGTGGTCTTGCCGGTTTCATATCCCGCTTTACAGGCATCAATCCATTCACGGTGATGGCCTGCGCTGTTGGCAATGAAATGTTCGGGGTGATCAATTTTCTCGACTGGTTTGTAGTCGAGATCGAACAGTTTCATCTGACCGTAGTCGGCAAAGAGAATGCCTTTGTCGCCGATGAAAAGGTTGCCCGCGCCGAAATTGGGCAGCTTGCCGCTTTCGATTTCTGGTGGACGCTTGTCGCCGTTGTACCAGGTCAGGTGCACAGCAGGGCCGCCGGGATTTCTGCTGGTTTCGCCGAGGAATCCGCCGTGGCCTGCTTTGCCAGCTTCACGCGCGGGGAACTGGTAATCGCAAATATTCCAAGCCGCAGCGCGATTGGAATCAACCACTGGCCCCTGACATGAAACCGAAGTCGGTGCTCTTAGGCCAAGCGTCCAGAATGCCAGATCGAGATGATGGCAGGCCATATCCGCGTAGCCGCCGCCGCCAAAATCCCAGTACCCGCGCCAGGCTGCGGGGTGAAGGCCGGTGTGATATTCGCGAAACGGCGCAGCGCCCAGCCACAGGTCCCAATTGAGATTCTTAGGCACCGGCGGATGAGCGACGTTGTCCGCCCCTGCCCACACAGCACCGACCCATGTGTGCACGCGCTTCACCGCACCGATGGAGCCGGACTGAATAAACTCAACCACTCTTCGGTAGTTGTCGCCCGCATGAATCTGCGTGCCCATCTGCGTGACGACCTTGTGCTTCTTCGCCAGTTCGATGATGGTGCGAGCTTCGCGCACGGTGTGCGTGAGCGGCTTCTCGCAGTAAACATGTTTGCCCAGCATGATCGCCCTGGCCGTCGCAGGAGCGTGATGATGGTCCGGCGTACCTACGATCACTGCATCGATATTCTTCTCTTCCTTGGTGAGCATCTCGCGATAGTCGTGATACAGCTTCGAACCTTCGTGCGTCTTGGCGCGGCGCTGGAGCTTGTTGTCATCACAATCCGCGAAGCAGATGAACTGCTCGCTGCCGCAGCCGTCGATGGAGAAGCTGGCCTGACCATCGGTGCCGACGCAGGCGATGCGAAGCTTTTCATTGGCACCCAGCACATTGCGCGTGACACCGGTGAGCGTCATCGCTGCTGAGGCTGCCAGCGACCCTTGAATGAATCGACGACGTGAAAAACGGTTGGACATGATCGCACTCCTGAAAAGAAATCTAAACGCATGGGGTCATGGGGTCATGGGGTCATTCTAACAAGCACATCATCTGACAAAGCAAAAGTGTTGGCTGTACTGGGGGTGTTTGCATCTCGGGTGCGTCCTCGCTTTTCCAGCCAAATTTTGTCTACCCAGAGGTTTTTTCATTTGCGTCCATCATCGTATTTCCTGTTTTACAAAGAGCTTAACTCGTGTCTAGGGGTAAACGGGTAGACGTCTACCTTCTGCCTCCTACGACTGCAAAAACAAGCAAGCCCGTCCAATCCAACCCTAAGACCAAGCATAGTTTAGCATACATCGAACAATAAATCAATAGTTAAATTATCGATAAATGAACCGTGATGAGAAGCACTGCGAGTATGCTCATACATTATCTCCTTCTGCAAAGGCCTCCCATGCGAACGATCCTCAGCGCTCTACTGCTCGCGTTCATTTTGCTTTCATCGCAGCGCATGCGCGCCGCCGACTCGCCCTACACCGGCGGCAACCGCCTTGCCTATCTCGATGAGATCAACCCCTACTACCCGCACAAGGATTTTGCGAAGCTCACCACGCCGCAGTGGGTTGGCGAAGAAGGCGTCGAAGCCGTCATCATTCTTTCCGTCGATGACATGCGCGATCCTGTCGCTTACGAGCGCTACCTTCGCCCGATTCTCAATCGTCTCAAGCAAGTCAAAAACACGCAAGGCAAAGCCCCGCTCTCCATCTTCACCAACTCCGTCGATCCCAAACATCCACAGCTTCAAGCCTGGCTCAAAGAAGGCCTGAGCTTCGAGGTGCACACCATCACGCATCCATGCCCTTGTCTGGGTGCTGGTGCTGCGCCTTCGGGAGACATCGGCCGCGCCAAGCAAACCTACGACGGCTGCGTCGATCTGCTCAACCAAATCCCCAACTACAAAGGCCCCGTCGCCTTTCGCATCCCTTGCTGTGATTCGATGAACTCCGTCAGCCCGCGCTTCTTTTCCGAGGTGATGAACAAGACCACTGCCAAGGGAAATTTTCTCTCGATCGATTCCTCTGTCTTTCAAGTCTTCACCAGTGACGACCCCGCCCTGCCTCGTGAACTCGTCCTCGAAAAAGATGACAAAGGTAATACCCGCGAACGATTCACCAAATACACCCAGTTCCCCGGCTACATCAACACCATCGAAAACTACCCCTACCCCTACACCATCGGCAACACGATCTGGCAATTCCCCGCCAGCGCCCCCAGCGACTGGGAAGCCCAAAACCTGCAAGGCAAGAACAATCCCAAGACCGTCGAAGACATGAAAGCCGCCATCGACTGCACCGTCATCAAGCAAGGCGTTTACACCTTGTGCTTCCACCCGCACGGCTGGATTCAAGCGGAGCAGATCGTTGAACTGATCGACCATGCAGAAAAGAAGCATGGGAAGAAGGTGAGGTTTTTGAATTTCAGGGAGGCGCTGGAGCGGATTAATAAGAACATGCTCAAAGGCAAGTCGCTGAGGGAGCACGCGAGGCCGCCGGTCCAGACTGCCGTGCGATTCGTTGACATCAACGGTGACGGCCACGCCGACCGCATTCATTCCGATGCTGAACGATACAGCCTAGCGCTGTTCGATGCGAAGACGAAAGGGCAAAAAACGCTCTATGATCGCAAGCGCGGCGAGATCGCGACTGAAAAAGAACTTCCCCCCATCATCCGCGCCGATGGTACGAGCAACGGCTTCTTCATCAAAGGCGATGCGCTCTACTGGCAGAACGAAGACACAGGCGGGAAGGAGCCGCATCATGTGAAGAAGATCACGTTTAAGGAAGTGCTCGCGCTGAGCGAGCCGGGGCGTGTCGCCCCGGAAATTCCCGCGACACCAGTGACTCCCGCGCCGATGCCTCCCGATCCAAAAGACAGCGGGACGACACGTCCCGGCTCGCCGCACAACTTCACCACTGCGCATGCCGCGCCGCCTCCGCCGCGCTCGCCGCAAGCTTCGCGCGATTCGATTCAGCTCATCTCCGGCTTTCGCGCAGAGCTCGTCGCCGCTGAGCCGCTGGTGATGGACCCGATCGCTTTCGACTTTGGCCCTGATGGAAAACTCTGGGTCGTCGAGATGGGCGATTATCCCTCGGGCGTTCCCGATGCAGATGGCAAAGTAAAACCCACCGGCCGCGTCGTCTTCCTCGAAGACACCGACGGCGATGGCCAATACGACCGGCGCACCATCTTCCTTGATGACCTGAACTTCCCCACGGGCATCATGGTCTGGAACAAAGGCGTCCTCATCACCGCAGCCCCCGACATTCTTTATGCAGAAGATTCCACACCAGACGACGCCAACCGCAAAGCGGACAAACGCACCGCGCTCTTCACCGGCTTCAACGAAGGCAACCAGCAACACCGCGTCAACGGCCTGCGCTGGGGCATGGATGGCTGGATTTATCTGGCGAATGGCGATAGCGGCGGGAACATCAAACACGTCGGTATAGGCGAGACAACCAACATCAACGGCCGTGACCTGCGCATTCGCATGATCGCCGATGGCACCTGGCAACTCGATCCGCAATCCGGCCAATCACAATTCGGCCGCGATCGCGATGACTTCGGCAACTGGTTCGGCAGCAACAACCCCAACCCCGGCTGGCACTACGCGCTTGAAGATCACTACCTTCGCCGGAATCCGCATGTCACCGCGCCCAATCCGCGCGTTGATCTCACCAGCGATCGCACCATCTTTCCCATCAGCATCGTGCACTCACCTTCAATCGAAAATCATCGCATCACCCCCGGAACACCGGGCCAATCCGCCGTTCACTCCTCCGCCAACAGCCTCACCATCTACCGCGATGATCTGTATGGCGAATCCTTCACTGGCAACGCCTTCGTCAGCGAGCCGGTACACAATCTCGTTCGCCGGATGATCCTGAAACCGCAAGGCGTCACGTTCCGCGCTGAGCGCCCCCCGGAAGCCACCGGCGAAGAGAAGCGCGAATTCCTTGCATCCTCCGATCCCTGGTTCCGTCCAACAACCATCCGCACCGGCCCCGATGGTTGCCTGTGGATCGCGGACATGTACCGCCAGACGATTGAACATCCGAAATGGATTCCGCCGCAGTGGCAAAGGGCGCTCGACCTGCGCGCGGGCCACGACATGGGCCGCATCTATCGCATCGTGCCGGTGAATGCGAAACCGCGCACGCCGGTGCGATTGGACAAGCTCGATGCCAAGAACCTCGTCGCCGCGATGGATTCACCGAGCGGCTGGCAGCGCGACATGGTGCAGATGATGCTGATGTGGAATCCTCAGAATGCTGTCATTCCAGCGGAGCAGCAGGAGAAACTTAATGAATTGAGATCGGACTTGCGGATTATGGCAGTGGGCACCGAAGCCCATCGCAGGAAGGAGCGACAGATCGATGAACTGATTGGAACTTTCCCTCTCGTCACTCAGTTGGCAGCGCTTGCCACCGATTCGATGAATCCAGCGGTACGAGTTCAGTCGCTCAGTACGCTCGCTGGACGTTCGATGCTCTCGGCTGGTGTCTTGACCAAAGCCGCTGCCGATGTTCATCCGCGCGTGCGGGAACACTTCGTTCGCATCAGCGCGAGATACATTGATGACCCCTCCACGTATTTCAAAAGTTTGCCCGAGAGCGTCGCGTCCGTGCTGCTCAAACTGCTTGACGATCCCGATGCTCATGTGCGTCAACAGTTGGCCTACGCTCTAGGCAATTGGCCGGACCTTGTGGAATATGATGGACTACTGAATGAGAAAAGCCGTAAATCCGACCCGCTCGCCAGCAAAGCCCTCGCTACCATCCTTCTCAAAGATGCAGATGATCCCTACATCGTTGCCGCCTGCATGAGTTCAGTCTTGCCGCACCTTGATGGTGTCATGCAACAAATACTCGCTTTGCCTGGCGCTGTCGAAAAGCATCCTGCCTTGCTCGCAAAACTCATCGACATCGCCATCGCTGCTGACAAGCTCGATGCACTGGGCGCGATGCTTGATGTCGTCACGCAGCCGCGCGGCGATCGGTTTGAGCCTTGGCAATTCAGCGCGCTGGGCAGGCTCATCAAGGCGAAGGAGAAGCAGAAGATCACGCTCGGCATGCTCTATGAACAAGCCGAGAAGAATAGCGATCGCCGGATGATGATGACGCTCAATCGCGTGCCCAATGTGCTGACCGTTGCGCGATCTGCGATTGTTGATCCCGCGCAGAATGAGCCGTTGCGACTGGCGGCGATTGATCTCTATGCGCTGCTAGGCGGCGAGCAGCGGCTGCCCACTTTCAGCGCTGCTCTTGCTGATGTGAAGTCTTCCCCCGCAGTGCAGCAGGCTGCCGCCAGCGCGATCATTCGCATCGGCGGCGATCGGGCTTACGCTCAGGTATTCACCAACTGGAAAAGCTACAGTCCTGTCCTTCGCGCTGCGGTGCTCGACGCGATGCTCAAACATGATGCGGGGATCAGCGCGCTGCTTGACGCGATGGAGCAAGGGATCATCACGCGCCACGACATCGATCTGCCGCGCAGGCAGCCGCTGCTGACGCACGAAGATTCTGCGGTGCGCGAGCGCGCTGCGAAGCTGCTGGGCGGCGCGCCTGATGCGGACAGGCAGAAGGTGATTGATCATTACACGAAGGCGCTGGCTGCGCTGCTAACTGGCGGCGTCGGCGCAAGCGGCGATCGTACACGCGGCGAACAGGTGTTTATCAAGAACTGCGCAGCTTGTCACAAGCCCGCTGCCGGCAGCGCGATCGGCCCGGAGCTTTCCAAGATTCTCGACAGTTCACCGCAGAGCCTGCTCATTTCCATCCTCGATCCCAATCGCGCGGTCGAAGCGAAATACATCAATTACCTCGTGGAAACCAGCGAAGGCGAAAAACAGACCGGCATCATCCTCACCGAAACATCCACCAGCATCACGCTCGCGTCCGTCGATGGTAAGCAGCGGCAGATTCTTCGCCGCGACATTGTCGAGCTGCGATCGACGGGCCTCTCCCTGATGCCCCAGGGAATCGAACAGGCGATCACACCCAGCGATATGGCCGATCTATTTGCGTACATCGCTTCCACCGGGCCTGCGCCAAAGAAGTTCGAGAACAACACGCCGCGCACCATCGAAGCCGATGCGAAAGGCGCGCTGTCATTGCCCGCTTCAGCCGCCGCGATCTTCGGCGAGACGCTTATCTTCGAACAGCAGTACCGCAACCTCGGCTACTGGTCCAGCGAAAATGATCGAGCAGTGTGGACGATCATCGTGCCGCGTGGCGGCAAGTATGAAGTGGCGCTCGATCATGCACTGGACAAGACCATCAAAAGCAACGCGTTCATCATCGAAGTCAGCGATCAGAAACTCACTGGCCAAGTCAAACAGACCGGCACCTGGGACACGTATCAAACCAACAACGTCGGTCAGGTCACACTCAAAGCAGGCACGCATCGTCTTTCGATTCGATCTGATGGGCCTGTGTCCGGCGCGCTGATTGATCTGCGCACCATCACGCTGACGCCACGGTGACGGGAATGAACTTACTCAGCGGTGTTTTGCTGCGGTCGGCAAAACTGTTCGCCGAAACGAGCGGATTCATCTCAGGAAAATATCCCGCAGCGCAGCCTTGCGGAATGTCATACGCGACGATGCGGAAGCCGGCAACGCTCCGCTGCTGGCCATCTTCTATCGTGTGACTGGTGATCGTGACCACATCGCCATCGCGAAGCTGCTTGGCGGCGATGTCGGCACTGTTCATGAAGATGATCATGCGCGTGCCGTAGATGCCGCGGTAGCGATCATCCATGCCATAGATGGTGGTGTTGTACTGATCGTGCGAGCGCAGCGTCATCAATCGAAGCTGACCCGCAGGCAATGTGAGATCAGGAATCGGATGCGTGATGAAATTCGCCTTGCCGGTGGCGGTGATCCACTGCCGATCGCGTGCGGTGTTGCCCAGATAGAAGCCGCCCGGCTTATTGATGCGGGCGTTGTAATCCTTGAAAATCGCAGGCATCACCGCTTCGATCTTTTCACGAATGCGGGAATAGTCAGCGATAAGAAAATTAAAATCGGTCGCGCGTGCCTTCGCATGAAGCGCAGCAGTGGCGATGCCTGCGACGATGGCGGGTTCGCTGAGCAGATCAGCCGAGGCTGGCGGATTGGTGCCATGCGACGCGTGTACCATCGACATCGAATCTTCCACCGTCACGCGCTGATCGCCACCTGCCTGCACATCGCGCTCCGTCCTGCCCAGGCAAGGCAGAATGAGCGCATCCTTGCCGACGATCGTGTGGCTGCGATTGAGTTTGGTCGAGATGTGTACGGTCAGGTCGCATCGCTCCAGTGCCTGTGCAGTAACCGCACTATCTGGCGTGGCTGCGGCGAAGTTGCCACCCATCGCAATGAACACCTTCGCCTTGCCTTCGTGCATTGCGTGAATCGATTCGACCACATCAAAGCCATGCTCCACCGGCGGCGCAAAATCAAACACCTCACCCAGCTTCGCAAGAAACGCAGGCCCCGGTTTTTCCGTGATGCCCATCGTGCGATCGCCCTGCACATTGCTGTGCCCGCGCACCGGACAAAGGCCCGCGCCATCACGGCCAATATGCCCGCCCAAGAGCAGCAAATTCGCCACCGACTGAATCGTCGCCACCGCGTGCTTCTG
>Ga0209491_10006059_pt1 | contig 17130 bp, 11 predicted proteins | sample BON02_FD_187213 | JGI IMG/M metagenome (GOLD analysis project Ga0209491, IMG submission 187213) | Freshwater microbial communities from Lake Bonney liftoff mats and glacier meltwater in Antarctica - BON-02 (SPAdes) (version 2) | ecosystem: Environmental > Aquatic > Freshwater > Ice > Glacier...
TGCTTCTGCTACTTTAATCATATTAATTCATTAGTACTTCCAATTCAAAAAGCTCATTTACTATGCTATTAACATTATTCATTGAGTAGTCATTTGAAAGTATGATTTTATCACCAATTTCTAATATACTTGTAAATGGAGGTAATTTCATTTCTCTAAGCTCTGTAGCACTCACGTTTACGTTACCGTTAAAAATCTGAAAATACGTATTAAATAATTCACTATTAAGCAATGCGCAGAGTCCAATTACTTCATTCCGATTTAAGTATCCACCTTTTCTATATAGGTAATTCACTTTATTTTCAACTCCGATATAATCAGATGTCGCATAGTTGCAGAAATAGGGCGCTGCTATCAATCTACTCTTATCGTCTTTTGTACTAAATCTTCTCAAGAAAATATAGTCTTTATTAGGTAACAATAAAGATTTTGAGCCACTTTCAATCTGGATGAATTGCCCTTTTTCTTTCAATTGTTTTGGCCATTCCAGACTCATTTTGTTCACGTTGTGCAGCCAGAATAATGGAGCTAAAAACGTAGTCCCATTTTCGTAATTTTTTTCAATAAAATCTGAAGCTCGAAATGAAACAACTGGACCTGTGGAGATTTTTATATCGAAATCTGCCAGAATATTTCCCCAAGAGGAGACTAAATTTAAGATACTTTCTTCCTTGTCGCTTGTCGGCAAATGTAAAATCTTCTCTTTGGAGTTTAAGTCAATGAGTTCAGAAGCATTGAAATATTTAATTTTTGGTTGAAAAATGTCTTTTATTCCTAAGCTTGAGGAAACCAGCACATTTTTATTGGGATTAATTTTTTCTTTAATAGCCTTTATTACGACCGTTTCTTGCAAGACACTGTCCCTGTTGAAAGTGTCTTTTCGTGAATTGAATAAATGGATTTTGTTAATTTGAACTGAATTAAAAAATAACTCCCTAAACGCTTTGAAATAGCTTCCTGAAGCAAAACTCCTTGGTGTTATAAATATCAGCTCTCCGTTTTCAGAAAGTAATTTTGCAGCTATTCCCATGAAAATGGAGTAGATATTTGGCTGTCCACTCACTAACTCTTTCGCAGCTATGGTTCTTTTATCATCGCTAGAAAGCTTGAAATATGGTGGGTTCGAAATAATGATATCAAAACTTAAAATTTCTTTGTTTGATTCTTCAAATAGGCTTGGAAGTTTATTTGTAGTAAGAGCATGTGCATTGTCTAAAATAAAATCGTGTACATGGATCAAATAATTGAGCGTAACACCTTTCTCTAAAAGCCATTCCTGAAGATAGTCAAGAGTTTTTTGCGAAAATGAGATTAAGTCAGGATCAGTTTCGTAAGCAACTAAATCGATGAATACAATATTATTTGTTGGTTCTACCAGATGCTCAATCAAGGCACAGCTTAAAATAGCTGTTCCACATCCCGGGTCCAAAATCTTAATACTGCTTTTCTTTAGTTCACTAAAAGAAGCCATTAGTCGAGCGATTTGAGTTGGCGTAAAAAATTGCCCGTTGTTTTTCTTGTGTTTTATTGTCACTTGTTGAGTGTAATAAATTCCTAGCCTATCTGCATAATGACTAGGCAGTTCTTGATTGAAAGGTTCGATATTTATTATTTTACTCATTTCGTAAAGTTTTTATGTAGGCAATTTTTTCTTCTGCGACTTTCAAGATATTCAAGTCGGCCTTTTCATCCAAAATTTTGTAGGCAATCTGGTCGCTTAAAAACGCCTCAAGCAATTCATTTTCGTTTACACTAAAAAAGGCAGCTATATTTTTTATTAAATGTTTTGTAGGCTGTCTTTGGTTACGCTCAATTTTAGCAAGTAGCGAAGGGTCAATTTCAATATTTGGGGCAACTTCTCTCAAAGTCATTCCGGTAGTTTTTCTCAGTTGTCTGAGTTGTTCTCCAAATGTTGTGTGCTTTTTTACCATTGCGATTCAGGATAAAGTTTGTCCGAAGTTAATGAGTCAATTTAAATGGACAAATAAAGTCCACAAATTTTTTTAATTGCGTGCTCAAAAATTTAAGTCCTCTTATCTGAGAAATAGTTGATTCTGATATGAGAGATAAACGTGATTAAATAACTGTTGACTTTTTTTCTTTTGGTAATTCTAGGGCTTGTTAGTTATTTGGCGGAAGCACTATTTATTTCTGAAGCCCAACTTATTTACTCAACCAGCCCTTTTAGATAACCGGAACCGCTGTACTTTTTATTTTTTTCACTCCGATAATCTTTCCTTTTCCTACAATACCCTGTACAGGGTATTTTTCACATAAAAAAAAGCCCAGTCTTTGGGCTTTTCAAATCGGATTAATACGCGCTCTTACTCGAATTCCTTAATCAGATGGTAAGAGAATTGGATGATTTCTTTATAATTCTCCTTGCTGATTTTTTCGTCGATCCCATGGAAGCGGGTCATGCTAGTCGGGTCGAGGCGCATGGGATAAAAGCGATAGACATCATCCGAGATTTCATAGAAATAGCGCGCATCCGTACCTCCTCCGATTAGTCCGGGAACGACAATTGTATCTGGGAAAAGACCTCTGATAGTTTTTTCTAATTTTTCATACCCTTCGGAGTCGATGCTGGAAACAGGAGAAGGGTTGGTTGAAAAGCCCGCATTCTCCACTTTGACTTTATCGGATATAGTACTTTCGATATGTGCCTGTACTGATTCGACGGTCTCTCCAGGAAGAATTCTAAAATTAATGGTTGCCTGCGCTACCGTCGGAATCACATTGTCTTTTACGCCTCCTTCGATAATGGTCGGAGCGGTAGTGGTATGGGCATTTAAGCCTTCCAAAATAGGGCCTTTGAGGAGCCAAGGGTTTGCAAAAGCCACCTTGGTCAGAAAAGGAAGTTCTGCACCCAAGTATTCCATTTGGTAGTCCATCGGCTTGACGAGCTTGTAGGGTAATTGATTGTTTTCCAAATCCACGATGGCTTGAGCAAGGATTCCGATGGTGTTTTCCCGGGGAGGAGCAGAGCTGTGACCGCCTGAAGTTGCGACCGTGAGTTTGAAGGAAACATAGCCTTTTTCTGAAAGATTGATCATTGCCACTGGCACATCAACTCCAGGAACCAAGCCTTCCGCGATAAAACCGCCTTCGTCAATGGTCATTGCCGCTTGGATGCCTTGCTGCTTCAAGTGCGCCGCAATTTTGGCAGCGCCATTTCCCCCGCCTAGTTCTTCGTCATGTCCGGAGGCAAGATAGATGGTTCGGGTAGGGACGAAGGATTCGGAGAGTAGCATTTCCACCGCCTCTAAGAGGCCGATCAAAGTTCCTTTATCATCCATCGTTCCTCTACCGATGATGTGGGTATCGGTGATTTTTCCAGAAAATGGCGCAGCTTCCCAATCCGCAAGCGTAGGCTCATCGACTGGCACGACATCCTGATGTGACATGAGGATCAGCGGTTTTAGGAAAGGATCAGATCCCTGCCATTTGTACAGCAAACTGTAATCGCTTATTTTTTCCAGTGAGAGACTTGCATGCGTCAGCGGGAAAGTCTCTGCTAAAAATCGATGGAAACCAAGGAACTCGGCAGAATCAGGGATGGCAGCCTCGCTGAAAGAAATGGTGCGAAATTGAATTGCCTTGGAGAGATTTTCGAAAACCTGGTCTGAAATTGGAACTTGAGTTAGGGTTTCAACTTCGACTTGCTTAGAAGTCATTCGAAGGGTATTAAAAAGGAGAATGGCGACGACAATCAGGACGATTGCCAAAAAGCCAAGAAGTATTTTCTTCATAATATGGTGGTTTTTCAATCCGTAATTTAGTCGGATAAATAGGATTGTCAGTAATTATAGTAGGCAGTCTTCAGTAGATAGCAGCGGGCAGATGGCAGTAATCAGTCTTCAGTAGGTAGTTTACAGTGTGATAGTCCCTAAATAACGTTGACCGTTTTTGGAGTTTTGTGCATTGATAAATTTATTGCTTCAATTTGGTTTGGTCTAAGCCATAGCAGCTTCTGCAGGCAAACTATGCGCACTATGTTTTCTATGCGGTAAAAACCAATATCAATGCGGTGAAAAGGATGAAAGATAAATTTCCAAGTCAGAAGACCTACCTACTGTAAGCAGGCCTAAACCAGATTTCCCTTTGCGCTCCTTTGCACAACCTTTGTGACCTTAGTGGTTAAAAAAAAGCCAAAGGTCCAAGCAGAAAGACCTACCTACCGTAGGCAGGCTTAAGCCAGATTTCCCTTTGCGTTCCTTCGCAAAACCTTTGTGACCTTAGTGGTTAAAAAAAAGCCAAAGGTCCAAGCAGAAAGACCTACCTACCGCAGGCAGGCTTAAGCCAGATTTCCCTTTGCGTTCCTTTGCAAAACCTTTGTGACCTTAGTGGTTAAAAAAAAGCTAAAGGTCCAAGTAGAAAGACCTACCTACCGTATGCAGGTCTAAACCAGATTTCCCTTTGCGTTCCTCCGCAAAACCTTTGTGATCTTCGCGGTTAAAAGAATAGCTAAAGGTCCAAGTAGAAAGATTTGAACCAGATTTCCCTCTGCGCTCCTCCGCTAAACCTTTGTGAACTTGGTGGTTAAAAAAAAGCCAAAGGTCCAAGTCGGAAGACCTACCTACCCTAGGCAGACCTGAACCAGATTTCCCTTTGCGCTCCTCCGCTAAACCTTTGTGAACTTGGTGGTTAAAAAAAACTAAAGGTCCAAGTAGAAAGATTGACCTACCGTATGCAGGCCTAAACCAGATTTTCCTCTGCGTTCCTTTGCAAAACCTTTGCCTACTCGGTGGCAAAAAAGTAATATCTCCTTAAGGCAAGGCAGGCTTTAGATACTTAAACTAATTTTCCCATCCGCGAAAACCAATGTTAGCAATACTGTAAAAAAAACTAAAAAAAAGAGTCCCGGACATCCGGGACTCTTTTTCAAATTAACCCATCAACAATTTTATAATTTGTGCCGGTGCTTGCACAGCTTCCACCTTGTCATCAGCTATTTGTTTTCTCAGTTCGTATTCCAGCTCAAATATCAAACCAGAGACAAATACTCTATCCATTCGCAGGTCAGTTTCAAACGAAGCATATTTTCTTTTCCCAGTCAGGTCAATTCCATACTGATGGAAAACCTTTGAGATTTTGCGTAAATCACTGTAATTTTTCATTGGGTGTGTTATTAAAAGCCCGTACCAATCTTTTGGATCAGCAGAGGATGTGTGTTCAATTTTTAGTTTAGACGTAAGTAGCTGCTTCTGATTCAAATTCATCCACATTCGTGTCTTCGAGTTCGATATGCTTCTTCTCTGCTTTGCCGATTTTGACCATAAATCTGTCAAACAGGTAATAGATCACTGGTACTACTACTAAGGTCAAGAACATGGAAGAGAGTAAGCCACCGATAATAACCCATGCCAAACTGTTTTTCCATTCGGCACCAGCCCCAGTTGCCAAAGCAATGGGCATCATTCCAATTACCATAGCAATCGTAGTCATCAAGATTGGTCGGAAACGAATCTTCACGGCCTTTTCTAGAGCCACCTTCACGGCTACTCCCTCTGCTTTCAACTGATTGGTAAAATCGACCAGTAAAATCGCGTTTTTCGCTACCAGCCCCATTAGCATAATCAGTCCCATGATGGAGAAGATACTCAGCGTTCCTTTAGTCAGTGCAAGGGCAAGCAAAGAACCTATCAAAGCCATTGGAAGTGAGAACATCACAACCAGTGGATAGATATACGAATCATACAAGGCCACCATGATCAAGTAGATCAAGATAATGGATGCCAAAAGCGCAAGCCCAAGCGATCCGAAACCTTCGCTTTGATTTTTCATATCACCATCATAGTTGATCTGAACTTGCTGCGGAAGATCCATCTGATCAATCGCTGCGGTCAATTCTGCACCGACTGTACCTGAAGGAATACCGGCAACCTGTGAAGTGATTTTCACAGAAGAAACACGGTCTCTTCGCTCCAATTTAGTTGGGCCTTCTGACTGATTCACTGTCGCAAACTGCTCTAGCTTTATCAGCTTCTTGCTTCTATTAAGGAAAGTAAGGTTTTGAACGTCAGCGATTGACCTTCTATCGAACTCATTCAGTTTCACTAAGATGTCATACTCGTAGTCACCATCCAGGTATTTGGAATCATCGTTACCGTTGAATGCCACTTGAAGTACTCCTCCGACCATATCCATGGAAAGACCAAGCTCATTCATTTTGTAGCGATCTACTTCCACACGGATTTCAGGATTTCCGTCCTCCAATGAGCTTTCGACCTTACGAGTACCCGTCAAGCCTGCTAGAATTACTTCTATTTTCTCTGAAACCACGCGTATAGAATCCTTGTCAGGGCCAGAAATAATCACCTGAATTGGTGCATCATTCGCGGTACCCATGATCGAAATCGGAACACCGGTATATTCAGCTCCAGTTATATTCTCCTCCAGATAGTTTTCGAGATTTCTAGCGTAGTCAGGACCAGTCATAGATCTAAACTCAGGACTTACCAATTTTACCAATATTTCCGACGTAAAAGGAGAAGACTGTGAACCTGTATACTGTCCACTTACTATACCTACCGTAGTAAATACCTCTGTGACTTCTGGCAATGTTCTCAGATAGTCTTCCACTTCACGAGTTTTGAAGTTGGTCTGCTCTAGGGTTGCATCTCTTGGAAGCTCAAGTCTTAGCAGGAATTCTCCTCTATCACCTTCGGAGACAAATTCTGAACCGATAAAACCTTTGATCACTAGCAGGAAAGAAGAAATAAAGAGCACGAATGTGAATCCCAATAAGGCAAACTTGTGTGCGAATCCCCATCTTAAAATTCCAATCAACCAATCCACAAAAGCATCTAAGCCAGCTTCAAAACCATAAACTATTTTCCCAACAAAAGAATTCTTATCTAGATGCTCCAATTTGGAGAATCTCGAGGTAAGAAGCGGAATGAGCGTAAAGGCAACTAGCAAACTGATAACAGTAGCCGTCGCCACAGTAATACTGAACTGAGCTAAAATGCCTCCTATCAAACCTCCAGCCAAAGCCAGAGGTAAGAAGACCACCACAATTACCAAGGTGATAGATACCACCGTAGAACCGATTTCGCGGATACCATCATAAGATGCCTGAGCGATGGTTTTACCCATTTCCAAGTGACGATAGATGTTTTCGATCACCACAATAGCATCATCTACAAGGATACCTACCACCAGTGAAAGCGCTAGTAGAGACATCAAGTTCAGCGTAAATCCTGCCAAGAACATCACGGTAAATGTCGCTATAATAGAAGCCGGCACAGCCACCATTACGATGATCGCATTTCGAATACTGTGCAGAAACAGTAGCATAATCAAGGCTACCAACACAATCGCAATTATTAAATCTTTGATCACATCATTGGCAGCTTCCAGAGTAAACTCAGATGTATTCTGAGAAATCTGGAAAGAAACGCCTTCCTTAGTGTAATTCTGCTCCAGCTTTTGAAGTTCGTGTTCCAAAATCTCAGAGACTTCCACCGCATTGGCATCGGATTGCTTTTGTACCGTCAGACCAATCGCTGACTTACCATTTAGTCTGGTAAGGATAGCCTCATCTTTGTAAGAATCGGCTACCTCAGCTACTTCTTTCAGTTGGATCGGAGATTCATCGGCACGGTAGGCAATCACCAAGTTTTCTATATCCTGAATAGTTTGGAATTTACCCGCAAGACGGATCAAAACCTGCCCTTCATCGTCTTTCAATCGCCCAGTGGGGAAATCAAGATTACTAGCATTGATAGTCTGCGCCACTGCAATCGGTGAAATACCATAACCATCGAGCTTATTTCTGTCTAAGTTCACTTTGATTTCACGTTCGGTACCACCCAGCATATTCACTTGAGCTACACCTTTTATTTGAGCCAGAGATGGCTGAATCTTATTTTTGATCAAATCGTAAAATTCGGATGGATTCAAGCTGGAATAAACTGCCAGCTGCATAATCGGTAAATCGTCCAAATCAATCTTACCCAGACTTGGGGGATCAGCATCTTCTGGAAGATCACCTAGGATTGCATTAATTTTGCGTTGCGCATCCTGCATCGAATAATCCACATCTGCCCCAGCTTCCAGTTCTACCGTGATGATCGAGACGCTCTCCTGCGAAATCGAGTTCATGGACTTGATACCCTCCAAAGAAGCTACCGCATCCTCAATCTTCTTGGTCACGGAAGTTTCCACTTCAGCAGGTGCTGCGCCAGGATAAACCGTAGAAATGGTTATCAAGTTAGTTTCCAGTTTTGGCAAAAGTTCGTAGGACAACTGTGTGTATGAGAAAATTCCCATTAATGTCAGAACAGTAAACAGTACGACCACTATGCTGGACCGTTGTATCGATATTTTAGTGATTTGCATAAGTTATTGAACTTTGACTTTTGTACCTTCCTTCACATTGATCAGACCAGAAGCGATCACTTGGTCGCCAGCTTTCAATCCGTCCAGAATTTCTACAAATCCATTATCCAAAGGATGGATTTTCACAGGCTGATAAACTGCTACACCGTCTTTAATCAGGTAAACACCTGGGTCTTTCAAGCTTCCTGAGATTGATTTTCTATCAATCATCAATACTTTCTCTTCCTGAGAAAATTTAAACTGAGCCGTACCGAACATACCTGGCTTAATCTTATCCTGATTTTTGCTGGTCATGATCAATTCCACCTGGTATTTGAAAGAGGCATCTGCTTTGTCCGAAATGAAATGAACTTTACCAGCGAAATCTTGGTCAGATATTGCATTCACTCGCACCGAAATTTCATCACCTTTAGTTACTTTGGCGATTTCACTTTCGGTGACATTTACAACTAATTTTAGAGGACTCTTATTAATGATGTCTGCCAATGCCATTCCCGGACTTACCAATGTTCCCAATTCGTAATAGTCTTCATTTATAAAGCCTGCAATTGGAGCTGTCACCTGAGTATCGTCCAGTCTCTTTTTCAAGGCTCCCAATTGCGCATCAGCAATTTTGAATGCATTTTCGTTTTCTTCCAATTGCTTTTTTGTGATTGCGTCGGTTGCTGCGAGATTCTCGAATCGCTTCAAATCCCTCTCAGCTTGATCTCTAGTTAGCTTTTTGATAGTGTATTCTGATCGGATCAGACGGTCATCGATCTGCACCAGTAAATCTCCTTTTCGAACATAATCTCCTTTTCTTCTTTGGATTTTTACGATTGCCCCAGAAGCCTCAGACATCAGTTTCAATTCTTGAGACGGTTTAAATATTCCGTTAGCTTCAAAATTTCTGTTAACAGTCTTTTCCTCCACCTTTTCCACAGTCACAGAGATGTATTCACTGGACTTCATGGCGAGTGTCGCAGCTTGGTTCATCTCTTTCTTATTGTTATAAAGCGTGAAAGCTACTGCTCCTCCACCTACCAGGAGAAGCGCTATGATTATTAATTTTTTCATGTGTTTATATTTTTGGTCACATGGAATCTCGTATGGCCGCTCTGATATACATCGGGGCGCTCCTGTTTGGGTCGCCTGAGACATGCTTGATTTCATCGTTGGTATGGGTTTTTATTACAGTAAAAGGGTTGTGATTTTCCCAGATGAGTTCAGAATCTCCAATTGAGCTATTCTCACCTGTATGATTTGATTCGTGTAGTTGGTCTGAGCTTCTCTCTGCGTGGTTTCTGCATTCAGCAAGTCGGTCAGTGGGCTTAGTCCTTCTTTATAAAGCAATGTTGTTTCTTTGAATACATCATCTGCGAGATCCAGGTTACCATCCAGAGACTCCAGTGTACTTAGTGAATTGTAGTATTTGTTAATTGCATTTTTGTATTCTAATTCCGCAGCATCTTCTGCCTGAAGCCGATCAAGATTTAATTGCTGTGCATTCACCTTAGACTGTGCAGCTTTGTATTTGGTCTGCATCCCATCGAAAATCGGAATCTGAAGTCTCACTCCGATTAAGAATCCTTGATACCATACTCTGTTTTGATTCAAAAAATCAAAATCCTGAGAGAAAGCATTCTTGTTGAAATCAGCAAAACCAACCAATTGAGGTTGATTCGCAGCTTTGATATTTTTGTATTCATACTTGTACAACTGCTCCTGCACTCCCAACACCTGGATATTTTTTCTGTCGAGAATATTGAAATCCCGAACTTGGAATTTCTTCACTTTCTGATCCACATTAGCCACTGACTGATCTAAATTGATCACTGTATTAATCGGAATTCCCATCAAGAGCTTCAAGTAACCTTCGCGTTGATAGATTGCGATGTTGAGATTTTCTTGCTCAGATTTAATAGTTGTCAAGTTTACCTTTACTCGGTTCAAATCGACTTTACGAGCCAGATCATTGTCGTATTGTGACTGGAGTATTTTCTCCAGACTTTCCAATTGATCGATATTTGCTCGCAAATTCTCCTTCTGAAGTTCCAATTGAATCACGCCTAAGTAATTCATAGAGATCTCGTAGATCACGTCTTCCTCAGATTGCTCAGTCAGAATATGGTAAAACTCTTCACCGGTTTTAGCAGCTTTCAAACCTATCAAATAGGAATTACTGAAAAGCAACTGGTTCAATTCAAAACCAGCTTGCAATGATTGGGGTACACCCAGTGAGATTACCTGAATCTCGTTTGGGTCGCCTCCGAAAATTCCGCCAGGTAAGGCCTGTGGAAACACATCCAGGAAATTGTTGTATTGGCCATAGGCAGAAAGCTGAGGAAGGCCAGCACCTCTGATCTCATTTCTCTGATACTTTGCTTTCTCTTCATTCAGAATAGCTTTCTTCAGCGTCCGGTTGTTTTCCAGTCCGATCTGAATACTTTCCTTCAAGGTAAGCGTATCAGGAAGGCTAAATTCCTTTGTTATTTCTTGGCCCATAGCCAATGCCGGAGCTAATAAGAAAAATGCATACGTTAAATACTCCTTTAACATGGTATTGAATAATAGTTTGTTATAAAATGTATAGTTGGTTCTGTTTTTTATGAACTAATTGCTCAAATTTTTTTACATCTGTTGTTTTTTAAACCGCTCGAACAAGGCTGGAATTTCCTTTTTGAAAAAGCCCAAGAAATCAGAGAAGTCTTTCATTCTGGAATTGAATTCAGGATTCTTTTCGGTTCTAACTTCCAAAACTTCATCAATGAATTTTTGAATCTCGGCAAGATTTTCAAGCTCCTGTTCAAAATCTTCTTTCCAATCACTTACTTTCAAAGCGAAGTATCTCTTTCTATCACCAGGCCTAGTAGAATAAACACAACGTCCTTTGGCTTGCAGAAATGTCAGCGCATTACTTACTGCACTTTTGCTCGCTCCAAGGTTCTCTACGATCTCATCAAACGAAACTTCACCTTCCTCGTGTAACAATAGCAATCCAATAATTCTACCTACCAATGGCTGCATCCCTTTGTGCTCATGAAATACGCCAATTCGTTCGATCAATTCTTTATGTTTTTCTGTCAATACCATCTGTAATTAATTTGGTTTATTTTCTGGTAAGAAGGCAAAGATAATAAAAGTTCAGTTAGTTCTGAAAATACAGAACAAAGTATTTTTTAAATCATTTATGAAATTTAAAATTCTATGTTTTCGCATCAAAAATAAATTCTTGAAAAGCATAGTCGATTTTTCTGTCATTTTAGTTTTGTTCTTCATTGCATCATTCAACCTTTTTTTTCTAGAGACTCTTTTTGAGTTATTTTTTTACCGATCAGTCCTTTTCCTTCTATGCCAAGTGTCAAATTGGATTTCAACTTCCGCAGTCAAACTCTATGTACGCTATGGTTTCTATTCAGTAAAAAGCCGATATCAATGCGGTGGAAAGAATAAAAGCTAAAGGTCCAAGTAGAAAGGCCTACCTATCAGTAAGCAGGCCTAGACCAGATTTCCCTTTGCGTTCCTCCGCCAAACCTTTGTGGCCTTGGTGGTTAAAAAAAAGCTGAAGGTCCAAGTAGAAAGGCCTACCTATCAGTAAGCAGGCCTAGACCAGATTTCCCTTTGCGTTCCTCCGCCAAACCTTTGTGACCTTAGTGGTTAAAAAAAGCTGAAGGTCCAAGTAGAAAGGCTTACCTATCAGTAAGCAGGCCTAGACCAGATTTCCCTTTGCGTTCCTCCGCCAAACCTTTGTGACCTTAGTGGTTAAAAAAAAGCTAAAGGTCCAAGTAGAAAGACCTACCTATCAATAAGCAGGCCTAAAACAGATTTCCCTTTGCGTTCCTCCGCAAAACCTTTGTGAACTTAGTGGTTAAAAAAAAGCTAAAGGTCCAAGTAGAAAGGCCTACCTATCAGTAAGCAGGCCTAGACCAGATTTCCCTTTGCGTTCCTCCGCTAAACCTTTGTGATCTTCGCGGTGAAAAGAATAGCTAAAGGTCCAAGTCGGAATACTTGAACTAGGTTTTCCTTTGCACAGCCTTTGTGAACTTAGTGGTTAAAAACAATTCATAAAAAAAGCCCAACTAATATGACTGGGCTTTGAGTGATTATTCAATCTCTACCGAAATGCTATTGTCATCTGGTAGTCGATCGATCAACTTATTCAGTGGATCAATTCCCGCTTTCGCAGGTTCGCCCTTCACACGAATGGTAAGCGAGCTTTCCCCAGGTCTGATTTTATACTTTTGGATATAGAGAGGATTCGCCTAGTCGTTCCCTTGCTCGTATGTATCATCTGCAGCAAAGATTCCGATATCGATAAATTCCTTGGGGAATGGTCAAAGAAATGTCATTCAAAGCCTTCACTCCATTGGAATAGGTCTTTGAAAGGTTTTTGATAGTTAACTCAATGTATTGTTTTGTAGGTGATGAAAAATGAAAAATTTCGCAAAAGGACTTAAGTCATTGACCTAGTACCCTTTTCTTATGCTTTCAAGATAATAAATTGTTTCTAACAGTTTACTTCTTTACAGAAACGCATGTTTTGGCATTGGATTTAGGATTTTAGACTTGAGGGCTTATTTGATAAAGAGGTCTCGAAACCCGATCTTCACCAATTAGAATTTTAAAAACGCCTAGTTATGAAAGATGCCCTTCGGTATTTAGCTCTTATAATTTTTAGTATTTCCCTTTTTTCCTGTGGAAAAGTTGAATTCCAAAAGGAATCTGGATCGCTCGAAGTCTTTGCGGAGATGGTACAGGCTGGAGTGAAAACAATAGCTTTGAGCCATCCAATGAGCTCAGTTGAAGTTCAATTATTTTTGCCAGAGGCAAAGCGATTATCAGAGAAGTATGAAGTTGAGTTTTACAGGGAATCAGCATTGATCGATACCGATTTGTTTAACGATTCAGTGGTGACAGGAAAAGAAGTCTTAGTGATCTACAAAGGCAATAGTCTCGCAGTCTATGAAATGCTAAAATCTCAAGCAGCAGAATTGACGAAGACCGGAGAATATTTTGGTGCGAAAAAGGAAGCGGTTTCCAGAGCTTTTGGAAGATTACTTGGCTATCCGACTTCGAGAATCAATGATTTGCTTGCAGAAAATTCTGATTTCCGAGATCTTCAAGATTTTGGAATTCAGGGTCAAGAGTTGATCTGGTTCTACAAAGACTTGCCAAAGGCAAAAGACTTTTACAGTAAAACACTCGGCTTGAAAATGATTGCTGAGGATGAGAATTCCGCAACTTTTCGAATCGTCGGAGATTCAAAATTGGTATTGAAATCTGTGGAGGGTAGCGTATACACTGGAAGAGAAGCAAAGTCAGTTGCGTTGGCTTTGCTGACAGATAACCTGGAGGCTTGGTATGCACACCTACAGGAGAAAAATGTGGAAATTAAATATACACTTAAAGTTAAGCCAGAAGGCGCGCATGATGGTTTTGTGGCGGTGGATCCGGAGGGATATTTATTGGAGTTTGAGATGTTCCGCATGCATCCTGAGAATGAGCAACTGGTCCCCCAATTGAAAAGCTTGTCGCCACAGGCAACTAGCCTGGGTACGGAGTTTAATTTTTATGCTAGCATCACCTGGTTGTATTACAAAGACATGCTGCCGATGGAGAATTTTATGACTGAAAAGCTGGGGCTAGTTTTAACTGCCGATCAAGGTTGGGCCAAGATCTATCGGGTTTCAGATCATAGCTATTTAGGCTTAGTGGATGAGAAGCGGGGGATGAATGCCTTTTCTGAAGAGAAATTGGTCGAGGTGAAATTTGATTTGGGAGAAGCGAAAAACTGGGAGGAATATTTGGGAGAGACCTCAAAGGACTCTACTCGGATGGTAAGTACATTCAAGGATCTCGGGGGCTATTTGCTTCGATTTTAGGATTCTTTTTAGCTCAGATTTTTTTTAAAACCACATAGACACATAGAATACATAGTTTTTTAAAATTGGCTATACATTAAACTCTTCATATGGGCTTTAGGAACTCGTAGTGCTTATTTACGAAAGTTTTTTGTCCCTGATGGAAAAGATTAGCCACATTGAAATTTATCAATATACCTTTTGGGGCCTTCAGAAGGTTTATATAGTTAATTACCTGAGCATGGTGAATTGGTAATATTTCCGAAACTGATTTAAGCTCCACAACAATCAACTCCTCGACAAGAAAATCAAATCTAAATTGATTCTCTATGAGATGGCTTTTATAAATAATTGGAATTTCTAACTCCTGAGTAAACGAAATACGCTGATTGGAAAACTCTATTGCCAAACATTTTTGGTAAACGCTCTCCAAAAGACCTGGTCCTAAATATCGATGAACTTCAATAGCCGCTCCTAAAATCTTGTAGGATAGATCATCTATTGCCTTCTTTGTTGGGGTCATAATTTTCTTTAAAAGTTAGAAAGAAAATTACTTTCTTAAGTTTTCTAACCATTTTAAAACTATGTTCTCTATGTGACTATGTGGTTCAAAAAAAATGTGACTAGTTGGTTTAATTAGTATTTTAGAGCGTAAACGACGAAGCCCGATCTACTTATGAGAAAATCACTCCTCATTTTCCTTTTTGTATGCTGTAGTTTTTTGGCAAATGCCACCGAACTCGTGCAGCTGATCAACACCTACCAAGCGGATTATGGCGCTTTGCAGAGATTGTATTCTAATTCGCTTTCGCCAGAATATTTCACCCGAATCCAGAAATTTAACCAAGACTATCTCGATGCACTACGAAGCCTCAAGTATGAGGTGTTTTCTGAGGATGGGAAAATCGATTATGTGCTGTTCCGGAATTATTTGGAGAAGGAACTCGCGGAACTTGACTTGGATAGAAAAGCATTTGTGGAGGTTTCAGGAGTTTTGGCTTTTGCTCCGCCATTGGAAGAATTTGTAAAAGGGCGAAGACGTGCAGTTCGACCAAATGCGAAGGACCTGGCAGCTAGCTGGAATCAGGTGGCTATGAAAGTCGATCAGCAATTGAAAGCCTTGTCTTCACAATCAAAATGTACCAGTTGGCAGAAAGCCGATCTCGCAGCTCAAGCGGTGGAATCCTTGAATAAGGTAACTGCTGAAGCATACAGTTATTACTACGATTATGATCCGGAATTTACCTGGTGGATGCCTGCTTCCTGGGAAAAACTCGATACTAGTATGAAGGAGTATGCCAAAGGGTTGCGTGAGTATTACACGAATTCGGTGAAAGATGATGGAAGTGGAATCATAGGCAGACCGATTGGACGAGAAGCGCTGGAGAAGCAATTGGCCTTTGAGATGATTGCTTATTCTCCGGAGGAACTGATCAAAGAAGCCGAGAAGCAATTTGCTTGGTGCGAGAAAGAAATGCTCAGTGCTTCCAATGAATTGGGTTTTGGAGATGACTGGAAGGCAGCTTTGGAGATGGTCAAGGAAACCTATTTGCCTGAAGGAGAATGGCCAGCCGAAGTGATCCGTTTGGCAGAAGAAGCTACCGATTATGTAGAGTCCAATGATTTGATTACCGTTCCAGCTTTGGCCAAAGAAACTTGGCGAACGATTATGATTTCCGCTGAGCGGCAGAAAGTCAGTCCCTTCTTTCTTGGAGGTGAAGTGATTCAGATCGCTTATCCGACCTCAGAGATGAGTTTCGAAGAGAAGATGATGTCCATGCGAGGTAATAATCCACATTTCTCTCGGGCAACCGTGCAGCATGAATTGATCCCCGGACATCATTTGCAGCAGTTTATGAATCAACGCTACATGACTCACCGCAGGATTTTCCGCACGCCATTTTGGACGGAAGGCTGGGCATTGTATTGGGAGTTTGTGTTGTGGGATCGAGGATTTCCAAGAGATGCTAAAGATAAAGTTGGGATGTTGTTTTGGAGAATGCATCGATGCGCACGAATCATCTTTTCGTTGAGTTACCATCTGGGGAATATGACTCCACAGGAATGCATCGATTTGTTGGTGGATAAAGTCGGGCACGAGCGGGCCAATGCCGAAGCGGAAGTTCGCCGCTCTTTTGAAGGAAGCTACGGGTCACTTTATCAGATCGCGTATATGATTGGAGCTTTGGAAATCTATGCTTTGCGGAATGAGATGGTGAATTCAGGGAAAATGGGGGAGAAGGAATTTCATGATTTGATCTTGGTGCAAAATACCATGCCGATCGAAATCCTCCGAGCTAAAGTCACTGGAAATCCGCTAAAGAAAGATCATCGGGCGAGCTGGAGGTTTTTGGATTGAATTCTGTAGGAAATAGAAATAAATAGGTTCTCACAGATTTGATTCGCGGGTTTCTTTTAGATCAGTGGAAATCAGATGGAGATATTCAATATCGATAGATCAAGTCATTAATCTAAATCATTAGAAACAAATGACCTTTCTAAGCTTCGGAGAAGCAATTTTATTGTAGAAAAAAGGCTAGAAATGATCACAGGAGCTTCAGAGAAGCGATTTGATAAGCATTGATGTTTTCAAATTTGGAATATCCCGATGAAGGTTCAAATCGCACCGCTGGTGCTCTGGTCGATTCGGGATTACGTGTTCTACAATCAAAATACGCCTCTGGCGCTTCTATGATCTAAGCAATTCTGTGGGAAATAGAAAAAAATAGGTTCCCACAGAAAAGGTTACAAATTCCCACAGAGATTTTTTTGAGCTTCAGAGAAGCAATTTGATTGTAGAAAAAAGGCGGTGAAATAATCACCGGAGCTTCAGAGAAGCGATTTGATAAGTATCGATAATTTCAAATTTGGAATATCCCGATGAAGGTTCAAATCGCACCGCTGGTGCTCTGGTTGATTTTAAACCATGTTTCTTACAATCAAA
>Ga0209491_10006069_pt1 | contig 17103 bp, 16 predicted proteins | sample BON02_FD_187213 | JGI IMG/M metagenome (GOLD analysis project Ga0209491, IMG submission 187213) | Freshwater microbial communities from Lake Bonney liftoff mats and glacier meltwater in Antarctica - BON-02 (SPAdes) (version 2) | ecosystem: Environmental > Aquatic > Freshwater > Ice > Glacier...
CTGGACCGCCGGTGGTGCCGCCGGTGGGCAGGAATCATCAGTCCCTGCCATGACGCACCTAGGTAGGGAATTGATGGTGATGTGGTGGTGTTTGGTGTATATTTAGACGGCGTGTAAGGATGGCAACGTGAAAGCAAAGGGGAAGGAAAACAGAGAAACATTCAAATTCTTAGCGCTAGCGATCAAAAAACCGCTAATTCACTTCTGGCACAGTCCTGGAATCGCACCGGCGAGACGAACAATTTGACTTAACCCTTATAATTAGCGGTGGCTCGGAGCGGGCAAGAAACAACAAAAGGCGGAGAAACACCCCTAATTGCTAGATTTTGAGAACTTTTGCTCATCAGTTCGGTCCCGCCGCAGGACCCTCGTTTTTGAGGCGTGAGAAAGAACATGCTGGTGAGCGCTTCAACCCCTCTAGGCCAGCCATCCTATTGTGCGCTACCCATCGCAACATTTAGAGGTAGAGGCCGCGGTTTGGGTCCTCTTTGCCTGGAAAGCGCAACGCTTCCTTTGAAAGTGGGAGAAAGACGCCACGGTACTCTCTTCCTTCTATCAATCCCGCCTACATACATGACCTTTAAAAGAGGATTTTATCGCTCCTTCGTTGTGCCTCTTCACACATAAAGCAACTGTCGCCTGAGCTGACTTCAGGTCGCAGCGTCAGCATGAGCGCATCCTCGGCCACAGCTACTACCACCATGAGCAGTGCCGTGCCCTGCGATTCCAAACTCTGGATCGATAAGCATATAGGGTCACACAGAGCGCTCTCTGAACTTAGCATCTATGCACCGCTCAACTTTGCCCCTGCCTTCTCCTCGACGACATTTCCGGGCATGCTCCCCACTCTGTCCCAGACGCTAGCATCGGTTGACAGACCGCAGCAGCATCAGTAGGTGCAGGAACAACAGGATCGTGCCACCTCTGTCGCGCACATGCACATACACAGACACACATATATACACAGACACACAGACACACAGACACACACACAAAGACACACAGACACACACACAGACACACAGACACACATACACACATACACACATACATCCTTCAGGGGCAGGGATAATGTGGTGTACCACGCTCCATGAATGAGAATTTTCGCGAGATGGGTTTGCTGGACCCAAATGTGGTTTTGCAAAATGATTTTTCAATGAGACCATGACGCTTTTGGCCTCTCAGATCCAGGGTTTGGCCGTCATGCGCCTCGATGGCGACATGTACGAATCCACAGTGGATGTGCTGTATAACCTGTATGGAAAGCTCAGTGTGGGAGGGTACGTTATCATTGACGACTGGAGTGGATTTCCGGCGCAGACAGCGTGCGTGGATTTCTTCCGCGTTCATGGTTTTGACCCTAAAATTGTTCCGATTGATGAAACTGTAGTTTATTGGCAAAAGACGGAAGAGATCGACGTGCAATATTGGCGATATAAAAATTCTGATTTCAAGTAGTAACGATTCGTCTACACGATTCCTCCACGAGAAAACACCAAATTGGTGGCCAACAGGCAGCTGACATCTTGCACCTTTGTCGCGAAGTTATAAAGGAAGGGCCTTGCTCAACATTTGATCGGAAAAGGAAGGGCCTTGCTCAACATTTGTTCGGAGAAAGATTGTTCCAATAAAAATCAAGAGTGGGGTAACATGCGACAAAGAATTTGTGAAGTCGTAATATCTGCGTGGTTCGTTAGCTGCGTTGTTTGAAAGGTTCGTTAGCTGCGTTGTTTGAAATTTTGTTCCCCCCCCCGATTCCCTGGTCTAGTTGAGTACCTTGCGTTTGTGGGCACGTTTGCACTAACCTTCAAGCCTGCAGCCAAGCCATCCACATTTCCTCCTCCTTTTTGATTGGCGAGGGAAATCTCACATTATACACAGCACTTACAATATTTTCTGAGCGAGTCAGCCATGGACACCTTCTTCCTTCCCCGCCCCATCGCTTCTCTACCCCCGTTTGCGAAAGGTCACATAATCCTTGTACTTGGGCCGACGTATGGTGCGCTTTCTACGTCCTTCGCTAGTATCTGTAATCTTTTTTTCTCTCCTTCTCTCTTCTCTTGGCCTGCCAATCCGCCTTTCATAGTTAAATTAATGTGATTGCGCCGGAGCCCACGACCTGCGCTCTTGTATCCTATAATTACACCCGCCGTCAGCGCAACATTCGACACCCACAATTTGTACGTAGTACTGAACAGAGTACGTAATACGTATGACTCGGAAATTCCTGCCCTAAAAAAACAAAACAAGACGTTCAAGGTCTTTTCAATCAAGATTCGTTTGTTTAGGCAGGTTGTGGCCCCCTTGGTAGGGGTGGGGACACGATAACAAAGAATTGCCTGGGAATGTTGACTTGCAGTGCGTTGGAAGGGGGTTAATACTTTTCAGAAGTCTGTTAATACAAATTTCTATCGATGAGATCCCCCAAATTTTTTTTAAAGGAATCACGTTCCTTGTGGATGAGACCTACGTACGACATGTACCTAATGGTAGGTTTAAGAAGTCTATACCATGGCATTTCCTCCCATTCCTCTGCGCCATCGAGTTTCCACCATATTATTTATAATTGTGCATCGTTTTATCCATGGCATTGATAAAGCAGAATGGCGTAGGATCCAATGCTAGCTTCTGGCTATGAACTCCTCCAGGATTTTGACAGCCCTTGATTTCTCGCTCCAAATCTCAATTCCTCTAGCCTTGAGCTTCGTTTGTTCCTTGAAGTCCTTAAACTTCGCATTTGCTTCTCGAAGTAAACATCCGTAAGATGAAGTGGGCGGACAATCGTATTCGTAAGAGGCACCTGTACCGGCTTGCCTTCGATCATGAGTCGCGCAAAGCGATGGAGCTCCACGGTGTTCTCCTCCGAGATGCTTGACTGAATGTCTTGAGCAGTGGTCGTTCCTTCAAGTGACTCGATGTCGGGAAATGTACCGAGAATTGTGTCTGTAATGACCCGAAAGCCTGCGTTTTGGACAACGACTTCCGACCCGTGCGCCTCAATGTCAAAGGATACGTAATTATCGCGGACCTTCCAGCACGAGAACTCGCCGCACGTACGCTGCATGACCGCGATCGGCTTGAGGAGAGAGCGTAGAATGGACGAGGCGAGAAGATGGATCGTTTCATCGTCATTCGCCATCATTTCAAGCTCGCGGATCGTTATGGTGATGTTTTTCTCCTCCAGATTAGCGCTCGGGTTGTAAACGACATACACGTAGTTTTTGCCGAGTTCATGCTGCGAAAGTCTTCCCGTGATTGAGGTAAAGCCGGTGTACATCAGTGTCTTGACAACGACCGAGTCGGGCTGCACATCTAACGCCTCCTTGTACTTCTGATAGGAAGCAACCTCCTGTTCTAATCGTCGATACTCATGTAGGGGAAACGTTCCGATCAAGACAGCTTTCAACGATTTGTATTGGCAGAGCTTTTCCACCAAATCACCGGCATTATCGACGTCCTGGATGCGCGATATGACCTCCTTTCTCTTGGAAATGACCGTTGCCCGCGTGAATTCTACTGCCGCATTTCCTTGCAAGTACACTTCGGCAGCGGCGACTCCCGTATCGGTACACTTGTAAATTACGCGATGTTCCCTAGTCAGATCAAAAAAATCATGGTCTATCGCTACGACTTTTTCGGACTTGACAAGACTGGTGGCCGACGACCACATCTTGTGAAGCAGGTACAAGTGAAATAGAAAACGAAGCCCGTCCGTCCCTGAATGACATTGGATTGCAGACTCGTTGGACTCTCGGATGCCATTATCATTGATGTACTAGATCGAAGGAGGCATCTGTTCTTGAATCTTGGAAATCACGGGGGGGATGGTGCGGATCAAGTCGTGTATATCGAAGGCGCGCTTCTTGCTGCCTCGAAATTTGATTGGCTCGCCCAGCACTCCGTACTTGATATACTCGTCGATCTGCGGAGTAGAATTCCAGAGTTGCAACGCATAATTCTCGCTGATCATGTTGGGTGCAGACGAAATGATCCGCTCGCTATCGTGGAACAATTTCTCGGAAAAAGAATCGGTCTCGTCACCGAAAATGCGATCTAACAAATACAAGAAAATCTGAAAGTTTACTTGGAGCCTCTCAAATCTAGAACGATTGAACATGTTATTCAATTGGCTCGTCAGGTACAGCATCGTATTTTGCACGTCGTGGATCAGGGGTACATCGGGGACGGTCTCCTTGATGGTGTTGACAAAATTAATCACCCTGGTGCGGCCCATCAACGCCCCGCCTTGGCAAATGTACTCGGGATGAGGACTATGTATGGCGAATTTCTGGTAGCGGAATTTTTGAAATGTTCCTCTGAAGAAAATCTTGCTGCACAACAGCATCTTACGCGCCTTGTCCGCTTGATCCGCGTTGGGAAGGTAGGCACTGAGTACGTCTTGTCTTGATTTCTCAAAAGGTCTTTCCGCCAATTTTGAATCTTCGTAGTGTCCTCAAAGACGTGGCGAGTGTAGGAAACGGACGCATCTTTATTGCAATGGCACAATGTAGCACCCATGCCGAGGAGCCTTGCCAATGCGAGTGAAGGGCATTAAAAGAGTACGCGTTCGTACAACTTCCACTGCTTCAGCAAGTACGACGTGATAGTGGGAGTCGCGATGCCAAGTTGACGCACGCCAATGCCCAGCAGTAGGACAAGCAGCCGATGATGCATTCCGAAAGACGCCGGATTAGAAAAGGGACCGATGTTTATACGCAAGCCCATTCTTGATACATAGTCTGTCCAAACGCGGGGAAGAGATTCTCCTCATTGGACGATTCAAATAGACGAAGTGCCGAAAAAGCTCTGTGAGACATGCCGCCATGCAGGCTTCATCTCGTTTCTCAATGGCGTTCCTTAGATTGAACTCTAATGTACCTAAATTGAAGCCATTCGGGGACAAATCGATTACCAAGGACCATGTCGCTAGGGGGTCAGCATGGCTGCTCGTGGGTCGGTAATTGAACGTCGTAGGGGATGTAGTAGTTCTCAACAAAAGGGGTTCATCTTCTCGGGTGCCATTGCTGCTGCTGTTGTTGCTGTCGCCGTGATTGCTGGCATTGCTGCTGCTGTTGTTGCTGCCACCGCCATTGCCGCCGCTGGTGCTGTCGCTCGTGCCGCCGCTGGTGCTGTCGCTCGTGCCGCCGCTGGTGCTGTCGCTCGTGCCGCCGCTGGTGCTGTCCGTCCCACTGTCCCTGGGAAATCCCAAGCTCGTCCCCTTCAATATATCACCATCCCCTGCCGTCGGGGTCCCCGCTGGTAGCATGATTGTTTTCCAAATGCTGCTGCTATTAATCTGCGTGTAATAATGCGTGTGATGCGTGGGTATTGGTTGACTAGTGCGGGCAAACGCAGCGAATTCTGCGGCGGAAGGAGCGCCCCCGTCACTAGCCGGGATTGAGCTCCTGCGTGTGATTCGAGGCGCCGAGCGCGCCTGTGTGCTGGGATGATGTGTGTGTGTGCGCGGGTGGGGTTGCACCTCTTGCTTGTGCGCGGGTGGGGTTGCGCCTCTTGCTTGTAGGCGGGAGGTGCCGCGATGCATGAAGGCCATATTCTGCGGCGAGGGATCCTCTTCCTTGACAGCAGTATGCTCCCGTCCCCTCTGCGTGTAATTCGCGGCCCTGCGTCCTTAAGCGGGCCTGTAGTGTGTGGGTGAATGTGGTGCGCGGCGATGCCATGTAGTTGTCAGTGTGCAAAGAGAGCGGCGGGAGGTGCCATGAATGTCGGCGACCGCGGCGTTCGTTCGCGGGGTTGGCATGCGCGGCGGCAAATGCGTGGAATTCATGGAATTCGGCGACCTCTTCTCGTGGGTCCACACGATTTGCGACGCGAGCCGGAAATTGCGCGAAGGGAAAAGAGAAGCAACTCAACCTCCCCCCTTGCCTGCTATGAACCCTTGCCCTAGCAAAGCTCTAAACACGCTCTCCCCCCTCCACGCTCCACACAGGTGCACAACACACAAGGCAAGGAGGCCTGGGAGATGCCTAGCGAGGAAGCGTCCGGGGACTTGCCGGTCCGGTGGTTCATTGAATTTTATTAAATAGTGACACAAAGTCTTGCCTTCCTCATCCCGGGTATCATCTCCATGAAAATACGACGATTTACTCACGCGATGTTACCGGGGCTGTGCGGCTAGTTTGCGCGGCTGCGTCAGTAGGGGTCCTACAAGGCCGGGTAGCTTTATCATGAAAATACGACGATTCACTCACGCGATGTTACCGGGGCTTTGCGACTCATTTTCGCGGCCGCGTCAGTAGAGGTCCTACTCGGCCGGGTAGCTTTGTCATAAAAATACGGCGATTTACTCACGCGATGTTACCGGGGCTTTGCGACTAATTTGCGCGGCCGCCTCAGTAGGGGTCCTACTCGGCCGGGTAGCTTTATCATGGAATCACGGCGATTTACTCACACACGATGTTACAATATGACTCGGAAGTGAATTAGCGGTTTTTGGATTGCGGGCGCAAAGAATTTGAAGTTTTGTTTCTTATCTTTCCCATTGCCATCATTGCACCCCTAGTAAACACCACACAACACCACCACATCACCACCCATAGCCTCTCCAGGTGCACCATGGCAGGGGCTGATGATTTCTGCCCACCTGCGGCACCACCGGCGCTCCAGCAGACGGCGCCAGAGGGAGGAAATCGCCGGGGAAAGCCGCGAACGCACGATGCTTGCAACCACAAACAACACTGCCGCTATTGCAGGCGCAAGGAGCAGGGAAATTGCAAGCGGCTGCCGACAGACTGCGAAGCATGTAGCGACGAGCAGGAGAAAGCGGCCGATGCCCTGGCGGCTGCGGCGGGGTCAAGCGCAGCCGGGTCAACCTTGCCTCTAACCTCCTCCATGGCCTTGCGGGTACGGGGGGAGAAAAAAAGGGTAGAGGAGGGGGAGGAACAAGAGGAGGACATGGAGGGGATGGAGGAGGAATAAGACGAGGAGGAAGAGGTTAGGGAGCTATCCTTCAGTGCGGAGGACATCCGGGACACCGACGGGGAACTTCGTCGGGAGCTACGATATCTGAAGACATTTCGGGCCTTGCTACCGCCGGAGGAGGAACTTCTCTCTGGCTATTGGAAGGAGAAAGTGGGAGGCATGGAACGTGAAATCAACAGACTGCGGGGGGTGTACAATTCACACAAAAAAGTGCGTCTTCCCTTCCATATTTCCTTTCGTTATTCATTTACTTCTTTCTTATGTTCCCTTCTTTTTTTCTTTTTTCTAATTCCTCCCCTCCTCTCCCACCCACCCGCCCTCCAAACAGGAACAGGAAAGGCAGACTAGCGGGGGAAATGTTGATGAAGATCATGGCAGCTCAAGATGCTCTGGCGTCCGAGCGACTTCAAGCTTGGGCAGCGGCGTACAGGGCGGCGTCGAAGAAGATGACGGCCGTGTTAAGGGGTCGCAGGACGGAGAGGAGGAGTGGAGAAAAAGGGCAGAAAACATGGCCTTCACCATCGCCAGCGAGGTGTGGCAGGAGGACAGCAGGAAGCAGCTGGCGGAGTACGAGAAGCAGCTTGAGGTCATGCGGGCAAATACGAGCCCCGCATGGATGCCCGTGCTAGCGTGGAGGCACAGGTTGTTGCTTCCCTCACCCAAGCCCGGCAGGAGCTGCGCTTCCAGGCATCAAAGGTGGCGGAGCTTGAGAAGACAATCGAGGATTTTGGTGAGGTGGAGAAGGATCGAGATGAGCTCCGGGCCATAGTGGGCGATCTGGAAATGCAAGTTGAACGCTTGAGCAGCGAGGCGGAGGAGGGGAGGGTGTGGAAAGGAAAGGCAATGCAGCAGGCCCAGGCGCTGGAGAAGGAGAGGGTCAACCTTGGCAAGGCCCAGATCAACACCAGGAAGCTCAAGGAGGGGAAGCAGCCCAAGGAGCGGGTGGAGGGAGGGGAGGAGAAGGGAGTCAGCAAGTCCACCATGTAGCGACGGGCCGCGTCTCTCGCCCAAGTCATCGTCGCCTCGGCCCAAGAAAGCGGGGCGGGGTTTGGGCTCTCGTGGGGGGTGGTAATGAGGGCAAGGCAGGTCAAGGACGCATTTTCTGACGCTGGCCTCAATCCCTACCACAACGAGGCCGACGTGCGTGAGACTGAGCTGGTGGAGCGCTTGCATGTCGTGGTGCAGTGGGCCAAGGCCAACCGCAGGCACACGCACGGCCGGCAGGTCTACGAGGCCCTGTGCACGGCTGTAGCTGACCCCAGGAAGGAGGAGGATGGCGGGACGATGGGGTATGTGATGAGGCGCCTTGGCATTGGTGCCGCTGCCATGCAGAGTGGGATGGGAAGGAGGAAGGTGTTGGACGAGTCGTGCTTCCGGGAGGAAACTGTGTTCAATGACGACCGCGCTGATTTCAAGACCAAGAACGACAAATACGTTGCCGAGGCACTGCTGCAGCAGCTCTTCTGGGTGGAGGGGGCCTCGAGGACTAGCCCCTACCAGGGCGACAACGTCCATCAGTGCTTGGGGGGGGTTAAGGAGGAGGGTTTCAAGACCCATGAGTACGTTTTTGCCGTGACGACGACTTTGTATATTTTAGTGAGATATCGCGAGGTGAGGTGGTGGAGGGCAAGACGGTGAAGAAGCGGCATTGCCTTTATGGCCCCGTGGACTTGACGCAGGAGGTGGACATGGCGGTGGTGGTGAGCGAGCAGGCGCGCCTGAAGGGTGGGCAGTCTATGATTGTCAGGGTGAGACACAAGGAGATGAATGATAACAAGGCGTATGCAACTTTCCTGGCCAGCGAGCGACTGAAACTTCATCTCGAGCAGAACACCTGCTGAAGAGCAAGTCGCGCACGCTCATGTTTATGGATTTGGTGGGGGTGGACAGGGACGTGGTGAAGGATATGGGGGGCATCAAGGCCAATTATTGCTTTGTGACGGCGGGCGGGTGCATCTTGATGTTTCCTACCTCCTGCACGTGCCGGCCTTGCAGAGCGATGAAGTACGGGGAATGCGAGCTGGTGGCCACGAGGGAGCGGGGACAGGGGAAGCAGTACAAGCTGGATGCGTTCGTTCCGGCTATCCAGGAAAAGCGCAGCAGTTTTGAGGCGACTTTGAGCGGGGGCGGGCCGTGCTGGCGGAGTGCAGGGTGGGGGATTGGGTGCTGATGCGCGCGGGCGAAGAGCAGCGCCAGGTGTACTCGGACGACAAGCCCAAAAACTGGACATGCCGCGGCCGTTTCCGCCTTGCACAAATCGCCCAGCTGCCGAAGCAGTCCGTGGAGGGGGCAAGGCTGTCGTCAAGGGCGAGGGGCGGCGAGGGCAAGTTTCTTGTCTTTTATGCAGGAGATGGTGATTGAGGAAGAGTGGATTTTCAGATCTGCCCTTGTCTGTTATCGGGAGGGAGAAGATGTGCCTAAGATACGAAGTGTAGTGAAAGTAATGATGATCCGTGTTATAGTAAGCATGCCGATGAATCAGGCTCGGTGGAGAACGTGGTGATGAAGATCCTTCGTCTTCATCATGACCGCGGGGGGCGAATTTACACCGCACCGGGTTACTGGGGGAAAAGGACAGATGCGGCGGCCAGACGTTCCCCGCGACCGGTACAAGGTTCTCCTTCTCTTGCAGGCACCACGGAATCCGAAGATATGTCAAAAAGCCTTGTGCGGTGTCAGAAAATCCGCCTTCGTCCCACGACACAACAGGCACAGACGTTACGCGAATGAATGAAAGCTGCTCCTCATCCCATAACAATTGTCCCTGCGTGAATGTAATTTGGAGGTTCTCAATCCTTGCTTTGCATACGATCTGCTTGTTTTTCCATACCTTGTCCGAATCCCCGCCCTCGACCCAGTCAATCATTCTCTCGACCGACGTCCTTGAACAAGTCCGTCACCGACTGAAACAGTCGGCGAGGGGGGAGTGCATATTGCCGCGTCAGCTCGTCAAAACAAAAGGGCGACCTCGACCGACAAATTGAATCATTCAAACAAACGCACGCAGTGTACGATCGGACATAGATATTCGTCCGGCACCTCCTCGTCGAGGGCGGGGACGGCGGCGGGGACATTGGCATTGGCATCGGCATCAACCGGATTGTCACGCCGGTCTTTGCAGCACGACCGCACAATACGAAGACGTCTCGGTCGAACTTCTTCGTTCCGCTCACCACGACTTTGGCGCTACCGTAGCCACCGGCATTCACTTCGACCCACATACCCGCGCCCTTGCGCTTAAAGTTGAGTCCGGACCCGATGTCAGAGATGATTTCGTGGTTCGCGTGCGTTTGTTTGAATGGCGCTCATGCAGCAACTTCCAGAGTGTCCCCTCCGCCTCATGAGGAAGTATCTTGAAAATTTCGGCATGAAATCGGGCCGACGCTTGATGTCGGAACAGGCAATCTGAGAGTCGTGGGAGGTGTAATTGCCGGCGTATTCGTCCTCGTGCAAGAAATCCTTGACCATCATCTCGAACTGCTTGATGGCGGCACTGCGCCTCGCCTACTTGCAAAAGGAAACGATTTTCGGATTTCGGTACGAGAGTATCTAAACGCGATTGGCTTGGGGGCGTATGTGTTTCTTGTGCCACGGCGGGGGTTGCACCCCGCCTTTGAGGCGAGTCTCCAAATGCCCCCGAAAAATATTCCCATATTCTGTCGAATGGCTCTTCGCATTTCGTGTGCATCGGTAACGCATGTTGCCACGTATTTTTGACCTTGAAGACGACTGGCTGGAATATATTTCCGCCCATATATCGAAAAAGAATGGCTTGTTCAATGCTCCTATCATTTGGTAGAACCACGCTATATTTAAACTCACAACAGAGATGCTAGACCTGAAGATACAACAACGTACCAAGATCATCCAGGACAGGCATCAAGAAGTTCTTCGCGCGCTTGAAAGGTATGAACCGCGTTTTATCTTCAAGAAGGAGAGCCTAATCTCAGAGGTGGTAAGTGCTTGTCAAAAGAGCAAAATAATGCTGGCAATGAAACGCACTTTGCTCAAATAAAATAATAGCGTAAGGGTAACGTGGCAAATGTCCTCCTTTTTAATCCGCAGACGCTCCAGGAATCGAATCCTTTCCTTTAACTCTGCTTCGCCGAGCATCGAGTTATTTGCTTCTTCCTATAATCCGGAGTACGAAAGCCGCGATCTCGACGCCCACGCGGACATCATCCGCGCATCTGCTGGCTTTTTTTATCTGGTTTACTAGACAACTACAGATGGACACCTACAAAACAATCCACTTGAGAGACACGCTGGACACCTTTCAAAGCAACAACTACTTCCCGGAAAATACGACTGATTGGACGAGTATCACAGGGTTGAGTGGGTCTAATAAATGGATCGGCGGAGTCTTGGCTCCCAATGGAACTGCAAGAGGGCAGACCTACTTCCGTAGAAGAAGGAACCCCTGACCTTGGGCGAGGTCCTCTCGGTCCCCCTGCGACACCCGAAACAGGAAAAATTGGCGTACGTGACCGAGAATAGCGCACATGTGGCGCATCGAATACCGCCCGGACCATAATGCCGCACTGCCTCTGGAGGAGAATCAGTGGAATGCGATTGCGTTTGGGAATGGTGTGTTTGTGTGCGTCTCTTCCGCCATAGGGACTGGGAGACGCGTCATGCGAAGTACCGACAACGGACTGCATTTGCGCACACCTGTCTGTCCCATGATTGATTATTTATATGAGTGTCGGTGGCGAAAGCGAGGGATGGACGTTGCAGGCGATGTGCAAGGACACGGTACTTCCCGATGTACTGGGCCTTGGGACCGCGGATTTGTGAACGTGAAACCAACTCCCCAACCCAACTCCCCGCGTGTACCCGATGAATTGAACGGTCAACATGGCCGTCTCGGGCGTCACGGTCGCGCGCCGAAATTCGTGGAACGTGGACAAGAGCTCCGCTGCCTTTTGCGAAGCACGTGTCGCACTGATCGCCTTTTCGATGAAGAAGTTCGCTTCGTTGGATGCTTGAGACCTCGAGGAGATTCTGAATTTTTCATTTCATCTCTTTGAAAATTGTAAACCTTACCATACAAGCATACAGGCAGACATACATACATCAAAGATATGTGTGATGTTTGTCGATGAAGAAGTTCGCTTCGTTGGATGCTTGAGACCTCGAGGAGATTCTGAATTTTTCATTTCAAAGGAGGGGTCCGGATGATGACGGCCAGGAAGTGTGTATTTTGACGAAGGAGGAGAAGGCTGCATTGGCATCCTTCAAGTAGTAGATGTAAATAAACAAATTGTGGGAGAAAGAAGCAATAATGTATACGTTCTTGGCGTCTTTTTGGTCTTTTTTGCTTTCAGCTCGGGGGGGTGGGGAGGTTAAAAAAAAGGCCAAAACCAAAAAGGCCACAATTTTCCGAGTCAAATGTGTTAAACGTAGTACGTAGAAATGAACATAGTACGTACGACTCGTAAATTCCTGAGAAGATACTTCTTGAACTTCTTGTTTTGTTTTTTTGGACAAGAATTTCCTAGTCAAATGTGTTATACGTAGTACGTAGTACAGAACAGAGTACTGGCATTTGATGCGGGTGGAGCACATCATTCGCGGGTTTTTGCCATGCTGAGCGGCGAACTCGAGTAAAAGAAGCAAGGGGAGGACAAAATTGCTCAAAACCAAAAAGCACAGCGGCAGTATAAATTTTGATGCCGCTTGGTCATCTTATTTCAAGTGCAGTTTCCAATGTAGTGGAAAAGGAAGACTGGAGTTTGATGCTTTTTTTCTGAGGATCTGTTGATTCAGGAGTTACTGACGGGACACAATAGAAGCCTGTGGACTTCAGGACGTAAACCACCAGAGGGTAGACGGAGATTGTATGTTGAAAGAACACTTCATTTGGCCAGAAACACAAATTTTATCATCGCTCACGGCCCTCAACATCCAAATGACCCATATGATTGACTTTCTTGGCTCTGGCAATCGCGTGGTAGTATTTATAATCGTCCGGCAAGTGCTCTCTGTCCAAGTAGAAGTCCACGTGCCGGACAGCTAATGGAGGGAGGATTCGGATATGCCGGCCCTGCAGTCGATCTAATCGCCGGTCCCCTCTGTACATCGCAAATGTCGTGTCTATCGATGCATTATTGTAGTAATAATTACGACCCCCGAATTCGTATGCCTCGGCCGGAAGTGACACCACTTTGTCTTCCCAATTCGGTGCTTCCGGCGGCCAGTCGTCCCAGCGTATGGCAGCCCCTGCAACATCTACTCCCAAACCGTCTAAGATATTTTGGTAGACAACTAATATGTTCCAAGGCGCGGAATCCAAAGCACAGTCAGCGTCCGTTAGCACGAAATGCGAAGCGTTCGATGAGCCCATGTAGTCCTCGATAAAATTCGCCACAATTCCGTACAGATGATTGAAGTCTTCTCCCCAGGACTCCTGGTTATCGTGTACACGGACCTCCGATTCCTGAAGCCTTTGCAGAAAGGCGACGGCGGTAGGGAATGTGCTGTTGTCGTTGATGATGATGATCTCAAAGGGAGTGCGAATGTAGCGGTATAAGTTCCGAAGGGTTTCCATTAGCACGGAGACGCGGTCTTTAAACATAATAAAAATAGGGATGGGCGCCGGTCCATCCTTCCACTCGAGACCGCGCAAAGTATAAGAATTATTGGCGTAGCTGGGGAAACTCAAAGCGCTGGCAAAGGGCAAAAAATCTTGAAAGCAGTTCAAGCTTTCATACTTTAGGGGACCTGGGTAGTCAAAGCTGCATATATCCGTGGTTGACATTCGCTCGGTAAGAAAATCTACTTTAGAGAGAAAATTTGCACTGCTGCAGACATGCCAGACGATCATGCATAACAAAGTGAGCGCCATGAAATAGGTCAAAGGTTGCCAGTAGGCTCGCGTACGTATTGAGATCATTGCCGGAGACGCCTTGAATCGAAATGAGCTAAATACCCCTGTGGGTTGTGGATAGATTGATCGGGGAGAAGTAAGTGACCAGAATATAATGTTTGACGACTCTACGTTCGGTTTGTCATTTTATATAGTATCTCTCTCGACATTCGTCCGAACTCATAGGTTGACGGACCTTGCCAGCCGAAGCCTTGGCCTCACCCCTCACTGAATTGTTGACTTGGTCTACAATTATCTATCTCTCTGAACAAACGGGGCGTAAAGCTGGTACAAATTTTGTATGAACCATTATCCTTCTGGTGATTTACCTCCTGAAGTCCACAGACTTTTATTGTTATCTTAGTGATCCAAAAATCGACTTAAAATAAAAAAGAGACATCAAATTTCACTCTTCCGCTTTCATACATTTCTTTTTGTAATCAAAATCACACTACCAAGCGGCATCCAAATCATACTGCCGTCTTTGTGCCTTTCTGGTTTTAGGCGATTTTGGCATGCCTGGCTTCGCTTTTTAGAGATATTATCCAAAGGGAGAGTTTAGAAGTATAATTGGGAGGAGTAATATATTGGGATCTGGGCATTTTCTAGAGAGATGGGACTGATAGAGAGATCGGAACGTATCGTATTTTCCACAATTTTATGGTCGAGGACGGGCAATACATGTGTAAGAGCCGCACAATGCCCCGAGATGGTTCAAGTGCATGAGACCTGAGCACCCTGCCCACGGGGGGGTGACGCTCCGCACGGTACAGTGTAGGCCTGCTTCGGCGTGCGCCAGAAAAAGCCCTCCCAGAGGATGCACTCTAAAGAAACAAGACAAGACAAGACAAGAGAAGCAGAACAAGTTTTAAGGCGGCTTCCCTCCAAGAGAAAGCAGGCAGTACCGCTCTGGTTAGGGTTATGCTGCCTCAAACGAAAAAACAACGCCCTCCGCCACTTGCGCTCCAAGTTGGCCACCTGCGCCTCGGCAGTGCGTGGGCCTGTTCGCTTATGGTATCGTCTAAACGGCTGGAACGGGAGCGTGTCGTGGCTCTCCTCAACGGGTGAATCAATGGCCTTGCTCATATGCTCATATTGATCGAACTTTATTCGAACTTTTTTCGAACTCGGGGTCCCTGAGCTCGAGTTCAGAAGTGAACTCGGGTTTTGCGAGTTCGACCATTCCCTGGACGAGACGCAATAAGGACGGCGGTCGAAGCTGGACAGTTTCACTTTTCTTTTTCTTATTTCTTATTTCTTTTTTCCCCTTGAAACCAAAAACATTTTAATGCGTTCCATAATTAGAAATAGATAAAAATAAAAAATGTAAAATGCGCTCCAGTTTTGCACAAAATCAAATAAATTGAAATATACAAGAGAATAAAAACAAATAAAATAAAAACGTGAATGTTGTGAGTGTGCGACTGGATGCATTGTTATCTGTTTCCCCACCCACTATATCCATTATGATGCATATTTTCCATGGCTTGTTCATATTATACGCCCTGTGTGAAGACTGTCCACCATCCCACTTTGGTGGTCAAATACATCGGCAATGCTGGACTTCAGCTGTTGATATGCTGTCCTGTCATCTGCGTGCGTGCTTGGCGCTCCGATCGATCGATCCGATCGAGACCAATACCATGTCGACCAGCGCGTGTCCCTCTATTTACTACGTCCTGCATGCACTTCCCGTGACACTAGAAAAGAGCCAAATGCATGTGGCGAGCCTGCGTTTCCGTCCTTTTTAGTAACTCCCATGTGCGACTCCTAAGAGACAGACGACAGAGGAGGACGGGCAGGCTTTCGAACTGCGTGTTTGATGCCTAATGTGCATTTTCTTGTAGACACATCAAGCAGAAAAGGACAAAGTGACCTGTGTCTGTGCTGCCTCTCTCCCTCACACCTGTTTTGGCCTAGAGGGTTCTTGCACTTTAAACACTCCCCCAAGCTACCAGTTACCCATAGCACTCAACTCCTCTACTCCACACCTCACATTCCTACAGCAAACACACCATTCTCGAGAGACATGCGTCGCGCCTTTTCTCTGCTTGCCGTCGGCATCACCATCGCCCTCACGGCGGCTCAGCCGGTGTTGACCCTCACCTCCATCAAGGCAGTCGACTCGGCCAGTGAAAATAAGGATTCCTGGTCAGTCAAGGGCTACATCAGCGCTCCTGACGCCGACTTTGTGGACGGCATTGCTGAGTACGGTTTGGACGCGGAGCTTCAGGATTCGGCCCTCGATACCCTGGATGGCGTGACCTTCGATCCGGAGGAATGCAAAACGCTCAACAACAACAAGGGAATCATTTGCAAGACCACGGGCGCCCGCTTCTCGGTCAGGAAGACCAACAGGGTCCCCAAGGACGCCATTGCCGCTGCGCAGAAAGCCCACAACAAGACCTCGCACAGCGCTTCCTCGTATTACAAGGTCTCGGGTGTCTTCCGCTATCAGGAGTTCGCGGAGGACCCTGTACTGACGCCTCTGACGGCTGTCTTGACCGTTGACGGCAACTCGATTTTCGACATCACCCCGGCGTGCACTGAGAAAGCTGGCGGGAGGACGAACAAGTACTACTGCAAGCATGGCGCCGCACCCCATACCAAGGCCCCTACCAGCAAATAGCCTTAAGCAACGGATCAGGAATATGACAAGTGTCATGTCTTTTATATGTTTGTGTGTGTATGCGTGCTATACGCCCGCCCTCATCCTGGCTGCCCCGCCTGCGCTACGTGACGCGTCGGTTTGTGTTTGTCCGTAATGATGCCTTTTGGTCTGTTGTGTGTTGTCTCGTGTATGTGTGTATTACCCTACTCCTGCTCCTGTCCTGCTCTACTGCTGTGTGATATGGCAATATGGCATGGGGTTGCAACGAGCTTATAATTGTGTTTGTCTGCTGTATGCATGCGTGCAAAGCGCCCCTATTCCGCTAGGAAAATAATGCCAATGCGCTTGCATGAATTGCGTGTTGGTGCATTTGTCCGCGGCAATATTCCTTTTGTGCGCGTTCATGTCTTGTGTCGTGTAAATGTATCGCCTCGATTGCGCCTCAGCTTACGGTGCTTTCCCACCAGGACCTCCTGGTCTTTGACCGTAAGATCAGTTCAAAAGAAAGAAGTAGCCCCGCGCAGGTGATTATTTGTGACAAGGCTAGTAGGGCTGTGTGAGTCAGGACCTGAACCACTTTATTTTACACGAGGGAAGCGCCACCCGTCACATTATTTTGTTCGCATGCTCAAAGTTCTGCATGCAGACTTTTTCTTCAATTGGCCTCCTTTGATTTCTTGCCCTG
>Ga0209491_10006076_pt1 | contig 17081 bp, 20 predicted proteins | sample BON02_FD_187213 | JGI IMG/M metagenome (GOLD analysis project Ga0209491, IMG submission 187213) | Freshwater microbial communities from Lake Bonney liftoff mats and glacier meltwater in Antarctica - BON-02 (SPAdes) (version 2) | ecosystem: Environmental > Aquatic > Freshwater > Ice > Glacier...
CGCTCAGATTAATTGAGCCGTCTAAATTAAAAAGAACCGCCTGAATGTTTTTAAGCCAATCCATTTGATTTGAGCTTGAACCAAATATGGCTGATTTAACATTTTTTATTTCAGCGATATTAAATCCTGCATAAGCAATCTGCTGGTCAAATAAGAACTTATCTAAAGCCATTTGTGACTCAATACGCTTTCCATCTTCCGCAAAGTTTGTGTTAATTGAGCCATCAACGTTATACATAGCCGAGCGCAACGCAACTATTGACTTCAGTTGATTGTCTGCGTACTGAGATTGTTTATCAAACACCCATTTAGTTAAATCAGACTCAAGATTGTGAATAAGATCAGCTTGTCTAATTCTTTGATTAAACGCATCTAATAGTTTTTCAGATAACTCTACTTGGCGCTCGGCTGTGCTCATTTGATCACCCGCAATACCCCGCAACTGAATCAATTGATTAGCCAATCCCAAACTTGCCTTTTGTTGTTCAAAAGCAGATGAGAAGTTGCTTGAACCTAAGCCACTACGCGCTGCGCCAACAGCCTGAGATAACTGATCGTTGTCTGGCATATAACCAGTATTTTGAGCAGATGTAAGGGCGTTCGTAACAAATGCAAAGCCTTGTTTGGCTGTCTGCATAGATTGGACATCACCCAATATCCCGATTATGTTAGTGCTAAGGGTTGAAAATATCTGGTTTAGACTGTTTAAATTTTCATTTGCTATTGCCTTAGCCACTTGCGTGGCTGTAATCTGATTGTTAATAGACACTGTTAGCAAATCAAAGTTGGTTTGTAAGTTAGTCAAAGCAAGTGACAATTGACTTGCAATAACATCTTTTAAATCAGAGAAAGATTTATCGGTTTCAGAGGCAGCTCTTGATGCGGCAAACTGTGCATCAGCTACACCAAACAAACTAATCTGCAAAGCCCGATTAGACTCATCAAGCGTTAGTAGCTCAAGTCTACGCAACTCAACAGTGTCCTTTAGCAACTCAAGCATTTGCTTCTCTAGCCCAAGCCCTTCGTTTCTGATTTGCTCAAGCCGTTTTGACTCTGCTTCAGTTAGTGCCTCAGTGTATTTAATGATTTCATTAACAACTGGAGCCAAGTCAAGCAATGCCGCAGTCAGAGAGGCGCTGCCAGACCCTGCAATAACTTGAAATAAATCTTTGAACCCATCCCTAGTGTTTGGCAAATAAAGCCCTAAAGCGCTTAAGACGGCTGTGGTTTGTTCGGTTGCCATTGCAACACGCTCTTGCGCCGAGTAAAAGTTCTGGTATATGTAATCAATCTTTTGTGTAAACGAATCTATACCGCCTGCTAAATCAATTAAATCGCTTGCGGCTTTAGCGCTGACCAATGAGATTTCCATTAGTCCAACTTTGATTAACGAAAATGTTTGATTAACCTTGTTAAGGTTGGTTGACAACCGAATCAATGTGTCCGTAGATGTTTCGCCCTCTTTGCCCATGAATTGAACAGCAGGTATGACAAAGTTAATTAAGTTGTTAGAGAAGCTCTTTAGCGTATTGCCAATCGCTTCTTGTATTTGCTCATCATTTAATCCTTTTAAATTTAAGTTGATTGCTTGAGAGTATGCGTTAATGTTATCTACGCTCACGCCCATTGACCTTGCCATAATGTCAATGCTTGAGCCAATGGCGCTTGTGGTTTGGTTAAAGTAATTTAATGTCCCTGCGTCAATAGCAGAGATATCTGTACCTGAACCGCCACCACCAAACCAACCGCCTTTCTTTGACCACTGTGAAAATGAAGCAAGGCTTGAGCCACCTGCGGATATATTGCCTGTAACACCAGACGCTTGCACTTGTTTGGAACCTGAACCGAATGCTCGGTTAACTAGACCGCCAAGTGTGCCACCAACAAAAGCGCCTAAAGCCGTGCCGACAACTGGCACAACAGAACCCACAGCCGCACCAATTGCTGTGCCTATGGCCACTTCAGTCATAGCATTGCCAGTAATTGACAGATCTCCTGATATAAAAACACCTGCGGCAAACCCTGCGGCAATGCCAGCTAATACAGTGGTTGCTGCACCGATTGATGTTGCTGTGCTTGCGGTGCTATTTAAAGTGACTACCGCGCTGTCAACTGCTGCTTGAGCCGAAACAACGGCCGCAGATTCTGCTGCTACTGTTGCGCCTGCAATCTCTGCGCTTAGAAGTGATGCTTGGGCTGATGTCAGGGCTGATTGAGCTGAAACCAGAGCAGTTACTTGCCCAGCGTGACCCATTGCCATGGCTGTAGCTTGAGCCGCATAACTTCCAGTTGATGTAAACCCGCCGCTTAACGCATCATATCCACTCTTAAGCATACTAATCATATCAAACGTGCCCGTACCACCCACGCTGCCAGGGTTGCCAGCGAGAGCAGCTCCTGATGCACCCAACCCCAAAGCGCCCGAGACACCTGTCAGAAGCGGCTGAATGATTGGCCTAAGAACCATCGTCTTAAACATATTGATAATGAAATCTTTGGCTGACAAACTGCCATTCATTAGCGCATCAGCAAGCGACTGACCGATTTGGTCGTTGATTTTTTCAGCTTCACGGGCAAATTTTTCTTCTGACTTAATGCGCTCTTTAACACTTTTCTCGGCTAAGTCTTTTTCGTCTTTTAGGCGTTTAACCATGCCGTCTTGCGCTTGGCGTGACAAAGTAGCCGCATCAAACGCTTCTACATACTCGCGCCATGCTTTTGTATTCTCTTTAATACCCTTGCCTTCCAAGTCACGCATAAAGTTAGCTCGGTCACGCTCGTAACTATTAACCAACATCATCTCAGTTTCATACTGATAGTTGGCAATAGATTTTAAAATCTCAGCGTTGACGTCTTTGACTGTGCCACCATATTTCTTTTGCTCAGTTTCACCCTTGTTAAGACCATCTGCAATTGCATTAAACTGCACTACCATGGCTTGAGTTAATCTGGTGACATCTTCAGTATTTGTTTTTGAAGCAACCATCAATTGGTTGTATACAAAAACTAATTGATTAAGTTTGATGTACGCTTGTTGTTCTTGCGTTTTGCCCTTAGTCAAAAAGTCAGTCATTTTGATTTGTAACTGCGTTTCTTCGTGCTGCTGACGAGACGCTTTTGCTGATTCATTTTGCGTAGCAATTTGTGATTGCAACCGTGATTGAAGCGCTTCTAGCCCGTCAATTTGCGACTGTATGCCAGATATATCGTCAAATGGTATTTCGCCAAACGTATCGCGCAACTTTTGTAATTCTGCGGTTGTGTCTGCTAGTTTGCTTTCTAAATTAAAGTTAAACGCAAAGTTAGCAAACGATTCTGTGGCATCACCAAACGCCATTTTTAAGTTACCCCAAGCAGACGTTAGTAAACCAGTTTGCTCGACCATCAATGGCACTCGGTCACTAATAGTCTTTTCCAACTGCTCAATAATAATTCTAGTGGCTTCAGTATTGTTACCTTGCTCAATTAAAGCTGTAGCTTGTTCATACGTGCTTGCAGTTAAGAAGTTGTACTGCTCGTTGAGCGTTTTCATGGCAGCAACAGGGTCTTTGGCAATCGAGCCAAATTCCTTAACGACATCTTCAATGGATTTGCCTGTTACTTGACTCCACGCAACTGCCGCAGACGCAATATCCTCATAAGACTGACCTAACAGAGTGTTGCTAGAAATAATCGCTGTAAGAGCCTTAGAAGAGTCCTGTTGACTTCCCACAACACCACTTATACGCTCAGACATTGCTAATAGTTGAGCGCCTGTCTGCCCTGAAATGTTGCCAGTAGTAATTAAACTTTTGTTTAACTGTGAAGCCACCTCACTTACGCGATTGTAAGCGTAGGCTAATGCACCGCCTGCGGCAGCGAGAGAGGCGAATAAAACGATGGCAGGTGAAATCAGTGTCATGACACCCTTAAGCATGCCACCAAAGCCACCAAAAGAATCACGTAACTGACCGCCCTGCTGAATGGCAATAAGGTAAACAGGCATACCAGATGCAAGAGAGGTCACGATGTCCGTAATCTGAGCAGGTAATAAACGCATTGCTTGCTGAGTCTGCTTGGCTGACATGCCTACCGCACGGTAAGCATTGCCTGTATCAAACATCTTGTTAATATGCGGTTGCGCTTGTGCGCTTACACCCATTTGAGCCGCTTCGTATTCAAGTATTTGTTTACGAGTCATACCAATAGTTGCGGTTTGACGCTCTAAGTTGGCAACGTATTGTTTTCCTGCTTCCGTAGCACGGGCTTTGGCAATCTCTGCTGAACGCAAGGCTTGCTCTTCTGCTCTCATTGCTTTTGAATGAAGCTCAGAAGCAATTGCCGCTTCTTTTCGTTGTTGCTCAATCTTTCTTAGGCTTTCTATTTCAGCCGTCATTTGAGGCAAAATGCCTAAGTGACGAGCTTTTATTTCATAAGCATCTGCCTTTGTTTGGGCTGAAGCAATCTCCATAGACTTCTTCATACGCTCGGCAGACTTTTGCTGAGATTTGCTTAACGTATCATACGAAACAGCAACCTCTGCTGAAGCGCCATCTATCTCGCCTAAACTTTTTTGAACACTTTTGCTTGCGTTGTCTGCAACAGTTTTAAAACTGTTTAAGTCTTTTTTAGCTTCTGAAAGACCTTTTGGGTTGTATTCAGCGCCGACTTCAATGTTCATCGCACCAGCTTTTTGTCCTTCCATCGCTCAACCCCTCAATATGTCTTTCACTTTGCTTACAATTTGCTTGCCTGCAACTTCATCTATTTCAGGAACCCAAGGCGGAGGAGTGTCCTCATTCTCTGATTGTACCAATTGATAAAGATATTGGCGTGACATTTCTCGTAATGCGTTAATTTCCCAAGGACAAAGTTTTAAGCGCATATTCTTAAGCCACGCTCGTATTTCTTGATGGCATAGTGGGCTTGAACCCATTGCGTTGGAAAGTACTGGGCCACACGAAAACAAGTATTCCACCATGTAGTTAAACTCGCACGGTGGGTATTCTATTTCTTTTCCGCTTTGGCTCATCAAACCTTGACGAGTTGTGCGGTTGTCTTTGTCAGCCCTTAACTTTGGAGCAGCGTGAAGCCACCCCAAAAACATCGAATATATTTTTAATTCGCTAAAGGCTTGTTCGTAAAATTTGCTTGATCGCTTATAAAACGATCAACTTGATCGGTAATGAACACAAGCGAACGATCTGAAAACACAGCACGATATAAATCCTCGCCTTTTTGCCCGTCAAGCTCAAAGTTCTCAACGCTTGACACACAGCGAACCAAGAAGTCAACACGCAACTCCTCTAGCTCTTCGCTAGGAATAGTTTTTGCTTTGTAGCGCTTAAACTTGTTAGCCAAAGAGTCTTGACGCTTACGTTCAGCAGTTTGGTATTGCTTTGAACCAATGCCGTACAAGTGCATCATTACAGGCTTTTCCATTTGCTCGTCTAAGTACATATTTTCGCCATCAGGCGTTTGAACTTGCATAGCGGCTGTTTCAGTTAACGAATAATTTTTTAATGACATAACATAGTCCTCAGAGCGGGTTACAAAACAAACCAAATTCGACCCGCTTCCCCCGCTAAGAGAAAGACGGGTCGCCTTTGGTAAACATTCACAGCTTACGCTGCATCTACAAATACAACACCTACACCGCCAGTTGTGGTTGTAATTTCAACTGTCAATGTTGCGGTAAGCATTGTGTCAACACCAGTAGTGGACTTTTGGAAGCCCATAACTTTTGCTTGAAAGTAATCAGCAGAACCGTCTTGGTACAGGACTTTGAACGAGTGATCGTTATCGCTATCCAATGCTGTGATAGCTAATGATTGACCCGCATCGTCAGGATTGACGGCTAAGTTAAATACTTTCTGACCTTCGTTAAAGCTACCCTTAAACTTCTGAGTGCCTCGTGAACCGATAGGATTGTGCGTAACAACGTTATACATACGACCATGCTGACCGCCGTCTGTTACGTCACCAATTACTGATGCGCCAGGCGATGCTGTAAAGACTGCTTCGTAACCAGCTTGGTTAAACGTTGCTGGAATTGTTGCTGAAATACTAAACCGCGCACCTGCGACTGTTTGTGTAGCCATGATGAATACCCCTTATTAAACTACCTGATAATGAATTGAAAAGTCCTGAATACAACCATAAAGATTAACTTCGTCTTCATAGGTTGAATTTGGCTGCCCCAATGACACAGCCTTAAACAGGCTCGCATTGTTTAACTTAGATTCTACCAAAATTGCAAGGTTACTACACAATATTCGTGTTTTAGCGAAACAATTAACCTGAACCCGATACATTTTAAGCGAATCTGGCGTTCCTATTGTCTGTCTAGCAGAACCTCCTATAACGTTATAGGTTACAAATGGCAATGGATTGGCTTCAGCCAAAACTGCCGTTGGAGCAAAATCTGCAAACACTCTATTAGGTGCAGCAGACAAAATTGTTGTTCTAAAGTCAATTTCAATCATTTTTATGGTCTTCCTGCTAGTACGTCTGCTGCTCGTTCACGCGCTCGTCTAATCATAGCTTGAGCCACAATTGATTTGCCTTGACCAAAACTCTTTCTAATGTAAGCAGAAGGCGTGGATTGAAATGGATTTTTTAATGGAATGTAGTATGCGTCTTTAACGGATTGAGGTGATTTCCTAGATGGCTTTGGTGTACCCATCTTATTTGGTCGAACTAAAGTTACATAGCTACCGTCATTCTTCTTTTTAAACCTGTATCGAACCATATGACCAAACTCAACTAGCCACCAATGAGGCGCTTCTTTATGATTGACGCCAACTCTGTACGACTTGTAAGTCTTGGTTTCTTTTTCTGTAATAAAAGCATGGTAAATAGCGTTTAACAATGCACCTTCTTTGTAGGGCACATTTGCATGCATCAATTCGTAATAAACTAAAGCTCCAGCACGAGCGCTAGGTCGCAAAACCTTATCAAGCACGTCAGCTTCTAGTTTATCTAAAACCTTATCAAAGTCGCCCTTAAGATTTAATGTCATGTTTACGCTCATGGCACAACCCCATTGGTCAATTCAGCCACTAGGTCAACATACCTATTGTCATCAACGTGTGCAAGCACAGCAAGTATCTGATACTGTGAGCCACGGAAAATAATCCGCATACCTGCGTTGACTCCTGCTAGGTATCTAATTCTAAAACTTGCCTTGACCATTGACGCAACGGCTTCCGCCTTAATTGATTCAATGCCAGACTTGTGAGCAATGTTCGCCCAAACGGTTGCAAACGTAGACCAATCATCAATCAATTGACCTACTTCATCGTAAGCGGTTGATTGAGTCTGAATCGTAATGCGTTTGTTTAGGCGACCTATATCCATCACAAGCCCATCGTTGTGCGTTGAAAGCCAAGAATGTACGTCAATGATTGCAGGCGCTCGTACTGCTCTTTCTCGCTTGTTGATTCACGATTCTCATAAAGGTTAGCTACCATAATCTTGGTCGCTGCCTTAAACAAGTCAGGCATAGGGTATGAATTTGGGCTTTGACCATCTGTAAACCCAGCCGTAAAGTTAACTGTTAATAATTTTTCAGCGTCTACACTCTTGAATACAAGGCGACTAGGGCGCTCAAAGTTACTAACCTTATACTCAACTGGGTCAACCGTTATAATCGCACCATCGCTATCCTCGTAAGTTACAGAGGCAATGATAGTAACTGGGTATGTCTTTAAGTTTAATTCCGAGTTAACAACCTTGCCTTCCATAGAAAACTGTGTTTGGCTTAGAGTCTGCCCTGTGTGGCTTTCAATTGTTTCACGCGCACTTGTAATAAGCGTTTCAACTAGCGCATCATCAGGGTGAGATGGTGGAGAGCCTTGCGTATCTAAACGCAAATGTAGTTGAGCCTCAGCGAGCGTAATTGGCTCGGTGCTTGGCTGTACAGTTTTAATTAAATAGCTCATGAATGCTCTTCCCATCGTGCACGGAATATACCAGTAGCGGTAGAACCGTCTGTATTCATTAACTTAATGTAAAACGTATCAGATGCAAAACCTTGTGGCAACATTTCCGTAACTGAAGCCACAATTGATTTATTTGCCATCTAAATACACTTTCAATTTAGTAGCCACATATTCTGGCGTAATTTCCTGCATAGCTCGTTCGCAATGAATACATTTTACCCGTTTCCCGCAACCAAGGCTAGACTCTGTGTCATCACCCGTAAAGATATTGGTGTGGCAACTGTAACCTGTTACCTGTGGCGAAATAAACCCACCAAAGATAACCACGCCAGCCAAGTTAAGTGACGCAGCCGTGTGGTGCATACCGCCCTCTGGTGCAACAAACGATTTTGCTTTTGAAAGCACGACAGCCATATCACGAGCCGTTTTAGTTTGAATCCACCTTGCGTTAGGTAGTAACTTAGGCTTAGTTGCGCCAACTTGAACCCAATCTACATCAACCAATTGAGTCAGCGCAGCAAAATTGCCCCAGCCCCAACCCCTGTTTTGGCTTTCTACTTTGTTTTTTAAGAATGGCTCAATGACAACAAAATTTCCAACCAGCTTATTTGATTGCTTTTGTTCCTCTGGTGAGAATTGTATACGCCCAGCTCTAGGCGTGTATTCCTTCCATTTCCAAGATGCCGCAGTGACGGACTTAATGTAAGGGCGATGACCAGGGCAATTAAGCACCGAGTTTTCAAAGCTCTCGCTTGGTTTAGCTATTTTTAAATGACCTAGCCACGCTGGGTGCTGTCGTGGCATACCTGAAGCGTCAACAATAGCAACATTACCTGACAACTTTTCGGCTTCACCCAAAGCCATAATTTCATCGCCCCAACCCATTACCACACCATTATGTAATCACCAGATATGACTTTATGCGTCTTCATACCTAACGAGATTAAATACTGAACCGCCTTGTCTTGGGCATAGCCAAACGTATTACCTTTGTTCGGTTTTTGCTCAACGATAATAACGGGCTTATTTGCCAAGATAGTTTGCTCTGCACCCATAAGGATTGGGTATTCGTATCCTTCGCAGTCAATCTTAATGAAGTCAACTTCGGTAAATTCAAAGCTATCAAGAGTAACCGCAATAGCTTCTTGAATTGATTTTTCACGTAATTTGCCACGCTTTTTTAATACTTCTACCCTTGTGTTGCCACAAGTATCCGCTTCTTCGCAGACCATATTGATAACTTGCTCCTCATCGCTTAATGCGAGTACATGCAAGTTTGCATCGGGGGCGTTTAGTTTGAATATGTCAGCGTATAACTGTACAGGCTCAAACGCTTCCACTCGGTTAAAGTCTAGGCACATCACACGCGACCAAAAGCCTAAATTGCCACCAATATCAATTGCGTTGCGCTTGTTTTGCAAGACCTTTAAGCACTCTTCGTATTTGTGATATTGATAGGCTGGCTTACCATCAACATACTTTTGGGTATGCTTAAACCATTGAATGTAATGTGTTTCTTCATCGGGCATATAAAGCCCTTCCCAAACTTTCATTTCACTTTCTCCCAAGCCATGCCTGACGACAATTCGTTAAGCGTAAATTGATTATCGGCTAGTATAAAAGCCATTTTATCCCTATTATCGGGCAATACGGGTGATTCAATCAAAGACAAATCCGTCAAACCAAACTTGGCAGATACGCTTGTTGGGTCGGTAGCAAAGCACGGTACACCTTGAATTGATGCTTGAACCCCTGCCATAGATGAATGTACGACCACAGCGTGAGCGTTTCTTAATGCCTTAAGAAATACAAACTCTGAGTTATCTGTTTGCTTAAAATGGACTCTAATCGGTCTGTCGGTGTGCTTTTCTAGCTCTTGCCTTACGCTTTGAATCCAAAGCATTTGATTCATGCCTTTTAGCCTGAAAAATGTATCAGATTGAGGGCAAATTACAATACCCCTGCCTTCTTTGAGTGGCTCAATCTTTAACCCTAACTTTTCAAATCTATGTGGTGTGGCATCGCCTTCGCAGTCGTGCATCACTCTATTTTTTGTAACTCGAAAGTACTTACCCCTGCCAAAGTACGCTTTATCGCCGTAGTACCAGTTGCGCCCTTCACTTATTGCCTTGCGAAGTATGGATTGCAATTCAGGTACAACAAACCCTGCGAAGTCACCTTCTAATAGCAAATCAGGATATGAGCTAATCTTGCCACCACACCCTTTTGCAAAGGCACGACCAAAGACAGGTGAAGTCTGTTGATGTTCGATTATGTACGTGACGGGTAACAAGCTGACCTCATCTCTTTGCGCCATTTATCTGCACACTTGGCCAACTTATAGTGCTCAAATGCTGGTACACCTGCTGTCCAATGCAGTATTTTTGCATCAGTAGGGTCTTGCCCCTCATCGACTAAGCAGTTCCATTCTTTTGGCAACTCATGAATATCGTCTGGGTGAAATAATTTAAATTGAAGCAGATCAATTGGCTTTAATTTACTTACAAAGTCAGGCGTAAACTTGCGCCACAAAATATGATCGCAATTGATTACCATAAGGCTCGCCCAATTCTTGCGCCAATAGTCTGTATTTTTTGCTTCCATGTCAGTGCCAATATACTTGTTTGGGTTTTTGGTCTTGTAGTCATGTTTGACCACTTTAACAGGGGTGTTCATGTTATTAAATTCTTTTGCAATCTCGGCAATGTCAGTCAAGCAAATCATGTCTGAAGCATCAGCAAATACCGCAAACCCCTGAAAGCCGCACAAGTAAGGCACGAGAAACCTAGATACAGTAAATGAATTTGTGCCAACTTTCTGCCCTTGACTATTAAGTGCCGTAAAAGCAACGGGTACGCTAGACCGAGCAATAACGCTATTGCAAAAGACTTGATAGCCAATTGCTTCTCTGCTGTCGTAGCCACAAAATAGTTTTAACATAACTCTAAATCCATTCGTTTAAACGCAGTCAATGCGCTATGTCTGCTTGCGTTAATAACTTCTACACCCTCATACTCTAAGTCCATTGCCAAGCGCTCAAAGTTAGCGCACCAACGCTTCATAATTTCATTATTTGGGCCTTGTCCTTTGTGATGGTACGGGTGACTGCCAAAGAAGTGAACCTTGTCACCAATTATATTCATGTCAAACCCTGACAACACAATTTTGGTAGCGCCAAGCAAATATGCAAGATTTATAGCCTGATAACCTGAGTTATTGCCAAAGTGCAATTTTTCCCGACCTAAGCCTGGCATTGACTGACCTTCGCATAAATTTAACTTGTACTTTCGTGCGCTCAATACAGATTGTGTCCATATCTGCCCCGAAAAGTCACGCTTAATTTCGTTTACATACAGGTCTAACCAATGATCGTCACACGCATACATGATGTCAGCATTAAGTAGCCAGCGCCAAGAATCTTTGATTGCAATTACTTTTGCTGCCTGCCCCTTCTGCCTCTTGGCAACGGATTCACAGTCGCCTCTGGTAAGACTGGGGCCTGTGGCAAGAACATAGACGGTACGCCCACACCAAGGTTTTCCACTTCTGTCTTGGCGATTGTTTTGGCTACCGTCACGGTAGGGTTTGCGTAATCAATCAAATCTAAAGACTTTAAGTATTCGGCAAGGTCTACGCCGATGCGTAAACGCTGTTTGCGAGATACTGCGCCTGTTTGAGGATTCTCAAAGTGTGCGCGTGAAATGACTTCTACTAGTTCCATAATATTTTCCTAAATAAAAAGGGCTTGATAGTGAGTACACCACCAAGCCCAATTTTATGCAACTAACAAGTTTAGAACGAACCGCTTACAAAAGCAGATGGGCGGTAAATTGTTAATGCCAAACGCTCTTCGCAACGCAATGTCGCCATATTCTTAGTGAAGTTGTTGCCATCTTCGTAAGAAATCTGAACGTTTGCATCTTGTCTGTCCCACAACTGAGCGCCCATACTCATTGCAGCGACCAAGAATGTGCCAGCAGGAATTGAATTAGTAGGAATAACTGTCTTGCCCCATATCTGTGGGCCAGCCATCGCTACTGGATTGCTCCAAACATATTCACTAGTAGTAGTTTTGAGCAATTCAATTTCTTCCCAATCAGCAGGATTCATCACGATTGTGTCGGCGGTGAACTCTGACAACTGAGCCTGAGTAACAGCACGGCGCAATGCGTCTAACTTTGTGTCGCCAGTTCTTGCACGATTATAAGCAACAAAATTACCTGAGTTCAAGATACCTGAAATGTTACCTGAAGCGCCATTGCCGTTAAGCAACTGATCTTCTTCTTCCAATTTCAAACCGTAGCTTAAACGACCGTTTACATATGATTCCAATTGTGGTGCGTCTTCTAATACCTGACGTGACACAGGAATAAAGTGAGCAAGCGTTACAACGGCAGCAGATGCCAATGTAAACGTAATGCCTGACTCAGGCTTAGTAACGTTCTCAAATGATGGTGAGTTGTACTGTGGGCCTGCACTGTTAGTAAACACGTTTTCTTTGGTGAACTCAATCAAGTTTGAGTTAGTGCGACCAACAGGCAAAACGTCACGAATTGTTAACACGCGATTTGGATTGTTGATAATACCAACCATACGATCAGAAGCAACAAGTGGCTGATTCTGACCTGTTGCGTTAACAATAGCAGTTTTAATTTCAACACGAGCAAACTTGCTACGACCAGCAACCATTTCCTTAAACGAATCACTCTTAACAAACATCTCACCAGCCGTTTCATGCTTGGCTTTTTGTGAAGTTTCAAAACCTTCTGATACGCGACGCTCAATCTCTAAGCACTTTTCGGTTAATGATGCTGACTGATCGGCTAACTTTTCAAGTGCTGCTTTAGTTTCAACTGAAGTTGAATTAGCAACTTGCATTTCGCCAGATGCTTTTTCGACCCATGACTTTAACTCTTTATGCTTCTCTAAGAGTGTGCTTTGCACTTCCGCAAGTGCTTTAATTTCATTGATGTTTTCCATGCTTATTACTCCGTTCGTGATTTAAGTAGATTTAAAGCAATCATTTGCTTTAAGCTGTTCGGTAATTCAACTGGCTCTACATCTGACTCACTCAGAGTAAATAAACGCTTACTACGACCTACCGTAGCCTTAGCAAGCGATTGCGAGAACCCACCTACCTCTCGTAGGAAGTCCTCTAAATCTCGTATATTATTTAATTCGTCTAACCGTGATTTGACGCTAGACAAGTCTATACGTGCATAATCATCAGCAGGAAATGTAACAATAGACACTTCGGGTAATTCTTTAATTGATTTAATGACACGAATAGTTGTGTCTTGCTTTTCAACCATTTCGTATTCACCGACTATATATCCAATTGACATAGCATCAACAGTGCCGTGATTAAATGCAGCTTTCATCATATCGGCTTGCGGATTACCTTTAGTAAATTCGCCTTCAACATGAAGACCCTTACTATCTTCTTGAATGTGCAAATATTTTCCTACAGGTATTTCCCAAGACTTGTGATTAACAAACATCTTAGGCATACGCGCTTCGCCTGTCTTGATCTGGTCAATGACGGACTTGTATGCGCCAGCCATAATAGTGTCATTATAACTATCGACATTATTAAACGTACTGGCATACCCTTCAAACGTTCCCTTTTGCGTGAACTTAAGCTCTACGTTGCCTAATGCTAGGCTTTTGTGTGCAGTCATATTCTTTCCCCCGCCTAAGCGTTAATGCAATTTTATCTCAATTTTGGATAGTTTCAATAGATGCAGTACTACCGTTGACAGCGCCCAACATATTTAATGGTGCTAAATTAGTTTGTGCAGTCAACACATCTGCGCCTTCCATTGGTGGCAAATTCTCTAATTGTCGCCATTCATTTCGTGTCATTAGTCCGTTTTGAACAGCTTTCGAGCCTGTTTCTAGCCTGTCTTTAAGCGAGCCACGCAATATAGCGTCTAGGCTAAACTCGACAGAATACTTGCGCCTCTGTGGTGCGGTCAATACTCTGCGCTCAATACATTGCTCTAGCGACTCAAGCATTGGGCGCAAACGGAACTTGTAAAAACCTTGAATCAACTGGTCAATGCCAGTGCCCCAAGTTGTTGTTTTTTCGGTATCGTTAATCATGGCACTAGGTATGCCAAACCAACGGGCTATGTCTTCAACGCTATATTTTCGTGTTTCAAGCAACTGAATGTCGGCTGGTGTCATGTTTAATGGCTCAAACTTAGCCCCTGCTTCAAGCACCAACAAGTCGTCATCGTTACCTTCGACCAACCCCTTGTAATTCTTGCGAATGGCATCTCGTTGTTCAGGCGTAAGTAACTTATCAACCATAAAGACGCCTGGGCGTTTGGCTGCCTTCCTAAATATATTTGCCGTGTGATTCTGCGAACTAATTGCTACATCGACAGTCGAGCGCATATAGTCAAGACGTGACATACCTACGATGCCATTGCCTTTGTCGCGCCAATGCAAAATTGAGTCAGGTGAGTAAATTGCAATCTTTCCTTCAAACTGGTACTTATAAATAATTGTGTTGTCTGTTAGTCTTTCTACTTCGACTTGATCTGCCGATAGCGGTGTCATTGATATAACTTCGCCCAAACTGTTTCGTATCAGCCTTGCATAAGCATTGCCACGCAACAAGTAATTCATAACCATGTACTGCCAAAATTCCATTGGCGTGTGCATATTGTTTGGCGTTTGATGCAGTAGCACCCACAATGCAGTCCCACGAGCTAATGTCTTGTGACCATTCTTACCTGTTTCTCTCTCATATACAAATAATGGCAAAGATGCCAAGTTATCTGAAAGCAGTTCAATAGATGCCCAAACCGCAGAAACTTGCAAAGCGCCATCAATACCAATATCAGGCGTTCGCTCATAAACTTTGACAAACGGTTGAGTGTATTGGATTCCTTCCTGTTGACCCGTTGAGCCAATATTTCCAAACACTCTACGCAAACTCTGAAAAAATGTCGCCATGTTTTACCCTTAGTATTTTATCGTTAGTGGATTATTGATAAACCCATCTAAGTCGCCTTCTTCTACTTCTACAAGGTTAGCGGCATGAAACGCCATCGCCATTGCGACCATTCCGTCAATACGACCTGTCGATTTAACCTTGTCTAATTTTCTGTTACCTGCTTGATCTCTTACAATAATTGTATTAGCAGCGCACATGGTTAACACAGGGTGCATACCATGCCTAATTCTGCCGTTTAATAATTCCGACTCAAGAGTATCAATGGCGGGGGACATATCTCGATAACCTTGACCGCACTCTACTAAGGGTAATTCTACATCAATACGAGTAAATTCCTTACGTAAAATATCCATACGCCATCTATCGTATGCGATTTTCTGTATATTTAAGCCTTGTATGATGTCAACTATCTCATTTGCTACATATTCGTAATCAACCGTTGCACCTGGCGTAGCGCTCAAATAACCTTCCTTTTCCCACACATCGTATGGAACACGGTCACGCTTGGCTCTTTCTATCAAGCCAAGTTTAGGTGTCCAAAAGTAAGACCTTGTGTGCCAGTCGCCATTTATTTGGCTCACCAACACAAAAGCTGTCAAGTCAGCACGAGATGAAAGATCAAGCGCAGCAAACACAGGGTTGCTACCAAAGTCTATAACCTCGCCACCGCATGACTTCCACACCGAGCCACTAATAAATGGTGAGAACGATTCGACCATTTGATTGGCAATCAAGTTCCTAAAACTAGATTCTCGGCTCGGCATACGCTTGGCTTCGTCTAATTGACGGAAAACCTCATCATGATTCATCAAATGCCAGTTCGGTTGCGCCTTTTGTATCTCTTTGCGGTCAAATACGTCTTTATCAGCAGGGACAGAGTAAACCACGCACTTAATGCGAGGGTCGTTAGATTTCTGTGCGTCTTCAATCAATAGCGACAATAAGTCGTCTGGTTTAGCCGCTTGAGTAGAAATAACGATAGAAAGTGGTCTTTCTTGCGCTGCGGAGGCTGTTTCAAGTGCTTCGTACAGGTCGAACCTCGGGCCACGCACCTGACCTAGCTCATCGTGAATGATTAACGCAGGTGACAATCCCATCGCAGTCGATGCATCAGCCGACACTGCCTTGTAGACTGTACCCAACATGGGGCAAACAATCTGCTTGGCACTGTCTTTAACCGTTGCGTACTCGGAAAGTGTCGGTGACATTCTCACCATCTTGGCTGCAAGGGAGTGCAAAATAGACGCTTGGTCACGAGATTGCGCCGCAGAGAACAACTGACTGTTCTGTACGGCCTCTGGGCCAACTAGGTGAAGTAGCACAATCATCGCTGCTGTTGCCGTTTTACCGTTCTTGCGAGGCAAAGAGCAGATAAACGTGCGAGTTTGCGACCCATAGATCATTTGAAACCATAACTTCTGCTTTGGTGACAATTTTACAGGTTGCCCGACTAATCTGCCCTCTGGTACGCAAAGATGGGTTTCAATCCAATTAATATTGCGCTTAACACGGGGTGAAAGCCTAGCCATCTATTTCCCAAGGTTTTTTGTTAACTTTTTGGTTAACCAAAGTTCGTGCAACCGTTTGTTGGTCAATTGCTTGCCGAGTAATTCGTAATCGGGTAGCCAAACTAGATGCAGCTCTGCTCTCTCGCTCGTGCATACCCAACAATTTGTCGTAACGCTTTAGCCCGTCAGAGTCAGCAAGCCAAGACCTGTCAAAGTTTTCCACCTCATCTGCCAACATTCTGCCAATCACTACGTGCCGACAGTAAGATTCGAGCTGAGGAATATGAACCTGAGTAAAAGAATTGGCAGGTTGATCGTTGACAATCTGCAACCAAACGTTGCGCTCCCCATCACCTAAGTGAACGGGTGGGGCAAGGCGCTCCTCCTGCACCAAAGTGCGTGAAGCATAGGTGGAAAGCTCGGCAAGTGACTTTTTTCCTGTTTTCATAATGTCAATTCTACCCTTATTTGGTTACGGAAAGTTGACTCCTTGTCATACAGACGCTCCTAAGCAGGGCACTGCTCTAGTTTTTACCCCCCCCCACCCACTGAAAGTGCTATTGTGGCGTGAAATTAGGCGTTCTGAGGCGCTGAAAATTGTTAGTCGTACCCGAATGGCTGTAAAAAATTTAAATCGTGCCAGGCACTGCTAGAATCGGTTTAAATATATGGGGCATTTTAGGC
>Ga0209491_10006078_pt1 | contig 17078 bp, 13 predicted proteins | sample BON02_FD_187213 | JGI IMG/M metagenome (GOLD analysis project Ga0209491, IMG submission 187213) | Freshwater microbial communities from Lake Bonney liftoff mats and glacier meltwater in Antarctica - BON-02 (SPAdes) (version 2) | ecosystem: Environmental > Aquatic > Freshwater > Ice > Glacier...
CTATAAAAGGAAAGGAGAATAAAAAGTTAGCAAATAGATGAAAGGTTCCTTCCAAGGATTTTTGGAAGGATGGAATACCTATGCTCATATTACAGTTTATTCCATTAATTTATTTTTAAGCTGAATTGCTGTACATCAGCCACCCACAAGTCTATGGGCGTATCCTTGCTGATCCTGAATTCTTCCGACCTGAACAGGTCATTTGATTGAGTAAAAAAGTTGTTGGTGTACAAAGTTGGATTGGAATTTTTATAAGTGAGGTAATCGAGATTGCTGCTGATAACCTGTCCATTGTTGAAGGTGTGCTGAAGATTGATATTGCCCATAATATGGTGCCAAGAGTTGACTTCAACCATGTTCATAGTTACCAGGGTATCCGGTGAGATGGAATAGGTAGAATTGCTAGTAGTAGGTGCTGTCATATCCCATCGGTTATCATACCCGCTTACCAATCCGCTCAGGATGGTTTTTTTACCTAATACATAGTCAAATCCTGCCTGATAATTGAGGGTCTTACGGGTAGCTTTCCGTTCGGAGTAAGTTTCGATCAGGATGTCCTCAAACCCATCATTGTTTCCTCTGATTGTTTCCCATTCCATAACCTGAGCCGTATAGACACTGGACAAAAGACCAAACCAACTGAATTTTGGCCCCTGATGGTTGATGTTGAAACTTAAATTGCCATTATATCCGGATCCATAACCCTGCCCAAGCGTAACGGAACCATTGGTGCCTATGGTGCTATTGTTCCTTTTCATCACCACATTGATAAACCCGGCATCACCGTCAGCATCATATTGCGAAGGCGGAACGGTAATGATTTCAATTTTTTCAACCTCACTGGAATTCAGCCCGGCCAGCATCTGATAAGCGGCATCTATCGGCATCCTGAATCTTTTGCCGTTCATTAGGATCACAATCCCGTTTTTCCCTAAAACGGAAAGCGAATTACTCTGTCTGTTCACCATTACCCCGGGAGACCTTTCCAGCACGTCGATTACAGACAAACCTGCCGCTGTCACGCTGTTGGCTACATTGATGATCATTTTACCAGATTCCAGTTCAAAAAAAGGACGGGTGGCCGTTACCGTCACTTCATCCAGGTTTTCGGTACTCTCATCCAAAGCAATCGGATCCAACACACTTATTCCGGTTCCCAAGAAATTGAAAACAGGGCTGTATGCGTTGGCATAGCCCATCATAACGATTTCAACAAAGTATTTGCCTTGTTGGATTTCTTCAAAGACATAGCCCCCGGATTCATCTGCAATAGCACCTTTGAACAGAATTGAATCTGCTTCACTTTTCAGCAGTACATTGGCGTAGGAAATTCCTTTGGCTTGCATATCATTGATCTTGCCCTGAATTACTCCCTGGGCAAACGCGCAAGTAGCCAATAAGGACAAAACAGTAATCATCAATAAAGTTTTCATGTGTTTATAATTGTTTATAATTGTTTCTCAATGGTCACCCCGATGAGTCGGGGCAAGCTATGGAATCTCGTTACGATAATCATCCTTCCGTGTGTCGCTTGCGACATGCCTGCCTGCCTCAGGCAGGCTCGATTTCATATTTTATTAGCTCTTTATTTCAAGTAGGTTGTCACTTTTGTTATTTAACTGCATAATTTTTTTTAATTCCGATTGAGTGAACAATTCCGAATCTTAATAACTACAGCAGTATTCATATCGATGATTTATAACTCTGGCATCTTATTAATTTTTTTTAAGCCTGATGTCTTTATAGTATACTTCAGCCCCTTCCGATTGAAGTCCTATTTTTCCATATCTTACAGGGCTTTTATCACTCGTTTTTTTTCGTTAAATAATCTAATGACAACAGTACCATTGACCATGTGTACACTTGAATCTCCATAGCAGATTAAGTCAATGTCATTCCACTCGCCATGCTCATTTTCTTTGTCAGCATACATTTTTGCATAACTATCATTAAAATCGTCTACTGGCTCTACTAGTCGATCATCCTTATATAATTTAGCAGAAAAGTATGTTCGAAGCGGTGAATTTTCATCATATTGATAGTATTTACTATTTGTAGGTTTGCTCGGAACTTCGAATTCTGTGTCACCTATTGCTATATAATCTCCCATGTTTTCTTCTTGAATTTGCATTTCATGCGAATTCATCCAGGCATATGCAGACCCAGGTTCACCAAATCCATGATATAGCAAACCACTGTCCCTGACTTCATTTTCTTTCGGTACGTGTTTGTCAATGCCCCATTTAGCTTTCAGTTTGAGATGATAGTTGGCATAGTCCTGCTCGGTAAACATCATTCCAAATGCTGTCCCTGAGATGCGAATGGCACTACCTTCCTCCAATTGGACGACTTCAATGATGTCCTGCGTAGGCTTATCTACCCCCAAAGTTCTTTCTTGGGGGTTGGCATAACCGGCAAAAGGAGTATTGAAATAGGTATGCCAGCCAGTTAAGCCTTTACCGTTCCAAATTGAAACCCATTTCTTGGTTCTTATCGGTGCTAGCGTTAGTTACGTATTTGGCTTCTGCAGTATATTGGTTAACCTCAGGAAGATCCTCTTCAAACAAATTGATGGTATCTATCATCATGTCGGAATTTTTTTTCTTTAATTGTTCTACGATGTCACAGCATAATACTTGACTTCTGGAATTTTCTTTTCGTGGCGATGCTATTATGCGCGTTCCTGTTTATTTGATAAAATCCCAATTGTAATTTCCGGTCGATCAGTTGACTATTCAGCTGGTAAATTTGAGTTTATTATATCTCTGAATAATTTCCATTTTCCATCTTCTTTTTTCCAAAGCACAATGTATTTTTCTTCATCAACAGCTTGATCGTCTGCGAAAACCGTAACTTCACCTTCTTCGACAATTAATTCCTCTGTTCCATACACGTCTACAATTCTTAAATCAATTGCGGTTATACCTGCTTTAATGAGATCTGAAAATGCAGTTTGAATATTGGCTCTTCCTACAAATGATGGTGCTCCTGTATTCATAAATTTTGCATAAAAATCTTTTAATTTTCTCTAGCTACTAAATTCAGTCAATGGAATGCTTGCCGGATTAAAGGCTATTCCCAAGTCTTTTTTTGCCAAATCAGAACTGTAAACGATTTGAGGCTTGCCTATAGGAACTTGATTATTCAGCATTAAACTTATATCTGAAACCCTGTAACTTTCGCTTGACAAAAGGTAGTTTTTCCCATGGATGTTTTTGGTTGTAGCCGCTTTGTAAATGGCTTCGGCAATATCTTCTACATCTACCAATGCCCATAGTACATCCACGTCATAAATCATTTGGATGAAGGGATTGGGAGCAATTTTATTTTTAAACAAAAATTGGATACCTGTTGAGGTGGAATCCTCCCTGTTTGACAATGATTTTCCCATCACCCCGACCGGTGAAACAGAAGTGATTTCAAAATTTAGCTTAGGGTGGTCAGAAATGAATTTATCTACGGTCTGATTGGCAATGAACTTTGCCCGGGCATAAGGAATGCCTTCATCGCTCATAAAGGGAGTATCATTTTCTGTGATCTGATCCTCTTCACTTTTACCATTTGGCAAAAAAGGAAAGCTAGTGTTGTAAGCTGCCACGGATGCAATAAATACTACTTTCTCAATTCCGGGAGTCTTGAGAACTGCTTCAAGGAAATTTTCAGTGCCCTTGATGGTCGGGTCAAACAATTCTTTCTGAAGGTCTTTCACATCCAATTGGAAGGGGGTTCCTCCATGAATTACGATTTCACAGTCTTTCAAGAAATCCATAAGTTCCTGTTTGTTTTCAACATCCAATTGGGCGATTTCCAGATTCTCAGCATTTTTGAGACTGAGCAAATGTTAATACTTTTCTTTTTTGGAAAGGTCTGTCGTAGATACTTTAACTTTTTATCCCTCATTTAAAAACTTTTGGGTGTTATAGCTTCCAATAAAGCCGGAACCTCCGATGATGCCTACTTTTTTCATATTTTAAAATTTAAATTTACGCCTACACTATTAGGTTGTCGGCCTACCTGTTTTTTTCATCCCATTATTATCGCAACTAACTTGCTCCTCCTTCGAGCCCGACTCACCTGACCTTCTTCAATTAAATCAATAAAAAAAAAGCCATCGTCACCTGAAACCTGCCCACGAACAAGGGAAGAGTCTGAGCTGCTTAATACTAATACATCGGCATAGAGAAGTGCCAATCCGTTTTCGGTTTTAATTTGACCTTTAATCTGTAGTTTTGCCTGGCATAAAATTGGTAGGCACAATGCCACGAAGAGTAGTGTTTTTTTCATGCTAGGGTTGATACTTTTAATTAGGGTCTAGTTTAATCCCTAAAGATACATTCACCTTAGCAACAAAATCTTGTACAGATGCGACATTTACCGTATTGATAACCAGAATATTACCAAGTCCGATTATCTTTTCGAAAGGTAATTGATTAGCTCCATATCTAGCGTTACGATTCTGTTTGAGGAAACCTGCAAATACTCCCGAACATAGCGCGACATATGAGCCTGGTCATAATATCCGGTCTGGTTGGCCAGCTGCACCCAGGTAATCCCAGGATTTGCTTGTAAAAAATTAACGAGGCATTTGAAGCGGTAAATTTGGATATAAACTTTAGGAGAGAGTCCTATCATTTTTTTAAAATAGCGTTCTAAGGTTTTTCTAGAATAGGGGGAGTTTTGCTCTATATCGGCTATGCTTATCCCTTCATTCATTGCATGAATATAATCCAGCACCTTTTCAAGTCTATCTTCCTTTTCTTTCGTTGGAATTCTTTTCGTGAAAAAATTATTCAATACCTCTATTTGCTTCTGATTATCGGAATGTTCCGTCAAATTTTTCCAAAGAAGATCTGCTTCCTCCTGACCTAGAAATTCAGCTAATGTTTTGGAAGTATTCGTTAATTCTGAAAGATCGTTTCTGAAAAGTCGATGCATTCCTGTAGGTTTGAAGAAGACCAGAACAGTCTTTAATTCCCCAACCATTTGACCATAGATAGGAGTAGTTACTTGTCCGGTAGCCACCGCTTTCTCGGTGAAAAAATCTCTGCCATCAATTTTAACATCCAAGACGCCTGAGCTGTTGATCAGAGTAAATATAAATCCACTCATGGCCAAAGGGGGTGAAAAAATAGGCTCATTTTCACCGTCCGGAACTTCCTGAATTACATAGGATGCAATAAATTCCTGGAGCTCGGGTGTTGGTGGAAAGTTACTATTCTTCATGAAAACATGAAACAAGTCTCAGAATAAAAGTCAATGTCATTAGTAGATATCCCATTTTTTGTAAGTGTCAGCAATTCGCTATTAGTACCTAAAGTTGCTGATATTTATTATCAGTCTGGTTAATCTAGCGAATTTCTTAATAGGATTAATATTTTTTTTTGAAATGCAACTTCTACCCAGCGGCAGACAGGTCTTCCTACTTTGACAAATTCGGAAACTGTTGTCACACCCTACCTCATACTATTAGGTGGGGCCAATCCTATTGATTCCCTAACGAAAATCACATTCGGTCACTATCGATCTTGGGGTTGATAATCCGGAGCAAAATACGAAAATGAATGTCCAAACTTTGCAATGTAACGTCTTATTCAAGTGGCTTAATATTAAACTTTTCAAAAATAGTAAGTTGTTAACGGCGGGTTTTAAGAAGATTTTCATAATCTAATAGGCAATTGCGGTTAATGGTTACCATCTCACCCGTATTTGTCTACATAAATGAAATATATCGGTCGGGCAAATAATTGTATTTAATTACGACCCTGAGAATAAATTAAACCCTTCTATTAGCAATTAACCTGTGAAAAGAAATCTTTCAAAGATCATTTTTTCTGTACAATTATCAAAATGCCATTAATTTCTCCAATAAAACAGGGTTTGCTTCTTTTAAATAGGCATTCAACTGGATATCGAGTTCCGTGGCTTTGCCGGTCTCGGTCTCATACAAATCAGTTAACTCACCCAGGTCTGTGGCAAGGTTATAGAGTTCCAATTTGCCCGCTTTCCAGAACCTGATGGCTTTATAATCTCCCCGGATAATGGCAGAATGGGGATACCCATCACTTTAACGGTGAAAAACCAGGTAATCCTTTTGTCTCTTGACCTTTCCTTCCCCATTTGATTTTATAATACCTGCAATACTTCCTCCATCTAAATCTTCCGGCAAAGGCATAGAATAACCTGCCAATTCACCAATGGTCGGTAAGATATCCCAGCCACCAACAGATTCGTGGCTTATCTTTCCTGCGGCAATTCCCGGTCCTTTTACCATAAAAGGCACACGTATTCCTCCTTCATAGAGGGTCCATTTTCCACCCCGAAGGGGATAATTCCGCATGGGTTTATCGAAAGTGTCAGGATGCAGCATTTTTCGTTTAGACGGAACGGGAGGAAGAAATTCAACCCCTCCATTATCAGCCATAAATAGGATGTATGTATTTCCTGCTATTCCAAGTTGTTGCACCTCGTCCATAATTTCTCCTATGGTATGGTCCATGTCGTCCAACATACCTGCCCAGCCAGGGTTATTGTGCTTTTCTCCTTTTGGTTTATTCAGGTATTTATCAAGGGTAGTTTGCCTGGTCTGAATGTCTACATGTGGGGCATAATGGGAAATTTGGAGGTAAAAAGGATTGCCTTCTCTGACCTGTCGCTGCATGAAATTCATTGCTCTACCGGTAATCGAGGACGTCCGCTTGGGGTCATCGTTTATAAATAATCCATCCCATTTTTCATCTTTATTGGTCATTAAATTACCATGAGAATTGCGGGTATCTCCATCACTTTCATCATAGCCCAAATCTTCCGGGAAAATCTCAGCCCTTAAATCCCATTTGCCGAAATGGGCCGTTTTGTAGCCCGGGTCTATGGCTTTTAACAAAAAAGGAATTGTGAGTTGGTCCTTGTTGGAATAGGGATGATGATTTTCGGAGAAAATTTCATCTCCAAGCCTTGCAGGGGTCTGTCCAAAAAGAATACTTCTTCGGGATGGAGAGCAAATTGCTGCGGGTGCATAGCCATTGGTAAACCTAATTCCTTCTCTGCCCAACCTGTCAATGTTGGGTGTCTCATAATAATCACTCTTTGATTCAGGAATCCGGTCATCCATGCCTATTGAAGTGCTGCTCCAGCCCTGGTCATCAGTAAGTATAAATATAAAATTTGGTGGTGCCAACTTCCCTGGTTCGTTGGGGAGTTTAAAGCTTCCTGCACCAATAATCGTTATAACGGACAGCATAAAAATCAAAAATATTCTTTTCATATTTAGTGGTGTTTAATAGTTTAATGATAAGCTTGATAAAGCAAAACCATTGCTAGCTACGGTTTGCCGTTTTGAAAAAAATTGAATCGAGATTGCATTTCATAGGGGAATTCATCTTTAACCTCAAAGAATAAATGGGAATTGTCTTTTATAATTCCCAGTCGCGTACTCCCTGAATAATTGCCACTAAAGGTTTGATTCCGTAAACGAAGCGTATTTCCATGGGATGAAAAAACCGTTTCAGTGGCTTTATTTTGGATTTGAAGACCAGGATCCATCTCTGAATCTAAATTTGCACTGATTCTCCAGTTTCCAATTGTAATTTCTGCGATTCCATTAATTATTTCTCCTTCCAGCAATTCGGTATCGTTGACCTCCTGCCCAACCTGAATCACTGCAAAAAACCGCATTTGTGACGTTTTTTCCGTATTGCTTGCACTGAAGTGATATTGGTTATCCTCATAGGATTTTAGGCGACCATCTTCCTTACGGGTTTCTCTCCAATTCACAGCTGCCACCTCAAAAGTATCGCTAAGATGAAAAGACAGGCTTTCTGAAGCCCAGAGCTTCCCTTTTCCGACAGCATTCTCCAAATGCACGGCAAAAGTTTGGTTTTGCTCATCAATTTTCATTTCCTCAACGCTATGGATAAGCCATGACCAATGCACCTCCTTGGCAGCTTCAAGTTCATCGTAGACAAGTATCACATCAGGCTTGAGTAAAACCAGGTTCCTATGATTTTTCAGTACGGAGTAGTCTTCTCCAGTTTCCATACTCTGGTAGGCCTGGGAGGCATCTCCTTTGGCATAAGCCAGGTCATCTCCCTGCAAGAATCGGGCAATCCACCCAAAAGCTTCCGTACTGTAGGGCTGGCCTTCCCCGTCTACCAATATGCCGTTCTGACTTTTGGTGTGCTGATACCAGCCGGTACGGTGCGGGTCCTTCATGGATACCTTGTAACCTGTTCGGTAAAAAAGTTTTTTGCCCCCATAAAATATGTTGAAAACATTCTGATCGGAAAGCATGTGGCCATAGGAGCCAAAGGGGCTGGAACGCATGGCTACCATCAGGTTTTCTCTAGTGTTGGTGATATCACTGTGCATGGCCACCAGGCCCACATCGGAAAATGACCTTCCCATTGGCAAGTCAAGCCGGTCAAGTGGATCGGGAATGGGCAAATCGTTGGTTTTTGTAAGCCGTATCCACCTGAGGATAGGCTCATCCGAAAGGTCTGATTTATCGTATTTTAAACATTCGTTTGCATACCAGGCTGCTTTGGGATCCCCTATTAGTTTTGCCAGTTCCAGCGCAAAGGCGACATAATCGACACCCGGTACATTCACTTCTTCTGCATTGTCCGCAAAACCGTCTGATGCAGCACCCGGAGGAATGTGGTAGATCATCCAGTCGGCCTGGTTTTGGTACCAGGGATGGGCATTAATAAAATCAAATTCTGTAAATTTTTTAATGTACAAAGGGATGTCTATCATGGTTTCCATGTTCATTCTGAAATAAGAAACTCCTTCTGACCATCCCCCGTCCATACCCCCCAATACAGGAGCTCTTGCAAGAAACAATTCATAGGCATAAGCCAACCATTCAGCAGCATCGGGTTCATCCCCATAAATTGCCAAAGAAGTTTGAAAAAAATAATGGAGAATATGCTGCCATACATGACCGCTCAAGACCTTTGCCTCTATGTTATTGACCCAGTCCTCATAAAAATGAGATGCCCTTGGTTTTATAGATTCTAGCAAGGTTGATTTTTGATTCTCACTGAGTCTGTGATAAAAAGTATCGTATACCATTGCCATCGCCAGCATGCAGCGTGCATCGCTAAAATCATTGGTACTCGATACGCCCCTTGGGTTCCACTTGCTTACTTCAAAACCTATTTGAAGCGCTTTTTCGGCGTATTCCTCCTTGCCGCTCAAAACATAAGCTTCGGATAAGGAGACTACGGCGTTGTAAACCTGAGTGCCAAGTTGTTTACTGGCATCAAGACGAAGCTTTCTTTCCTGTTCCTCCTCCTCCCCTTTTCGTTGGGGCATTCCATCCTGCTCCTTAGGAATCCTCATAAGAAGCGCTTTTTCTGCATTCCTTATAATGGCCCTGATATCTTCATTGGGCTGCAGTTGACGAAGTAGGGCAAGTTCTGATTTGGTAGCAAGAATTCTTGGGTGTTGTTTTGGCAATGCCTTTAAAAATTGATCTGCTGAAGGCGATACCATTGGAACAGCTCCGTATTCTACCACAAAATGCTGTACTTTAGACCATTCTTCCCCGCTTTTCCTGTATTGCCAAAACCAGGGACAGGATGCCAATTTTTGATGTGGATTGAATATTGCCCAAGGGCTATTCTTTATTTCCAGTATTTTATTTGAGACAGAAAAATCCATTTCAGGTGATAGCCTAACATCATAGCGGATATTCTCCCCTTTTAAAGCTGGCCATTTCAAAACTGGCGGATTCATCTGCACACGTATGCCAGAAGAAGGTTTTGGGTAGTCTAAGTAACGTGGATGTACCACTTTCAATCCATAGGATTCATCAAAGATTGGCTTCTTGTCATTATTACCGCATCCGAAGAAAATAAAACCAAATAGAACAATCCAACAAAATTTAAGAAACAGCTGGAATTGGTTAGGCTTGAAATTTAAATCGTATAAATTATTTTTAGAATTTTTCATTTGGATAGCTCCCAAACTTTAAAGTTTTTGTAACGAAAATGCGTCCACTGCATTTGCCTAAAACCTATTTTTCCTTCCTGTAATACAGGACCATATTCCTTCTGGTCTGTCCAATCAATAATTTTCCGATCCTCTACATACATTATAATTCTTGAACCGTCTTTCATCAATTTAAGCTTATGGATTTCTTTTGATGCTACCGGAATTCCGGGTTCCTCCTGCTGCACCAGATGAAACCCACTATTTTTCCTTAGGTGCGAAATGTCTCTTCCGGGATTGCCCTTCCCGTTGGCATAATAGGAGATGTGGTAAGCGTTTAATTTTTCACTCTTGGTGTACTGACTAAAGGTACCATCTCTCAAAGGAAAAGATGCCTCAAAAATATCCTCCCCCTTTTTTCCTTTGGCAGAAAAGAAAATAATACATAAACCAGCCTCAATCTTCAGATTTTGGGCTTCCCACTCCGCAATAAAACTACCGGGAAAATCTACCGGACACCAAAAAACATGGTGGTATTTTTCATCGGGAGCATACATCTCCATCCAGCCATTCTTGAATTCCACCTTGCCTGGGCCTTCCATCACCCAATCGCCAACAGCAGCTGCTGAACCCAGGCTGTTTTGATAGATCAGTGGGCCTTTATGGGTTTCTGCTAATTGACCAAAGCTCTCGTTTTGGAGAAGGAGGGTCAACAGGAAAAAGAGAAGTACTCTTATCATGGCTTATTTGAGTTTTTTTTAAGTTCAAGAAAGCAGGGACTTATATAATCCCATCCGGGAATTTCTTACTTCAGGTCTTGGGTATGGACACAATCAAAAATAAGTAAATGCTTTGATTTCAGGTACAAATATTTCAGAAACCATTATCAAATTCGAGGTATGGATCCTGATATTCAGGCTTTAACCCGGATTATGCAATAGGATTCGTAATGCCTGTCCTGACCTTTCTCAGGGAGTGGTGTAATCACAAGAAAATCAGGCTATTTGGAGACTGAGTTATAGCAACGAAGTGGCTGATTTTGTCCGCCGCGGCGGATCATCACGTAATAGAATGTCTATGGCATATTTCGGATTTAATTCTTTTCTTCGGGCTAAAAACCGGGTAGAACTCTTGCCTAAAATTAAAACGGGAAACTAAAAGCTTCCCGTTTTAATACAGCTTTATACAATCAATTTCCTCTACTAGTAACCAGGATTTTGTGAAATAGCCGGTTGAGACCTATCAATCTCATGCTGAGGAATAGGCCTCAGCAAATGAATTTCAGACAACGCACCATTGGCCTTGGTCCAAAAGTTGTACTTCGTTGTTCTTTCGATCAGTTTTTCTGTTCTTTTCAAATCAAACCAACGGTTGAATTCCCCCATCAATTCTCTGGCACTTTCATCAAGGATCATATCAATGGAAATTGTAGTGGGAGTAGCCCTGTAAGACTCGGTTTCTAATGAACTGAGAATTTCAGGAAATTTCGCCTTTTGTGGATTCACATTTTCACCTACAGCTCTATCCAATACTTTATTGTAATAAAGATCCGCCCCACCCAATGCGCCTCCGGATGCACCTTTGACAATGGCCTCTGCAGCCAAAAGGTAAGCCTCAGCAGACCTGAATAATGCAAAGTCAAAAGTGCCATGCCCATCACCATAAGGGATGTTTGGCTCCCAAAATTTCCACATGGAAGGTCTGAATGCCGTTAGCCTGGAAATGGCCTCACCGCTGATTATTTGCTCATGATTCATTACCGCATAATTTTTTGTTCCTCCTTCATCTATACCCTTATCTGTTCCCAATGCCGGCTGGTTCCATGGCGTCCAATAGGCAACAGTATCACCTATAGCATAGCTCACCGTCAAGCTTGGATCATCGAAACTATACGCATAATTATTTACGGGTTGTAAGGCATAGATCACTCTTAGAAAATTATGTGCATACCTACTATCCTCTTGAGGATCAAACAGCCTGTACAGGGATGGAGTAGGCTCATTTGGACTTAGGTGCCGGTTATAATCACTGGTTCTTCCTTTGCTGCCTACCAACTCCTCGTTTCCCGGAAAAATAGAATGGTAATAATTGCCCGGTTCTCTATTGTTTCCTTCCATGGCATTTGTCAGAACATCATTGTTGTACTGAATTGCAAATACCACCTCACTGTTTCTCGGATCCTGGGGACCAGAATATTGGGTAAGGGGATTTTCAGATCTAGTGGGAAAAAGGGTAGCATAGTCTTCCACCAAAGGATAGGCTGCAATTACCTTATCCGCATACCCCAAAGCTTTATTAAAATCATCCGGATTCCCACCTAATGAATTATTAAAATTCCAGCCACGCGTCAAATATACTTTTGCCAAAAGAAATTGCGCTGCTCCTTTAGTTACCCTTCCATAATCGGAGGCAACAGCAGGAAGATCTGCTTCTGCCTCCGTCAGATCATTTATGATCTGGGTATAGATATTGGCAGAAGGTTCCCTTACTACCGCTTTATTGGCCGTTATGGTTTCATCCAGAGGCATCGGAACATCACCCCAAGTCTGAACCAAATAAAAATAAGAAAGGGCTCGCAAGAACTTGGCTTCGCCTACCCTGACTGCTTTGGTAGCAGGGTTCGCAAATGTAATGTCGTCCGCCCTGCTTATAGCAGCATTGGTACGGCCAATTTCGCGATAAAATATATCCCAGGGTCCAATAAAGGATTCTGAGGTGATGTTCACATAGGTGTCAAGCGCAGGTCCCTGCCCTACTGCTTTGACACTCCAGAGCCCATTTTGAAAAAGGTCAGTCCCTGGTAAAGCGATGGGATATTGAAGGACAAAGTCCCGTAATAAGGGATAACAAGATTTAATCAAATCCTCATACCCAGATTCTGTGGTTATGTAGGAATCAGTTGTAATATTGGAAATGGATTCTTCTTTTAAGAAATCCTGACATCCCGTTCCACTAAACATCAGTAGAAAAAACAGTACGATATATTGAAGGTTATATTTTTTCATTTTTATAATATTTTAAGTTTCAGGACGGAAAATTAGAAGGATGCACTTACACCAAATTGGAAAATGGAATGGGGAACATCATCTTGATAGGTACCAGAATTGAATTCAGGGTCCATCCATGTATTTTTTTCCTTGGTAAAAACAAAAACATTGTTGGCTTGCCCATATAACCTCAAATTGCTGAATTTTATGGCATTGAGCATGGAGCTGGGTAAAGTATATCCCAAAGTGATGTTCGATATCCTCCAAAAGCTAGCATCTTTATATTGGATGGCTTCCCTGAAAGGATTGTTTTGCCATACCCCATAATAATCATCTGTAGGATTGTTTTCCGTCCAGTAATTAAGGTCTAACCTGTTGTAGCGGTTACTAGTTAAATCTCCCATAGTACCCTGCAACAAGCTGTTCCTGAACTGAACGCCCTGTCTGGTATAAATAAAAATGGAAAGATCCCAGTCTTTGTAGGTGAAAATGTTGCTAATACCTGCCATCCATTTTGGTAACTGATTTCCCAGGATAACCCTGTCATCTATTCCTTCAGATGAGGAAATCAAACCATCATTGTTTTGGTCCACCACTTTTACTGATCCAGGGACCTGACCATAGGATAAGGCTTCTTCAGTTTCATCCAATTGCCAAATTCCATCAAATTCATAATAATAATTGGACCTTAGGGAGTGGCCTACGAAAAGTCGATTGGCAATGTCCTCCTGAACCGTACCACCATACAATTCCAAAATTTCATTATAGTTAGAGGAGAAATTAATAGAGGTATTCCATCTGAAATTTTGGGTTTGGACATTCACCGAATTAATGGTTACTTCGACGCCTCTGTTGAGCAATTTGCCTACATTGGATGTTACAGTATTAAAACCTAGTGAAGTAGGAATGGCCACATTCTGGATCAGATCATTGGTTTTTTTATTGTACAATTCAACTTCTGTGTTGATTCTATTTTCCAAAAATCCCATATTGATCCCAAAATTAAATTCTTCGCTATTTTCCCATTTCAAATCAGCATTACCGATATTTCTTGGGGCATAGCCAAATGCTGGGTTTCCGCCAAAATCATAGGCAGTTCTATTTAAATAGGCCTGTGTACTATAAGGAGCTACCACGTCATTACCTACCCTGCCATAACTAAACCTCAGTTTTAAATCTGAAAATAAATTCAAGTTTTGAATAAATTCCTCATCACCAATCCTATAGGCAATGGCTGCTGATGGAAAAAAGGCCCATTGATTGCCCGCTGCTAAAACGGAGGACCCATCGTACCTACCCGTGAGGGTCACCAAGTATTTGTCATTAAATATATAGTTTAACCGGCCCATGTAGGAAAGAATGGATCTTTCTACCAAATCACTGCCCACCTGGTTGATTTGGGCCGCAGTATTCAAAGCATAAAAACTTGAGTTATAGGCCAGGTTTTCCACCCGGATCGTAGAAGTTTCAAATCTTTCCTGAAGGGCACTCTGTACCGCCGTAAAATTCAAATCATGCAGGCCCGTTTTAATTTTATAATTAAGGATATTGTCCCAGGTATAGGAACCATTAAAGTTAAAATCATTGCCTGCACTAGGAAGTCTATTCAACCGACTTTTGGAATCTGCTCCACGGAATTCCCCTCTCCTGCTGTTAAATACTGAAGCCGACAAAGAAGACCTAAACGAAAACCCTTCAAAAGGGGTCAGTTCAACATATCCATTTCCAAGAAAACTGGAAACCCTGGTTTCATCCTGAAAATTTTTGGCGGCCACTTCTGTCAAGGGATTGTTGACTTGAGTATCCTTGATACCCATCCAAAAAGCGTATCCGTCTACATTTTTATCATTGGTTTCGGTGGGATTGCTCAAATCATCATAATAGATGGTGCCTGTAGGTCTTGCCCTGTAGGCATTCCGAAGGGTTTCAAATGAACCCGTGCTTAATTTACTATAGGTATAATAAGTATTAAAGCCAACTTTAACAATATTATTCAATTTGCTATCCACACTTCCTTTTAAATTGAACCTTTCAAAACCGGTATAAAGTACATTTCCTTTTTCGTTCAAATAGCCAGTAGAGAAATAATGGGTGGTGTTTTCATTTCCTCCTGAAAGTGCTACCACGTGGCTGGTCTGAAGCGATGGGTCGGTAACCTGATCCACCCAATTCACTGATCTTCCACTTTGAACATTATCCAACTGTGCGGTAGTCCAAATCACCTGAGCATTAGGGTTTTCAGCCAATACCACATCGTTGTAGGCAGTGTAAAACTCCTGGGCATTCATTAGATCGGGTAAAAAGGCAGGTGTTTTGACACCTGCATATCCCTCATAGGTTACTTTTGTTTTGCCCTGAACCCCTTTTTTTGTGGTGATAATTATTACCCCATTGGCACCTCGAGCACCGTAAATGGCCGAAGATGAAGCATCTTTCAAAACATCCATGGAAGCAATATCACTAGGGTTTAGGGTATTTAATCTTCCTCCCATTACCCCATCGATCACAATCAAGGGTTCATTACTAAAACCGATAGATTGAAGACCTCTAATGTCGATGGTATAATCTGAACCTGGCCGGGAATTTATTTTATTGACATTGACACCTGCTACCTGCCCTTGTAGTGCCCTTGCTGCCTGAACGGGATTTTGCCTGACAATAGCTTCTGAATTTACTGAGCCAACAGCACCTGTTAAATCACTTTTTTTAACTTCACCGTAACCCACCACAACTACTTCTTCCAAGGCAGAAGCATCAAGTTCTAACCTTATATTTAAAGTAGACTGATTACCAATCTTAATATTTTGGACTTTGTAACCGATGTAAGAAAAAACCAAGGTAGACCCTTCTTCAACGGTAAGGGAATAGTTGCCCTCCAAATCAGAAACTGTGCCAGATGTAGTACCTTGCACAGTTATGGTAGCACCTGGCAAAGGTGAACCCTCATCGTCCGTAATTGTGCCAGATACGGACACATCTACCCATTCATTTGCCATGATTTTAGCCCCTTGAGTAGACGCCTCCGCTATTCTTACATGGATATTGTGATTCACTTGCCGGAACTGAAGGGTGGTTTGCTTCGAAAATGATTTTAAAAGATCGTATAAACTTTGGGTTTGATTATTTGTAGAAACCCTGCCCACATTATTCATTTCTTTTGCGGAATAAACGAAGCTAAAACCCGACAGGTTCTCAATGATTGAAAAAGCCTCTTCAACTTGGATGCTGTCAAGGGAAAGGCGAATCTTCACATCTTCTATTTTCTTGATTTGCGCATTACTATTGTGTCCAAAAAGGAAACTCATGGTAAGACACTGAATCAGAAAGGCATAGGTAAACAGTTTTGTCATGCGTATAACATGGAATAGTACAAGTTTTTTCATATCTTTACTCTGATTATTTTAGACTATTGAACAATGGTTTAATTAATTTAGCTGGATTACCTATCGCAAAATTTGTATCCGCTAATTTTGAAAGCCGAAGGTGTTGACGCATCTTCGGTTTACTTTTTGACATAATTTTAATTCATTAGCATTTATTATTTGGGTTAGAATTGTATTTCAACTCGGTCCTTATTAATGGTAAATTGAAATTTAGAAGCATAACTCAATCCCTTCAATACATTCTTTAGGGTTTCATCTCTGAATTTTCCAGAAAGAAAAATTTCCATTTGAGGTTTATTATGAACAATAATTTTAACCCCATACCAATTTTCCAATATCTGGATTGCTTCACCTAAGGAGGTTTTATCAAACATTATGATTTTATTGGTCCAACTCAAAATTTTATCTCTGTCAAAAATCCTTTTCTTAAGTAACCTCTCTTTATTATCCAGTAACAACGCTTCACCAGGATTCAAAAGCTGAGGTAAAGGGTTTATTGAAGTTTCTACTGCTACTTTTCCTTCCAACAAAGCGATATCTATTTTCCCAAGATTGTAGGCATTGACAATAAAAGCGGTGCCCAATGCGGTAATTCTTGAATCTCCGCTATGTACGATAAAGGGCCTTAAACTGTCTGAAGCAATTTCAAAAAAGGCCTCTCCTGACAGGAAAACATCTCTTCTATTTTCAGAGAAATTTTTCGGGTATCTAAAAGTACTTCCTGAATTGAGCAACACTTTGGTTCCATCCTTTAATGTAAGCTGTACCTTTACCCCTG
>Ga0209491_10006089_pt1 | contig 17062 bp, 16 predicted proteins | sample BON02_FD_187213 | JGI IMG/M metagenome (GOLD analysis project Ga0209491, IMG submission 187213) | Freshwater microbial communities from Lake Bonney liftoff mats and glacier meltwater in Antarctica - BON-02 (SPAdes) (version 2) | ecosystem: Environmental > Aquatic > Freshwater > Ice > Glacier...
CCCGGCCACGTCGCCGGATTCGACATCGCACTGCAGCCACGCGTGGTGGCCTATGCCTCGCCGCTGAAAATATTCGACTACATGGCCGCCGGGCGCGCCATCGTGGCGCCGGACCAGCCGAACATCCGCGAGATCCTGGAACACGGCCGCACCGCCCTGCTGTTCGACCCCGACGCACCGCCCGACGATCCGCGCAGCATGTGGCACGCCATCCGCCAACTGGCCGCCGACGCGACGCTGCGCGCCCGGCTGGGAGAGAATGCCCGAAAGGAACTGGAGGCACGCGACTACACCTGGGCGGGCAACGCCCATAGAGTCGCGGCGCTGGCCACGCGCACACATGATTCGGCATAAAGTTAGAAGAAAGCTCCTTCTTTTTCTGAAGAAAAAGAAGCAAAAAGACTTTTTCCAATTCAAAATTAGCGCAGGCTGCGTGCGCATGACCTGACGGATAGACAGTTTTTGGTTCTTTTTCCAAAAAGAACGCGCTTTCTTGCCGCTCCCGCCGAACCTTGCGCGAAATCAATGCACCGCTTGTCGCGGAACGCCAAGTTTCCAGCCTAGCATGCCCGTCCGCCGCGCCCTGGAGAAGCAAGACCATGTCCCGTATCCTGTTTGCCACCGACCTTTCGCCCTATGCCGACCGGGCGCTGGACCGGGCCGCCATGCTCGCCGCTTCGCGCGGGTCCACGCTGGTGGTGCTGAACGTGGTCAGCGACGAACTGATGTCCGGCCCGGCCGGGGAGGCGGCGAGCCAGGCGGCGTTGGCGGCGCTGCGGGACTATGTCGCCGAGGCAGCCTTGCCCGAGAGCCTGGTGGTGGAGCCGATGGTGCGCCGCGGCGAGCCGGGGGCGGGCATCGTGCAGGCAGCACACGAAACCGACAGCGAACTGGTGGTGCTCGGCGGCGCCCACGCCGACATGCTGGTGCAGCTGTTCCGCCGCTCGCTGATGCGCCACGTGGTGCGCCATGCCCCCTGCCCCGTGCTGGTGGTGCACCGGCGGGCCCGGCGCGACTACCGCCGCGTGCTGGTGGCCAGCGACCTTTCCCTGCCGTCGCGCCGGGCGCTGGAGTTCGCGCTGCACTTCCTGCCGGGCACCGAGATGACCGTGGTGCACGCCGGCCACAGCGCCAAGCCGCCGCTGGGTGCGGACGACGTGAAGCTGCAGCTCGACGACATGCTGACCGCCAGCCTCACCCGCCTGACGGCCGAGGGCCGGCCGGCGCCAGCCGCCATCACCTCGGTCCACGAGGTGGGCAGCGCGCGCACGGTGATCCCCGAGGTCGCGGCACGGCTTAGCGCCGATGTCGCGGTGCTGGGCACACTAGGCCTGACCGGGGCGGCGAGCCTGCTGCTGGGCAGCACGGCGGAAGGGCTGCTGACGGCGCTGACCTGCGATGTGCTGGTGGTACGACCGCAGGAACGGTGATCAAACCAGCCTCCTAGTCGCACGATCCAAACGCTTGCTATCCAAGGGTTTGGTGAATCGCCCCACAAAATCAAGTTATACCAGCCGCCGTTGGTGATGACCGATCCCAGAAAGGCAAGACCAGGGCTCTGCCCTGGACCCGCCAAAGGCCGAGGGCCTTTGGAAACCCATCTATTTCAATGATATGAGGTCCAGGGGCTCGGCCCGTCGCGCGAAGGCGTGCGCCGGACCAGCCGGGGTGCGGGGCAGCCCCCGTGCTTGCTTTGGAGCGGTCATTCATTTCGGCGGTTGGTATAAGCCCCTGGGCCTCAATTCATCGAGCGAGCCAGGGCAGGCCGCCCGCCGGGAAGGCACATACTGCCAGGCGGCTCGGCTCACCTACTCCTTCACGTAGTCGATGCCGCGCGCCAGCCAGCAGCCCATGCGCAGGCCGGCCACCCGCCCGCCGTCGCGGCGGAAGCTCAGTGTCCAGTCGCCGGGGGCGGAGAAGTCGAGCGCGCGCGGGCACGGCATCAGCCAGGTGTCGGCGGCGAACGGCACCAGCGGCACCATCGCGCCCTCGCCCAGCTCGCCGGAACAGGCGGCGTACATCGCGCCGCCGGATTCAACCACGGTCAGGGCTGCCCCCAGCTCGGCGGAATGGTACACCCCCGCCACGTCGCGCGGCCCCTCGCCCTCGGCCGGGTGCAGCCGGGTTTGCAGGTTGTCGGTGCCACGCGCCATGACCACCGCGCCGTCCGCGTGGCGCAGCCGCACCGTGCCGTCGGCATGCCCGCCCGCCCCGTCCGGCGCCAGCACCTCCGGCCCGCCGGCGAAGTGCAGGGCGACGCGCCCGTCCGGCTTGGCGTCGATACGGGTGGCCAACCCGGTTTCCGGCTCGACGTATTTTCCGCCCCATTCCACCACCGGGCCGCTCGCCAGCGGCGGCACCGCCTCGCCCAGGGCGGCGGCGAACAGAAGCTGGGCGGCGGCGCGCGGGTCGGCCATGTGGTTGAACAGCACCACCACGGAGATGCGCTCGCCCGGCGCCTGGAAGCGGTAGCTGCGCCAGCCGCGCAACCCGCCGCCATGGCCGATGGTCGCCCGCCCCAGCATGTCCCCGCGCGCCAGCCCATAGCCGTAGCCGGCCGGCCGACCGTCGCTGAACGACACCGGTACGGCGAGGCGGGAATGGATCGAATCCGGGTCGTCGCGGGTAGCGTCGATATGCTTCTCCCAGGCGATCATATCGTCCAGGCAGGCCGACATGCCGGCATCGCCGGTCCAGGTGATGCGGTTCACCGCCGGGCGGAAGCCGGCCTCCTGCGAACCCTCGTAGCCCACGGTGAAGCCGGGCACCTGCGCGGTGTCGGGGTTCAGCACGGCGGTTGCCATGCCGGCGCGGTCGAAGACATGGCGGCGCATCAGCTCGCCCAGCGGCGCGCCTTCCCGCTCGGCCACCATGTCGCCCAGCAGGCGAAAATTCTGGTTGCAGTACGAATAGCGCGTGCCCGGCGCGAAATGCAGCGAGGCGGTGCGCGCGACCAGGCGGCGGGCCTGGCCCTCCACGAAACGCGCCTCCACCGGCGAGCCGCTGAGCGCGGTCAGCGCCCAGTAGTCGCGCAGGCCGGACTGATTATGCGCCAGGTGGCGCACGCCCGGCCGCTCGGCCAGCAGCGGCAGGCGGGCGGCGAGCGGGGCGGCCAGCGCGTCGGCATCGCGGTCCAGGTCGGTGAGCAGCAGGGTGGTGGCGCAGGTGAACTGCTTGGAGATCGAGCAGATCAGGAACATCGTCGCCGGGCTGAACGGAATGCGGCGCTCCAGGTCGGCGAAGCCCCAGGCGTGACGGGCCATCACCGCGCCGTCCTTCAGCACCGCCACCGCCCCGCCCGGGCCGGCGAAGCGCTGCGGCAGGGCGGCGAGAACCTGGTCGAGAGTGTCGGGCATGACGGCGGCCTTGTGCTGGGTGTGGCGCAGTGTAGCAGGGCCACGGATTGTGGCAGCCCCCGCACCTGTTAGCCTGCACCCTTCATCGAAGACAGGACGCGGCGCCATGACGGATACCCTGGGCAGCAGCACCGGCGCCGCCGGCGGTTTCCCCGATGCCCAGATCCGGGCCGCCTGCACCCGCTTCCTCGCCGGCCACGGCCGGGCCAGCGCGCGCGGCTGGGTGGAACGCCTGGCCGCCTCGCCCGAACTGGACCTGGAACTGGACGTGTACAGCGACGGCCCGGCGATGCGCCACCTGGAGCAGCATTCCGCCGCCCTGCTCGGCAAGCCAGCGGCGCTGTTTTTCCACAAGGGCATCACCGCCCAGCAGGCCGCCCTGCTGGTGCACGCCCAGGCCACCAACCGACGGGTGGTGGCGCTGCACCCCTCCAGCCATTTCGCCATGGACGAGCACGACACGCTGGACCGGCTGGCCGGCCTGGTGTCGTTGCGGCTAGGCAGCGATATCCGCCACTTCACCGCCGCCGACCTCGACCGCGCCGCCGAACCGCTGGCCGCGGTGACGGTGGAACTGCCGCTGCGACGGGCCGGCTTTCTGGCCCCATCGTGGGACGACCTGGTGGAGGTCTCGACCTGGTGCCGGGTGCGCAACATCCCGTTCCACCTGGACGGCGCGCGGCTGTGGGAGGTGGCGCCGCATTACGGGCGCGGCATCGCCGAAATCGCCGCCCTGGCCGACAGCGTCTATGTCAGCTTCTACAAGGGCCTCGGCGGCATGGGTGGCTGCGTGCTGGCCGGGCCGCCGGCGTTGGTGGCCGCCAGCCGGCCCTGGCGCAACCGCTTCGGCGGCGACCAGCCGACCATTTTCCCCTATGTGCTCACCGCGCTGGAAGGGCTGCGCCTGCACCTGCCACGGATGGGCGAATACCACCGCCACGCCTGCGCCCTGGCCGCGGCGATCGACGCCACGCCGGGGCTGCGCGCCCGCCCGCACCCGCCGCACGGCAATTCGTTCCAGGTGCATTTCGCCGCCGCCCGCCCCGCCATCGAGGCCGCCGCCACCGCCGTGGCGCGGCGCGACGGGGTGTGGCTGGTCAACCGTCTGGCCGACACCGCTTGGTCCGGCACCTGCATGGCCGAAATCGTGGTGGGCGCGGCCACGGTGGAATGGTCGCCGGAGGAGGCCGCGGCGACGCTGGCCGGGTTGCTCGCGGGATAGGGCTTTCCGTGATCCTGTTGAAGAAGCGCTCGATCCGGTTGCGCGTGGCATAGAGGGCTGGCTGCCTGGGATTCCCGGCGTCGCGCGCGGCGCTCAGGTCGCGGACGTCGGTGCCGCCAGCATGAGGTCCCACAGGCCGTTCGTCCGCGTGACCTGATACCAACCGCCGTCAAGAACGATCCTTCGTTAGGCAAGGCCATGGCTTCGCCCTGGACCCACCAGCGGCCAAGCCCCTGGACCTTAACTATATGAAAATAAAACGGTTTCCAAAGGCCGCCGGCCTTTGGTGGGTCCAGGGCAAAGCCCTGGCCTTGCCTTTGTACATCGGTCAATCAATAGGGCGATTGTTATGATACCAAGGCTCACTATTCGTGACCCTTGATATTGAGTCTTGGCATAAACCGGGCAGGATCTGCTTCACATTTCGCTCCCTGGTTCTCGTGACGCCTCTCGTGCCAACGGCGACACTTCCGGATTCTTCTCCTGCTGGTCGCGGTAGAACGCGGCGCGGGCCAGCAGCATCAGCGTGACCGGGGTGGTGACCACCATGAACAGCCCGACCAGCACCTCGTGCAGCACCGGGCGCGACTGGGTGACGGAAAAGTACAGCATCGAGGCCAGCAGCACACAGCCGATGCCGAGCGTGGTGCCGAGGGTGGGGGCGTGGATGCGGTCGTAGAAGCTGGGGAAGAGCAGCAGGCCGAGGGTTCCAACCAGGGTGAGGCCGGCGCCCAGCAGCACCAGCAGCGCGGTGGCCAGCGCGGCCCACAGCGGCAGGTCGGGTGCGTGGGTCATTCGATCACCTCGCCGCGCATCAGGAACTTGGCCAGCGCCGCGGTGGCGACGAAACCGAGCAGGGAGATGACCAGTGCTGCCTCGAAATAGGCGGTGCTGCCGGTACGGATGCCGAACACCAACAGCAGGATGGCGGCGGTGACGTAGAGCGTGTCGAGCGCCAGCACCCGGTCCTGGGCGCGCGGGCCGCGCAGGATGCACAGCGCGGCGCAGGCCATGGCCAGGCCGAGCATGAGTTGGGCCACCAGCAGGGCAGCGCCGAGGAGGGACGTGGCGGTCATTCGAAAATCTCCATCAGCGGGCGCTCGTAGCGCTCCTTGATGATGCGCAGCCACTGCGCCTCGTCGACCAGGTCGAGCACGTGCAGCAGCATGGTGTTGTCGGCGGAATCGTATTCAACCCAAATGGTGCCGGGTGTGGCGGTGATGATGCAGGCGAGCGTGGCCAGGCCGTAGGGGCTGCGCATGTCGAGCGGGATGCGCACGAAGCCGGAGGTGCGGCGGTGGTCGCCGAGGCCAAGGATGAGGCGCGCCACGGCGTTGTTCGACCGCACGATCTCCACCGTCACGACGCGCAGGAGGCGAAGGGCGGCTGCGAGGCGGCGCAGTTTGGCGGCGACGGGGCGGGCGCGCGCCAGGCCCAGCGGGCGCAGCAGCCAGCCGCCGGCCAGGGCGACGATGGCGGCCAGCAGCAGCGCGCCGACACCGACGCTCTCGTTCAGTAGCAGCCAGATGGCGGCGAGCGTAAGCGCCAGGGCGGGATAGGGGATCAGGCGGCGGATCATGGCGGGCCCCTGCGGTCGGCCTGGACGCCGTAGATATAGGCGACCGGGCGGTGCAGCGCGTCGGCGGTGGCCTGCATGAAGCGCATTGCCGGGCCGGCGGCGACGGTCAGCGCCAGGCACAGCGCCAGCAGCGCTACCACCGGGACGAATTCCAGCATGCGCACGCGCAGCACCGTGCCCTCCGGCGCGGCCCAGAAGGCGTCGATCCCGCTGCGGGTCATCGCCACCACGGTGGCCAGGCCGGAGACCAGCATCGCGGCCAGCAGCACCCAGCCGGCGGGCGCCACCGCGCCGCCGCGCTCGCCCAGCACCGGGGCGAGCATGGCGAACTTCGCCAGGAAGCCGGAGAACGGCGGCAGCCCGGCGAGCACGAGCGCGCAGGCGGCGAAGCTGAGGCCCAGCGCCGCGGTGGCAGCCGGGATGGCGACGCCGATCTCGACCTCCTCCATCGCCTCCTCGTCGGCCTCGCCAAAGGCCTCGCGGGTGACGGCGAGCACGTCCGCACCCAGGCCGCGGCCGCGCTCGACGATGTCGACCACCAGGAAGAAGGCGGCGATCGCCGGCACCGTGCTGGCCAGGTAGAACAGCGCGCCGCCGGTCACCGCGGCCTGCCCCGCGCCGATGGCGGCGAGCAGCGTGCCGGAGGAGACGATGACGCAGGCACCGGCGAGGCGGGCGGTGTTCTGGGTGGCGAGCACGGCGATGGTGCCGAAGGCCATGGTGAGCACGCCGCCGGCCATCAGCCAGGTGCCGCCGAACCCCGCCGAGGCGCCGGAGCCCTCGCCGAACAGCATCAGCCACAGGCGCAGCACGGCATAGATGCCGACCTTGCTCAGGATCGACAGGATCGCCGCCGCCGGCGGGGTGGCGGCGGCGTAGGTGGGCGCCAGCCAGAAGCCCATCGGCCACATCGCCGCCTTGACCAGGAAGGCGATGCCCAGGATCGCGGCGCCGGCCTCGAACAGGCCGCGATCCTCCTCGACCAGGGCGGGGATGCGGATGGCGAGGTCGGCCATGTTCAGCGTTCCGGCCAGGCCGTAGATCGTGCTGGCGCCCACCAGGAACAGCAGCGAGGCGACCAGGTTGACCGCCACGTAGTGCAGCCCCGCGCGCACCCGCGCCGTGCCGGAGCCATGCAGGGCCAGGCCGTAGGACGCGGCGAGCATAACCTCCACGAACACGAACAGGTTGAACAGGTCGCCGGTGAGGAAGGCGCCGTTCAGGCCCATCAGCTGGAACTGGAACAGCGGCTGGAAATAGGCGCCCGGGCTGTCGCGGCGGGTGCCGGCATGCAGCAGGGCGCAGGTGCCGAGTGCGGCGGTCAGCACCAGCATCATCGCCGAGAGCCGGTCGAGCACCAGCACGATGCCGAAGGCCGAGGGCCAGTCGCCGAGGCGGTAGGCACGCGCCACCCCGTCGTCGGCCAGGACGAGCAGCACGATGGCAACCGCCAACAGGGCGGCGGCGCTGGCCAGGCCGAGCACGCGGGCAAAGCTGCGGCGGCGGTCCCCGGCCAGCACCATCAGCGCGGCGACGAACAGCGGCAGCACGATCGGGGCGATGATGAGATGGGCGGCCCAGCCGGTCACTTTCGCCGCTCCCGCCCATCGACATGGTCGGTGCCGGTGAGGCCGCGTGCGGCGATCAGCAGGACGAGGAACAGCGCGGTGGTGGCGAAGCTGATCACGATCGCGGTGAGCACCAGGGCCTGCGGCAGCGGGTCGGCATGGGTTTCGAGCGCGCCGGCGCCGCCCTTCTCCAGGATCGGCGCCATGCCGGAGCGTAGGCCGCCGGTGGAGAAGATGAACAGGTTGACGGCATAGGACAGCAGCGACAGGCCCATGATCACCTGAAAGGTGCGCGGGCGCAGCAGCAGCCAGACGCCGGAGCCGGTGAGCACGGCGATGCCGATGGCGACGACGAGTTCCATCACTCCCCTCCTGCAGCGGCGGCCGGCGCGGCGGCCGGCAGGGGTGGCGGCAGGGGCGGCGGCAGGGGCGGCGGCAGTGCCTTGGCGGCGGGGCGCGCGGTGCTGCGGCGGCCGCGCACGGATTGGTGGGCCAGCGCGATCAGCATCAGCACCGTGGCACCGACGACCAGGGCGAACACACCGATGTCGAACAGCAGGGCGCTGGCGACGGGCACGGGGCCGATCAGCGGCAGGTCGACGTAGCTGTAATGCGTGGTGAGGAAGGGCAGGCCGAACAGCATCGCGCCCAGGCCGGTGCCGGCGGCCAGCAGCAGGCCGCCGGCGATCCAGCGCAGCGGGCGCAGCAGCAGCCGTTCCTCCACCCAGTCCGCACCGCCGATCATATATTGCAGGATGAAGGCGATCGACAGCACGAGGCCGGCGGAGAACCCGCCCCCCGGCAGGTCGTGGCCGCGCAGCAGCAGGAAGACGGCGGCCACCGCGATCACCGGGAACAGCAGGCGGGTGAGCACCGAGGGCACCACCAGCCAGTCCGACACGGTGTCGCCGACTTCGCGGCCGGGCTGGGCCTCGTCGTAGCGATTCTGCGCGCGCTGCTGTTCGGGCACGTCGATGCTGTCGGGCGCCGGGCGGAAGCGGCGCAGCAGGGCGAAGACGGTCAGCGCCACGATGCCGAGCACGGCGATCTCGACCAGCGTGTCGAAGGCGCGGAAATCGACCAGGATGACGTTGACCACGTTGGTGCCGCCGCCATCGGCATAGGCGCGAGCGAGGAAGTGCTCGGCGAGGAGTTCGGGGGGCTGGCGCGTCATCACGCCGTAGGACAGGCCGCCCATGCCGATGGCGGCGCCGACGGACAGGCCCAGGTCGCGCAGGCGGCGCGAGAGGGTGACCACCTCGACCGCCGAGGCGGCACCCGGGACATCGAGCCGCTTGGGCAGCCAGCGCAGGCCGAGCAGCAGCAGCACCATGGTGACGATCTCGACCAGGAGCTGGGTGAGGGCGAGGTCGGGGGCGGAGAACCAGATGTAGGTGACGCAGACCACCAGCCCGGCGCCGCCGAGCAGGATCAGGGCGGCGAGGCGGTGGAACTTGGCCTGCCAGGCCGCACCCAGCGCGCAGGCCGCGCCGGCAGCCCAGGCCAGTGCCAGCACCGGGTCGACCGCCGCGGGCACGACGTTGCCCTGCCAGAAGCCGCGATGCCAGACCGACAGCCCGGCGGCGAGCAGCGCCACGGCGAGCACCAGGCGAAGCTGCGGCTGCAGGCGCGTGGTGCTGAGCAGGCCCTCCAGCGTGCGCGCGGCGCGCCAGGAGACGAAGACCATCGTGCGCTCGAACATGCGTTCGCCGACGAGGCGGCGCAGCAGCGGCACGCCGTCCACGCCGCTGCGCAGGTGGCGATGCAGCGCGACGTAGAGGGCGACGCCGCCGGCCAGCGCGATCAGGCTCATCACCAGCGGCGCATTGAAGCCGTGCCAGATGGCCAGGCTGTAGGGCGGCAGCGACTCTCCCAGCACCGAGCGGGCGGCGAGGTCGAGCACCGGGCCGACGGTGGCCGCCGGCAGCAGGCCGACCATGATGCAGACCAGCACCAGGATCTCGACCGGCAGGCGCATCCAGCCCGGCGGCTCGTGCGGCTGGCGCGGCAGGTCCTTGGAGTCGGTCCCGAAGAAGGCGCCGTGCACCAGGCGCAGCGAATAGGTGACGGCGAAGGCGCTGGCCACCAGCGCCAGCAGCGGCAGCACACCGCGCATGGTGGACAGCGGGGCGTCGGCGGTGAGCGCCTCGGCGAAGAACATCTCCTTGGAGATGAAGCCGTTCAGCAGCGGCACGCCGGCCATGGCCGCGGCGGCGACCAGGGCCAGGCGCGCGGTGAAGGGCATGGCGCGGTTGAGCCCCGAGAGGCGGCGGATGTCGCGCGTGCCGGATTCGTGGTCGATGATGCCGGCGGCCATGAACAGCGAGGCCTTGAAGGCGGCATGATTCATGATGTGGAAGATCGCGGCGATCAGCGCGAGGTCGCTGTTCAGGCCGAGCAGCAGGGTGATCAGGCCGAGATGGCTGATGGTGGAGTAGGCGAGCAGGCCCTTGATGTCGTGCTGGAAGATGGCGATGTAGGCGCCGATTAGGAGCGTGATCAGGCCGACGCTGCCGACGATCCAGAACCAGGCGTCGGTGCCGGCCAGGACGGGCCAGAGGCGGGCCAGCAGGAACACGCCGGCCTTCACCAGGGTGGCCGAATGCAGGTAGGCCGAGACCGGCGTGGGTGCCGCCATGGCGTGCGGCAGCCAGAAGTGGAAGGGGAACTGCGCGCTCTTGGTCAACGCGCCCAGCAGGATCAGCACCAGCGCCGGTAGGTAGGCGGGGTGCTCGCGCACCGTGGCGCCGGAGACCAGCACCACGTCGAGATCGTAGCTGCCGGCGATGTGGCCGAGCAGCAGGACGCCGCCGAAAAGCGCGAGCCCGCCCGTGGCGGTGACGGTGAGGGACATGCGCGCACCGTCGCGCGCGGGCGCGCTGTGGTGCCAGTAGCCGATCAGCAGGAACGAGAACAGCGTGGTCAGTTCCCAGAAGAATACCAGCTGGATCAGGTTGCCGGACAGCACCACGCCCAGCATCGCGCCCATGAAGGCCAGCAGGAAGGCAAAGAAGCGCGGCACAGGGTCTTCGGCCGACATGTAGTAGCGGGCGTAGAGCACCACGAGCGCGCCGATTCCCGTGATCAGGCTGGCGAACATGAAGGCGAAGCCGTCCATCCGCAGGGAGACGTGCAGGCCGAGCGTGGGCATCCACGGCAGTTCGAGCCGCAGCACGCCGCCCAGCGCGATGGTGGGATAGGCGAGCCAGACCAGCACCAGTGCTGCCACCGCGATGGTGCCGGCGAGCCAGGCGGCGGCATCGCGGGCATGGGTCGGCAGGATCGCGGCGGCGACCGCACCCATGAAGGGCAGGGCGACCAAGGCAGCCAGCAGAGGTGCGTCCAACATGGTGCGGTCCGGTCGGTGGGCGGCGGAACCACCCGAAGGCGGCGGCGGAAGGCTGGGCGTCAGGGCCCGCGCGCGGCGCTCAGCCGGGGCGCGCCAGCAGCGCCAAGACCTCCGCAGGGGTGGCGGCGCGGCGCAGGCCGAGCAGGAAGGCGGGCTCGCGCAACGACCGGCACAGGCCGGACAGGGCCGGCAGGAAGCCCTCGGCAGCTTCCTCGGGCCAAAGCACGGCGAAGACGAGGTCCACCTTCTCCTCGTCGCGCGCCTCGAAGTCGATCGGGCGACGCAGCCGGGCGAACAGCGTCAGCGGCGGATCCGCGCCGGCGAGGCGGGCGTGCGGCAGGGCGACGCCTCGGCCAAGCGCGGTGGTGCCGAGCCGCTCGCGCGCCAGCAGTGCCGCGCTGACTTCCTGCGCATCCCGCCCCAACCGGTGGGCCGCGCGGGCCGCCAGGGTCTGAAGCAGCGCCGGCTTGCCGCCGACATCCAGATCCAGAACGATATCGTCAAGGGAAAGAAGGTGCTCAACTCGCATCAACGCCATCCCGATCCCCAACAGCCTGTCCCATAGGAGGTGGTGTAGGGCCTAGATGGTGGGGCGCACCAGCAATTACCAATCTGTTGTACGCCTTCAGCACGCCTATGGGCCGGCCGGAAACTTCACTCAGAGACTGCATGGCCGACCAAGTAGGGTATGACGGTGATCGAAGCTGCGGCGATGCTACGTCGATCCGCCCGATGGACCTGCCTGCTCGCAGGCATTCTGGCAATCCCAACGAAGGCCCGCGACGAACTGCCAGCAGACGGCCTCGAACGCGGTGGCGCTCCACCGCATTCGGGGCAAAACATCGTAGCGGCATCAAACCAATGCCACAACGCAGGTGAGCGCATTCAGCCGGAGGGCCGGCGAGGGATCGTCGGGGACCACAAGGTACAACGCAAGGCCCAGCAGACCGGTCCGAGGGCTAAGCCCTGGTCTGAGCCCTAAGCCCTGGTCTGAGCCCTAAGCCCTGGCCTGACGCCCCAGGCGCCGGGCGATCAGGTGGTCGAGCGACAGCAGGCCCGGGCCGCGATGGATCACCACCAGCAGCGCCACCATCCACCAGCCATGCGCGGTCATGAAGGCGTCGGGGTAGACGAATAGCTGGATCACCAGCGTCATCACGAACATGCCCAGTGCCGCGAACCGGCTGGCCAGGCCCAGCACCAGCAGCGGCGGCAGGGTGATCTCGGCGATGGTCGTCATCACCGCGGCCACGTTGGGCGGCAGCAGCGGCACCTTGAACTCCTCGGCGAACAGGAAATACGTGGTCTCGCTGATGCCGAAGCCGTCGACACGGGTGAGGCCCGAGCGGAAGAACACGATGGCCGGCAAGACGCGCGCCAGCAGGCCCAGCACCGCGCCCACCCAGGGATGCGACATCGCGGCAATGGCGGTCTCCACCAGCCGCACCGGGGCGGAGGCGTCGGAGGCGGAACCGGGTGCGGCGGCACCCGCGAGGGGAATGGTGTCGCGCATGGTCAACTCCTGGACTGTCGGAAGGGGGATGGGGCGTGCAGCCCCGCGAAGGCGCCGGCATCGAACAGCAGGGCCAGGGCATGCGGCAGGTCGAAACCCGCCTCGCCCTCGGCCAGCGCCGCCGCCTCGGCGAAGGGCACGCCGCTGGCCAGCGCGGTGAACAGCCGGGCGGTGCCGGCATCGACAAGCTGCGTTACCACCAGCATGTCCGGCCTTGTGACCAGGGCCGCCTCGCCGCGCGGATCGTCGATCGGTGCGGGGCTACGGCCGGGCTGGTGCATCGCCAGGATGGTGGCGACGGGATGCGCCGAGTCGACCAGGGCAGCCGCCGGATGGGCGGCCAGGCGCGCCGCCGGCAAGTCCGCCTCCGGCAGTTCCGCCAGCGCCGCCAGGCCCAGCGGCGCGGCATCCGCGGCGTGGAAGGCGCGCGAGCGGGCGATCTCCAGCCGCGCCATGTCGGCGAGGTAGGGCAGGCCGGCGACCGGCGGGAAGCCCTCCAGGAATTGCGGCAGCGTATCGCCATACAGGAACAGCAGCGGCGAGGCCGGCGGGTGGGCGGCGATATGGGCGCGCGCCATCGCGGCGAAGAACCCGGCGCCGACAATCGCCTCGCAGACCGGAAAGCGCGCGGCCAGGGCGGCGGCCAGGCTGGCGGCCACGTTGTTGCGATACACGTCGAAGCGCCGGCCGCGTGCGCCCGGCACCAGCGTAACGGGCGCGGCGCGGGCGGGGTCGCCCACAGTGGCGGTGATTGCGGCGGCGAAGGCGGCGTGCTGGTCAGGCGACATGGCGCAGCCCGGCTTCGTGCATCACTCGTTCGGCGGCCTTCGCCTCGGCGTGCAGCACCTCCCACGCCGGCACGTCGTTGTCCCATTCCACCAGGGTCGGCACCGCCCCGGCACGGGCGAGCGCGTGGCGGTACAGTGCCCATACCAGGTCGGGCACCGCGGTGCCGTGCGAATCGATCAGCAGCGGGGCACCCGTCTCGTCGCGGTCGGCGTGGTGGCCGGCGAGGTGGATCTCGCCCACCGCCTGCATCGGGAAGGCGTCGAGATAGGCGAGCGGGTCGAAGCCGTGGTTGGTGGCGCAGACATGCACGTTGGCGACATCCAGCAGCAGGCCACAGCCGGTGCGCGCCACCAGGGCGGCGAGGAAATCGGTCTCGGCCATGCGCGTGGCGGCGAAGGCCACGTAGGTGGAGGGGTTCTCCAGCAGCAGGGTGCGGCCGAGGGCTTCCTGGGTGCGGTCGACATGTTCAGCCAGGCGCGCCAGCGTGGCGTCGTCATAGGGCAGCGGCAGCAGGTCGTTGAGGAACACGCCGTCATGGCTCGACCACGCCAGGTGTTCGGAGAACGCCGCCGGCTGGTAGCGGTCGACCAGCGCGCGCAGCCGGGCGAGATGGCCCGGGTCGGGCGGCGCGGGGCCACCGAGCGACAGCGCCACGCCGTGCAGCGACAGCGGCCAATGCTCGGCCACGGCACCGAGCAGGCGATGCGGCGGGCCGCCCGCGCCCATGTAGTTCTCCGCGTGGACCTCGAAAAAGCCGATATCCGGGCGTTCGGCGAGGATGCGCGAGCCATGCTCGGGCTTCAGCCCGGCGCCGGCGCGTGGTGGCAGAAGGCTGAATGGCGAGACAGCGGGCAGCATGGGGCGGGGGCCTCCGGGTCGCGGGGCCGCCGCGGCTGCGACGGCCCCTGCTTTCGGGCTCAGCCCTTCGGCAGGTCGCGGGCGAGGGCCGCGAGGCTGCCGGTGCGGTCGCCGGGCAGCTTCATCGTGGTGCAAGTGCCCTTGTCCACCAGCGTCCAGGCATTGCCCTGGTAGTCCACGGTGGAGGTGCCGGCGCAGGTGGTGCCAACACCGGCGGCGCAGTCGTTCTTGCCGCTGAGCGAAATGCCGAAGCACTTCTCCTTGGCACCCTGGGCGAGGGCGGGCGTGGCCGACAGGGCCAGGGCTGCGGCGAGGGCGAAGTTGAGCGAGCGACGGTCCATGAGGGTCCTCCTTGAGTTGGGCCTGTGGTGAGGTTCGCCCTCAACACCTCGCTGGTTACGTGGCGATTGACGCGACGCAGACCGGCACGGCGCGACGATCGTACGGCAGTAACGGAATCCCCTCTCCGGCGCACTCACCCCCAGGACCCGACATCGCGCACGCGGGATGGGACGGGACCAATGACCAGGATCGGGAGATCACCATGCCGCACTCAACGCACCACCGCAGCCTGCTTCGCCTGCTGGCCCTGATGGCGTTCGCCTCCGCGGTCATCCTGCCGCTGGCCGCAGCCCCGGCGCTCGCCGCCGGGGCTGCGGCCGGGGCCGACAAGGGCGGGAATGCCAGCACGTCATGGCCGGAGGACCGGAACTTCGGCCCGAACTGACACCGGCCACTTCATGCCGCCGGCCGCTCCGGGCGCGGCGGCATGAAGCAGGAAACTCAACCAACCGAACAGACCGACAGGAAATCGCCATGACAACGAACTCCTCCCCCGCCGCCGCCATCATGCTCAACCCCGGCCGCCGCGGCCTGCTGCGCCTGATGGGGCTGGCCTGTGCCGTTGCCCTGCCGCTGGCCGCCGCGCCGGCGCTGGCCAATGAGGGCTTTGATCCGAATTCGAAAAAATCGGTCAACGTCGACCGCACCGACCTCGCCCTGCGCGGCTACGACCCGGTGGCCTATTTCACCCTGGGCAAGCCCACCCCGGGCCTGGCCAGCATCGTGGCCACGCACGAGGGCGCGCGCTACCAGTTCGCCACCGCCGCCCATCGCGACGCCTTCGTCGCCCAACCCGCCAAATACACGCCGGCCTTCGGCGGCTTCTGCGCCATGGGTGCGGTGATGGAGAAGAAGCTGGACGGCGACCCGACGCTGTGGCGCATCGTCGACAACAAGCTCTACCTCAATGTCGGCGCGCCGGCGCAGAAGCGCTGGCTGGAGGACGTGCCCGGCAACATCAGCAAGGCCACCGCCAACTGGTCGCGCATCAGCAACGAGGCGCCGAGCAGCCTCTGACCGGGGCCAGTTGACGAAGACGGGGGCGGGTTCGCGCCCGCCCCCTGCCTGCTCTACGCTGAGCAAGCAGCCGTTCAGGCGAATGACCTTCCGGGGTTGGCGGGTGAGGCGCCAGGCGTTGGGCGTGCGTAAACGTCCCCGTTTAGGGGGTGATTTGATGCGAATGGGGACGTGGGGACGAATGAGCGCGCGCGGCGGTGCGCGGGCGATGGGCGTGCGGACGGGGGGCATGGCGCGCGGACGAGGGCGCAGGCCGGAGTTCGGGCCGGGGCCGATGACCCAGAGGATCGGGTGTTCGCAGACGCGGTGGGTGCCGTCGTGCGGGGTGCCGTCGTGCGGGGCGCGGGCGCGCAGGGGTGCTAGGGATTCGGGGAGCGGGAGCGGGTGTTCCTCGCCGAAGGGGGCCGGGGCGTGGTGCCAGGCGCGGGCGTGGCGGCGGCCGAGGAGGGCGGCGAGGAGGGAGAGGATCAGGACCTCCAGCGTGGCCCGCAGGCGCACGGAAGCAGCGGCGCCCAGGGGTTTCCTGGGGGCGCGGCGGGCTGGGCTTTGGGCCTGGGTGGAGGGATATGCATCCATTTTGGTAGTTTAGCTTACTTTGCGTTAGGAAGGCAAGGAATTTTTGCCTGGAACGATAGGTACAATATCGGTGAGTGCACCGTCCTGCTCTTGCCACGCTTGCGCCGGTTTCGGAGGAGCGCCTAGTTTCATGCTCGTCCGGCGCGATTGATCCGGTTGGAAGGTTCCGTTGAAGCCAGATGAAACGATGGGGTCATGAACATTCGATGGTGCAGCGGACACCGCAAGAAGGTCGATCGAAGGTCGAGATGACGACCGCGACAGCGGGGTTCGCCTAATGAAACTGCGCCAGTTTCGTATCACAGGCTTCAAGTCGATTGTTGACCAGACAATCCGGCTTGGGCGCGTCAATTGCTTCATCGGCGCCAATGGCGCGGGCAAGAGCAACGTGCTCGAGGCTCTTGGCGTGCTGGGGGCGGCGGCCGATGGCCGTGTCGACGACGAGCACATCATCCGCAACGGAGTTCGCGCCGGGCTGCCGCGCCTGTTCAAGACCTCGTTCGCTGCCACCAGGATTCCGCCGCACATCATGCTGGAAGCCACAGGCGATCCCGCGGCGACGTTTCGGGTGACGCTACTCAACCCGCTCGACCGACCAGCGCCGGCATGGTCGTTCAAGACCGAGTTCCTCTCGTCGGGTGACAAAGAGATCGTCAGTCGCGGCGTCCGGCGCAAAAAAAATGCCAATCTCAATCTGGACGATACCAGAGGGCTTTCGGCGCTGAAGATGGTTGATCTCGAGCGCGGCGACCCAAGCTGGCAGTTGCTGAACGCGCTGCAGGATTATTCCATCTATACTCCAAATACGCCGGCCTTACGCTCTACGGTGGCGGACCCGCAAACGCGCGCCCCGGTCGGGCTCGCGGGGGGCGGACTAGCGGAGGGGTTCGCAT
>Ga0209491_10006091_pt1 | contig 17061 bp, 11 predicted proteins | sample BON02_FD_187213 | JGI IMG/M metagenome (GOLD analysis project Ga0209491, IMG submission 187213) | Freshwater microbial communities from Lake Bonney liftoff mats and glacier meltwater in Antarctica - BON-02 (SPAdes) (version 2) | ecosystem: Environmental > Aquatic > Freshwater > Ice > Glacier...
AACCTTGCCACCCGACTTGCTACTCTTCGCGCTCCCCTTCCTCGACGGCGCTGCTCTCGGACGCTGGGAACAAACCTGTCGGGCGGCGTTGGGCTTGGCGGGGTACAAGGACCAGGAGCTGTGGCGTGCGGCAGCGGCACGGGAATACCAATGGTTCAACCCCATCAAGCCCTCCTACCTCTCCCCCCGCCAGTTCTACGTCACCTTGCGCAAAAGCTCCTGGCCCACAGAATCGGGCCTGAACCCCGACATCCTCGCTGACTTCGGTGTCCACCGGCCGGGGAAATTGTACGTGGTGGGGGGCTCCTCTGATCGCCCGGCGCCTTTGCAGACATGCGAATTTTTTAACGACCTGGGGGGAACCAAGAAGCTCCCCATAGAATACCCCTCTCCCTTCTCTCTGTACCCCACCACGCATCTGTACGAGAAGCGATCGGCGCCGGGGGTGGCTCGGGACCATGAAGATGGAGTGTGGGCAGTGGGGGGGTGGTCGGGCTCGGCGGCTTTGAAATCCGTGGAGAGATTAGGGGTGAATGTGAAGACAATGGCGACGACGAGGTCGAGCGCTAATATAATTAGGACGATCCGGAATGGATTTGCAAGGATGCTGACCATGGTGGTGGTGAGTGATGCAACGACAACGGCAACGACGAGCAGCAGCAGCAGCAGCAGCAGCAGCAGCAGCAGCAGCACAAGCGGCGGCTGCAGTGAGCAAACTTCTCCTCCCACCACAACCACCCTTTGTCGTCGCGAAGCGCTGTGGGATAAGAAGCAGGATCTACAGACCGCCCGGTGCTTCCTCGCTTCCATCACGGACCTCGAAGGCCGTTTGTACGCCCTGGGGGGAGGGGAGAGCATTTGGCAAGGCGCACGTGTTTTTAATACTACTGAAATTCTCGATGACCCTCTCGCCTCCCCTTCCTCTGCCTGTGCCTGGAGACCGGGTCCGTCCATGGCGGAGGCTCGGTGTGGTTTGTCTGCGGCATTGGACATACACGGGCACATTTATGTTGCGGGAGGGTATGGGGGTGGGACCAGGTATTCAGCTTCGGTGGAAGTGCTTCGTGTGGGTGATTCCTCGGAGGGGGCGACGCGCGGGTGGCTTGCTGATGTGGTGCCGCCCATGCAGGTGGCACGGACGGGGTTTGGGCTGGCTTTTGGTCCAGATCGGTGTCTTGTGGCGGTAGGGGGGTCGCCCGACGGTTTGCATAGCCACAGAACGGCGGAGAGGTATGATGAGAGGGAGGGACGATGGAAGTGGTTACCGAGGATGATGACGCCGAGGGGTTACTGCGCCGCGGCGTTTGGGACATCGGGGTTGCTTTATGTGGTGGGGGGGCAGGCGGGTGAGGTGAATGAGAATGCGCAGAATCGCGTGGTGGAGGTGTTTGACCCACGGGCGGACCGGTGGCGGGCTTGGGTGGGGTCGGGGGATCCGGGGAAGGATGGGGTGGACCGGGTGGATTTGGGGTTGGTGTGGGCGTTGATTTGAAGGAGAAGCTGAGGGGATGAGAGGAGGAGGACAAACAAGCCAGTGGGGGTGTTTATCGAAATGTGCAATAAGAAGAGAAAGAAGGACCTGAGCGTGGTGTGGGCGTGAAGAGGGGTGGGTTGGGGTGGGATGGGAGGGCGTGAGGGGAGGGGCGTGGTCGTGTGCGGTAGAGAGCTGATTGTCGAGGGCCAAGCTAATAGGCAGTTGTGTCGATAATGAAAGAATTTAAAGGTGCAGCTACTAAAGAAAGAAACAAACAAGGAAAAACAACGATGAGTTTTGGCAAAATAAAGAAGGGGGAGGTTTGCAGCTCGGTTATCAAGATCAATGCCAACCGGAAGACCGGAAGGCACCCTGAAATCTAAATCCGCGAAGCGACGCGACCGAGCAAAAACAAAATTTTGGGTGACACGAGTTGGAACAGTAGCCTGCTCCTGCTGCCCTGCTTTAGATGCGCCTCCCGCCGCTTTGCTTGGCCATCCAGGGGCTTTGCGTGGGTGGGGTTGGCTTGGTTTGCTGAGCCGGCTACTGATTTGACTGGGATTTGACCACGTCGACTCGCTCCAAGCATTGGCAGGAGGCCCCGACGAGGCCTCCCTTGTTGATACGCCTGCTAAGCACGTTCTTTCTCCCATGCCAAAGTCTAGCCAGCGGGCACCATTCCCCTTTCTTTCCTCAGACTCATCCCCACCCCTCACGACCCCTCCCAAAACGACAGGGGCGTGAAGGGCTTGCTGGTCGGGCAAGGCTGGTCAAGGCAAATCAAAGGATTCACGCAGCACATATTTCTTTGCGAGCAGGCGGATCGACCATACCATACTACGTATGCCGCCCCAACGAAGTGGAGACCTGCTTGGCCCAGAGCCCACAGCACGGATGGCAGAAGATGGAGGAGGAGCCGGTGGGGGAGGAATAGCGGGTAATGGGGTGTTTGGTGCAGGCCTCAAAGTGCGCGGTCCCAACGGGTGTGAGTACATGCTGAACGAGGACTGGCCCCGTCGAGGAGACGCCACTGGAGACACGTACCGCTGCATCCGACGCGACCCCACGGGTAACGAGTCTATCGTGGCGATCAAGGCGGCCAAGAGCGCCCTGAACGACATCAACAGCAGCAGCAGCAGCAGCCAGGCCTCCACCTCTACTCAAGCAGCGGCGTGGGACCAAGAAGTGCGCTTGCTCCGTCGCCTCGCCCTCTTGGGCGCTAGTAGCAGCCGCAGCAATGGGAGTAGCAGCCGCAGCAATAGCAGCAACAATTTGCTTGGGGGCGCAAAGACGACAATGACGACGAGCAGCAGCAGCAGCAGCAGCAGCAGCAGCAGCAGCAGCAGCAGCAGCACTTATAGCCCTCCGGCGTATACTATTGAAATGGTGACGGAATTCGGGGGTTTGAAGAGCATGCTCTCCTTGCGTTTCTTGGTTACGACGCCTGTGTGCTGGAAGACGTTGGATGCGCGGGTGAAGGGCGCGGAGCGTGGGTATATGGAGGCGTATAGTGCTGAGCAGGTAGGACTTGTGCGGGAGGGAGGGAGGGTGGGATTGGAGGTGTGTTTGTGTGTGAGTGTGTGTCTTTGAGAGTGTCTGTGTGTGTGGGCGGATGTCCTCTTTCAGTTGTGCATCTGTTGGCACTTTTCGAGCTGTGCAACTCATCTCCCTTCCTCTTTCCTTCCCTCCCTCCCTCCCCCCTTCCCTCCCTCCCTCAGGCCCTCCTCTGGAGCTGGCAAATCGTGCGAGGCCTTTGGACGCTGCACGAGGCTGACATTGGCTTTCGTTCTTTCTCTTTGCGCAACGTACTGCTGACCCAACCCAACGGTGAAGTGCGCTTGGCGGGTTTCGATGCTTTGTTGTCGTCGTCGGAAGAGGTGGAGGGAGGGGGGGAGGGAGGGGTGGTTGATTCGCGGGAGGGGATGTGGGAGGTGGGGAGGGCGTTGCATATGACGTTGACTTGCTCTACGGATCGGGAGGATGATAAAGACTACTATCGCGTGGGGCGACGAGAAGGAGCAGCAGCAGCAGCAGTAGGAACAGTAACAGCAGCAGCAGCAGCAGCAGCAGCAGCAGCAGCCTCCTTATCAGGAACGGCTGGCGTGCTGGCCAAGCGTCGGGGCGGGTGGGCGATGGGTGCCTCCTTTCTCCCTTCCTCTTCCTCCTCCCCTTCCTCTTCTTCCTTGGGATCTGTCCGCCCGTTGCTCGCCGCCCTCCCTGCAGCGGTGCGACCTGTGATAAAAGGACTCTTGGCCGATAAGCCTTCTCGGGCCTTACCTTTGGGATTAGCTCTTGATTCTTTAGGTGGGTTAGTAGGAGAGGATGTAGGGACGGAAGCAGGGCTGGCACGACGAGCAGCCGGAGGAGCAGCAAGCTTACGGGCGTTGGAGGAGCGGTGGTGGCGCTTGGTCGGGCAGCAGCAGCAGCAGCAGCAGGGGGTGCAGCGGCAGGGGGAGGAGGAGGAAGGGAAGGAGGGTGGGAATGTCTATTGGAGCGATGATTTTGGTGAAGGAGGAGGGGTGGAAGAGAGTAAGATCTCGTCTGGAGGTGGGGGAGGAGGAGGAGGAGGGGGAGGAGAAGTGTCAAGAGAGATGACAGAGGCGTCTTTGGACTTAGGACGGGCATGGGAGGAGCGAGGGAAGGGGTATAAGGCGATTGAATTGTATCAGGATGCTGTTGCGTTGGTGGGAGGGGGGGAGGGAGGACGGGGGGGATGGAAGGGGAAGGTGGTGGAGGAGGCGTGGGCCCGAATTGCGGATTTGTACCAGGGGAGGGGGAATCATTACAAGGCTAAAGAGGTCTTGCGTCATTTAGTCAAAATGCACGAGGCGGAAGTGGAGGCCTGCGGTGGTGGTGCTGGTGCTGGACAACGACGGGGACAGCAGCAGCAGCAGCAGCAGCGCCAACAGCAGCAGCAGCAGCAGCGCCAGCAGCAGCAACGGCAGCAGCCGCAGCGGCCGCAGCAGCAGCAGCAGGAAGCGTGGCGCACGGCGGTTGCTCGGCAGGCGCAGGATGAGGCGTGTGAGCGTTTGGCTAATGTCCGTGTCCGCTTGGCGGCGTCGTTGCGAGAGCTGGGAGAGACCAAGGAGGCTCTGGCGCAATTAAACACGGCCCAGCATGAATTGGATAAGGTGAAAGCGGGGCAGGGCTTGAGTATGGTGAGGGTGCTGACGGGGAAGGCTGCGTTGTTCTCGGAACGGAATGAGTATATCCGGGCTTTGGAAATGTACGAGGATGCGTTGGAGCGACGCCGAATGACGGTGCCACGCCAAGACCCGGAACTTGCGTCCTTGTTGGTGAGCATGGCTGAGGTGTATGCCGCAAAAGGTGATACAGACGTAGCCCTCGGCATGCTCATTCAAGCTTACAAACGGATGGCGACAGGCCCAGCTGCTGCTGCTGCTCACGATGCCCATGCTGCGGCGGCTGCTGCTGCTGCTGCGGGCAAGAAGTCCCCTTCCTTCTTCTCCTCTTCCACCTCGTCGTCCCCCACAGCTGCTACTGCGTCCTTGTCCTCCTTCACTAACTCCTCCTCCTCTTCCTCCTCCTCCTCCTCCTCCTCCTCCCGATCCTACTCTCCCTCCTCCTCCAGCTTCACCACCACCAAACGCACCCAAGGAGGAGCCGGGGGAGAACTCCTCCTCATGGCCAACGCCCTCGAACGCATCGGACAACTCTTCATCCGCAAAAACCAACTAAACGACGCCTTAATGTGCTACAAAGCCGCGCACGAACGCAAAGCCACCGCTCTCGCCCGTGCCCACCCCGCCGTCGCTCACTCCCTCGCCTGCATGGCGGCAATCCACGAAAAACGAGGAGATTACCGCGCGGCTGCTACTATGCATGCCCGTGCCTTGGAGGTACGCCGGGCGGTCCTTCCCCCGACCTCGCCTGAGCTGGCTTCGTCGTTGTTTGGGTTGGGGAATGCGCATCAGCGGTTGAGAGCGTCGAAATCTGCGTTGTTGGCATATGAGGAGGCGGAGGCGATTAGGCGGATTAACACCCATGGAGCGAGTAGTTTGGCGGCGGTGGTGGGGTTGGGGGATTGTTTGGTGAATATGTCGCGGCCGTTGAAGGCTTTAGGGAGGGAGAATGAGGCGGTTGCGAAGCTGCGGGATGCGGGAGAGGTGTATTTTGCGGCGGGTTTGCCCAGGGCGGATATGAGGGTGCAGACGGTGATTGCGAACTTGAAGGTGTTGGGGGCGTATGGGTATGCTAGTAAGAGTAATGTAGGAATGCCGACCCCTGCTCGTGCTCGTTCTGCCTCTCGAGGGGGAAGTCAACCGAGCACCCCTAAGCCGGTGGTGGTCAATCGCGAAGGGGTCTTAATGCACCATGCCCGTAGCACCACCAACCTTGGCTCCCCCTCGCCCTCCCAGCGGCTCGCGCAGCAGCCTTTGCAGGCCAAGAGGTATAGTTTTCCGATGCTGTCTCCGCGGTCGTCGGCGATGAAATGCAGTGCGAGCCCGGGCCCGCGCTCGCGGGGGGTGGGGGAGGGAGCGGCGGGGCAGAGTCAGCAGCAGTGTAGCATCATGTGAAGGAAGGAGGGAAGGAGGGAGGGAGGGAGGGAGGGGTTGAGAGAGGTGGGAGTCAAGACGCACAGAGCTAGGTAGGAAGAAGAAGGGGGATGATTAGAGGGAGTTTTGTTTGTGGAGAGTAGCGTAGACTATATGTGTATAAGTACATTGTTGGAAGAAGAGGAGTGAGAGTGCCTTGCGTGGCCTCTGGATTCTAAGGTGGAGGGAGGAAGAAGACGTAGCCAAAGGGCGAGATGATGACGACGAGAACGAGGAAACACAGAAGAGAGGTAGAATTCCGGAAGAAAGAAATTTGGAGGAAAAGACAGGGAGAGCGAGAGAGAGAGAGGAAGGACACACACAGTTTTTTGGTATGGGTGAAACAGAAAGAAATGCATTTTATTGTGAGTTTTGTTTTTGACATGTGGGGATTGTTAACGGGAGGGAGGGAGGGAGAGAGGGATGGGAGAATCCCCCGTGAGGGAGAGATGAGAGAGTATATGTTTGTATGAAAGAAATGCAGCAGGGAAAGGGTAAGGGAGGGAGATTCATAGAGAGAGGGAGAGAGGGAGAGGTAAACACAGAAGGGAAAATAGGGTACCAATGAAGGGAGATTGGAGGGAAGCAACGCACGAGAGAGACTAGAGAAGAAGATCAGAATTAGGGAGCTAACATGTGAAACACCAGCAGCATCATATCAGCAGTAACAGCAGCAGCAGCAGCAGCAGCAGCAGCAGCAGCAGTAAAACCACCACCATCACACTTGGGACCACACACGAAAAACAAACGAGAAAGACAAACAAGGAAAATGATAGCAATTACAAGCTAATATGAAAGATGAAAGCATCCAAAGGAAAGACGCGAAAGCCGGCAGTCGCACTAGGGAGACTCACAGACACACAGAAACAAAGTTCAACGCTCAACACAAGACAACCAAGACAGTTAAGAAGGAGGAGGGAAGGGAGAAGGAGAGCAATGACAGAAAGCAGAAAGAAGGCGAGACAATCAAATATCTATTTAATTGCTTGCTTCGTGTTTTGGCTTATTCGAAAAACCTCTTATTCTAAATTACAAATGACTATTCACACCCCTCAAGACACCCACCACGCATCCCTCCCTACGTATACACAAACTCTGCCTTCGCCCCACCCACCCTTCCTCCTCCTTCCAACCCCGCATGATACACCGTCAAACTATGCCGCCCTCCATCCTGTCCCTGCTTCCCCTCTTCCACCCTTCCCACCACCTTAGCAGCAACGCCCATCGCCTCCGCAACAGCCACCACCGCCAGCGCCTGCTTCTCCCCTCCCCCCACATAAACCTCCATGCGATGCCCCATATTAAACACCTGATACATCTCTCGCCACCTTGCCTCTCTCCCCCGCATACCCTGACTTTCTTCCCCTCCTCCTCCTTTTTGCGCTAACCTGTGCTTCTCCTGCTCCTCGGCAATCAGTCGAAACACACCTGGCACGTCAAACAGCCCATCTTTCACCACATGTAGTGGCGCGCGGCTCGGATCCAAGCAACGCAACACCTTCGTTTGTCCTCCTCCACTACAATGCACGATGCCATGAACGTGCTCGCGGAGCCCTGCCTCAGGATGCAGCAATCGAGCGAGGACGGGGGCATACGTTCGGGTCGGTGAGAGGAGGAGCTGTCCTACAGTAAGACGTTGTTGTTGCTGCTGCTGCTGCTGCTCCACGTCGATGTCGATTAGCTCGGTCAGGTGCCGGGTGCCGCAATAGGCCAAGTCTTGTAACGTAGGATCAAACGTCTCGGGACAGTGGAGACCCACCTCCGGAGCTAACACATCGTGTCGTGCTGCCGTCAATCCATTACTACCAATGCCGCTATTATACTGCTTCATCCCTACTTCATATTTAGCTGGTAACCCCGACGAAGCAAACCCTACGATCCAATCCCCTGCTTGGATGTTACCGTTGTCGATGACATCCGCCCGAGGCATGCGCGTGGCCAAGGTGCAATCCACCGTCAACGTCCGCACCTGATCCCCGAGGTCGGCCGTCTCTCCCCCCGCCAGCCGCAGGTCCACCCCCCACGCTCTTAGCTCCTCCATCACCTCTTCTAATCCCTCAATCAATGCCTTGATTACTTCTCCAGGCACCAAGCGGCGGTTCCGAGCAATGGTAGAGGTTACAAGGCTTGGTGCCCCTGTGGCTCCTACGCAATAGACGTCGTCCAAATTCATGACCAAGGCGTCCTGGGCAATGCCTTTCCACACGGACAAATCCCCCGTTTCCCGCCAATAGGCATAGGCCAGCGCGGCCTTGCTACCTGCACCGTCGGCGTGCATGACGAGGGCCGCCGTCGGGTCATTGGTCCAGACGTCGGGAAGGAGCTTGCAAAACGCCCGGGGGTACAAGGAAGCAGACGCGGCGGAGGAGTGCTTCTTGTCGTTGCTCTGGACCGCCGCCAAAACCTCGTGCTTGGTGGCGGAGACCCCCCGGGCACGGTAGCGTGGGGCGTCGTCGTCCTCCTTGCTGTTGTTGATGGTCTCCAGGGTGTGTGCGGCCATGCGTAGACGCAGTAATCGCAGGGGTGGGGAGGTCGGTCGTGGGATGAGGAAAGCTTGGACGTGCTGTTGAGCCAACGACCACAGCACAGCCACCAGCAGGAGGTGCCCGCGTCCCCGCCACCGCACCATTTGCCTGTGTTTGTGTGTTTGTGTGGTGTGAAGTGAGTGCATATCCTGCTTTGTGCTGCTGCTGCTGCCGTCTCAGAAGTCAACTGACGGCCTCGCTCCTTCGCTGCATCATGCCTCTCGCTCTCGCCAACACTTTCTCACTTCACTTCACTTTCCGCAACGCCCACACCCCACAGCACCACACACAAGCCACCAGGAAAGCTGCCATAACCTGCACTATCAATAGAAGCAGCGAGCGCGGGGTGCGGAGGGAGGCGCCAGCGTCAAACAACGAGCGCAAAGAAGCCTCTACGACCTTAACTTTTTCACCACCCTGCTGCATCATTACCACACCACAGGGAGGCCGCCCAAGCCTAGCCCAGCCAGCACAGCCCAGCCCAGCTTGGCACCCTTGCTGTGGCGTCCATGGCTACCGCCAGCGCCCGTCTCATGGCAAGCATCGCCGCCGCCGGGGACAAGGAAAATGTGGCGCCCGCGATTCCCACGACGGTCACGGCAGCGCGTCGCAAGGGCTTGGCCACCCTTTCCAGCAGCAGCAGCAGTACGAATGTCGTGGTGATCGACGACGAAGCGGACCCGGCCGTCAAGAAACCAACAGCCAGCGAGGCGGCGGCGGCGGCGTTGCCACGGCTGCTGCTCTTCACGGAAAAGGCGGACGAGGTCTTCATGTTGGGGGAGGGCCTGCCCGAGAGAGAGGCCCGGCGGAAGCTGGCCCAGGCGGTGATGGAAGACAGAGGCAATCCCTCCGCGTGGTGGCAGCTCTTGCAGCACGTCCACCGTGTCTTTGGGGAGTCTGATTCGTGCGTGGCTTTGGACGCAGCACACATCCGCAAGCTCTATCAAAAGGCGACACGCATCATTCCTGACGGCCCGAATCGAGACAAGGAAGACCCTGCCCTAGTCAACATTTGGCTGGGCTTCGCTGCTGCCGAAGGGCGGGTGAGCGAGTCCGATGCCCGGGAAGCGTACGCACATATGAATAGGTGTGGGATTGGGGCACGATCGGCGGATTTTTATGTGCGATATGCGCGGTTTGAGGAACGGCATGGAAGGAGCAAGGAAGCGATCAACCTCCTCCAATCAGGCATCACCCGAGGCGCCGCCCCCCTAGACGTGTTACTAGGCAAGTTGGACCGACTCCGCGCCGGCGGGACATCTCCTACTGCTGCTGCTGCTGCTGCTGCTGCGGTGCCGGCTCCTCCTGCTGCTACTCCCTCCCCTCCTTCCATCCCCCTCCCTAGCAGTGCCCCTGCCCGAGGCTCGACCAGCGTCAAGAAGCCAACGCAGCAACAACAGCAGCAACAACAGCAGCAGCAGCAGCAGCAGCAAGCACCACCACCATCCACCCCCAGCCCTTCCACGTCAGCAGCAGCAGCAGCAGCAGCAGCAGCAGCAGCAGCAGCAGCAGCTACAACGCCGCCCACCCCCACGCCTCAGGCTCTGAGCAGCAGAAATGGCGAGCGCGACCGGCAACAACAAGCACCACCAACTCCAACCACAACAGCAGCAGCAGCAGGGGCAGAAGAGCCCCCCCCATCCTCCCAAAAGGACGGAAGCAAGCAACAGCAACAACAGCAACAGCAGCAGCAGCAGCAGCCTCGAACAGCAGTGAAGCCCAAGCGACTTTTACCCACGGGACGACTGCTAGGATTAGGGAAGGCGGAGCGCGTTCGGTTCGATACACCAGCCAAGTCCAGCAGCAGCAGCAGCAGCGATGCCGTGAAGGAAGGGGAAGGAGGAGGGAATGGAGGAGGTGCTTCTTCCTCGTCCTCGTCCTCGTCCACTGCTGCTGCTGCTGGTGGTACCGCCCCATCATCATCATTCTCACCCACCGCTGGTACCACTGCTCCCCCCTCCTCCTCCTTCTCCTCCACCACACCGGGCAAGCACGACTACATGCCTCCTCCCCCCCACATGGACCATACCATCCCCCCTCCCTCCATCACCGTCCTTCAACCAATCGAAGAAGACGAAGTCACTCTAGGAGCAGGGGGAGGAAATGGCTCCGACGACACAGTCGGAAGCCACCACACCGGAGGGAAGCAGCAGCAGCAGCAGCCGCAGCAGCAGCAGCCGCAGACCACAGGTGAGATCTGCTTTCGTGTGCAACTTGTCAAGACCCCCCTTCCCTCTCACCGTACCATGGCCAGCCTCACCCCTTCCTCGAGCAATCGTCACCCCCTCCCTCCCCCGGCCCCTCCCTCCAGCTCTGGGCGCCGGTCGTCGGCGTCGGAGGAGGAGGAGGGAAAGGGAGGGAGGGAAGGGGGAGGGGGGGGAGGGATAGCAGAGGAGGATTTGACGCATACAAGGAATAGGGGGCGGGCGGCCTCTTCGGTAAGAAGGGAGGGGTTGGGTGACTTCGATTTTGAAGGACGGAGTTCGTTGGAGGAAGAGAACGACGGGGGGTACCACCACCGGCAGCAGCAGCAGCAGCAGCAGCAGCAGCAGCAGCAACCACACAGTGCAGCCAAGCCACGGAGTGGTAGCGTGACCTTTTCTGCTATCAAGGCCCCTCCTCCTCCCCTGCTCCACCCCCAGCAGCAACAGCAGCATCGTCAACAACAGCAGCAGCAACAACACCACCAAGCGACCTACGCCGTCCAATCACACCCTCCCCCGCACCAACAGCAGCAGCAGCACCAACAACGACAGCAACAGCAACAGCCGCAACAACAGCAGCAATTCTCTTTCGACACCCTCCTGGCCTCCCGTAATTTCATGACATTAAACAACACCCAATACCTGCGTTTGGACGTCCTAGGCCGGGGAGGGAGCAGCAAGGTCTTTCGTGTCCTCTCCGACACCGGGCACATATATGCATTAAAACGCGTGCGGGTCCCACCTAAAGATGGAAAAGCCCTCGAGTCGTTCGCGAATGAAATCACTATTTTGGCGCGCTTGAGGGGGCATCCATGTATTATCCAGTTGGTGGATTCGTCAGTGGATAGGGCGACGGGCTTGGTTTTAATGTTGATGGAATTAGGAGAGATTGACCTAAGCAAGCTCTTGGCTCAGCAAGCCGCGGCGGAAGCAACGGATAACGATGGGGAAGGCATCAAGGGTAAAGGGAGGCTAAGCTTGAATTTTGTGAGGTTTGTCTGGGAGCAGATGTTGCGGGCGGTGCATTGCGTGCATGAGGAAAGGATCGTCCACGGAGATTTGAAGCCGGCGAATTTTGTTTTTGTCCGGGGGAGGCTTAAATTGATTGATTTTGGGATTGCCAAGGCTATTGGAAATGATACTACGAACATTATGCGTGAGTCGCAGGTGGGTACGGTCAATTATATGTCTCCTGAAGCGATCCTGGATACGGGGAATGGGCGGGAGCAGCCGGGGATGGGTGGGAGGAGGGCGCCGTGTATGAAGATTGGACGGGCGAGCGATGTGTGGTCGTTGGGGTGCATTTTGTACCAGCTTGTGTATGGCAAGACGCCCTTTGCCGATTTGAACTTGATTCAAAAGTTGCATTGTATTGTGGATGAGCGGTACCAGATTGCGTTTCCTGATGATGGTGAGGCGCAAGTTTTGCATCCGGACGTGCGTGATACCATCCAGCAGTGCTTGCGTCGGGACCCCACCACACGACCCCCTATTGCCGGTGGACCCACCAGTCTTTTGCAGCATCCTTTCCTCCAAGCCACTGCCGAGGGGGCCGACGCCCAGGTCCGTCAGATGATTCAAGCGACGCTTGCGGTGTTGGATCAGGATCCGGCCGTGCTTCAGATGGAGGAGGCGCAGCGGGTCGGGAAGGTATATGAGAGGGTGCAGGGGCTGCGGAGGAATGGAAGGAGCGCGGAGGAGGGGCAGCATAGATAATTGTTAGCGAATGGTAATGTAAATAACGAAATAAAAGAACGAGTTGATACATTGGACGACAGATTTGCATGTACATGCTTCGCTTTTGCTTTTCATTTTCCCATTCTCCCGAGGTAAGATGCTACAGTAACTGGCAGCTTCCTTCAAAATTTGACCTGGCCTCGTATGCAGACGCCCTGGCATCGTATGAATGCTCTGCATAGCATGTCTCAATATCACAGGGCGCAAAGGAATTGGGTCAAGGTGGTCGAATGCAGCGAAGAAGCTCTCAGACTTCTGCCGGAAGGCAAGAAGCAGTGTAACAACACACTTATCGAGTGTTTTGAAGAGCGGGTTCTGACCTTGCTTGCCGACGGGGCCGAAGCGCAAGGGGCATGAGTATGGTAAAGACGAAATGCGACGCATCCCTTTGTCGCGCTCGCAACCTGTAGACGTCGCGAAGCCATGCAGCTGTTGACGGCGGGAAGGCCACACGATGCCATTCGGACCTTGAACGACAAGCTGATTGCCTCTGTACAGATGATCAAGTATTGGGGCATTAGTTTACAGGAGATGTCCATGCTTTCGCCTGTGATGGCAGCCGTGAAGGTCCTGTCTAACGCGTTGGTGCGAACGGGGAGAGTGGCCGACTTTATCTTAGGTGGACGCATCCGCGCAGACGCCGAGAAGACAGAATCAATAATTTCCGCATACTGGGAAGGAGCCTTGGAGGAAACGCGGTGGGAGCTCGGGGAGCGACGGCGGGCAGCGGCGGCAGCGGGCGCTGCAGCAGTAGTGGAGGCAGGGGGGCGCGAAAGGGAACAGGGGCGTCAATGAAGAAGAGTAAGGCCGCATAACGGAAGCAGCAGAAGCGCAAGGCCCAGCAACAGAAGAAGGCGGAGGCGAGGGTGGAGGGTGCCGCGACGACAGCGGCGGTGCACGGAGGAGAAGCTGAGCAAAGCCAAGAGAAGAATGGGGAGCAGCGGGAACAGGAGGAGCAAGAGGAGCAGGAGGAAGTTGAGAAGGAGAAGAAACGAGAGAGGGAGGAGGCAGAAGAAGATGGAGACCGTGCCCAGCAATCTATAACGACGGCAGTGGTTGCTATGTCGGCGATGGACCTGGGCGCGAAGAATGAGCAGAAGCAGGATGGGAGGAGAAGAAAGAGGAGGAGGAGTGCTCGATGTGTTTGAACGCCATTGGGAGTGGCGACACCGACAACCCCGCCGGCCCGCCTTTAAGGTACGGGCATCGTTACCATGCGTTTTGTCTGCACTTCTGGGTGGAAACGTGTACGAGTAAGTGCATAGAGCCTACGTGCCCTTATTGCCGGGCGCCGTTGCCGGAAATGGAGAGCACTTGAGGTGGGGGTGGGGGTTCTTGTGGACAAAAAAGAAGGGAGAGAACATGTGTAGGTCACTTGTTATTTCTAACTCTTTGCAACCCTTGTATAGGTTGCTTTTCTTGAGTGATACTAGATTGGTGTAGCCTTCCTTTGCTGGGTTTAGCAATACCAGAGGGTGGGGAGGTTAAAAATACAGTCCCCCAGTGTGCACTTTTGTGCTGTGAAATGACGCTTTGCCAAGCCACTGCTGCTCGAACAACTCGACTCGCACCAGGATTCATATACGCTTATATTGACCACGCATCCAAGGGAAAAGGGAGCCGCACACAAGGGACGAGAGCAAGTCAACGCACACGACGAACATGCGGTAACGGGCCTGCTGTGGTTGAAAGAAGCTTCCAAGGGCAAAAGCAAGTGCCACCGTCCTGGCTTCATACACACCCCATCGTCAAGGCAATATACATGTGCCTTGTGGAGATAGGGCGCACAGGTCTGGCCTTGGCCACCAAGTGCCGGAGGGTTGGTTTTCGACCGACGGCTCGGCATCGATTGCGCCACTTCTTCTCGATCATCAAGGCAAGCGGCACACATGGTTCTCAAAGCTCACGTTTCCTTCCTCCTTTTCACACCCACCAATCACAGGCGCGACAACAGCGTCTCGAGAAGCATGTATGCCCTCCTGCGGCGTGGCAGCGCCTGCAGGAAGCTGGCGCTGTCCCTCTCGTCGTCCCGGTCCTCCGTCCCCACTGCCGCAACCCTATGGCATCAACCCGCCTGCTTCTCCACGGCCTCTCCTGCTGCCAGGTCTGCGTCCGCTGCTGCCAGCATTCGTCGAGTGGGCATCGTAGGCGCAGGGCCTTCTGGTTTTTACGTGGCCAAGTACCTGCTGAAGGAGCTGGGGCCCAGCGCGACGGTGGAGATGATCGACTGCCTGCCCACGCCCTTTGGGCTGGTGCGCACGGGCGTCGCACCCGATCATCCCGAGGTCAAGTCGGTCCAGAACGACTTTGGAAAGGTGGCGGAAGACCCGCGTTTTCGTTTCTTTGGCAATGTCCGCGTCGGCCAAGATGTGGGCATGGCCGAGTTGCGTGGGTTTTATGACGTGGTTGTGCTGGCGTACGGAGCCTCGGAAGACCGCACACTAGGCATCCCGGGAGAAGACACATTGGAAGGCGTAATCGGTGCTCGGACCTTTGTCAATTGGTACAACGGCCACCCGGAGTACGCACAAGACGAAAAGCTAACAACGATGCTCCGTGATATTCTCGCCCAGCCCGGCGCGCAGGCTGCGGTCTTAGGGCAGGGGAACGTGGCGTTGGATTGTGCCCGGGTCCTGGCTAAGCAGCCGGCGGATCTGGCATCGAGTGATATTTGTGAGCATGCTTTGGAGGTGCTACGACAGAGTCATCTCACCACCATGTCGGTAATCGGACGACGAGGGCATGGACAGGCCGCGTTTACCATCAAAGAATTGAGGGAGCTCTCCCGGATCGCAGGAGCCACGTTGGTGGTCCCTCCCGAGGAAGTCGCACAAGGCCTCACCCCCTTTACCATCGCCGAGCTCGCTCAATCCCGCCCTCGGAAGCGGCTGGCTGACCTAGTGGAATCCTTGCCTGCTCCTAGCGCAGCAGCAGCAGCAGCACCAGCAGCAGCAGGACGTACTGTTGCCCTTCGTTTTCTGCTCATCCCTAAAGCATTGTTACCTGACCCGGCACGGCCACACCGCGTTGGGGCTATCGTCCTTGAACGCGCGCGGCTGCAGCAGGAAGGGGGGGAGGGAGGGCGGGTGGTCGCAGTGGGGACGGGGGAGATGATTGAGATGCCGTGTAATTTGGTGCTTAGGTCGATAGGATACAAATCGCAGCCGTTGGAAGGAGTCCCTTTTGATAACAGGAAGGCAGTGGTCCCGAATCGTCAGGGGAGGGTGTTTGTGGACGCACCAGCAGCACCTGGAGCATTGGCAGCAGCAGCAGCAGCAGTGGAGGTTGTGCCAGGGATGTATTGCACGGGGTGGGTAAAGAGGGGGCCGACGGGGATTATTAATACGAACATATACGATGCGCGAGAGACAGTTGCTTCTATTGTGGAGGACGCGGGGCATGGCAAACTCCCTACCCCCTCTTCCTCTTCCTCTTCTCTTTTGGATGTATTGGCCAAGGTGGGGAGGAAGAAGGTGGAGGAGGTGGTGACATGGGAGGGGTATCGGAAGATAGATGCGTATGAATGTGAAGTAGGAGCGACGAGGGGGAAGCCGAGGGAGAAGGTGATTGACGCACAGGAGCTTGTGCGGATAGCGACAAAGTAGAAGAGAAAGTTTTGGTGGTGGAGCGCAGCTATGTGAGTGAAGTTATAAATGTGGAGAGATTAAAAGTAAAGAAATAAATCACAATGTGACTGTCAAGCCCGTTGTTATTTGTACCTTCTCTTTTTTCTTTCGTTCTCTTTCTCTCTTCCATTGTTTTTCCTTTTCTTCATGTTCTTTCCTTGCCCTGCTGCTTCTGTTGCTGTTGCTGCCGTTGCTCTGTGCTTAAATGCATGCGTCGTCATCGTAATTGTCTTTAGTGTTGTTGTTGCTCTTTCTTCTACTTCGTCCTTTCTTAGAAAGCAGCAGTGGTAGTGGTACTCAAACACATTGGTTACTTAATTCCCTCTCTCTTCTTCCTCCTCTCTCCCACGTATGAAAAACCCTCCTCCCCCCTTTTGTCCTCGCCATCCTCCTCTTCCTCCTTCCTGACAAAGCCTCCCACACCTGCCCCTCCTCCCTCCCTCCCTCCCTCCTCTAATAAGGCCGATGACTCCTCTCCACCCGTCCCTGGTGCGCATGCTGCCCCCTGTGCGGCGCATAGCCACTCGCCCCTCCCTCCCCCCCTCCTCCTCCTCCAGTGTGATATCCCGATGCCGACACCCCATGTCCATTGTAGCTCCCCGAAGCAGGAGCAGCAACAGCAGCAACAGCAGCAGGCACCGCGCTGCTGTACCCGCTATGTGCGTAGGAAGCAGAGGAGGAAGAGGAGGAAGGGTAGCCACTCGCCGAGGCCTGAGCTGGGTAATCACTATAACCCGTCGCGTGCCCCGAGGAAGGATAACCACTGTACGCCTGCGAAGGATAAGAGCTATATCCCCCCCCTCCTCCTCCTCCTGAACTGTACCCCGCATAATCACCATACCCTCCTCCTCCTCCCCTCCCTCCCCCCCGCGAGCCGCCGCTGCTATAACCACCACCACCTGAATAAGCCCCTGCGCCTCCCCGATCCGAGTACCCCCC
>Ga0209491_10006093_pt1 | contig 17053 bp, 13 predicted proteins | sample BON02_FD_187213 | JGI IMG/M metagenome (GOLD analysis project Ga0209491, IMG submission 187213) | Freshwater microbial communities from Lake Bonney liftoff mats and glacier meltwater in Antarctica - BON-02 (SPAdes) (version 2) | ecosystem: Environmental > Aquatic > Freshwater > Ice > Glacier...
ATCCCCTTACTGAACACTGCGGTGATGGACTCAGCGTCTTCGCCTTCAAGAACGGCCGTCGATTGTGAAACATCCGACACAAAATCGAACTGTTGAGCTGGCGAGGGCAGGTCGGCATAGGTCGCGGCAAGCTCGGCTGCCTTGATGTGGAGGTTCCAGGGAGCAGGCTTACGATCACTGCGGAAAAAGTAGGGGGCATCAGGGGTGCCACCTGAGGTGTCGTGCTCCACAAGCTTCAGGCCGCTACCGCGGATAATTTCGCGGACGTTGGAGTTCCCCACCCCGGAAAACACGAAAATTCCGTCATAGGAGGGGACAATCCCGGCGTCTTGTGGACGACCGGAGCGAACAGGACCTACTTCGTCAGGGATGGTGGTTTGGAAGACGGCGAGGTAACGAGTAACGCCCCCTTCAACGAGCTCTTCGTAAACGATGTCTGCCGAAGCAATGCCCACCTGCGGGCGTCCAGAACTGGTGTTATCAATCTTCACTGCAACACTCGGTCCGTTGACCACCGAGCTGCCCAACTCGACACCGGTGAGCGGGTGCCGGGGCACATCGACAATCGCTTCTTCCGCGACCATGACTGGCTCATCAAGGGGCTCGAGGACCGCCTCTGTTGCGCATCCGGAGAGGACAAGGGAGGTAAGGGCAAAGAGAGCAAAACCGTTACGAAGCGAGGTGCGCATGGGAAGCCTTCTACTAAGAAAACAAGACACCAAACTCTATAACAGACAAACCATGCGGATTGCTCTCTGAAAGTGAGTCAGCTCACTGCCCGATAGTATTTTCTTCGGGGCCTCTAGCTCAGTTGGTAGAGCAACGGACTTTTAATCCGTGGGTCGTCAGTTCGAGCCTGACGGGGCCCACCGGCTAACGCCGAAGGAACGTGTAGCAGCTTCACTAGGCGCCCGGGAGGAACCGATGAGTCTCGAAGGCTCGGTACTCCAAAATTTCAGATTATTTATGGTTCGACTCCCTCGCAATCTTGTGAGCAACAGGTTTTTCGTGCTTGCCGGGGGTGCCGTTTTTGTCTATTCGCGCTCGCGAACAAGAAAGTGGGCATCAAACCTGCGAATCAGTCACGACGAAACAGGCTTTCGCCGCCTCGCAGTTTTCGTAAGGACATCACGGTTGTTTTCCCGAAGGTCTTCTCCTCCGCCCCATCAACAGAGCCTCTATATCCCCCACCTTGGACGTTTTGGTAACGCGGTCAGAGACCTTGTCTCTGCCATTGCAGCTGCTACCCAGCTCAACATCGGGTATGTTTTTCTCCACGGGGACAATGTTTTCTGCCTCAAGAGCGAGTTTCCTCGACCAGGCGTTCACCGTCGTGACCAGAGCCCTGTGGTCTTGATAGGCCGAAAGCTGCCGCGTGGCCGGAAAGCTAAAATATATGAACTCCTTTCTTTGGACCGCGGCGTGTTGCCCTTGGAACCAGCGAAATCCTCAGCGGCCTGGGATTTCGCCGCCAGTTTTCTAAACCTCAACAACCATGAAGTCGAGCGCGTGACGACTGAAAATCGTTTGGTGATTCACGTGCGGGGGGGAGACATCTTCAGCGACAGACAGGTACCCGCGTATGGGCAGCCCCCCCTATCGTTTTATCGCGCCGTCCTGAATCACCGTGCTTGGTCTGAGACCGTCATCGTGCATCAGGACACCCGTAATCCCGTACTGGTCCCACTTTTTAGTGAATGTGAATCTTTGGGAATTCCTTATTCTGCTGTTTCGGGAACCCTCTCCAGCGACATAGACGTTTTACTGCGTGCACAAAACCTGGTAGCAGGAAGGGGAACCTTCATTCCCGCTGTTGCAGGGCTCTCAAAAAATCTGAAGAATCTCTACTATTTCGAGGACAAATGCGTCATTACACCACCTCGGACGGGATTTACCGCCTGGAGAGCAATCGATAAGGGCGGGGAGTACCGCGAGAGGATTTTGCAGGACAACTGGGAGAACTCACGAGAACAAAAAGACCTGATGCTCAGCTATCCTGTCGAGCACATTAGGGTAATGAGGCTCGCTAGTGGTGGATAATGCTTTGGCCACTAGCTTGGTTAAATTCCCAGCTTTTTCTTCAAAGCCGCGACATGTCCTGTAGCTTTCACGTTGTAGAGCGCGTGTTCGATATGTCCACTCTCATTCACAACAAAAGTTGAACGGATTACTCCAGTCACCGTCTTGCCATAAAGAGACTTTTCGCCAAAAGCCCCGTAGGCGAGGTGCACGGAGAGGTCAGGATCGCTCAGGAGAGAAAAATCGAGTCCTTCAGTGTGAGAAAAAGAGATGAGCGCCGGGATGTCGTCCTTTGAAATTCCGATGACAACATAGCCCGCGGACTTGAGGGAGGCCATATTGTCGCGGAAATCACAAGCCTGAGTGGTGCAGCCAGGCGTGCTTGCCGCCGGGTAAAAGTACACTACGACCTTCTTGCCGAGAAAATCGGACAGCGACACTGTCTCATTTTTTTGATTTACCAGCGAGAAACCTGGAGCTTTGATTGTTGATTCAAGCCGAGTCATGAGGACTCACCACTTCCTTCTTGTTTGCCACTCCCCGAAGCATATCCTTGTCTTCTTCGGTTCCGTGAATGTGATGTTGGGTGCCGAAAAGGGAACCCCATAACCCTGAATCCGGTCGTCCTTGCTAACCTGAATACCGCTTGTGCTCGTAACGCAGACTCTTGCAATTTGAGCGGGCGGTTCCCGGAAAGGATTCAAGCCCAGTGATCGTCTTCCTACATCACGGACCCATTCCGCTTTACTTGTCGGCAGCTGTCCTTCAGGCCAAAACATCGAACCCGAGCGAGCACGTCGTCTTGCTCAGCGACCAAGTCGAGGGAGCAATTCCCAAGCTGCTAAATCGCAACGTGGAACAAATCCAACCTCCACCGTCCCATTCGGCGCTACCTCTATTTCGAGAAAGGTACAGGCACGACGGAGGAAATTCCCGCGAATATGAGCAGAGATGTTTCGAGAGATGGTTCCACATTCTCGATTGGGTGGAAGCCCGCGGGGACACTGAGCACGTGCTGTACTTGGACTCCGATGCGCTTCTTTTTCTCCCCCTGACAGACATTGCCGATGGTGTTCACGCTCAGATGACGGTGTGTAACGAAGTGGGACCACAATTCACCTTCTTTCGAACACCCCGGGAGGTAAGACATTTCACCGACTTTCTTCTCAACCAGTTCAAAAATGACTCGACGTTCCAAGAACTAGAAATTTACGTGAGGGAGTTTGCCGGGGAAGGGCTCCCCCACGTGAGCGATATGGCAGCCTTGGGGCTTTATGGTTCTCTAAACCTCGTCGAAGACATTGGGGACCCTTCTCGAGCCAACTTTGTTTTTTGCGAAAATATCGGCTCTTCGCAAGGTCTAAAAATGGGCGTGCTCGGCAAGGCAATCCGCACCCAAAATGGTAGGAAATATTTTGTGCGCCCCAACGGATCTCAGGTGCTGGCAGGTGGTGTACATCTCCAGGGTGGCAACAAGGTCTTGTGGCCCTTCCACGTGTCTCGCCAGGTGCACGCAGCACTCCTGATGGACAATCCGTGGAAATATGCGAACAGTCTGCGCTCCGCAGCGGTGAAAGCCTTTTCAGTCATCTCCCTGAGGCTTGCCAGTCGTTTCCGACGAATTCTTCGCGCTAAACACTGAGGCTAAACTGGAGCTGTGAGAGTAAGAAGTAATCAACGATGAGTGGTGCCTCCGGAATAGAGCACGTCCTGGACAAGGACGAATCCTCGGTTTTGGCTCTCATCATTTCAGCCGGGCACCAAAAACCTGGAATCGAATTCGTTACCAGCGATGATAGTGTCCACCAGCTCGGTGTGCTGTGTTGGCCGAAGGGGCATGTCATCGATGCACACGTTCATAATCCTATGCATCGAGAGATTAATTCGACCCAAGAGGTTTTGTTCATCCGGACCGGCCATGCGCGACTCGACTTATACAGCGCCAACCGCGACTATCGCTGCTCGAGAGAGCTCTTCACCGGCGACGTAGTGTTCCTTCCCTCCGGCGGCCACGGCCTTGAGATGCTCGAAGACACCGACATCGTGGAAGTCAAGCAGGGACCCTACCGAGGCGAAGAGGAAAAGACGCGCTTCGTTCCCATCAACAACCCCCATTTTCCCTCTCATGACTGATCGGGCTGTTTTTGACACATACGCGGAGTTTTATGATCTGCTGTATGAAGGCAAGGACACGGCGGGCGAGGTTGAGTGGATACTTAACGAGCTCCACGAGGCTGGAATGCCGAATCTTGGTTCAGTGCTTGAATTGGGGGCAGGTACCGGCCGGCACGCAGTTGCCCTCGCTGATCGGGGGCATCGGGTCGTGGCAGTTGAACCAAGCCAACCCATGCTCGACAAAGCTCGGGAGCACCGCAGTGTGCGCTACCTCAAAGGCGACGCTCGCGCGGTGAGAGTCGGTGAGAAATTTGATGCTGTACTTTCCTTGTTTCACGTTCTGAGCTACCACACCGAGCCTGATGATGTTCGGGGGTTTTTCGAAACTGCTAGCCAACACTTGCCCGCTGGGGGCTTGTTGGGTTTTGACGTTTGGTACTCTCCGGCGGTTCATTTTCTCAGGCCCGAAGCTCGCACGCTCAGCCGAGAAAATGAGGCTCTAGAGATATCTCGCTCCGCTACCGCAACTGAGGAACTGAACAGGTCGATTGTCACCGTCGACTACGCCTGTTCCTCAAGAAGCAAAGTAACCGGCGTGCAAACTTCGTTCCGCGAATCCCACGTAATGCGACACTTCACTGCGACCGAAATCACTTCTTTCGCTGCAGAACATAGTTTTGATGTCGTGAGCTCTAAAGAATTTATGACAAATGCGGAACCGAGCAGAGAGACCTGGGGGGTTTGGTTCACCCTCCGAAAAATCTGACATGGATTTCATCCCCGTCTCTACCCCGTCTTTGTCAGAGGCTGACGCTCATGCGGTTGCCTCGTGCGTGGCAGATGGCTGGATTTCTTCTGAAGGCCCACAAGTCCCGGAGTTTGAAGAGATGTTCGCACACGCGGTTGGGGTTCCCCACGCCATAGCGGTATCAAATGGAACAGCCGCCATCGACCTAGCCCTTGAATCCATCGGAATAGGACCAGGTGACGAAGTAATCCTGCCAAGCTTCACTATCGTTTCCTGCCTCAACCATGTGCTCAGATCTGGCGCAAAACCAGTCTTTGTCGACAGCTCACCTGAGACATGGAACATGGATGTTGATCAGGTGAAAGCTGCGACTACATCCAAGACAAAAGCGATCATCGTTGTGCACGTGTACGGTCTGCCCGCCGATATCGATCGCATTGCTCAGTTTGCAGAATCTCGAGGAATCGCGGTAATAGAAGACTCGGCTGAAGCTCATGGCCAACACCTTGAGGGTAAACCCCTCGGCAGCTTCGGAACCCTGTCTACCTTTAGTTTTTATTCCAACAAGCTCATCACCACGGGCGAAGGCGGGATGGTGTTGACCGCAGATTCTCAGCTGGCAGAAAAGATTCGGGCATTGAGAAACTTGTCTTTTGAGCCAGGGCGGAGGTTCATTCATCACGATATCGGCTGGAACTATCGTATGACAGCAATGCAGGCAGCGCTTGGGATCTCTCAGCTCAGCCGACTGGACAGACTCTTGGCTTACAAGCAATCGGTGGGCCAGGTCTACCAAGCGGGTCTTTCCGATGCCAGTTTTCTTACTATCCCCCGTCCGGACTACCGCGGGTCGGCAAATGTTTACTGGGTTTTTGGGGTGGTTCTTGACCGCCGCCACCCGATGGACGCTATCGGCGCGATGGATGAACTGAGAAAAAGAGGAATCGGAACGCGACCATTTTTTTATCCGCTCCATCAGCAACCTGTTCTCGCCAAATATGGATGGCAAGAACAACCCTCCCTGCCCGTGTCAGAGTGGTTGGGGGAGAAAGGTTTTTATCTCCCCAACGGAGCCAATTTGACGGACGGCCAACTGAACTACATCATCGAGTCGGTCCACGAAGTAGTAGGTGGCGCGTGAAGAGGCCCAGCAATCCCTTCCGCTTGCTTCTGGTGATGACAGGATCCACGCAAACCGGTGGTGGATACCACCAAACCATCACAAACCTGCAAGCTCTGATTCGTATCGCACCTCCGCACTATGTGATATCGGTGCTCGATGTATCGGGAAGCTACCAAAGCGCCCTCGCCGCTCTTGTCTCACAGGGCGGGCTGAAGCCAGAACAATTGCTCAGGGTACCCCAGCGTTTTAACAGTTTTCGTGACCGCCTGATTACGAGCGGGGGGGCTCCGTATCGCTTCGGAAGGTGGCTTCTGGGGATGGCGGGGCGCCGAATTGGGATGAGCCCCGCAGCCCGCTTTATTGATCACAGCGATGCCTCTCTGGTGTATTTCCTTTCCGGGTCGCCCATCGCTCAGGAATTAGAAATCAAGCCCTTCATCTGGACGATGTGGGATATTTGCCACCTCGATTCGCCCGAGTTTCCTGAGGTTCGAACCTCGCACAAATTTGAAGACCGGGAGGCGTTCTACAGCACCTGCCTCCGCAAGGCCGTTGCTGTTGTCCTGGATTCGACGGCTTTGATGCTGAATACACAGCGTGCGTTTGGCCTTCACACGGAAAAGTTTGTGGTCATCCCCTTCTCGCCTCCTGCCACGCTCCAATCTTCTGCGCTGACGCATCAGCGCCCGGCGGCACTTACACATGTGTCAGCGCCCTATTTTTTTTACCCCGCCCAACTCTGGACCCACAAGAACCATGTCCGGATTGCCGAAGCGATCGCCCGGTTAAAGTCCGAGGGACATGATTATCACGCAGTGTTTGTCGGCAAAGACCATGGCGCGGGCCCCAGTGTGAGAGCGAGGGTTGAAAGTTTGGGAGTCACAGATCGTGTCCATTTTCTAGGTTACGTAAGCGACGCCGAGATGGCGTCACTATACTCGAATGCCTCCGCCCTTGTGATGGCAAGCTACTTTGGGCCAACAAACATTCCTCCCCTCGAGGGTTTCCAACTCTCAGTTCCCGTCATTGCCAGCTCCATTCACCAGGACCAGCTCCGGGATGGAGCGCTGTATTTTGATCCCGATGATGAGGAAACTCTCACCCAGGCGATGCTTGAGGTTCAAACACCGCGTACCCGTGAAAAACTCATAGCCGCAGGCATCAGGCGCCTGAATTCCCTGGCAAAGGAACGCTACGCGGGACAGGAAGCCCTTCTAGACCTCATCAGGAGGCTCTCCAAGCGAATCCTTTAGGCGGCCTCCCCACAGATTATCAAGAAGCCAGGCTAGAGTTGGGGGTGTCGTGGAAGCCTCCCCGCCGCATTATGACTGGGAGGAAAACATAATCGTGATGGGCATGTCGCAGGCATTTCCGGTTTCTTTCGAGGTCTATCCACCACGATCCCCCGAATATGGTGGTGCCCTGCGAGAAGCTATTGATTACCTGGCAAGGGCTGCTCCAGAATTCATTTCGGTGACTTTTGGTGCCGGTGGTTCTTCTGCGAGAGACTCGCTGAGCGTTCTTGATTACATTGCCACCGCCACCGATGCATCCCCTCTTGCCCACATGACCTGTGTCGGTAATACCCAACAGGAGGCTACAGCGCTGATTACCTCTTTTGTTGAGGCAGGAATTACGCAGTTTTTGGCTCTGAGGGGGGATCTCCCTCAGGGCGACGATGCCCCGCGGGGAGATTTACCCCACGCGAGTGACCTGGTAGCGCTCCTGATGCAGCTCCAGTCACAAGGATCTGCTATCGACCGCGTCGCGGTCGCCGCATTCCCCAATGGGCACCCCGAGTCAGCAACTCCCGACCAGGACATCGAAGTGCTCCTGGCAAAGCAAAAGGCCGGAGCTAGCCTTGGGATAACCCAGCTTTTTTTCCTGGTCGAGGAATACGAACGCTTCATTGAATCAGCACGTGCAGCGGGTGTGACGATGCCCATCCTGCCGGGCATCATGCCGATCACGTCGCTGGGGCGCCTCGAAAGAATTCTCGAGCTCACGGGTGAGCGCGCTCCAAGAGAGCTGCGTGAGACCTTGGAGTCCGCGGCCAACCCTGAAGCGCAAAAACGTGTCGGAATTGAATGGGCAGCGAACTTGACTAAGGATCTAAAAGCTATGGGGGCTCCTGGCATCCACCTCTATGCGTTTAACCAACACGAAACGGTACTCTCAGTCCTGGAACAGGCGGAGGTTCGATAACGATGGATGACACACACAAGCTTCCTTTACCCCAGCGCTCTCAGAACCTTCTTGACGAAATGGCTCGACGGGTCATTGTTGCCGATGGCGCCATGGGAACAATGTTGCAAGACGCCGGTCCCACGATGGAGGACTTCCAGGGCCTTGAGGGCTGTAACGAAATTTTGAACGTGACACGCCCCGATATCGTCACCGCAGTCCACGACGCCTATTTTGAGGTGGGCGTGGACTGCGTGGAGACGAACACTTTTGGCGCAAACTGGTCGAACCTTTCAGACTACGAGATCGAAGAGCGCATCGAGGAGCTCGCCGAGGCAGGTGCTCGCATTGCCCGAGAAGGCGCAGAGCGGTGGGAGAAAGACGATTCTCGGCAGCGCTGGGTTTTAGGATCCATTGGGCCGGGAACCAAACTCCCTTCCCTTGGTCACACCACCTACAGCTTTCTCAAGTCCACGTTTGAGCGGCAAGCAGAGGGCCTCCTCAAGGGTGGCGTCGACGCTTTCATGATCGAGACGTCGCAAGACATTCTGCAAACAAAAGCTGCGATCAACGGATGTAAAGATGCAATGCGCGCCGCCGGCACGCGCCTTCCCCTGTTTGTGGAGGTCACGGTTGAAGCAACCGGGACTATGTTGATGGGTTCCGAAATAAATGCGGCTCTGACGGCCTTGGAGCCGCTCAGTATCGACATGATTGGTTTGAACTGCGCCACGGGGCCCCAGGAGATGAGCGAACATCTCCGCCAACTTTCACAGCACTCGAAAATCCCCGTGATGGTGATGCCCAACGCCGGGCTTCCCGTTCTCACGGCCACGGGTGCGTCGTATCCTTTGGGGCCAGAAGAGCTAGCAACGGCCCATGAGCAGTTTGTGAAGGAGTTTGGGCTTTCCCTCGTCGGTGGCTGCTGTGGAACAACACCCGCCCACCTCAAAGCAGTAGTTGATCGCGTGGGAGCCACAAAAATAGTGGATCGAAAACCCGTTCCCGATCCCGGTGTTGCCAGCCTCTACCAACACGTCAGCCTGACCCAGGACTCTTCCTACCTAGCAATTGGTGAGCGCACCAACGCCAATGGCTCCAGGGCCTTCCGCGACGCCATGTTGGAGGGTCGCCTGGATGACTGTGTGGAAATTGCTAAAAAGCAGGTGCGCGATGGCGCCCACCTGCTCGATGTGTGTGTCGACTATGTCGGTCGCGACGGTGTCGCAGATATTCAAGACATTGTCTCCCGGCTTGCGCAGGCATCGACACTGCCTTTGGTCATTGATTCCACGGAACCAGCTGTCATCAAGGCAGGTCTTGAACTAATCGGTGGCCGCCCCGTGGTGAACTCCGTGAACTTTGAAGATGGAGATGGGCCCGAGTCTCGTTTTGGCACCGTCATGCCCCTGGTCAAAGAACACGGAGCTGCTGTTATTGCCCTCACCATCGACGAAGAGGGTCAAGCCCGCACCGAGGCTGACAAAGTCCGCATTGCCAGCAGGCTTATCGACACCCTCGTTGAAGAGTGGGGCCTCCGTGTCGAGGACATCATCGTTGATTGCCTCACTTTCCCCATTGCCACGGGGCAGGAAGAAACCCGGCGCGATGCCATTGAAACCATTGCCGCTATCAAGGCGATCAACACGAAGTATCCCGGCGTTCACACCACCTTGGGAGTCTCCAACGTTTCCTTTGGCCTAAATCCCGCTTCCCGCGCCGTTTTGAACTCGGTCTTCCTCCATGAAGCAGGCGATGCGGGTCTTGACACCGCGATCATCGATGCGGCCAAGATTTTGCCGCTTGCCTCTATCCCCGATGAGCAACGTCAAGTGGCGTGGGATTTGGTGTGGGACAAGCGCGTCTATGACGATGAGGGCACCCTCACCTATGACCCGCTCGCAAAAATGCTCGAAATCTTCGATGGGGTTGATTCCGCAGCTCTCAAGGACCAGCGTCAAGCAGAGCTTGCAGCACTTCCTGTGCGCGAGCGGTTGGAGCGGCGCATCATTGATGGGGAATCCAAGGGGCTAGAAGGCGACCTAGATCTGGCACGATCTGAAGGCTCCAGCGCTCTTGAAATCATCAACGACACATTGTTGGCGGGAATGCAGGTTGTGGGCCAGCGCTTTGCCAGTGGTGAAATGCAGTTACCTTTCGTTCTCCAATCAGCAGAAGTGATGAAAGCAGCGGTGGCGCTACTCGAGCCTCATATGGAGAAAAGCGAAGCTGCCGGTAAAGGAAAAATGGTTCTCGCCACGGTCCGCGGAGACGTGCACGACATTGGAAAAAACCTTGTCGACATCATCCTGACCAACAACGGTTACGACGTGGTGAATATCGGCATCAAACAATCGGTGAATGACATCATCGCAGCGGCAGAAGAACACGATGCAGATGTGATCGGCATGAGTGGTCTTCTGGTGAAGTCCACCGTGGTGATGAAAGAAAACCTGCAGGAGCTCACCAACCGCGGGCTTGCAAAAAAATGGCCCATCATCCTGGGTGGTGCCGCACTGACCCGCGCGTTCGTCGAGGAAGACCTCGCGGGCGGTTTTGACGGCGTTGTTCGCTACGCAAAAGACGCGTTCGAAGGGCTCGACCTGATGGCGCCGTTGGTAGCAATCGCTCGAGGAGCAGAACCCGCCTCGGTGGGGCTTCCCGCTCTGAAGAAGCGAATTTATCCCGCCAGCCAACTCCAGGTGACAGAACCTGACAATATGCCAGCCCGCTCGGATGTGGCATTCGATAACCCGGTATGGCAGCCACCTTTCTGGGGAACACGAATTGTTAAGGGTTTTGCACTCAGCGATTACGCGGCATTCCTTGATGAGCGGGCCACTTTCATGGGCCAGTGGGGTTTGAAACCCGGCAGAGGGGAAGACGGCTTGAGCTACGAAGAACTAGTGAAGAGCGAGGGCCGACCCCGGCTTCGGTATTGGATGGACCGGTTGTTATCCGAAAAGGTCCTCGACCCTGCCGTCGTCTATGGTTACTTCCCGGTGGTCTCTGAAGGCAGCGACGTGGTTGTCCTGCACCACGGCAACGACGCGGAGGGCCAATTAGGCACGCCAGGCCTCCTCGCGCCTGATGGTGGAAGCGGGGCACCACTGGGAACAGAGCGCCTTCGCTTTAGCTTTCCCCGCCAACGCCGTGACCGTCACCTGTGTCTGGCGGATTTCGTCAAGTCGAAGGACTCAGGGGAAACCGATGTGATGGCTTTCCAGTTAGTCACAGCAGGTGCCAGCGTCGACGCTTTCGCTGCCACCTTGTTTGCCTCCAATTCTTACCGCGACTACTTGGAGCTCAACGGGCTTGCCATGCAGCTCACCGAAGCACTGGCGGAATATTGGCACTCACAAATTCGCGCTGAATGGGGTTTTGGTGGGGAAGATCCCGTAGAACTTTCCGACGTTCTTGGAGTGAAATACCGGGGAGCCAGGTTCTCTCTGGGTTATCCTGCGTGTCCAGAGATGGAAGACCGCACAAAAGTGGTCGAGCTTTTGAAGCCCGAGCGCATCGGCGTTGAACTCTCGGAGGAGCTCCAGCTCCACCCCGAACAATCAACGGATGCGTTCGTTTTCCACCACCCCGAAGCCAAATACTTCTCGGTGTAGCGCGGGTCTGGCGGTTACTCGCCGCAGGGCGGTGAGCGCGGGAATTCCGATCACCCCCAGGGTGACAACGGTGGTGATCGCCCGGACGGTGTCCCACGTCAGCGTGGAGGTTGCCAGGCTGTAAAAGAAAAAGCTGGCTGCGTTTTCTCCAAACCCCGCCCCCTCCACCAGTGAGAGTGTTGTGCCAGAACCGAGCACGACCGGCCAGAACCACACATTCATCAGCAGGCCAAAGGCATAGGACGCTGCTGCGCCATAAACCATCAGCATCCCGAGCTCTACTTTTGCTCGCCCCGGCCACCGGGGCAGCAGGCCGGCCATAGCGCCCACCCATCCCACAGCCAACATTTGAAACGCACTCCAGGGCCCAAACCCGCCCCACATCAGTGACGACACTGCGAGCGCAAGCGCCCCCACGACAAATCCCAGACGAGCGCCCAGTACCCTCCCCGCGAGGATTACCATCACAAAGACAAACTCGATGCCCCCGATTCCCGCCGAAAGTAGTCGTGCTGCTGCTGCCAGTGCTGCCAGGACCCCCACCAACGCCAACACTCTCGGGTTCCTGAGTTGCGACTCGGAGCTGAGCAAGATTGCCACCACGACGAGGGGGGCAGCAACCACTGCCCCGCTGCTGAGGGCACCCTGAGACCACGACACCAGGGGTGCCCAGAGGGGCCAAGAAAAAGCCAACAACCCCAGCAGGCTTGCCCACACACTGGCCCATTGCCACACGGTGTGAGGGGGATTCTTCATCGCCTTCATCTCTTGATCACCACACTCTTGCGAAGCTCTCCACCGGAGAGCTCGTATGCATGGTGGGACAGGTCTTCGAAGTGGGCCGGCTGATGGGTCGCTATAATAAGGGCCACCCCAGTCTCCTTCACACACCCGATTACCTCTCGCAGGGAGAGAATTGCTGCCTCATCAAGGCCACGGGTGGGTTCATCGAGGGCCAGCACCAGTGGTTTGTGCGAGAGCTGGATAGCAATAGCCACCGCTGTCTGTTGGCCTCGGGAAAGATCCCTTGGGTGGGTAGTGCCCATATGGGTGCGGATTGTCTCTCGCCAGGATCCAGAGAGGAGCGATTGCAGCGTTTCCTGGGTGAGCCCTGGGCGCGCGCCAGCAACAGTGTCTGCATAGGCCAACTCTTCGGCGAGAGAGTCTTTGACAAACATGTCCGCAGGCTCCGCAGGAACCAGGGCAAACTTCTGGGGCTGACCTGGATTCTGATCAGCACAGGTTTCCAGAAGCGTGGTTTTTCCAGACCCGTTATCGCCAGTGATGACGGTGGTCTGGCCACGATGAATCTGCAAGGACACCTGATTCAGCACACGGCGTGCGCCATAGTTCGCATTCAGGTCCACAAAGTCGGCAACGACTTCTGGTTCCACCGGGGGGACCGGTGTGAGCCTGGGGTATTCAACCCTGGGGGACACGTATCGCCCTGGCTGAATCCCCTCTGGACCCACAGCAAAGGACTCCCCCCACCCCTCAAGTTCGGGGGAACCGTGATCAGACACCACGACCGTAATTCCCTGCCCCGCCAGGGCATGAAGCTGATTCATCACCCGTGCTCTCCACGAAGCATCCAAAGCCTGCAGCGGTTCATCAAGAAGCAGCAGGTCGGGCTGTGTTGCCAGCAGGGTGATCAGAGCAACCAGTACAGCTTCCCCACTGGAGATTCCAGAGGGATGCTGTGCGGATAAGTCTGCTAGTTCCCAGCTCTCAAGTGCTTCGAGCGCATGGTTGCGCGCGCTGGAGGGAGAATATCCTCGCAGTACCCAGGACAAAGCAATCTCATCCGCCACAGAACCGGCGAGGAAAAGCGAATAGGGATCGTGGGGAAGGTAGGCGACGTGTCCGGCGCCCACATGTACTTCGCCAAAAAACACCGTCGCAGGGTCTATCGGAAGAAGACCTGCAAAGGCCCTCAAGAGCGTCGTTTTCCCGCAACCCGTAGCTCCCGTGAGCACTATCTGTTCACCTTGTGAAATGCTCCACGACAGCGAGGTGATCCCTCGGCCTGGGACGGTGAGATTGGTAACGCCAACGGGTGATGCCGCGGGAGACAAACTCTTCCGCGGGTGTGAGGCAATACCTCGGGAATGAAGCGCTTCAGCAATCCCCACTGCGCGCTCCAGTGTCTTTTCCAATATCGGGAGAACAAGCTGACGCCCCGGTGTGATTCCACGACGCCGGGCACTGTGCCTGGTGTGGCGCACGGTGGTGACCAGGAAAGGCAGGGTGGAGAGGCTGATGACGAAAGCGAGCGCCACTGATTTTCCCGCGCGAAGCCGCGGGACAAACAAGACAATCGAGCGCGGATCAAAAAAAGCCAGGAGGGTTCCAGAAACCAGAATGACAAGAGCAAACGGAACACCTGAGGTGACGCTTGTCACCAACCCCTCGGCGGTGACCTCCCCGCCGAGAACAATGTGCGAGAAGGGCCCCCAAAGCCTGAGGGTGGGGATCTCCCACACTGCTGTCTCTCCACCACCAGCTCCGCCAAAGGCAACCCGGTAGCCGACCCGAATCATCACGAAGCCGATGGCGCCCGCCAGGGCAATCAGGATCATGCTCGCTGGGCTAGGTCGCGTCATGACTACTCGGTTTCGGGGACGGGCGTCTCCCCGCCGGTGGAAAACGCTAAACCAATGGTGTCACCGGCAACAAGCTCCAGCGTTCCCACGCCCTCTTGCGCATAGGCCCAGTCTGCTAATTCGCCCTGCTTTACCCACAAAGCCCAATACGCGAAGGCGGGGGCCATGTCTGCGCAGGTTTCGGTGTGGGGTTGCTCACCCTCCACCGTGAAGGCCTCTGATCCAGAAGGAAGACCATTGACCCGACAAACCACCTGGTCGCCATAGGTGATGGTGCCCTCTGTTTCCACACCAGCCACATCGAGAATCTCAGCGGCCACCGCAGGGCCATCCCCCACGAGAACGCACTGTTTCACACTCTCGTCGCTGAGAAGGCCAAAATTCACCACCACCGTCACGCCGTCACAGGATTCCGGATCGCCCAGGCTCAACCCGCTTGCTGGTCCCGCTTGGCAGGCAGAAAGCCCCAACACCACACACAGCGCAGAAAGAGAAAAGAATTTATTCATGAAAAGCCTCCGATAGCGAACAATCCCCGGGGCTCCAGAGCCCCCAGTCTAAGGGGCGACAACCGTTGCGACAGCGTCCTCGCCGAGCGAGGGTTTCTTTGGGCGTCCCGGCCTGGTGAGCAAAATGAAGAGGGGAATAACGAGGGCGCCCACCAGATTGGACGCGCCCCATTCGATGGGTTCGGTGACGAACAACGCTTCTGCAGGAAGCGCACCCCCTTCATATCCGACGACGAGGCCTGCGAAAAGATTGTTGGACAGGTGCGCACCAATGGCAATCTCGAGTGACCTATCGCGCACGGTGACCCACCCGAGGGCGAACCCGACCGTGAAGTACCCCACGAAGGCACCCGCCAGATCCCCCGTGGCCTCCGGGTTGAGAAGGTGTGGGATAGCAAACAGCGCTCCACTCAGGGTGGAGAGCCACCAAATGTTCGACCAGCCACCTGCCGCCCACTGGATAATCCAGCCGCGAAAGAACAACTCCTCTGCTGTTGTTTGAACCGGGAACAACACCAGTGCCACGATGAGAAAGGGCAGGAATGTTCCCCATTGTGGATCGAAGCGGTAAGCATCTGGGCTAGCGAGTATTCCCACCACCACCGGTGTGCCGACGAGAAGAAGCCAGACCCAAAATCCCAGGGCCACCCGCCACCAGCGAAAATTGTCAAACGTGGAAAAAAGGAATCGCAGCTTTACCCCAAGAACGAAACGGTAGGCAATCAGGGTTCCCAAGAACAACGGAACGAAGGTAATCAGAGCAAAAAACAAATACCCCCAAGCCGGCATAGTCCCCAGCACATCGCCTCCGGTCAGAGTGGCTGCGGCGTCGACTCCCGTGTAGGGGAGCAGGACAAGCCCCAGAAGCGTTCCGCCCACCAGCCAGGACACCAAAATCGCGATGGTGCCGACTATCCACCGCCACAGCTTTACCGGGTGAGGTGGAGCAAAGGGCGGCAGCGTGCCGTGACGGGATTTCACACCCTTAGTCTGCCAAGAAAGCCTGAGGGCTCTGTGGGTGCCCGGTCAAAACTCACACGGAGAATAGGACAGACTAGGGGCTTCTCTCTTCCCAAAGGATTTCACCTGCCCCATGAGCGACATTCGAGATGACACGAGAAATGGGTTCCACTCCATTTTCGGCTATGAACCCCATGGGTTGTGGTCCGCCCCTGGTGAGCTGAGGCTCCTAGGGGATGACTCTGACTACGCTAACGGCAACGTTTTGGCGATAGCTCTCGACCGACGGACCGTCATTGCTGCGGGGGTGCGCAATGACCGCAAAATTCGTGTGGCCAGCACCGAGGCCGATGAGATCGCCGAAATTTCCTTAGACAACCTTTCGCCGGATGAGATTCATGGCTGGGCCGCTTACCCTCTCGGGGTGGCATGGGCACTGGGTCAAGCCGGTGCCGACCTCTCGGCAGTGCCTGGTCTCGACCTTTTCATTGACTCCGATGTTCCTGTCGGGGTGGGGCTGGGATCTTCAGCGGCTTTAGAAACGGCCGTAGCAGCGGCGCTCAATGACGCGTGGCAACTCGCCCTTGATTCTCTGTCCCTAGCAAAGGTGGCCCATAAAGCCGAAAATTCCGTTGTGCGCAGCGACACCGGGCTTGGCGACCATATTCCTTCACTCCTGGGAGAAGACAACAGCGCGATTCTTTTTGACAGCAGAACACTAGACAGCGACCCCGTTGCTTTCCCTCTCGCCGAACGCGGACTTTCGTTGCTGGTCATTGACACCGGTATCGAGCGCGACACCGATTTTGCCTCGCAGCGATACGCCGAGAGAGAAGAAGTCGTTGATCTCCTGGGGGTGACATCGTTGAGAGATCTTTCTCCGAAAACTCTCCCTGACCACCGTGGCGAACTTTCCGAAACGGCCTATCGCCGCGCGCAACACATCGTGAACGAGAACCAACGGGTATTGGATGCTGCAAAAATTTTGCGCCAGGAAGGACCAGAATTTTTGGGTGAAATTCTGACCGCTTCCCAAGCCTCGCTGCGCGATGACTACGACGCATCCAACAGAGAAATTGATTTAGCCATCGAAACAGCCCTCTCCCAAGGTGCCTTTGGGGCCCGGATGGTGGGCGTGGGAGGCTCAAGCTCTGTCTACGCCCTGATCAACAGCG